>Ga0180007_10002378_pt1 | contig 22603 bp, 23 predicted proteins | sample MM_PC_MetaG_FD_121122 | JGI IMG/M metagenome (GOLD analysis project Ga0180007, IMG submission 121122) | Groundwater microbial communities from the Aspo Hard Rock Laboratory (HRL) deep subsurface site, Sweden - MM_PC_MetaG | ecosystem: Environmental > Aquatic > Deep subsurface > Groundwater... | reverse complement strand
ATCTTCGCTGGCCCGCCCGGCCTTGGCCGGAAAGAAGAGAGGTTCGGAGGTTGTCATTGGTAGTACCTTTCTGTGTTATTTTGCGCAAAAATGGGTAAAAAAGAGCGTCAAAGTACTTTTTTACCGCAAATGGTAGGACCTTTCTGCCTAAAGAAGGCTCAGGTGTCAACTCGGTTGGCGGAAAAAGAGGGGAAAGGTCAGACCATTTGCTTCGAAGGCGGGTCTAGACAGCGCTTTCGGGATGGCCTGCGCGCCGTGTGATACGGGCGCGGGTCATGCGCTCGGACAGGCCGCCTTCTTCGATGAAGGTTTTTTCGAGCTGCCGGATTTGTCGGTCAAGCAGATAGTTGGTCTGGTGAATGATGCAGATCAGGATGTTGGCGACGGTTTCTGGCGGCGGGTTTGGATATAGGTCCTATAGGTCTCATAGGACGTATTTTTCTGGCTGCCGAGTTTGCGTACGAACAAGGCTTGTTCGCTGGTTTTGGGCCACAAGGCATGCCCTCGCACCCGCAGGTAGTCGCGGTAGTCTTCGAGCAGTTCTTCCAGGCTGGCGCGGGCCACATTTACCAGCTTGATCTCGCTTTTCTTTGAAGTCGCCGAGGCCATGCAGCCTTCGACGATGTTCTGCTTACCCGACCGCGCCGCTTGGACCATCTGGTCCACGGTGCGATCACGCCTGTTCATGAAACGCTCACAGAAGCACACGGTGCCGTCATAAACAATCAGTGCCTTGAGGTAGGAAAGAAGCTCTTCGTAGGCACCGTGTTTGGGGATGAACGAGTGTGTCGTGGCGCTACGTTTTTAACTACGTTTTTAACTATAGGTCCTATAGGTCGTATATGACTTATAGGACCTATTTTTTTACAGCCGAGGTAAATATCTCTCCAACTCGTAATTCGTGACCTGCGAGCGGTACTGGTCCCATTCCATGTGTTTGTTGGCCAGGAATTTGGTGAAGATGTGCTCGCCCAGGGCCTCTCGGATCAGGGTGCTGCCCTCCATGGCTTCAAGGGCTTTTTCCAGGCTGCCCGGTAGGCTCTCGATGCCGCGAGCCCGGCGGTCCCCGTGGGTCATGTTGTAGATGTCTTCTTCTACGGGTGCGGACAGGGCGTAGTTTTCCTCGATGCCTTTCAGACCTGCCGCGAGCATGCAGGCGAAGGTCAGATACGGGTTGCAGGCCGGGTCGGGGGAGCGCAGCTCGACGCGGGTGGCGGCCTCCTTGCCCGGTTTGTACATGGGCACACGGACCAGGGTGGAGCGGTTGCGCCGCGCCCAGGCGATGTTGGTCGGAGCCTCGAAGCCGGGCACGAGACGCTTGTAGGAGTTGACCCACTGGTTGGTGATGGCCGTGAATTCCTTGCAGTGCTTAAGGAGCCCCGCGATGTAGGACTTGGCCTCGCGGCTCAGGTGATGGTCCCCGTCGGCGTCGTAGAAGAGATTGCGCCCGTTCTTGAACAGGGACTGGTGCACGTGCATGCCGCTGCCGTTCTCGCCGTAGAGGGGTTTGGGCATGAAGGTCGCGTAGCAGCCGTTCTGGCGCGCGATCTCCTTGACCACCACGCGGTAGGTGATGGCCGTGTCCGCCATCTTGAGGGCGTCGGTATAGCGCAGGGCGAGCTCGTGCTGGCTGGGCGCGACCTCGTGGTGCCCGTACTCCACGGGGATGCCCATGGAGCGCAGGCAGGAGATGATTTCGCGGCGGATGTCCCCGGCCAGATCAAGGGGCGGGGCGTCGAAATAGCCTCCCGAGTCGAGAGGCTTGGGAGACGTTGAGCTTTCAAACAGGAAAAATTCAAGTTCAGGCCCGACATAGAAGGAATAGCCCTTGCTCGCCGCGGCCTGCAGGTTGCGTTTCAGGCAATGGCGGCTGTCCCCGGCAAAGGGAGTGCCGTTTGGTTCCAGAATGTCGCAGAACATGCGCGCGATGGGTGCGGCGGTCTGCCTCCAGGTGACCAGCTGAAACGTGGCCGGGTCCGGGATGGCGATCATGTCGCTTTCTTCAATTCTGCAAAAACCTTCCAGGGAAGAGCCGTCAAAACCCATCCCTTCCTCAAAGGCCGCCTCCAGTTCGCCGGGCAGGACCTGAAAGCTTTTCAAGGTTCCAAGCACATCCACGAACCAGAACTGGACCAGCTCTATCTTATGCTCACGCACGGCTTTGACGACATCGTCGGAATTTTTACAATTGAAGATCGGATATTCAGGCATGGGTTTCCTCCGCAACAGGGTGTTGCGCGAAACCTAGCAAAGAGCGCAGGGCTTGTCTTGTTTTTGAAGGCGATTTGCAAAATTGGAAAATGCCTGCGAACACGCGTCGCGAGGCGGGTGGATGACGCACGCAAGGGTGGAAGGAAAGGCATGGATCCCCGCCTTCGCGGGGATGACATGGTAGTCTGTGCGCTACTCATGTGTGATTTCCACGAAGACGGGGACCCTTGAACGTGATGGAATGCATTGTCGTTGGCTCGATGTCATCCCCGCGAAGGCGGGGATCCATGCCTTCGGCCCATGCCTGGATGGTTTCGGGTGTCGTCATCCCCGCGAAGGCGGGGATCCATGCCTTTGAATTTTCTACGTACTCAGATTGCTGAAGATCGTCTGGTCATCCCTGCCACGCGCACGCCGCCAGGAATTCGTCCACGGCCTCCAGGCCTTTGGCGTCCACCAGGTTGATGATGTGGCTGCCGATCACGGCCACGTCGGCCAGGCCATCCAGCATGCGGACGTGGTCTGGGCTTGATATGCCGAAACCTGCGGCGATGGGCAGGCCTGCTTTTTTCTTCAGGCCCCGGACAGAATCCACACCGGCCTGATCGATGCTGGCTCCGGCCCCGGTGATGCCGACCTTGAGCGTCGTGTATAGTAGGCCCGAGGCGCGGCTCAGGATGGCGTCCAGGCGCGGGCTTTGCGTGTCCGGCGAAATGACCATGACCGGGTGCAGCCCGTGCTCGCGCGCAGCCCCGGCATAGTCGCCGTCGCTCTCGTCCCAGGACAGGTCGGGCAGGATCAGGCCGCTGGCCCCGCTCTGCCTGGCCTTGGCCATGAACGCGTCCAGCCCCATGGCGTAGGGGATATTGGCGTAGGTCATGAACAGGAACGCCACCTCCGGCAGTTCCCTGGAGAGGGCCGCGCACAGCTCGAAGCAGTGACGGGGCGTGACGCCCTGATCGAGGGCGGCCTGGTTGGCGCGCATGATGGTCGGGCCATCGGCCAGTGGGTCGGTGAAGGGGATCTGGATTTCAATGAGCTTCACCCCGCGCCCGGCCATGAGCCGGATGAGATCGGTGTTCACGTCCAGATTCGGGTACCCGGCCACCACATGGGTCATGAGCTGGATGCCTGTGGCGTTTGCCAGCGCCCGATCGATATTATTTTCCATGGCGCACCTCGTTCTCCAGAAAAGCGATCCAGTTTTCGCGGTCCAGTTCCATGGCCGTGATGAAGATGTCCTTGTCGCCGCGCCCGGAGATGTTGACGATCATGATCTCGTCCCTGGGCAGCGTCGGCGCCAGCTCGATGGCCCTGGCCACGGCGTGGGAGGATTCGAGCGCCGGGATGATCCCTTCCAGCCGTGTCAGGCGCTTGAAGGCATCGAGGGCTTTCACGTCGGTGATAGGCGCGAATTCGATGACGTTCTGGTCATGGAGCCAGGCCAGCTCCGGCCCGACCCCGGCATAATCGAGGCCCGCCGAGACCGAATGGGTATCCTGCAGCTGTCCGCTTTCGTCCTGCAGAAAATAGCTCTTGTAGCCCTGCACGATGCCGACCTTGGGGGTGCCACCGAAGCGGGCCGCGTTGTCTCCGATGGCAGGGCCGCGTCCGCCCGCTTCGGCACCGTGGAAGCGGATGCCCGCATCCTGCAGGAAGGGATGGAAGAGCCCGATGGAGTTGGAGCCTCCGCCCACGCAGGCCACTAGATGATTGGGCAGCCTGCCCTCGCGTTCCAGGATTTGGGCGCGCGCTTCGCGGCCGATGACGGACTGGAAGTCGCGCACGATGACCGGGTAGGGAAAAGGCCCCAGGGCCGAGCCCAGGATGTAGTGCGTGTCCTTCAAATTCTGGATCCAGTATTTGAGGGTGGCGTTGACCGCGTCCTTCAACGTCCTGGTGCCGTCGGTGACCGGGATGACCTCGGCGCCGAGAAGCTTCATGGCATAGACGTTGGGATACTGGCGGCGTACGTCCACCTCGCCCATGAAGACCTTGCACTCAAGGCCGAAGCGCGCGGCCACCGTGGCCGAGGCCAGGCCGTGCTGACCGGCACCGGTCTCGGCGATGATCTTGGTCTTGCCCAGCCGCTTGGCCAGCAGGGCCTGGCCGAGGGCGTTGTTGATCTTGTGCGCGCCGGTGTGCGCCAGCCCTTCAAGTTTCAGGTAGATTTTGCAGCCGCCAAGCTCCCGGGTCAGGTTCTCGGCGAAGTAGAGCGGCGTGGGGCGGCCGCAGTAGTTTTGATACAGGTCCGTCAGTTCGGCCGTGAACTCGGGATCGTTCTTGTATTTTTGGTAGCCCTGCTCCAGCTCTTCCAGGGCCGGAACAAGCATCTCCGGCACATAGCGGCCGCCGTAAGGGCCGAAATGACGGGGGAGCATGTCGGATATTCTGCTCATGGTTTTCCTCGCAGTATGTTGAAGGCGCGACGCACTTTGTCGTGATCCTTGATTCCGGGCGTGCTTTCCACGCCGGAGTTGAGGTCGAAGCCGCTCGCGCCGGTAAATTTCATGGCCGTCAGGTTGTGCGGCCCGAGGCCCCCGGCCAGATACCAGGGATGGGGGCATTTGAGTCGTTGCAGATCGGAGGCACTCAGGCTTGTGCCGTGCCCGCCGCCGCTGGTCCCGCTGTCGAGCAGAATGGCCCGGCAGACCGGGGCGAAAAGGAGCATGTCCGCGAGCAGGAGCTCCGTGGTCGCATAGCGCTGGGGCCATAGGGTCTTGATGACCCGCTCGGTTCCGAGGTCCCGGCACTGCTCCACGGTGTGCCCGCCATGGAGCTGCAGCAGATCAAGGCCTGCCGTGACGGCAATGGCGCTGATTTCCGCCACGCCCTGACGCACGAAGACGCCGGTCTTGAGGGTGCGGCCGGGTTTTTGGGTGGCGACCCATTCCGGCGCGACGTTTCTGGGGCTTTCTGGATGAAAGATGAAGCCCAGCAGGTCAATGCCGAGCGCGTCGCAGAATTCGACGTCTTCGGCCCTGGTCATGCCGCACACCTTGATGATCATGATCTTCCTCCGGTAAGCGCGGCCAGACCCTGGCCGGGATCGCCGTGCTGCATGAGCGCCGTGCCGATGAGGAGCGCGTCCAGGCCGGCGCTTTTGAGTTCCCGCACCTGCTCGAAGGTTGCGATGCCGCTGGCCCCGATCCAGATTTCACCATCCTCCTTGCGCCGCACCATGTCCAGGCAGCGGCCAAGGTCCGTGGTCAGCGTGTTCAGGTCGCGATTGTTGACCTGGATGATGGTGCTCCCGATTTCCTTGGCACGGTCCAGATCGCGTTCGTCGAAGACCTCCACCACCGGCTCAAGGCCATGCGTCAGACACAGGGCATGCAGCATGGCCAGGTCGCTTACATCCTTGAACATGCGCACGATGAGCAGGATCGCCGAGGCCGGGGTGGCCGTGGTCGCCTCCACCTGCAGGGGGTGGATGATGAAGTCCTTGCGCAAGAGCGGCAGGCCAAGGCCGCCGACCTCGGCCAGAAAGGAGAGGTCGCCCTTGAAATAGCGGCTCTCGGTCAGGATGGACAAGGCGCAGGCCCCGGCCCCGGCGTAGCCGGCGCAGGCTTCGGCGGGAGTGACGCTTAAGTTTATGTCGCCCTTGGACGGAGAGGCGCGCTTGTACTCGGCGATGATGCCCGATGATCCGGACCGGGTCAGGGCCGCGCCAAAACCCGGGCGAGGGGCGGTCCAGGGCGTGTGCACATGCCCGGCGTCACGCAGGCGCAGGAGTTCCCGGACTTCCGCTTCCTTGGCCAGGCGGAATTTCTCAAGCATGGCACACCCCATGTGAGAGCCCCTGTTCCACCTTGGCCTGCGCCATTTCCATGGCCAGCTCCAGGGGCAGATTGTCCTCCAGGAGGTAGATGGCCACTCCGAGGTTCAGGGTGACCATGTCCTGGAGGGATTTGGGGCCCTTTCCCGTCAGGACCTGACGTTGCAGCTTGAGCGCCTCTTCCTTGCTGTCGCAGGTCAGAGCCCTCGGCACGCAGGTCGAGAGGCCGAAATCCGCCGGGTCGATGACTGCTTCGCGGATGACGCCGTGTTCGATGAAGATGACCTTTCCGGGGCCGCAGGGGGTCAGCTCGTCGAAGCCGCCCGCCCCGTGGACGATGGCCGCGCGCTCAAGGCCCTTTCTGGCAGCCAAAACCTGGGCGATCATGGGCGCGAAGCGGAAGTCCGGCACGCCCAATATCTGGTGCGTGGGCAGGGCCGGGTTCAGGAGCGGGCCCATGAGGTTGAAGATGGTGCGCACGCCGAGCTGCTGGCGCACCGGTCCGACGTGCCTGAAGGCCGGGTGGAAATGCGGGGCGAAGAGGAAGACGAAGTTGTGCCGCGCAAGTTCCGCCCGCGCCTCCTCGGGTTCTGTGACCAGGGGGTAGCCCAGGTCCTCGACCACGTCGGCGCTGCCGCATTTGCTCGACACGGCGCGGTTGCCGTGCTTGACGACCTGGTAGCCCATGTCGGCCAGGAAGAAGGACACGGCCGTGGAGCAGTTGAAGCTGTGCTGGCCGTCGCCGCCCGTGCCGCAGGTGTCGATGCGCTTGCCCGAGAGGCCGGGAATGAGTCGGGCCTGGCTAAGTGCCGCATCCACGGCGGCCGAGAGTTCGGCGGCGGTTTCGCCCTTGGCGCGCAGGCCCATCAGAAAGGCTCCGGCCTGCACCGGGGAGACTTCGCCGGTCAGCAGGAGGTCAAAGGCTTCCTTGGCCTGGGGAGCGGAGAGGTCCGTGCCCGTGGTCAGATGTTCAAGGATGTGACTGATGGTGTTCATGGCTTACTCCGTGGTGTCGCACATGTGCAGGAAGTTTTTGAGAAGCTTCGGGCCGTCCGGCGTGAGCACGGATTCGGGGTGGAACTGCACGCCGACCCATGGGCGGTCCTTGAAGGCCAGGGCCATGACCTCGCCTTGCTCCGTGCGGGCGGTGACGGCGAAGGGCAGATCGGTGCGTCCTTCCTCGTGCACGGCCAGGGAATGGTAGCGGCCGATCTGCATGGGGTTCGGCAGCCCGGTAAAGAGGCCGGTCCCGTCGTGGCGGATATCCGAGGTCTTGCCGTGCATGATGCGCCGGGCCGAGCCCACGGTCACGCCGCTGTGGTGCGCCAGGGTCTGATGTCCCAGGCAGACGCCAAGGACCGGCACGCCTTTCGGCACCAGCTCCAGAAACTGCAGGCAAAGCCCGGTGTTGCGCGGGTGGCTGGGGCCGGGGGAGATGATCGCGCCACGCAGGCGCGGGTCTGTGGCCAGGTTCAGGATTTCCGGCTCGTTGTTACGAAGCACCAAAGGGTTTGCGCCCAAAGATTGGAAAACCTGAACCAGGTTGAAAGTAAACGAGTCAAAGTTGTCGATCAGTAAAATCATCTCCGCCTCCGGTGCTGGTGATAGCCTTCAAAATTGCCTTGGCCTTGTTGTGGCACTCCTGCCATTCTTTTTCCGGATCCGAGTCAAAGACGAGGCCTGCGCCTGCCTGCCAGTTGATCTGGCCGTTCTCGACCCACAGGGAGCGGATGGTGATGCCCGTGTCGAGGTTGACCTGCCCCTGATCGAGGCCGATCCAGCCGATGCCGCCGGCATAGGGGCCGCGGTCGAGCTTCTCCTCGTCGGCGATGATCTGCATGGCCCGGATCTTGGGTGCGCCGGAGACAGTGCCCGCCGGGAATCCGGCCTTGAGGACGTCGATGGCGTCAAGGCCCTCGGCCAGATGGGCCGAGAGGTAGGAGGTCAGGTGCATGACGTGGGAAAACCGCTCGACCTGCATGTACTTGTCGACATGTACGGTGCCGGGTGCGGCGATGCGGCCGAGGTCGTTGCGGCCCAGATCCACGAGCATGACGTGCTCGGCCCGTTCCTTTTCGTCGGCCAGCAGTTCCTCGGCCAGGGCCTGGTCTTCGGCCTCGGTCGCGCCGCGCACGCGGGTCCCGGCGATGGGCCGCAGCTGTAAGAGGCCGTCCTCGCAGCGGATGAGCAGCTCCGGCGAAGAACCCATGATGGTCAGCTCTCCGAAGTTCATGAAGAAGGTGTAGGGGGAGGGGTTGATCTGCCGCAGACGCCGGTACAATTCAAAGGCGGAGCCTGAGAACGGGGCCGAGAAGCGAGTCGAGAGCACGATCTGGATGGCCTCGCCCTCAGTGATGAGATCCTTGGCCCGCCCCACCCGGCGCAGGAATTCATCCTGGCTCGGCGTGGTGGTGATGGTGCCGACGACGGGCGGGGCCGGAGTGCTTGGGCGCTGGCAGCCGTTCAGGTTGGTGGTCGAGTCGAGCGTCAGGTAGCAGCAGCGGTGGTGCAGGTGGTCGAAGAGGATGACCTTGCCCGGCAGGACCATGATGGAGCGCCCTTCTTCGGGCCGCAAGCGGTCGGCCAGGGCCGGCTCGAAGATGCCGCCCATGTTGTAGGCCATGTAGCCGCACACGCTCCTGGTCACAGCCGGGAGCGGGCCCAGGTTTTCGGGGCCGGTGACGGTCAGGGCGCTTAAGCAGGCGCGCAGCCCGGATACGTAATCCTGGCCGCTGAATTCCTTCAGGCCATGCAGGCGCGGATCGTAGCTCTGCACGTCGAGCTTGCCACAGACGCAGGAGAGGATCAGGCGATAATCCCAGCCGATGAGGCTATACCGGCCCAGCCGTCCGTCCACCTCGGTGCTTTCAAGGAGGAAACCCTGTTTTTCGCGCACCAGTGTCAGGTACAGGGAGATGGGCGTCTGTGTGTCCGCCGGGAGCCAGGTCCCCTGTTGGGGTAGGGTGATCATGGTGCCTCCATAATCGATTGTTGAATTTTGAATAAAAAAAAGCCGGATCCTGGGAGGATCCGGCTTTTGATGCCTTTTATGCCTGAACTAACGGCACTGCGATGCCGTCAGGAAGCGGGTCCCCCTGCGTCATGCTGCTTGCGCCACCACCAAAGAGCCTTCTGGCTCAACAGTTCCAGATCGCCGCCGGCGGCGACGTTCAGGTAGGAACGGAACACGCGCACTGCCTCAAGGCTGTGGGGGTTTGCTTCGAACATGGTGGAGAAGAGGGGGGCGTCCTGGGTGATCATTTTCGTGGCTGCCTCAACGCGTCGTCCGAACGAGGGCGTGAAGAATCGCTCGATTCCGTTTTCCAGCGGGGAAGCACAGAGGTAAGCGACGGTTGTCACGAAGTTGAGTCCTTGGATGTAGGCCATGGCTTTGTCATGCTCATCGGCCGTTGTGGTGAAGGGGGAAAATCCCAGTGCGCGGAAGCAGTTCGATAGATTATCGGTCGCTTCCTGCTCACGACCCGGAGTTACGGCAATTCGCAGCTCCGCGTCAAGTGTCTGGGGGCCGAAAAGTGGATGGGTGCCGACCACGGGCGTTGTGGTCTGAGCCAGCATGTCATGCAGGGGCTGGACCTTGACCGAGCAGATGTCGGCCAGGATTGTCGTCTGCGAGAGATGCGGGGCCACCGCTGCGACGACGTCCTTCATCGCTGTGATGGGTACGCACAAAAGGACCAGGGCGGACCCACGCACGGCACCGGGCAGGGCCGCCAGGTCAAGGGGATGGTCAAATTCGGTCACGGGGTTGCCCGCTTCGCGAAAGCTCCGCACGAAACGCGCCCCCATCTGGCCCCTGGCGCCGATGACCACGATGGCCGATGCGGGGCTAAGACTCATGCGTGGCTCCCAGGCCGTTGCCGAGGCGGATTTTGGCCCATACGTCCCAGAATCCCGGAAATGATTTGGCCACGCAGGAGGGGTTGTCGAGATTTACGGTGATCCCCCCCAGTTCCAGCAGGGAGAAGCTCATGGCCATGCGGTGGTCGCCGTAGGTGGACATGTCTATGCTGCGCTGCAGGAGTCCGCCGTTGCCGCGAATGACCATGCCGTCGGGCCGTGCCTCGATGTTCACACCGGCCTTGGACAGCTCCGTGACCGGTCCCTGGATGCGGTCGCATTCCTTCAGGGCCAGGTGCGCGGCTCCGGAGATGATTGTTTCGCCGGTGGCGAAGGCGGCCATGGCCGCCACCGTGGGCACGATGTCCGGACAGGCGTTCATGTCGACCTGCGTGCCGCGCAGCGCGGACGGAAAAACCGTTACCACGTCATCCTGCCACTCGACGGACGCGCCCATGCGAGACAGGATTTCAAGCATGAAGCGGTCGCCCTGGGCCGACTGCCTGCTGAGCCCGGAAATGCGGACCGGAGCAGTGCCCACGGCCCCCGCGGCCAGAAAGTAGGAGGCATTGGACCAGTCGCCTTCCACGCGCATGGCCCCGGCCCGGTAGGGGGCAGGGTGGACGATGAGCCGGATGTCCGTGGGGGGAAGACCCGCTGCCTCGGCGTGGGTGCAGGGCTGCCAATCGTCCAGGATTCTGCGTTCCAGGATCACGGGCACGCCGAAGCGGGCCATGGTGTCCAGCGTCAGCGCGACATAGGGCCAGGAGGCCACCGACCTGCCGATCAGGCGTATGGTTGTGGTTCCGCTCGCCAGGGGCGCGGCCAGGAGCAGGCCCGAGAGATACTGGCTGCTCTGCTCCAGGTTGATGGTCACCTCGCCGCCTAAAAGTCCCGGACTGGACATCACCAGCGGCGGGTAGCCGTTCTTTTCCTCGAAGGTGACGCGCACCCCCTGCTGCGTCAGGGCGTCGGTCAGATGCGCGACCGGCCGGTCGTGAATGCGGCCCTCGCCGTGGATGCGGTAGATGCCGGGGATGGCCGTGGCCACTCCGGCCATGAGCCTGCAGGTGGTGCCGGATTCGCCGACGTTCATGGACACGGGTTCGGCTGCGCTCGCTCCGGCTTTCCCGCCGATGCCGCGCACAAAGAGCTTGTCGCCTTGCGGCTCGATGAGCGCGCCAAGGAAGCGCAGGCACTGGGCGGTGCGGGTCAGGTCCTGGCTGTCGAGCACGCCTTCGAGGAGCGACTCGCCTTCGGCCATGGCCGCGCAGATCAGCGCCCGGTGGGACAGGGACTTGGACGAGGGCGCAGTGATGTCGATGGCGGGTTTCATGCCTGCTCCTGGACCATACCCGCGCCGTAGAGGTGCGGGCCCGTGGGATAGCTGCCGAGCACGCGCATGGTGTGGCAGAGGCTGGTCAGGTTGTTCATGGTGTTTTCATACTGTTCCTGGGACAGGTCACATTCCACGTCCATGAAGAAGACGTATTTCCATTTTTCGCCCTTGAGCGGGCGCGACTCCAGCTTGGTCAGGTTCAGCCCCTGATCTGCCAGCAGGTTCAGGATGGCGGCCAGGGCGCCGGGTCGGTCCGGCGTGGTGAACAGGAGTGAGGTCTTGTCCCGGCTGCTGCCGACCGTCGGCGTGGGGCCGATGACCAGGAAGCGGGTCCAGTTGTCCGGCAGGTCCTGGATATCCAGCGCCACGGCTTTCAAACCATAGCGTTCCACCAGTCTCGGATGCCCGATGGCGGCGGAGCCATCTCCCTCCCGCTCGGCCTGGGCCGCGGCCGCGGCCGTGCTCTCGGTGGGGATGATGGAGGCCTGGGGCACGTTGGTGCGCAGCCACCCGGAGCACTGCGCCAGGGCCTGGGGATGGGAATAGACCGTGCGCACGGAGGACAGATCGGCGTTCACGGCGAGGAGCGCATGGCTGATACGGCTGAAAAGCTCGGCATGGATATAAACATTGTACTGCAGGAAGAGGTCCAGGCTCTGGCCGACGCTGCCCTGCAGGGAATTTTCGAGCGGAATGACGCCGAGATCAGCCTTGCGCGAGGCCACGGTCAGAAAGACGTCGTGCAGGGTCGGGCAGGGGGTGAAGTCCATGGAGCGGCCCAGGTACTCTAGGCCCGCCAGATGCGTGAAGGTGCCCTCGGGGCCGAGATAGGCCACGTTCTGGGGCTGCTGCAGGCGGCGCGAGGAGGACAGGATCTCGCGGTAGATGGCGCGCAGATGGTCTTCGGGCAGGATGCCGGGGCTCAAGGCGTTCAGGCGGCTCAACACTTCCTTTTCGCGGAAGGGCTTGAAGACGATGTCCAGGGAGTCGGACTTGAGCTGGCCCACTTCGCGGCTGAAGGAGGCGCGCTTGTTCAACAAGTCGAGAATCCGTTCGTCCAGGTCGTCGATCTGGGTGCGAATCTCGGTCAGGCGCTGCGTGGACGAGTTCATTCCTTGATCTCCTCGGTGATGCGCATGCCGAAATGCCGTCCGGGCTGATCCGTGCGGCACAGAACCTTGTCGCCGATCTTGAGGTCGACCACGCTGACCGGGCGGCCGTCGTCGCGGACCATGCGGATGGTCTCGGCGTTCTGCAGGAAGAGGGTGCCGATCTTGCCACTCACCTCGGCCTCGATGAGCAGCATGGGCCGGATCTCGACCTTGCAGCGGCCCACCGTGGCCAGGGTGGTCGATCCGTCGGCGCCGACGATGAGCACTTCTGTTCCGGTTTTCAGTTCATCCAGATACGTGGTCCTGTCTCCGGGCATGGCCGCATAGGCGTGCACGGCTCCGGCGTTGATGCGGAACGGGCGGGGGGCCACATAGGGGTTGGATTCGGTCTCGGCGTTGATGAGGAAGGTGAAGGCGCTGGAATTACCGACCAGCATGCCCTGACCGGATTTAAGGAGGCTCATGGTGTCCACGCAGACGCGGTGTCCGAGCCCGGCGGCGGTGACGGCGGTGACCGTTGCGGTTTCCAGTTCCATGATTCCCTGGCTCAGTTTGAGTTCGCGGACAATGGTTTTAAGATCCCCGGCAGCCTGAGGCAGGACGACCACGGTTTCGACTCCGCGTTCCAGGATGCCCGCCGCGAGGCGCGCCCGGTCCAGACTGGCGGCTTCCACTGCCAGGCGCTCGGACTGGGCCAGGATGTTTTCCACGGGGATGATTTCCCAGCCTTCCCTTAGGATGACGTCCTTGCCCTGGGCCAGGAGGCGCACCGCCTCTTCTTCGTCGGCCTTGGAGGACAAAAGGATATAGGGCAGGTCTTCGGCAGCCAGGACCGGGGTCTTGCTCAGGGCCTGCACCGAGGCGACGTGTGCGCGCTCGACGATGACCGCGTCGACACCGGATTCCAGAGCCAGGGTGATCTCGCCCTTGTCAAAGGGAATGCCGGAAAAGAGTACTTTTTTCATGAAACGGACCTAGAGTTTGGGTTCTTCGAGCAGGGCCAGGGCCTGATCGACCGAGTAATCCATGTGCACCACTGCGTGCAGTGCCTGCACCAGACGGGTCGGGTCCTCGGCCTGGAAGATGTTGCGTCCCATGGACAGGCCTGCCCCGCCGGCGGCGATGGAGTCATGAGCCATCTGGATGATGTCGCGTGGGGATTCCATGCGCGGGCCGCCGGCAATGACGATGGGAATGCAGCAGCCTTCGGTCACCCTGGAAAAGGACTCCGGGTCGCCCGTGTAGACGACCTTGATCACGTCGGCGCCAAGTTCTTCGGCCAGGCGTGCGCAGTGCGCCACGGTGGCCGGATCCCATTCGGATTTGACCTTGGGGCCTCGTGCGTAAACCATGGCCAGCAGCGGCATGCCCCATTCGGAACACTTGGAGGCGACCTGGCCCATGTCGCGCAGCATGTCGCGTTCGGACTCGTCACCGAGGTTCAGGTGCACGGACACGGCATCCGCGCCGAGCTTGATCCCGTCCTCGACCGTAGCCACCAGGATCTTGGCATTGGGGAAGGGGGACAGGGTGGTGCTGGCCGAAAGATGGATGATGAGGCCCACGTCGCGGCCATGGCCCCGATGCGAGCAGCGCGGCAGGCCCTTGTGCATGAGCACCGCGTTGGCTCCGCCTTCGGCCACCTTGTTCACGGTGGCGCGCAGGTCAACCAGACCATGAATGGGGCCGACCGTGGTCCCGTGGTCCAGGGGCACGATGATGCTGCGGCCCGTGTTGCGGTTGAAGATTCTTTCCAGTCGTACGCTTTTTCCCATGTTCATGGTGTCCTCCGGTTTCAGCCGGGCGCCCGGGGCCTTAAATGTAAAAAAAGGCCGCCGGCTTGTCGCCTGCGGCCCTAAGGTTGGTTTGCTTTTGTCAAATAAGGCTAAAGCAGTCCCCTCAGACCACAGGCTCTGCTAAAATAAAAGTACCAAAAAAAGTACAGGCTGTGATTGGGGGAGAAGTTTGTCATAACGATTTTCTGACTACTCAGTTTGCGACGAAGCTGTCAAGAATTTTTATGACCAGCGGTCATTTTTTTTTAAATGCGATTTTGTCTGCGATGTGCGGAGTCAAGAGTTCTCCATTTTGGGCATTGATGCACGCCAACTTCACGCGTAGGGTGAAGCTATTCTATTCCGCCAGGACCAAGGAGAGGGTTGCATGGCCGCCAGGAACGCAATGTCCGGTGTGATCCGGAAAATCTGTCTGTGCTGTCAGGGAGGAAGCCCCACGTTTGTCCGGGAGTGCGAGCATATCCTGTGTCCGCTGCATTCGTGCCGGATGATCGAGGAAGGGGAAGACGCTACGCTGCAGGACTGTATCGCGGCTTTTTGTCTGGCTTGCGCGGGCAGTCCCGAGGCTGTGGCAGACTGTAGCGCAGACATTACCATCGGCGCCCAGCCACCATGCCCGGCTCACCCGTTCAGAATGCCCGAGGCGATACCCTCGCCGCAACTGGTGCGCCCCCTGCCCGGGCTTGGCGAAGCCAGTCAGCAGGGCGTTGAATCCGGCTCGCGGGTGGATAAGCAATTTATGGAATCTGATCAGATGCCGCAGGTTTCGGCCGTATTGAATCAACTCCGGCACGAGGAATTGGCGGCTATTTCTCCCGGGCGGGTGCCCGAAGCGTTGGATATCTGAAATGACGGATAAAATCGAAAAAGTGGATGGAATTCTGGGAAATTTTAGGCGTCGGCGGCAGATTGAAAAAGAGGTTGCCGAATCCAAATCCGTGGGCAGGACCCGTCCCCGGCAAAGGGAGACGACTCCGGGCTCCCCGGCCTGGAACGAGATCCACACCGAGGAGAGGTTGCTGGATGAGGATGGGTGAGTCCTAGCCGCGGATCAGTTCTATAGCGGCCAGAATCCAGCTTTGCAGCGCATGATAACCGCTTGCGATGATGCCCCACCAGTGATTGGCCACGGAAAGCAAAGACAGGACGGACAGGAAAAAGAGGATGGTCCAGACCCTGTGAATGATGGCCCGGAGAATGCGCATGAAAAAGGATGAATTGGAAGCCATGGAACTCCTCTCAGTGTATTGAACTCAGTCTACTTTCGTCCCCGGCCTTTGCGTCCTCCCCGGTCTTGCCGGGTGAAACCGATATTCTTGACCACCCAATAGACGGCGTAGCCAAAGGCTGCGAGAAGGAAAAAGCGCGGGAAAAACAGGCAAAACAGAAGACCCGTGACCAGAATCAGGGGATGGATGCCCAGTCGTCGAACACTGTTTTGCACTTGGCGCAGTATATTTTCAGCTTGTTTCATTGCCACAATCCTCTATGATTGACTTAAACAATTAAGCCGAATCATCTTGAAAGTAAACGGAAAATACTTTTTTTGCGAGTCTTCGGTCCCTTGTCTCTTATCTCTCACCATCATCTTTCATAGGAAATCACATGTCTGTCGTTGCGTCTTGCCCTGAATCGGGTTTCGATATCCATGCCCTGGAGTCCCTTTTTGCCGATCACGGGCCGCGTCTTGCGCACATGCGTGACGCCGCGTCTTTTGCCAAAGATATTGCCGGTAGTTTTTCCTTGTCTGCGGGACATGCGCAGTTGCTCATCCGGTCGGCCCTGCTGCATGACATCGGATACGCTCCGGCGCTACGTCGGTTTGACTATCATCCCCTGGACGGCGCCCAGTTTCTGGCAGATCAGGAGGAGCATCCGTGGGTCACGGAGGGCGTATTGCGCCATTCATGGGCGGGCCGGAAGTCTGGTCTGGATCCTGCCGTGAGCGAACAGTACGCGCAGCGCCAGCCGTTGTCCGATGCAGCTTGGCTGGTGCGGGCAGTGACCGTGGCCGATTGGCGTGCGGCGGGAGTGGGCGGGCGGGTCTCTTTTGCGCGCCGCTTCCAGGATATCGCCACCCGTAACCCGCACAATCCGGATAAGGTTCGCCGTGCCGCGATCATGGTGGATGAGGTGCGTGACGGGTTTTTGCAGTGGGCGCGGGACATGGCCACTGAGCACCGCCCATTGCCTTGGGTTTTTTGTGATGTGGACAATACGCTCATCCGTCCCGGAGACAGGCTCTCAGATTCGAACAAGGCCGCAGTCAGGGCCTATGTGGCGGCAGGCGGAGCCTTTTCCCTGGCCACGGGCAAGCATCCGCTCAGCATCGCCCCGCTGATCCTTGAATTGGGGCTGGAGACTACTCAAGTGGCGGGCAACGGATCGTGTCTGCTGGACAAGAATGGGATAACCGTTCTGGACGAACTCGGAGGAGCTGCGGATGCATTGCGCGCCGCACTTGAGAGCAGGGGGTTGCCCATTGCCATTTACCGGCCGCAGGGTATCGAGACGGGAGGAATGTGGCCGGCATCCCTGGATGAGATTTTCGACCGCTACGGGGAAATAAGGCCCACGCGGACGCCCCTGCCGGGCGAGGCGCTGAAGATTCTGTGCATCGTGGACGGCGATGACCTGCGGCGGGAGCAAGAGCTGCGTCTTCTGGCTTCGGAACTGGGCGTGGATTGCTGTCGTAGTGACCGGCACTTTCTGGAATTCTTGCCCAAGCGTGGCAACAAGGGGCAGGCCGCCCGCACCGTCATGGAACAGGCCAAGTGGCCGGTGCTGCATTCCCTGGCCGTAGGCGATACGGAAAATGACGAGCCGCTCTTTGCCCTTTGCGGGGCCTGTGCCGCTGTGGGCAATGCCGGAGAGTGGGCGCGGCGCGGCGCGGACTGGACCATCGGACAGTGCGCGGACAATGGCGCGGGCGGATTTCTGGATCGGCTTCGCCTTGAGCATGGATGGGCCGGGCTGCGGTCAGGGCTGATCTTTTAAAAAAAGATGGGCGGGGCCAGCCAGGGGCTGAAAATGGTTGTTCCCCGCAGCTCCCCTGTTGTCAGATGGATTATTGCTGGGGCGGGATGGGATCGTCTATTCCGCCCATCCCTTCGATGTCGGCGTTGCGGATGGTTGTGATGATCTGCTGCAACTGGCCCTCGCTGATCAGATGCTGGGAGTGGAGCCAGTGGAATTTGCGTATTTCCTCTTCGGGATCATTGGCGAAGTTGATGTTTCCATACCATTCGAGCAGCTGTTTTTTTCTGCGCTCTTGTATTGCCACCATGATGCGGTCGTACTGCTTGTCGTGGAGCAGCACGATTTCTCCGGCGTCAGAGCCGAGTGATGTCAGTTCGATTTTGGTCAGAACATGGAGCAGGAAGCACGCGATCCCCGGGAAGAGGAAGATGATCCCGAGATTATCGCCGTGAGCCATTGCGTATCCCGCCTGGGCCAGCCCCCAGACCGAAAGGAGAATCCCTCCGTTGAACAGGGTCGCGTTTCGTTCCGTGGTCCGTTGCGGGTCCATGCCTATGGAGCCGTAGGGAAGTTCGAAGGAATGCGAGCCATAGGCGTCGGTTCTGGAGTAGGTCAGGGTGTCCGGCTCGAACGTGAACGTGAAGGTGGTGGAATAGCTTCGTTGTGTGATGATCATGTCCAATGACTCCTGATTCGAAACCTGTGCATGTTCAGGCGGTAGATTCTCGGGGCCGGTTTCGTCAAGACGCGAGACGTGTTGTCATGCCGCTGCTCCGCTGTGCCCGTGCTGCGGCTGTCGGACATCCGGTTGACGCGTCCCTTGCAGCGGCCTGCCCCGGCGCCGGTTTTCTCCTCAGGCTTCCCTGGCCGCCATTCGGCGCAAGGCCTGGATGTCTGCAGCCGGCGAGAGCCTGTACCGCGTGTTCGAACCCTGTCCCTCCCGGATAAGGACACCCTTCTGCATGAAATCATTGAGGTCGTAGTTCGCCGTTCTGGCGGGCAGGCTTTTGCCGATGATCTGCTGGTATTCCTTCCTGTTGATCACCTTGCGTTCGAGAATGTGTCCGAGGGACCGCGCCTGTCTCGGGGAAAGCTCAATCCGTGCGCTTTCCGCAGGCTCTGCAGCTTGCGGTGTTGCCGGACGCGAAACCTCACGGCCCGCTGGTGCGGCGTCGCCGCGCGGGGCTACGTTACCGGAAGTTCCGCCCTCTTCCAGGTGCGCCGTCAATCCGGTTTCGGCGTAGATGGCGGAATCCTCCATGCGTAGCTCGCTGGCTTCGATGACTAGCCCCTTGGCGAAGACCACCGAGCGGGTAATGGTGTTAACAAGCTCCCGCACGTTGCCCGGCCAGTCATGGTCGAGCAGCACCTTGAGCGCACCCTTGGACAGGCGCATGTCGGGCTTGCCCAGAATTTCCTGGGTCTGTTTGAGGTAATGGTAGGCCAGTAGGGGAATGTCCTCCTTGTGCATGCGCAACGGGAGAGTCTGGATCGTCAGAACGTAAAGCCTGTAGAAGAGATCCTCCCTGAACATGCCGTGCCGGATGAGCGAGGGGATGTCGCGGTTTGTCGCGGTGATCACCCTGACGTCTGCAGCAATCTCCTTATCGCTTCCCAGGGGGCGCACCTTGCGCTCGGCAATGGCTCGCAACAGGGCCTGCTGTACTGTCAGGGACGCGGACTGTATCTCGTCCAGGAACAGCGTGCCGCCCGTGGCTTCGAGGAAGGCTCCCTTTCTGTCGGTTTTGGCTTCGCTGTGGGCTCCCTTGACGTGTCCGAAGAGGCTGTCGAGGAGCAGGTTTTCGTTGAGCGCGCCGCAGTTGATGGCCACGAAGGGACCGTCTTTCCGTTTGGAAAATCTGTGGATGGCCTCGGCGATCAGCTGCTTGCCCGTGCCCGTCTCACCCATGATGAAAACGTCGACGGATGTCTGTGCAGCCTTGGAAATCTGCTCCTTGAGGCCCGACAGGGCCGAACTGATGCCGATGAATTCCGGGAAGTCCTGGTTGGCGAGAACCGTCCTCTCGTATTCGGCTTCTAAGGGAACGGGCTGACGCATATCTTCGGACATGGGGTCATCGGTTACGGTTTCCAGCCGTTTCTCCGACAGTTCCAGCTTTTTCAGAAGGCAATTGGCGGAATCCGCAAGGGTGGAAAGCTCCGCAAACTTCCCCGAAGACAGTATCGAAGACCTGTCTCCGCTCTCGACACGTTGGGCAACGGCGTCGCGAAGGCTGACCAGGGGACTCACGGAGGTCAGGTACGTCACCGCTGCAAAGATCGCCAGCAAGAACGCCGTGCCGCTGCCCCAGACAAGAGTGTTGAGCAGCAGGGCGCGTCGGGCAAGGAATGCCAGCTTGCTCCGGTCGATGAAAAAGAGGCCGAACAGAAGCTCTCTGTTTCCGTCAGTTCTGGTTTTGTATGAGACCGGTTCGAAGGCGATGAAATAGTCCGATACCTCGGGCGAGCTGTGATATCCGCCATCCTGCTGGACGAGCAAGCCGCCCGCTCCAGCACGGAGTTGCTGAATGATCTCCCAGTAGTCCACGTGGCGTTTGTCCGGGAGAAAGGCGCTGGGAAGGCCCTGCTTCCCGAGGGTTCCAAAGAAGCCCGCCCTGGCCAGGACGGTCGAGAGCTCTTTCTCCTCATCCGAAGCCACGGATTGCATGAGGATCCATCCCTCTGGATTGACGAGAGAACTGAACCGGACCTCGTTGCTTCGCTCAAATCCCCACGCCTTGTTGTCGGAAGAAGTGCTGCGGGTTAGTTCCCGGCGCAGGGCGTTGGCATCGACCGCCAGCATCAGATATCCTGCCTTGCCGTCCGGTGCGCCATGAGGGGTGACGATGCGCAGGGCGCTGAACCGTTCCACATTGCCGATCTTGTTCGGAGAGGAAAACGGAAACTCCGTGGCTTCGATGGGAGTTATGTGCACTTCGCCGTCTTCCAGGGGCGGTAACGCATCGGGGAGGAGCATCGGATTCGGTTTGACGTCGCTGAAATGTCCCGGATCGATGCTTCGGACTTCCCGACGCGCCTCGACGACAATGGCACTTGTGTCTGGAGTGGAGGATATGAACGCAGCTTCCCGAAACAGTCCGGGCGTAATCCGGGACCGCCTGGCCATGAACTCCTGAAGAACAGCCTGGTCGACGTGTCCCTGGTTGAGGAAGAGGAGATCCTGGATGCATTGCTCGACGAAGTCCTCGAGGTGTCGGGAGATGACGACGCTGCGCATCTTGACGTTACGCTCGATGGTTTCCTTCACGTAATCCCGCGAGATTGTGAATCCGTGATAACTCGTGATCACGATCAACAGCAGTCCTGCTGGGAGGCAGTACAACATCGTGCGCCAGATGAGCGGGAGTCCCTTCCGCAGAGAGGTCTTTCCTGCGGGGATCTTTGGTTTTTGAGTGCTGTCCACGTTGTTTCCAGGTGCTGGAGTTTTGCGGAAGTCCGTGTGGGCTTTTTTCGACGATAACTGATGTCGCAAGGTCTCGCAATGGCATGTCCGTTGCTTAAACAGGGCCGGTTGCATGCCGCTTGGCGATGAGCTTTGCGCGGGGGGGACTCGAACTCGACAACAAAGGGGATGGCTGCCTTGCCGAAACCAATACACTACCCGGAGCGATTTCAGTACGTCAGGAGAATGATTTTCCTGGGAATAGCTTTCGTCCCTGTCGCAACATTTGTCCTCGCACTGGGGGTGAGTTGCGTCTTTTTAATAAACTCCTTGGACTCCTCTGCTCATGAGGCGCTGGAATCCGTCGTGGCCGATCATGCCCGCGGTATTGAAGTGTTTCTTGAGGAACGTCGTGGCGACATGGATTTCGTGCTTGAAGCTTTCCCTCAGGCGGAGCTCTCGCAAAGCAAAAACATTGGGTCCGTTCTTGCCCTGCTCAAGCGAAAGTCTTCGGCTTTCGCAGGTTTGGCGCTGATCGATGTCCATGGAGAACACGTTGCTCTTGCTGGATCTCGCAATCCTGCGAGAGGCAGGTGCAATACGTCTGACTGGTTTGATGCGAGTGCGGAGCCGGGGCGACACGTCAGTGGCATTGTCTCCGGCGAAGCGGGGGATGCATATTTCGCCGTTTCAATAAGGAACGATCTAGGGTCGTCCACTGTGCTGTGCGCAACAATAAGAGTTGAGGCTTTGCTCGAGGTCGCAAAAACCGGTCTAGGAAGGGATTTTGATGACGTGTTTCTTCTGGATCAGGATGGGTTGATCAAGGGTCGGCGCAGTTCGGAGGAAGGTGGCGACAGCTTGACCAGACTTGCCCTCAATCCTGTTTCGGATGGAAAAGTCGTTTCATTCGTGCATAAAGGCGAGTCCGGCGCGCGATACCTCATTGCCGCGACTCCAGTCGGCGAGGGCGGCTGGAAGCTGGTCGTCAGGCAGCGGTTCAGCGCGGCTTTCAACGATTTGGTTCAGACGGGGTGGTACATCCTGGCAATCATCCTGCTGGGGGGAGTGGTGACGCTTTCTCTTGCCACGGCGGTCAGTCGGCGGATCGGTAATGCGCTGAAAGAAGCGGACGATGCCAGGGACATTCTCCGCGAAAGGCTTTCGCGGAGCGTACGTCTGGCCGAACTGGGCGAGATGACATCTGGTTTTGCTCATGAGATCAACAATCCGCTTCAGGTCATGGAGTCCGAGATCACAATGATATACTTGATCCTTAACGATTTCAGGGAATCCGCAGTTGAGGAAGCTGGCGGTTTTGAGCGCGATCTCAGAGACAGTCTCGATGAATTGCAGCGTCAGATTCAGCGCTGCTCCCAGGTGACCAAATCGATTTTGACCTTCGGACGTCAGGACTCCTCTGAAAACACGGACTTCCTTCTCGGTGACGTCATGCGTGGTGCCATTGAAATGGTAAGAAAAAAGGTGGAGATCAAGTCCGTCGATCTTCGGTTCGGAATTGAGCCGGAGACGTTGGCCGTGTCGGGAGACATCGTCAAACTCCGTCAAGTATTTCTGAATCTCCTCAACAACGCCGTATACGCTCTCGCCGAGAAGTACGCAGGGGAACACGGCGGAGGGCGCTTGGTCTTCAGGGCCCGACCTTACGGACAGGGATGGGTTGTGATCGAGGTCACTGATAATGGGCCCGGCATCCCGAAAGAGGTCCTTGCTAACATATATACTCCATTTTTTACGACGAAACCTCCGCAAAAGGGAACGGGTCTGGGCCTGGCTGTCTGCTATGGCTTGATCGAATCAATGGGCGGATCCATCGAAGTAGAAACCTGGCAGGGTGAGGGTACTGTTTTCCGGATCACACTTCCTGCGTCGTGATCCGGCTTTTGGTTCGTGCCTCCTTAATTATCAGTCGCTGTCGAAGGCATGCGCTCCTTGGGCGAGTTGGTAGTCCGATACCGCTTCAGACAGCTGCGAGCGAACTCTCTAGCAGTGACAACCGAAAATTGACCATCCGTGATCACCGAATTTTGACCACCCTGAGACGTGTTTGTTGCTCTGGACGCTCTGAGGGCGATCGTCCTGCTTCTGCCAACTGGTAGCCTTCTT
>Ga0180007_10002377_pt1 | contig 22608 bp, 31 predicted proteins | sample MM_PC_MetaG_FD_121122 | JGI IMG/M metagenome (GOLD analysis project Ga0180007, IMG submission 121122) | Groundwater microbial communities from the Aspo Hard Rock Laboratory (HRL) deep subsurface site, Sweden - MM_PC_MetaG | ecosystem: Environmental > Aquatic > Deep subsurface > Groundwater... | reverse complement strand
GGCGGAGCCATCTCTCTTTACATGGGGCTGGCGGAGCCATCTCTCTTTACATGGGGCTGGCGGAGCCATCTCTCTTTACATGGGGCTGGCGGAGCCATCTCTCTTTACATGGGGCTGGCGGAGATAGCCCTATGTATCCACTAGGGCTTATCGGAGCCAAACTCGGTAATCCGAGTTTCAAATATGTATTACTTCTACATCCTTTGCAGTGAGAGAGACAATAAACTCTACAAAGGCTATACCGAAAATTTAAGGAAAAGATTAAAACAGCACAACTCAGGCAATGTACCTGCAACAAAACCTCGCCGTCCCCTAAAACTAATTTACTATTCAGCATTTCTAAATAAATACGATTCCCTAGATGCAGAAAGATATTTCAAATCCAGTGCGGGAAAAAGAAGGATAAAGCAAATGCTCAAAAATCACTTCGCAAAGATCAATCAATAATCGCATTCAGAAACAAACACCTGGTGTAATGATATAACGACGACCTGTGTTATTCGCCTGCGTGAGTGTAAATGAAGGGACAGCCCCCTCGCGCCACTCGCGCCACCACATCACGGCCACATCGTCACTTAATTTATCTCGGAGCCCTGTTATAATGCCCCTAGCCAATCTCAAATTACATGAAATTGCTAACATGTCTCTACCGAGAAAATATTAATAGCCCAATCAAAAAACTTCTCTTCTGGATTACTGCCCCAATAGTCTCATTTTTATTTCTTCCTTTCATAATCGGGTTCGCACTCACCTATTTGGCTTGGACTAAAATTCAAAGCAAATCAGTTAAATTAGCAACCGCTTTTACGTTAGCAACTATCACGTTATTAGTAGGTTCAAGTTGGGTTTCAGGATTTTTCTCTCCAATCACAACAAACAAAACTGCAAACGACGAGTCTTACCCAAGCAAGGAAGTACTCTCCGAAAGTTCGGAAACTGACTCCCCCACCAACAGGCCATCACCCAGCCCCGAAAACATTCCGCCTACCGTCATCCATACGGACACACCAACCCCTACTAATACCCCCACACCCACTACCCCACAAATGCCCCCAACACCAATCCCAACAGAAATAAAAACTGATGACAGGCAAACATACCGAGTAGTAAAAGTAGTAGATGGGGATACTATTGCCGTTGATATCAACGGGGAAACAGAAAGTATAAGAATGATTGGCATTGACACGCCGGAAACTGTTGACCCACGCAAGCCTGTCCAGTGCTTTGGGGTAGAGGCATCAAGCAAGGCTAAATCGATTCTTGAAGGTAAATCTGTCAGATTAGAAACAGACCCTACTCAGGGCGACCGTGATAAGTACGGTAGATTATTAAGGTATGTCTTCCTGGAAAATGGAACGCATTTTAATGAACTAATGATTATTGAGGGCTATGCCTTTGAGTACACTTACCAACTTCCCTATAAATATCAAAATGAGTTCAAGCAGGCTGAGATTGAAGCACGTGAAGCCAAACGAGGCCTCTGGGCAGATAATACTTGTTCTGGCAATTTAGCCTTTCCAACAACCGTACCTATCCCCACACCGATACCTGAAACCCCTGCAAATACACCAACTATACCAGCACCAACGCCAACCACAATACCACCACTTGCCACATGCGACTGTTCCGGAAACATCTATAATTGTTCTAACTTCACTACCCACTCAGCCGCCCAAGAATGTTTTGAGCATTGCGGGGGGATAGATAATGACATTCACAGACTAGACGCAGATAAAGACGGTATTGCCTGTGAAAACCTGCCCTAAAGGGTACCCTATTTTCGGAGATGCCCCACATGTAAAAATCTTAGGTTTTCTTAGGTTATCGCTAGAAAATTTTGTAATCTTTCGTTCAGCATTTCAAAAATTGTTTCTAATTTGAGACACAATATTTTCGCAATGCGATGGAGATAATTAAGTTAATTAGTTGAATTACGCTTGTAGTGTCCCTTTCTTTACTACCATTCTCAAATTTAGATAGCCCTAGTTCTACTAAGCCAATGTAGTATTTGAGGGCTCGGGAACAAATCACTACTCTTTACCGATAAAAGAGAATACTAACGAAATCCGACCATCTGCCTATCGGAAGGAGTAGAAATAACTTTTTTTGTTTGTAAATTAGTTTTAAAAGAAACCTCAAGATTGACTGTTTATGAAAGTGTTAATTCCTCTATCCCCGCTACCTTGGTCGGACTTATTTACTGTTGGTAGACCAATTCTTGAAAGGTAATGTGTAAAGCGGTGAGAAAGGTCTTCTCTAAACAAAATCTCAAGAGATGCTAAGTACAATTTCTTATGAGACTCATACATTTCATCTCTTGGAATTGTATAGTAGTGTTTAAAATCAATAATTAAATCTTCTATTTCTAGTGCGGGGTCTTCACTTAAAAAATGGAGTCTTTGATTTTGATTTTGCGTTATTGATTTCCATTGTTCGCTTGACCAAGTATTCATCTTTAAACCAAGTTTTTCAAGATGGATTCCAGTTTTAAACTGTTCCGCAAGATATGCAGGGCAAATAAGTACGGATTGGAGGAATTTGTCGTTTGAAGAATTTTCTTGGCTCGAACAAGCCCTACACTTATAGTCCTGTTCTAAATCACAATCTTGCGTCAAAACCACAGCATAAGAAAGGGTAATTTTTGCGACTTCCACTTTTTCGGCCTGAAACACAGGAAATCTATATTCTAATTTTGCGAGAATGTCACCTTGTGTAACTCTTTCTTCTGTTCTTTTAACATACATAATTAACGAAGTTTGAATACTAATTTTTCTGCCTTAACTGATTTCGACTCATAAAACTTAGAATTATCAGGAGTAATTGGTTTATATTCTGTATATGGCGGTTTGTCAGGCTTAATTGCTTTTTCCGGTTGAGCTGGCGTTGTTCCCGAAGAAGGCATTTCTTGAATAGTAGGGCTAACTGCTATGGGTGGAAACGAGGTATAAGGTTTATCCATGATTTAACACTTTTCTTAAACTGTCGTTTATGCTTCTTTCGAAATATTTTCCGGCAATCTCGTTAAACTTCGTCAACTTATCGATTACTTGGTCTCTCGATAATTGAGTTTTGGTATAGCAGTCATAATCGAGAATAAATTCCTTTTTATTGACAGGTGCCGGAAAACTACTATTGAAAATTCCGCACTTGAGGTTCATATTTACATCATCTTCTAGCATAATCTCATAAACTTGCATTGCTCTTCTCAAGTCGTTTTTATTTTCGAAAAAATCTAAATTTGTTATCAAGGATTTATTTAGGTAACTTTGCCATCCGAAAAAATCTGATTCCTCTAGTTGAATTTGATTGATATACCTTAACCCCAATCTGTTAATTGCTAGTTCTAGTTTAGGATAAAGTTGAACAAAGCTCTTTAGTATTTTAGACACCGTGTTTTTAAAATCGGTAAAGTTGCTATATTTCTTACAAACTACAGCCAAAAACTCTGCATCTAATTCTGTAAGGTAATTTTTATCGGGCGATGAGAATCTCCAAGTTGTTTTATCTGCAGTGAAAGTATCTATATTTGAACCCTTTCTTTCGATTTTTACACCAAATTGCTGTATTGGCTCAAGTACGGGGAAATCGTTCAGAATTTTATTCTGAAAGCCTTTTGGGGTATTTTCAGCAATATCCAAGATTACAGGAAAATCAATCCTGAAAATAACATCAGTTAGAAAGTTCTTTTTATATTGGATTTTTCGAGATGTTTTCTCCTTAGACATTTTTACCAATTATTCAAAGACATTTACCTTAAGTGTATTATACACAAAAAACATTCTACACAACTAAACAGCAATTACTTTTTTAGTGGTTTGAACTAGAGACCAACTAAAAGCAGCGGTACACTTCCAAACCTTACCGGTGGTAGAATTTCAAAAAATTATATTTCAGATACTTTATTCGTGTAATTCCTCATATTTGCTCTTAGTAATCCACTATACACTGTGGAGTTAGGTAGTCCACCTTTATTTAGATAATGTTGAAGGCAAAAATATCAGGCGTTTGGTTAAGTAGTAACCAAAACGGGTTGAAACTGAATTAATCCTAAACCTTCAAATAGAACTTTTAAGTCGCTTAGAGCCAATCCAAACTCCAACTTTTTGTTGCAGAACAAGTCCTTTAGGGGGAGACAAAAAACACGAGGAGCATAATCAACTATCGTGTCAAGACCCAAATCAGTTATAATTGTCTCCATGCAAGCATTTTCCTGGTTTTTGACAATCAAGCTCTCCCTTTTCTCCGCCTGGCAATTCTTATCCTTGGTCCGTAACCGTACTCTACACCTGAAATTTGATCGTATTGGCACTGCCTACAACATTAAAGATCGCGGCTCCTACCAAATACTCCGAGAATCAATAAACTATCTTGAACTAGATGAGGAACCAGTTGTTTTAATAGTTGCTTTTCGGATGAAATTCCTAGGAAACAGTTCTTTCCTACATCGGCTATTTCTGAGCCTTAGCATTCTTACCACTCCTGTCTGGAGCGGTTTTCCTGGTTTTCATACAAAGCTATGGATGGTTGACCCAAAGACAAATAACTACCTGGGGGCTTATCAGTGGTATGGTGAGGAAAATGCTAAAGTTTACCAAGGTTTTCTCCTGCGCCTGCTAAACACTCTGGCAGTAACAAATTCCATTTCAATAGATAGGCACCCCAAAACTGATTTGGAGGACTTTCTAAAATCCTGTTCCCAAAGTTCCCTAAGTAGTCCATCGACTCTTCTAGTATGATATAATAGGCTCATGAAAGCAAAGGTTGAAACTCTTAAGGCTCCTTCTCCGGGCACCGGCCCTTTCTCGCAAGCGGTCATTGATGACAATCTAATCTTTACTTCTGGGCAAATTTATCTTACTCCCGAAAACAAATTACTTGAGGGCACTTTTGAAGAGCAAGTCCACCAGATAATGAAAAATTTACAGGCTATTCTTCAAGCAGCAGAGGCTTCTTTTGCCGATATAGTCAAAACAACTATTTATGTCACGGACATGGCGATTTATGGAAAAATAAATGAAATATATGGGAGTTACTTCTCTACTCCTTATCCTGCAAGAGAAGTAGTTTGTGTGAAAGAACTTCCCCTTGGAGCGCAAGTTGAAATAAGTATGATCGCTATTAAAAAGAAAGAGGGCTAAACTATGACAAAAATAGACTTTAGTACTTGGGCAGAAAAATTTTTAAAGGCATGGGCTGACTTAAACCCCAAAGCAGCCTTAGCCACACTAAGCAGGGATGTTGAATATCACGAATCTCCTTTTTCTGGTCCCTGCAAGTCTTGGGAAGATGTCGAAAAGTTATGGACCGTTGTCCCCCACAACCAAAAAGACATTACCTACAAACATGATGTTTTGATGGTCAAAGGGGATTTGGGGTTAATTCATTGGAATGTGAGCCGAATTACAGTGCCTGCAGGCAAGTACCAAGGGCTTGATGGTGTTTTCTTAGTGAGATTAAACGAAAAAGGTCTTTGCACTATGTTCAAACAGTGGAGAATGATTAGCGAAAGCTAACAAAGAGCAAACCCCTAGCCTTCCGTCCCCCAAGTTACATCACAAACTCAAGATAGTTTTCTTTCGAGACAATTTCTAGACTCTTCCCGTAAGTTTCCCTAAAAGCTTTTGGCGTGCGAGCTTTTTGCTGCTTCCACTTAAACTCATAGGCTGAAATCTCGTTACCTACTATTTCTATCCAGTCAATTTCTGCTTGCTCGTATGTACGCCAAAAATAACACTGGGCTTGTTCCCTTTCGTACTCATGCTTCTTCATTCTCTCAACCACGAGAAAATTCTCCCATAACTGTCCCACATCAGTCCGGCTGTCCAGAGGCAGGAATTGATCAGTAAGTGCGTTTCTAATCCCTAAATCCCAGAAGAAATATTTCTTACTCTTCACCACCTCTTTTCTTAAATTCCTTGAGAATGCTCCTAATTCAAAAATAACAAAACTTTGCTCCAAAAGGGCTAGGTACCTTTTGACAGTTTTAATGTCAATGCCCAAATTAGTAGCCAGTTCGTTTAATGACACTTCCGAGCCAATTTGGAAAGCCAAAAGTATCGCTAGTTTCTTTAAAGTCTCCGGCGAGCTTATGTCTTTGAGTAATAAAACATCACGGAATAAATAATCAGAAACTATAGATTTAAGATACGCCTGCTTATCTCTTGCGATACTTAACTGCTGTAAATATGGATATCCGCCAAAACGGAGCTGTTCTTCAAGAATTTGGGGTTTTTGGTAATCTTTAAGATTTTGAGTTAATTCCCCCGTAGATAAAGGATATAGCCGGTATTTAACAGCTCTTCCTGTTAGGGATTCCTGGATACCACGAGCAAGCATTAGAGAAGATGAACCACTAACAATAATTTTCTTCTCAGGAAAGCTGTCAATAAGAATTTTCAGTGACAAGCCGATATTCTCTATACGCTGAGCCTCATCGACAACAACAACTTGACTCTTCGCAACAAGTTTATTGAGCGCTGTTTGCGAAGTAGTACTTAAGGAGTCGCGCGCTTCCTGCGTATCCCCGTCAAGCCACAATATATCTTCTGCACCCACCTTTCCAACTAGTTGTTTAAGGAGCACGGTTTTACCAACTCGCCTCGGCCCGTAAATAATAGTAATAAAACCAAGTTTATAACTATCGGTTATTGTTTTTACTAGAGTTCTTGGAATCATGTCAATAAAATTGTACTAAATTTACGGACCCATGTCAATATTTCTAGTGTGAAATACCCAATTTTGGTAATAACTCATGCCACCGACCCTCGTTCTCATCATCCCCCTACAATCAAAATCCTACGGCGCCTTAATTGATGTATAATCTAGCCATGGATAAAAAGAACTTAAGTACAATTGTTGATTTTCTTTTTGAGGTTGGCTCATTGCAGAATATGCAACGGATGCATAGCCAAGTATTGCGTTTAGCCGATGAAACCATTGCCGAGCACAGTTTTAGAGTTGCAATCATTGCAATGGTTCTAGCTGAACTTGAAGGAGTAAACAAAGAGAAGGTCATGAAAATGGGGCTGTTTCACGACTTAGCCGAAGCTAGAACTGGAGATGCAAACTTTGTTCATAAACTCTATGTTAGCCAAGACGAGAAAAGAGCCTACACCGACCAACTCCAAAGTATACCCGGGAGGGGAAGAGATTACTGCCCTACTCGACGAATTCAATAAAGAGAAAACTAAAGAGGCCATTGTTGCTAAAGATGCCGACAGATTAGACCAAATTATACTCCAACGGGAATACCTGCAAGATAAGCCCTATGATTTTAAGCTCTGGCACGAAAACTATACCAAAAACTTAAAAACAGAAAGTGCAAAATCGTTGGCGGAAAAAATTGCCACGCGCAATCCCCTACAATGGGTCTATAACTTCGCCGGTATAAAACCAAAGGAAGAATAAGCATCATAACCTCCCGCCTCGCAAACACTATGCAAAGTAAAATTCACCAGCTTTACCTTGAACTTTTACAAAAACACGGCGCCCCTGTAAAACTTTGGCCCCAATGGTGTGCAAAGAAAAAAGATAATAGGCTAAGAGAAATTATTGCTATTGGAGCAATCCTAACGCAAAGAACAAGCTGGCGTAATGCTGATTTAGCTTTAAGAAACTTGAAGAGAGAAAAGCTGCTTTCTTTAGAGAAAATTGCAGACTTAGGCAAGCCTGATAACTTAACAGAACTAATTAGACCTGCAGGTTTCTATCAAACAAAACCACACCGGATTTTTGATTTTGCCAGTTTCGTTGTAAAAGAATATGAAACCCTAGATAATTTAATGGAGAAAGGTATGGCCACTACCAGAGAAAAGCTGCTGTCTCTTAAAGGTATTGGACCAGAAACAGCCGATGTCATTTTACTTTATGCCCTGGACAAACCAAGTTTCGTCATTGATGAGTATACAAAACGATTGACTGCTAAGAGAAAATTGGCAGAAACATTTACTTATGATTTCCTTAAGCAACTTTTTGAGGCCAATTTGCCAAGAGATGTTGAAATATTTCAGAACTATCACGCCCTGATTATTATTGAGCAGAGAGGAAGAATCGCCTCTAAAATGGAAATTGTTTAACCTGTAGTTAAAAGCCTGTATTATTTCCAAGAAATAAGCCCTTCCTATTCCATCCCACGGGCTGGGGCGCCAAACCCAGTTTATACGGGCATGGCGGAACCACATCACAAAATCCCCCACCCTGCTACAATATAGTCAGCGCACTGCCAACCCTAGAGTTAGATTTAACAAACACAAACCTGCATAGATTTATGATAAAGTTGCATAGATTTACGGGTTGTGCAATAAATAATGCATAGATTTGTGACAGATATAAATATATGAGAATAAAATTAAAAAAATTCGGAACTCTCCTAACATCTCGACAAGACGGCCGAGAAGCCTTGGCCGCTATCAATTCGCAATTGCAGAACAGTGCGCCAGGCGAAAAAATTGAAATTGATTTCACAGGCGTTATCACCTTTGCGCCCTCATGGGCTGACGAGTTCATAACTAATATTATTGCCCAGTTTGGTAAACGTGTGATATTAGAACACACTGATAATCCCTCCGTGAGGACCACTTTAGAATTACTTGAAAAAGTGGGCAGTGGCAAATTCATTGGTACCTAGCCCGTCCTCGGTAGACAGCCAATACCCCACTTGGTAAAATCTTTCTAATCATGGTCGACAGTCCAATTCAACTTCAAATTCTATCGAACTGCTGTTTTTATGAATCCGGGTCCCGTTATTCTCAGCTAAAACCAAATGACATTGACGATGACCTTTTCAATTACCACCTCCAGCAATTAGTTAAAAAAGGCTATTTAGAAAAACGCGACAGACTATACTTCCTGAGTGAAAAAGGCAAATCACTCGCTACCAATATTGATTATGAGACTCACAAAATCCCACTCAACTACAAAGTGAGTGTTTACTTATGCCCAGTAATTAACAACGAAGTGCTTCTCTATGAGAGACTAAAACACCCGCAATATGGCTATACCGGTCTAATTTCGGGCAAGATACGTTACGGCGAGCCAGTTTTGTCAGCGGCGCGGCGAGAGTTTATTGAAGAAACAGGACTGACGGCTGATTTCAAAATAATCGGCAATTTAAGACAGATCCGCCGCAATGAGGATGGCAAAGTGATTGAAGATGGGGTTTTCTATGTTTGTTTCACGGACCAGATCAAAGGGAATCTCACTGAAAAGAACATTGAAGGAAAATACTTTTGGGCTAAGTTACACGAGGCATCTAAGCTTGAAAAGATCTTTAAGCCCAGTTTAGAGGTTATTCTTAATGAAGTAAAAAATCGTTTGGATACAAAAGTATCTTGGGACGCCGATTTTATCTATGAATTCGAGCCTGAGCCAGAAGACTATTAGGCCCACAGCCACTGCAATGAGCGGCATCATCTCTAAGGACTCTAGGCCACTGTAAAGCCTACTTGACACTACTAACTTTTTCCCAAACTTCAGTATAGAATTTTTCTAAACCATCAACAAAACGGCTATCTATATTTGCGAGCTGGCTGATCATATCACTATGACTTACCCAGTCAATGTTTGACACCTCTTTCTGCGAATAGTCAATTTTCGGCCTTACTTGATCTAAGAGAATAGCGTACATAGCGCCAAACATCCTTCCGTTCTTACTTTCGTGAAACTGTTTTGAAATAAAAACCAAATCAGGTAATGATGGCTTAATCCCTAATTCTTCCCATGCTTCTTTAACTAAATTCGACTCGTATGTTTCACCATGCTCTACTGTTCCAACTGCAGACTCTGTCCACTTACCTGAATCGTGTTTTTTCCATTCTGGACGTTGTGCAACTAGCAGGTTTTTATCTTGATCAAACACCCACAAAGAAGATACGCGGTATATATCGGATTTCGATATCTCGGTGCGGAGTTTTTTACCAATTGTCTTGTCACTTGCATCAACTATGTTCAAATATTCATCAGTCGGCATATGTGAGATTCTACCATTTATCCTTGCGCGACGAGTAAATCAGCTTTGAGATGAAGAAATTGAGCGTAGCTCGTACATCACTCCAAGGCATAATCTTTACTCCAAATATGTTTCATGGTTTCGGCGTGGTTAAGAAACCAATTTGAACTAGGCTCTTAATGTGGCACTCTATTTAAGTTATAATAGCCGCATGAATATCCTCAACTTACTCACCTCCCAAATTACAGAACCTGCTCGAATAATTCAATTCGCCAAAGATGGTAAATATGAGGAAGCTTGGATTATCAACTTATCCCAGAATAGACCCGTCGCCGAGGAAGTCGAGCATTATATTGATGAAGGAAATTACAAGGAATTGATAGTTGAGTATATCTGGAAACCTGATGTTAACGACAGTCGATATGTTTTGACTGTATTTCATGATAACTGTCTGGAAAAGGATAAGTACAAATTCATTTCCATTTGCCTTGACTGTTTCTACAATAAGTTAGAATTTCAACAATTAATTGACGAAATTGACCAAGGGATTGTTGGCGGGCCATTTTTATTAAGACAACCTGTCCAGAGAGTTAGATTAGGAGTATTTAATTATTGGTTTTCGCTGGGTCCTATTGAATTGTGGGATAAGGGCGACAAACTAGATAAAGAGGTAGTGACAAAGCACATAAAAACTCGCCCCGATATTGAAAGGTCGAAATTAAATTACCAAGGATTAGCTTTTATCTACAACTTTGATAGATCACTGCCCGGCCCTTACCATGTTTTGAAAACTCCTTGTTGTGTCCGCCACAACAACGAATGGGTAGTAGATATTGATTTGGTTTATAACAATATGAAGTTAATGCTGGAAGAAATTAAGGCCAAGTAATCAATTACTTTCCCCGGCACTAAAAAATCCTAACTTGAGTTAAAATATTGAAAATGAAAAACAATCTATTTTTGCAAAACTATCAACACCTCCAATACGGGATTATGTATAACAAGTTAGTTGACTTGGGATTCACTTCAATAGCTTGGTGTGAAAAATATGATTCTTCGTTTTTTAACCACGCCCAGGTAGACAGCCTCCTCTCCAAAGATAGCCTTAATAAAATTGAAACAACACTAAGAAATTTAGAAAGAAAACCAGCCGTCTATTTTGAAAACAGACAAAACTTATCAGGATTAGTAGACTTCCTAACGCAACAGAGTTATAAGAAGAACTGGGAAGATTCCTGGATGTTTCATTCAGGTCAATATCTAAATGAAGACCTTTTCAACCAAGTCAGAAAAGTGGGCAATGAAACCAGCCTTGAGGAATTTCTGAAAACATTTGATGCTTGTTATCAGAAAGACGACCCTCAAAATCCTTATGGTGAACTGGGAGACTATTTAGATGTGGCTAAGGATGCCTGGAATAAACACAGTAAATCAGGCAAGATTGAATACTTCACCATTTATGACGGGAAAAAGCCTGTGGCAGTTTCTACTCTCACCAACTTTGCTGGTATTGGATACATTTCAAATGTAGGCTCCCTAAAAGGGGTTAGAGGCAAAGGATTTGGGAAAATTGCCTCTTTATATTGTGTTAAACAATCAGTGGATAATGGTAACTCAGAGCATGCATTGGCTACAGAAGAAGGCCATTATCCTAACGAATTTTATAAACGTATAGGTTTTAAGGCCCGATTTACTGCCCTTGGGTATGTAAAGGAAGAAAAATGACTAAAGTAAAAATATTAATCGCTGGCTATGTTAAAAATGACACCCTAGTAGTCCCCACAACAACTTTGATTCAAGATGGAAACACAACTATCGTTGTAGACCCCGGAATGGGTAAAAACAGACAAGGGATTGGTTGTGGTTGCGGGCGATGTTTGGTGGTTCTCTGATATGACACCCGCAGAAGATGAAATGGCCTGGGACCAAAAGAAATTAGAAGAAAGCCGCAAAAAAGTCCTGGAAATTGCCGATTGGATTATTCCAGGTCACGGAGGGAATGTTCGGGAATCCAAGGGAAAAATCGCAGAACACAAGGTAACTGCCCCCCCACCGTCCCCTCATCATAGCCACACCATGCGTAACAATTTGACCCAGAAAACCCCGTTATAATGCCTATAGACGACCCCAAATTACATGAAGTTATTGACCCATCTTTACCGAAAATACATTACCAGCCCAACCAAAAAGTTTCTTTTCTGGATTACAGTTCCAATAATCTCATTCCTGCTTCTTCCTTTCATAATCGGATTCTCACTCACCTACGTAGCTTGGACTAAAATTCAAAGTAAGTCAGTTAAATTAGCAACCGCTTTTGCATTAGCAACTATTACGTTTCTGATAGGTTCAAGTTGGGTTTTGGGGTTTTTCTGGAAGATGGAACGCATTTTAATAAACTAATGATTGTTGAAGGCTATGCTTTTGAGTACACCTATCAAACTCCTTACAAGTATCAGCGAGAGTTTCAGCAGGCTGAAAATGAAGCAAGGGCGACTAAACGTGGTTTATGGTCAGATAACACTTGCGCCGGCAGTTTAACCACGCTAACCCCCACACCGGAACCAGCAGTAAGCACTCCCATGCCAGCTCCGTCAACGCCCACAACTAAACCGCCTGCCACTACATGCGATTGCTCTGGAAATATCTACAACTGCCCAGATTTCGCAACTCACTCTGCCGCTCAAACATGTTTTGAACACTGCGGAGGGATAGATAATGACATTCACGGGCTAGATGCAGATAAAGACGGTATTGCCTGTGAGAATCTACCCTAAAAAACAAACACCCTGTATTAATATATTATGATCAACGCTGCCACCTTCTCCCTATACTACAGCCTTTCAAAAAAGGGTTTCACAAAAAACCAAGCTTCTTGAAATAAATTTGTCTCTTCTTTTGTATTACTCAGGGAAGGTAGTTCTGAGCATTTTTTATTTTTTACGAAAGACTAGCTATTTAATGTCAAATTACTGATTTTCTAATCAGCCCTAATACCAACCCCCCGATGTTCATCGGGGCACGGTACAGGGTTTAATTCGGCCATCGAAAAACTTAGCTGATCGGGCGTAATGGCCCTGATACCAGAACTGCCTTCGGCAGTACGGTACAGGGCTTAATTCGGCTGACGACCAGTCTGACTGGTCGAGCCTCATTAAGGGGGTGAAAAAATATGAACAAAAAAACAATGTTACTTGGAGCAACGGCGTTGGTTTTCGGAGGATTAGTAATGTTTCCCTCTCCTAAGTTAGCCGAAGCTTATCGAGGCGACCCCAATGTTCAAGGTCCTAATTGCACACCTGAAAGGCACGACGCTATGACTCAAGCATTTGAGAGTGGTGACTATAATGCCTGGCAAGAGCAAATGCAAGGCAGAGGCAGGGTGTCCGAAGTTATAAATGAGGAAAACTTTGCACAATTTGCGGAAGCTCATAAATTAGCTTTGGAAGGGAAAACTGATGAAGCTGATCAAATTAGACAAGAGCTTGGTTTAGGTCTTAGAGATGGTTCTGGCCAAGGTCGACACAAAGGTAATGGTATGGGTCGATAGAGTGAATAAGTCGATCAGATGCACGCCTACCCCCCCCTACAACCATGTGGGGGTTTGGGCGTGCAGGGACAGAACCGTCCCATAGCTTGACAGTGATAATTAGCTGTGTTAGAATCCTTTCCGTTAGCTTTAAATATTGATCAGTAGTTAATACTGATTTGAGTCGGTTTATTTGGCTTAGGTATTCGTCCCTGTACCACGTCGGGTACAGGATGTTCGCCCTGTTAGGGCTCCATATCTTCCCCTTTTTTCAATCGTCTCCCTTTAAAGACCATATATCATAGCAAAAATGAGAAATCCTGAGCGAGGTCGTCCTCGTAGTTTCCACAAGCAAAATAACAAATCGGGCAGCCACGGTAGATACCGAAACAAAGGCGCTTCTCTGAACCCACTTATGTTCGTCAAGAGGGGTGTTGAAGTTGTCGAAACACCATATGTGCCAGTGCACAGTTTTGCGGATTTTGCTTTGGATGAAATTGTAAAAAAGAATGTACTGGCGCATGGTTTTGACAAACCGACCGCAATTCAAGATCAGGCAATCCTTCCCATACTGGAAGGAAAAGACTTGGTTGGCACTGCCAATACGGGAACCGGCAAGACGGCGGCTTTTTTACTGCCTTTGATTACAAAGGTGTCAAAAGATCGGAACCAAAGAGTTTTGATTGTGACACCCACCCGTGAATTGGCGGCGCAGATTCAGGATGAATTTAAACTGTTTAGTTCGGGATTAAGGATTTTTTCAACACTATGCATCGGCGGGGCCTCGTTAAAAGCCCAAACGCGCGAGTTATCACGTCGGCCAAATTTTGTGATCGGAACCCCCGGGAGAATCAAGGATTTACAGGAACGACGGACATTAAACCTTGGTCACTGCGGAAACGTAGTGTTGGATGAAGTTGACCGTATGTTAGACATGGGTTTTATCCACGATATACGACGCATCATTTCGTTTTTACCAAAGAGTCGTCAATCCTTATTCTTCTCGGCAACAATACCAAATGAAATCAAGGCCGTAATGCAAGACTTTTTGACCGACCCGGTAACAGTATCGGTAAAAACCGGCACGACTCCTCAAAATGTTGATCAAAATATAATTCGAATTCAGGGAAAGAACAAACTGGAGATTCTTCATCAACTATTGATTAAAGAGGAATTTAGGAAGGTTTTGGTTTTTGGCAGAACTAAATGGGGTGTAAGCAAACTTGAAACAAGTCTAACCAAGAGAGGGTTTAAGGCCACGGCGATTCATGGCAACAAGAACCAGAGACAGAGATCGAGGGCTTTGAATAGGTTAAAGAATAACGAGGTTCAAGTTTTGCTGGCCACAGATGTGGCCTCTAGGGGTATTGACGTGGAGGACATAACCCATGTCATCAACTATGATGTGCCAGGAACTTATAATGATTATATCCACCGTATAGGCAGAACGGGAAGAGCAGGGAAAATGGGCGTAGCGCTAACCTTTGTTGACTGAATGTATCTGAAAGAATTGTGTGTTCTATATTTTTCACGTAGAATATAGGGCATGAGACTCTCATTGAAAACGGGCTTCAGTTTTGGTTTAACTTCAGGAATAATTACTACTCTTGGTTTAATTGTGGGGCTTAGTGCCAGCACTAATTCTAAAATCGCTGTTATTGGCGGGATTCTCACGATTGCACTTGCCGATTCTTTTTCCGACGCTTTGGGTATTCATATTTCCCAAGAGTCCCAAAATAAATATTCAGACAAAGAGATATGGGAAGCAACACTAGCCACTCTTTTCTCCAAATTATTTTTTGCCTTAACCTTTATTGCTCCTGTTTTAGTTTTTGAACTTTCTCAAGCTATTTTAATAAGCGTTATCTGGGGGCTTTTGATTTTATCTATTTTCAGTTTTGTTATTGCCAATGAACATAGAAAAAATCCATGGAAAGTGGTAGTGGAACATTTAGTTATTGGTTTAATTGTTGCGCTAATTACCCACTTTGCAGGCACATGGATAGCCACTGTTTTTAGCTGAGGCCTAAATAAATACTGTTAAGTTGGCTGTATGCCAGCATTTAAGTTAGAATCCACCGAATTAAGAATTGTAAATAATAGATTCCTGTCAAAAGAAAAACTGCGGCAATTACCTTACGGCTTATCTTTTCAATCTTTTGGACAGCAGAAAAAGCCTGACCGACTTTTTGCATACTAAAAGCAATCAGGCAGGAAAAAATTATTACCGGCAGCCCTGTGCCAAGAGCAAATGCAGATGGAAGCAAAACCGCCTCGTTAGATCTCAATACCAAGGGTACAAGAACACCGAAAAACAAAACGCCGCTGTAGGGACAGAACGCTAAAGCAAAAAGACAGCCTAAAAGAAATGAACCTGCATAACCCTTCACGGCTAGTTTCTCTTTGAGCTGTTCAATCCTTTCATTCTTTGTTTTTATGTTTAGCTTAATGACATCAAACATTATTAAGCCAAGAAAAACAAGAATGGGCCCTAAGACCTTATCCCCCCAGCCTTGGAAAATGCGAGAGATGTCAAACGACGAAAAACCTAAATAAATAATCCAAGCAAGAATCGTATAACTGAAACCCCTGCCTAAAGTGTAGTAAAGACCGCTAAGCAGAGTGTTTTTAGGAGTTTTAATGTCCTTGGAGATATAGGCAATAGCAGTTATGTTGGTGGCCAAAGGGCAGGGACTAATAGAGGTAAGCGTGCCTGTTAAAAAGGCAGTTAAAAGCGGTATATTGTATTGGTCAATAAGTAAACTAATATAGTCCATGGTTCACTCGTTCACTCTCCCAATAAGGCTTTTAGTTTGTTTTCAAAATAATCAGTAAACCTTTCTTGATTGGTTACCAGTCGCCAGACAGTTGTGTCTTCTTCAATACTGTCTTTGTTATTGCTGACAGCATTAACAAACAAAGACGAACCTCTGGCTTGGTATTTGTCAACAATCGCTTTGTTTTCTGGCAAGTCACTATTGATATCTTTAAAGACAATTCTTCCCGATTGGTATTCTTCGGGAAACATATTTTTAATAGTCTCTAGGGCAAACTCACCAACAGTGATACAAGACCAGCACTGACGAGTACCGTGGAAGTGAACTACTTCAATTTTGTCGGCCGGGATCGTTTCCACACTCACTAATAAGGAATTGGTGTCTTCTTGCGGTTCGGTTAAAATTGGGTTATCTGAACTTAGGTTAGTAAGCGCTTTGAAACCAAGAAGTGAAATAACTGCTAAAATTAGACAAGTTAAAATAACTGCTTTTTTGTTCATCATTCATTCATCACCATTCTGAAAGAATGGTAGGTTCTGATTCTCTCATATGAATCCATAAATGAAACCGGCTAAGGTTGTTAAAACCACAATTGCTCCCGCATAAACCAGCATCTTTTTAGTCCCAATAAGTTTTCTGATAACCAAAAGTCCCTGCAGTGAAAGAACAGGGTCTGCCAACATATAGGCCATTAGAGGGCCTTTGTCCATTCCCAGTTTCATAAAGTTTTCGGCAATTGGCACTTCAACCAAAGCGGGGAAATATGCCAAGCCCCCAAACATGACAGCAACAAAGTTAGTTAATAGATTATTCTGGCTGGCTAAGGCTTGAAACTGTTCTTCGGGAATAAGATGGGTAATAGCCGCGGCAAAAAAGACACCGATTAGAAGTAGAGGCACAATTTGGTTGACAAATTTAATTGTTTCTTCCCACCAAGCATTCTTTTTTTCTTTAGAAAGCCAGGAAAAGGTCATAATTAACTGCAGGAATACTAAAGGCAAGATTAAAACATATCTTAAATTATTGCTAATTGGTGCCGTACCGACCACCAGAATTGCCAACATTGTTCCCCAGAGCCAGGCGTTTTTTGAACCCTTAAGTTTGTTGGTGTCTTGAGCTACTATTTGAAAGCTTCCATCCTCCTTGCCACTTCCAAAAACAACTTCCATTATCAAGCCAACCAAAACGGCAAAGGCAACCGAAAGAACAAATCTGACCATACTAAACTCCCAGCCAATTCTTTGACCGGTAAGGATAATGGTAACAATGTTAAAAGCCGGACCAGCATAAAGAAGGGTAACAGCAATTCCTAGCCCGGCGCCTTTTTTCCAAATACCGGCGAACAATGGCAAAATAGTACAAGAACAAACCTCAATTAAAAAACCCGCCGTAACAGCGATTAGATAAGCCAGCCACTTCTTAGTTTTACCGCTAAGATATTTAAGAACTGACTGTGAATCAATCAGGCTATTGATGGCTCCAGCAATAAAAAAAGCAGGTACCAGACAAAAAAGGACATGGGCCGAAAGGTAGTCCACCAAACCTAACCAGCCTTGATAAATCGCGCCGCCAATAAGGTTTTGAACCGACTCTTGAGCTAAAAAGCCGCCTATCTGTACCTGCCAAAGGTAAATTATTAAATAAGCACCGCCTAGAAGCCCTAGAACCCAATTTTTCTTGAGTATTTTTATAAATTTCATCATTTATCATTTGCTTGCAAAATATGTCTTTTGATTTTCTCAATATCGTCCGCAAGCCCTGTCATCACTGGCTTACCATCAATTACCAATGCCGGGCTGGACATTACTCCTAGCTCTATCATTTTTTGAATACCTTTTTGTCCAGTTAGATATTCAACTTGCTCTTTGAAACCAGCTTCTTGAACTGCTTGTTTGGTTAACTCGTATAACTTTTTACAGGTTGGGCAGCCTGAGCCCAAAACTTGAATTTTCATTTCGTTTCACCTCCAATTTTAAGAAATACTTCTAGCTTCTTCTGGCTACCTTTTGTAAGGGAATAAAAAACCTGGCGGGCATCTTCACCTCTTCGCTGTCTTATCCAACCTGCTTCAACCAAATCTGCTAGATGATGGGAAATTAAGCTCTGGCCTTTACTTAAACATTCCTGAATCTCGCAAACACAATGCTCCCTATCTAAAAGAATTAGTAGAATTTTAAGCTTGGTTTTGCTGGAAAAGACTTTTGCTATTCCGCTTAGAACCTTTACGGTTTTATTGTCAGACAATAGGCACTTACATGAACAATCGTTCATGTATCTAATACTATCCATTTATACTTCTGAAGTCAAGATCTATTCGGCATGCTTGCCTAATACCAATGATGAGTTTAGAGAGAAAATTGCAGTTCGGACATTTTCCACTGCCATAGGCTCTTTCATAACAGCCCCATACGCATCGAGACACTTGTAGCTATTGATTATTAGCGGTAGATTAGTTAGTATATTTGTATCCAGAAAGGAGGTATTTTATGGCTAAAGGAAAAAGCCGACAGCAAAAAGAAGAACGTAAGACACCACAATTAACCATTAAAGAAAAGCGAAAGAAGAAGAAGGAAAAGAAGCAGGAAAGATAGTTAATATTGGCAAGGGTACAGGCTTTACTACTACACCGCATGCCCTGAATGCGCCAAACATTACGGAAAGAATTACGTTGTCGCTTTCGCCCAAGTGTGAAGAAACCCAGCACTTAAGCACGGGGCTTCTTCACATAAGAATTCATGGTTGTTACAAATTTCTGCGCACTAATTACTGCCTTTGTCTTCATCGTTGCTACGATGCTAATCCCATCACTGAGAAGAATCGCGGGGTTCCCCACGGTAATAGTTGCCGCGATAGCCTTCTTCATATTAGGCGTTACGCTTGCAATTACGGCTCTTAAGAAAATAGCAGAGGGGAAGCTCAGGAAATTCCTAATCTTAACTGGCTCCAGCGCAGCTGGTTTCTTAGTTAGCGTACTTTTGCACAACTTTCTGTACGGCCTGGCTGTGGTAACTGAGAATATTCCCCTCCTCCACTATTCAGCCGAGACGCTGTCCATTATTTTCTTCTTTGTTTCCATCATTCTCTGCCCGCTGGGGTTTCTAGTGGGAGTAGTTGGCAGCATAATTCTATTAGCCCAACAGAAAAAGATTGTCTAAATACGGTATAATACTTGCATGGCAGTAGTTCCCAAATCCCTTCAAGGGGTCCTCTGGTCGGTTAAAACAAGTTCGCTGGATACTCTTCGCGACGCACCCTACATCATTAACCAGCTCTTGTCCTATGGCTCGTGGAACAACCTGAAGTGGTTATTCAAAACTTATCCCAAGAACGAGATTCGAAAACACTTTAGAGAAAATCCAATTAAAATTTATACTCCATCGGCATTTAATTTTTCCAAAAATGTCCTCCTAGACTTGGGAGATGTTAATCTCCCGCCTGAGTGCTATGTCAAAACCCTACCTCGACGTATTAACAAATAATCGTAAGGAAACTTTCAAAAAACTCGCCGCATTTAAAAGGCAAGGCATGCTCGGCGGCGGGACGGCGCTGTCCTTACAACTAAAGCACCGCTACTCGTACGACTTTGACATTTTCTTACCTAATTCAATAACATCCCATTTTACCCGCAGGGTTCACGCGCTGCTCCCAATCAAAGACAAACTGGTTGATAGCTCCGACGAACTCACTGTTACCACCAGTGATAACATTAAAATCACGTTTTTATACTATTACTTTCCACACCTATTCCCTCTCGTCGCCACCGAATCGGTCTCTCTTTTTAACACTAAGGATATCGCCGCCGACAAAGCCGCCACCATCGGCCGACGGGGAAATTGGCGAGACTACGTGGACATATTCTTTCTTCTAAAAGAGAAACATACCAACTTAGACAAAATTATAATAAATGCTTCCAAAAAATTCGGCCCTCAATTCTCTGTAAAACTATTTTTGGAACAACTAACTTTCTTTGAAGATATCAGAGATTACCAAATTGACTTTATTAAAGAAAAAATCAGCACGGAAGAAATCAAAAGCTTTCTGCTAGAAAAAGTGAATGATTTTAAAAACGTAAACCTACATACATAAGCCAGTTATCACTAAATCATGGGTATCGAAACTCAATTTATGCCAAGTCAAGCCCCGAATCCAGAATTTGTCACCAGCACTCCGCAAGCTTCAGGTTCGGAAAAAATAGCCCCCAGAGAACCGGCAATGAAAACTTCACAACTCTTTGAAAGGGCAAAGGAATGGGCGTTAGGTAAAGCCAGAAAACAAAGACAAGAGGAAGATCACCTGAGAGAAACAATTGCTCTAGCCGAATTACAAGTAAAAGACCTAGAACTAGAAGCTGGTGTAAAGCCATCAGAGAAAACACGCTGCCAACAATTAGTCCGCGAATATGCTGAAGAACTTAGGGTACAATACGGCGATCATATCAAAACAAATCCCGAATTAATCGCCAGCAACACCGTTATTGTTGACAATCGAATCTTTGGTAGATGGCAAGCATTGTTAGGTGAATTCCCTTGCATCTACGGCTTCGCCTCAATCCATGAACGAAATAACACTCGCGTTTTAATCCTACCCGAAAGCTTTTTCGAGTCCCCTTGGGGCAGAGACTTGGTCCGCCATGAAGTTATGCATTTATCTATGTCAGAAAATTGTCCAGAAGGACTCGCCGAGGGAGGAGCACAATATTATGCCACACAAAAGACGGAAAACGGTGAACCCGAGAACATCAAAGAATTAGATTTGAACAGCCAGGGAAAAGGGTCGCTAAGAACTATTGCCGAATATCTTAAAATGCCACTAGGATTTAAAAGAATGTATCTCGAAACGCGAGCCCAAAGAGCTCTAGAGTACAATCTAGGAAGAACAATTTACGAAAACCTAGTCCACGCCGTGGGCGAGGAAGCTATGGAAGATATTTTCTTTGATGGAAATCAGCAAGGTCTTGATAGAGTGCCCCCAGCAATTAGAACACTGACCAACCTCACTATCAAGACTCTGAACAAAGCTGAAAGTACTAGAGAGCATTTTCCCCTTTACTCAATGTATATTGCAGAAGCATACGCGGCATCGAAAACAGCCCGCATACTAAATGAAAGAAAAAGTGACATCTCACCAAAAGAAGGAGGTGAAAACATATGAAAGGATTCTTAAGCTTTATACGTGAACAAGGAGTTGTGGGTTTGGCTGTTGGGTTCATCCTCGGCGGAACTGTTTCCAAGGTGGTTTCTTCACTAGTAAAGGATATCATTAATCCCCTCTTGAGCATTTTCTTGGGCACTAAAGAAGGCTTAGTTAATGCCTCGATAAATATCGGCTCGGCAAAAATTATGTGGGGTAGTTTTACCAATACACTGATAGACTTCGCCGTTATCGCCGCCGTGGTTTATTTTGGGGTAAAAGGGCTAGGATTGGATAAATTGGATAAGAAGAAGCAATAGATTATTTATAAATTTTGGAACCCCCACTGTGGCGACCGATATCAAGCAACCAAATAACCAGCTTCTTACTCTCAGTAAAATCCCAAATAAGCCGCACATCACCAGTAACCCACGAGCTCCAACGAGTACCGTAACGCCTTGTATTTACCTTGTGAGTTTTCAGGGAAGGATAAAAGGGCCCTTGAACCAATAGCTGGAGAGCTTTCTTAGTTTGCTTTTTTAACAGCTTATTCCTCGAAGTTAGCCTCTTATAATCGGCTTGAAATGTTTTAGTAAAAACAAGCTCGTACATTTATGAAGAGATACCAAGAAGTTTATTCAACTGTTTTTCATTTCCTGGTTTTACCCGCACATATCTACCGGCCCTAATATCTTCCAAACTCATTCCAATTCGTTCCTCCGTCCGTTCGTCCACCATCTGGATCCGTTCAATATCTCCCTTAATATCCATCGCCGCCAGTAAACGAATGTAATCAGGAAAAGATAGTCCTACCCTACCCGCCTTGCTCTCAACTAAGTGATACAACTGGGGGGAAAAAGTAATTAGTTTTTGTTTTCTTTCTGTTTCTAATTGCATTATTTTCAAAGGTTAATATTCTGCATATATTGTACCATAGTTTAGCAAATTACCAACCGGATGGCTTAGAATACCAAACTAAACTCGTTCCCTACCTGCAAGTTCATTTTCTGCGCCTCGCCAGCGTCGACCTCCAACACATAGCGGGCGGCGACACCGGGGTCAATAGACGGACAGTCGCCTACCCCGCACGGCTGAACATTTCGAGCAATATAAACTACTTCCTTACCACTATCTAGCCAGATAATATCCAGCGGGATATAAGTATTTTTCATCCAAAAAGTGCGTACGGCATCATCAGTATAAACGAAGAGCATCCCGCAATCCTCCTC
>Ga0180007_10002376_pt1 | contig 22613 bp, 30 predicted proteins | sample MM_PC_MetaG_FD_121122 | JGI IMG/M metagenome (GOLD analysis project Ga0180007, IMG submission 121122) | Groundwater microbial communities from the Aspo Hard Rock Laboratory (HRL) deep subsurface site, Sweden - MM_PC_MetaG | ecosystem: Environmental > Aquatic > Deep subsurface > Groundwater... | reverse complement strand
TAAATAAAGTAAATAAAGTAAATAAAGTAAATAAAGTAAATAAAAGCATATTAGATATAAACAGCAGTGAAATTTTCAAACTTTATGAATCAAATATCGGTATGCTCACCCCTCATATTGCTGATGAGATAAAGGCAACGTTAGAAGAATATTCTCCTGAATGGATAGAACTTGCCATAAAGAAAGCCACAGAACTGGAACATCGCTCCTGGGGATATGTCAAGGGCATATTAAAAGGTTGGAAGCGAGATGGTTTTAATCAAAAAGGAGGTCAAGGTGGAAGAAGGCCCGAAGGAACTAAAACCGATAAGCGAAGTTTTATGCGCGCTCCATCACAAGAACAATACCGAGCCGGATTGCCTGTTGGAGCCGAAGATGGAGAGGGACGTGTCAAGCAATCAGATGGCTCTTGGAAGTGATTATGCCTGCCCGATTTGCCATGGGGTAGGCATAGTTCACAAATGGATTGAGACCGTAGACGGTCTTAGAAAAGTAGACTACTCCAAAGTCCACCCCTGTAAGTGCCAAGATATAATATGGCGGACACAGAGATATAAAAATATCTTGAGATTTTGTGAATTGCCGCCAAAGGCTGAGGATATGAAGTTCAGCACCCTAAGGAAGAACCCCGGAACTGAGAATGCGGTGCGTTGGGCAATGTATATGGCTGAGGGTAAGACAAAGGAATGGCTGACGATGGTTGGGGATAGCGGCGTGGGCAAGACTCACTTGGCCATAGCTATAGCTAACTATTGGCTAGAGCACGGCGGAGTGGCTAAATATGTTTATGTTCCTGTGCTTTTCGATGAGTTGAGGGATAGTTTCTCAAAAGAAGGTTTCGAGTCTTACTCTTTTAAATTCAAGGCTTATTGCGAGGTGCCTCTTTTGATTCTGGATGACCTTGGATTAGAAAGTAAAACCGAGTGGCTGAATGAAAAGTTCACCACGTTACTAAATGAGCGGATAATGAAAGAGTTGCCGGTCGTAGCTACAACAAACTGTCCTTTTGACGAGATTCCTTTCAGGATTGCTAGCCGACTTCAGAGAGCGGGTAAAATAGTTCATATTACGGCGCAACCATTTCATGGAATGATTTAAGGAGGTAACAATGGACGGAATGCTGGTTAAAGTCAAATATTTTATCAACGGCGAGGGCTTGAGCCGGTTGGAGTACACTTACTACTCCGAGGAGCCGCTGTCGGTTGGCGATGTTGTAACCGTACCGGTAAAGGACACCACGGCGCGGGCTAAGGTGACCGCGGTCGATATACCGGAGTCGGACGTAGCTACTTTCAAAGACAAGTTGAAAACGATACCGGCCGGAGCGAAGGTGCAGCCTACACTGAAAACAGCAAAGGAAATAGTTGAAAGGATGCCAGTGATTGATGACCCTGTTATAACAGAAGCCCTGCGCAATCGTGAGATCGAGAGCGGAGAAGTACACATAGATGATATGATACCACCAAGCCCGCATCTTAGCCAACCGGATTCTGACATGCCGGTGACTCTTACCCTGGTAAACCCGCGCACCGATGTGTCAATCATAGAACTTGGAGAGAAGGTCAACGCACTGGTTACTTATGCCAACAAGCGGGTCATTGCCTCTGGTGAGGATGTTCGGGCCGCCGCTGACGACCTCGGCTTCATTGCCCGGCTGACTAAGGCAATTGAGGAAAAGCGTGACGGCTACGTCCGCCCGCATAATGAATACGTCAAAGAGGTCAACACCTATTTCAAACTGCTATCGGACCCACTGGCGGTAGCCGAGAAAATCACCAAACAAAAAGTGTTGGCTTATAATGCGGAGCAGGAGCGCAAGCGCAAAGAGGCGGAGGAAATCAACCGTCAAAAGATTGAACTAGCCCGGCGGGAAGCAGAACTGAGTGGCACGGGTGAATTCACCGTGGATACAGAACCATTACCCGTGCCAGCCGCTGCTCCTAAGACGGTAAGGGCGTCTACGGCTACCCTGGGAACAAGAAGCGACCGTAAGTGGAGGCTGGTCGACAAGGAACTCGTACCGGAGGAGTATAAAATCCTGAACGAATTACTGATAAACAACTTGGTGCGCAACGGCATACCGAAAATACCTGGCATTGAGATATATCTGGAAGATAATTTGAGCGTGAGGGCAACGAGGTAAAGGAGGTAAGAGGCATGGAATCTAAAGACGCACATATCAAGAGCCATCCGCTGTATAAAGGCGATAATAGCGGACCGCACACGACCGAGGAGCTTTCAACAGAAGTTGAGAAGTTGGTAGAATGGATAGCCAAAGTTATCGCAAAACACCATATTGGCTGTAATACTATGAAGGAGAAATATGCAAAGTGCGCCGCTGAGGAAATTATCAGTCATCCTAACTTGGCACTCATACGCAAGGATGTGAATTTGCCAGAGGACTACCAAGAACGGATTGACAACGCTCCTCTATCCGTGCGGAAAAGGATAGAAACACCTGGCGACTTATATCTCTTTTATCTTGGTGGGGCAGAGGCACAAAGGCGAATGCTCGAAGCGGGCTTTACCCACAGTATAATCCCTTTGGAGGAGAAATAAATGGAAATATTGATAGAGGAATTGATAAAATCACTTAGTCGTAAACTAACACCTCACCAAATTGAGTATGTTTTCAGTCATAATCTGGCACTTATCAGGACAGAAGTATTGCCAACGCCAGATATTACAACAGATGCAGAGCCATTTCCTTGTAATGAGACTTGCCATAAAGCAGAACAGGCAAATATGCTCAAGGCAGGTTTCACCCATAGCATAATTCCATTGAAGGAATTGAAGGAGAACTAGGATGGATAAACATACTGAATGGAAGGATACAATAACTCACAACCATATGGGAACGATAGAGGAACTTGAAGCGGAGCAGGCTGAAATCAGCTTTAGGGCTGGTATGCAGGAAGTAGTGGACTTTATTGTAAAGGAAATATTATTTGCTTCACTGAACTTAGAAACCAGGAGGTTTGAGCTGTTCCTTCAATCAAGCCAGGATAGAGCATATGACAAGTGGCAAGCCTTTATTAAAGAACATGGACTGGAGAATTAAGAGATATGGGTGATACCAGCGACTGGACAGAAGAAATATTATCTGACAAGCTGAAAACCAATCCCGACTTAGGGGTTGGCGTAAACTCTAAGGATATACAGAAACAGCCTCTAAATGGCAAAACTGACAGAGTTAGTGCTAAAGGTAGCATCCAACACCCACATCAGGATTTTATCAATGCTATTTTAGAGGTTGCAGAATTAACAGGCTGGCTGGTACACGTTGAACGTCCTGCTATGACAGCTAAGGGATACCGGACACCAATTCAAGGGGATGCTGGGTTTCCTGACATCGTTCTTACAAAAAGGGGTAAGTTGATATTCTGGGAAGTCAAGATTCCGCCAGACAAGGTGCGACCTGAACAGCAATTATGGTTAGATATGCTGGCGTTAGTTCCCAGGGTGATTGCTAGAGTGGTTGAACCCGATGATTGGGATTACATCATTAAAACTTTAAGCGAGGTAAATAAATGAACTGGACACGGAAGCTTAAACTGATGAACGCCTGCAAGGAGGCGGTCAAGTGGTGCGAGAACTATGACAGCCTAGCGGAGGCATGGCAGGCTTGTGAACAGGGTCACTGGATGTTATGGCTACTGGGTAAACTATCCGGCGGGCCGGAGACGGACAGTCGGAAAAAACTGGTGCTAGCCACTTGCGGCTGTGCCCGCCTGGCATTAACATACGTAAAAGAAGGCGAAATAAGACCACTAAAAGCCATTGAGACCGCTGAGGCGTGGGGAAGGGATGAATCAGGCGTTACTCTAAGCGATGTGAGAGCTGCCGCCAATGCAGCCGCCGATGCCGTCTATGCCGCCAATGCCGCCTATGCAGCCTACTTTGCCGCCTCTGCCGCCTACTATGCCGCCAATGCCGCCGATGCCGCCGTCTATGCCGCCTATGCCACCGATGCCGCCTATGATGCCGCCGATGCCGCCGCCAATGGCAAAAAGAAGTCAATATTAAAACAATGCGCTGATATTGTCCGTCAGCATTATCCCCATGCGCCACACTTTAAGCGAGGTATGAATGCAAAACATAAAGGGTAATTTAGTCAAGGTCTGGCTATGTTTTCTAGGGTGCGGGATATGTGAATTTCAAAGGAAGATAAATAAGGCGACTTTGATATGTGATTTGGATGGGCATAGGTGCGGTATGTGCAGACCCCAGATGATGAGAGAGAATAGATTAAATGTGTCAGAAAGGAGAACTTAGATGTGGCAGAAGATATTGTGTAGCTTTTGGATTCACAAATGGAGTGAATGGAGACAGGACCCTCTATATGGGAACAAAATACAGCGTCAATGTCTCAGGTGTTATTGCTATCAAGATAAGAGACTGTTTTAAGATGATGGACTACTTTCTGGGCGTTATAGGAGCGTGGCTATTCTCGGATGGCTTATACTCAATTTTACTTTATTAGATGCTTTTCAAATCTCTATGAAAGGAAGCGTAGAATATATAACCAGCGATGGTATGCGAAGAAGAAGGGGGTGATGTCAAATGCCAAAGAATAGACCGAGATTACTTGACCTATTCTGCGGCGCCTGACCGGAGGCGCAGCAATGGGCTACTATCGTGCTGGCTTTGAAGTTGTGGGCGTGGATATTAAATCACAACCACGTTATCCATTCGAGTTTCATCAGGCTGATGCTTTGACCTATCCACTTGAGGGATTTGACGCTTACCATGCCAGCTCACCGTGTCAATATTATACTAGATTGCGACATCTGCCGTGGCTTAAAGATAGAATATATTGGCGTTCAGTTCCCCCCACAATAACAAGGTTAAAAGAAGTATGGGATAAACCTTGCATCATAGAGAATGTGGAGGATTGTTGGGATATGCCAGACTCATTTATTCTTTGCGGATTTAGTTTAGGTTTAGACCTTTATAGACATCGCAGATTTCTGACTAACTTTCCCATATTCCAGCCATCTCATCAAAAATATACAAAAGTGATAGCACCTGGAAGGGCAATATTAAGTAAGCGTCATCATGGTAATCAGGGCTTTAGGGAAATTAGTAGAAATACACTGGCTGGTCATTTTAGCGGTGTAGATAAGGCAAGAGAGGTAATGGGTATAGATTGGATGACCCAAACAGAATTAGCACAGGCAATCCCGCCAGCCTATACAGAATACATAGGCAAGTATTTATTAGCAGAAATACGCAAGCGTGTTAATGAAGTGCAGGTGAGGATGGAGTGATGAGACTATTATGGATAAACCTGTATCATCTTTGGTGCGGTAATAGACTCCGCACGTGGTTATTCAAGACATTATTCCGTATTGAGTATGACCACATGGGAGAACTGGTTGATGACGTTATTCGATTGGAGCTTGATAAAAAGAAGGCTAATTATACCGTTCAAATAATTAGCGGGACTGATAATGCAAACCTTATATTCTTTACGGAGGCAAGTATTTGAATCTATTATGTCTGTTTAAGCATAACTTGGTCTACTATCACCGGCTTGGTAAGATGCAAGCTGCAATTGAAATTGAACTAAACAGCGGTGATACTAAGACTATAAAACCACGCCCTATGAAGATGTGGCGCAAATGCCTTAGATGCGGTAGGAGGTGGTTAGTAAAATAAAAAAAGGGGGACTGGCTTTTACACCAATCCCCTACTAATAAGGAGAGAACCCGCTTAATCCCAGAATAGGTCTATATCAATGCTAAATATCCAGATGGTAAAGGCTATCCTCATTTTTGTTCCTCACTCTCTACCAGTGCATACCTGTCACAATATAGGTTGCCGTCCTCTTCTATTGGCCTGCACGGCTCAGTACAATGCCGGCACCAATAACAATTGGTCAAGCCACGTGGTAAAATATTCTTAGGTTCTATTTCCATGCAAAGCGAATGCCTAGCATTACATCGCCGTCTGTCCAATCAATGTCCAGTAGGCGTAACTCAATAGTGAGGAAACCAAATAGCTTAATCCCGAACTTCATATTTACCTCCTAATTTTTAGTTGTCGTCTCTGCTTGCGATTCATCGCTTTAACCTCAACGACTTGCCCTTTTTCATTTACAAACTTCACAAGCTTTGTCGGTGACGGTGTAAATTGTTCAGACATGAAATCCTCCTAATTAAATACCGCTTTTAACCGTGCTACCACCGCCTCTTTTGGTACTGGCGGGTCAGATGTTTTATTGTTATCTCCTTTGAATATCCAGTAATCATCTCGTTCCCCAATTATGCAATGTAAGATGTAATTAGTATCTCCCCAATATTGAGGGTCTGCTGCATACATAGCTATATCCCCTACCTTTGCAGGCTCATCTGGCTGAAGAATTATCATCTGCCCGGCATCTATAAAAGGGTCCATACTGTTGGTGTCCGTGACCGTTGTGATGATGGGTCTGCTTGGGAAGTTCCTGATGGTAAGCGTATGAGTCTCGTCATCATAGTTTATGTCCTCGGCCTTGACGGTGACTTGAGGTGACGGTCGTTCAACGGCACTACCTTCAAAGAGTTTCTTCAAGAAGTCAATCAATGCCTGTATCATCAGTCCAACTTCCTGTCATTCCCTTTAGCGTCTTTCTCCCTACCCTGTATTGTGTGTGCTAGATAGCAGAGAGCGATGGCTATAAAGAATACATCTACCATCGGGCCCCACCATGTAGGTGCAAGCATTCTCCCTGACTGAAATATGATTGCCCTGCCGTAGCCGCTGCACATCATAAATGAAATAAACAATATTCTCTGTATTCTGCCTATCCATATAAGCTTCTTCCAGCTATGCCATGTCATTAGTGCTAAAAAGATACTGGCAAACAGGGTTATATAAGCCATGAGGTCTGTTATGAACGGTGTCCCGACAAACTTCATGCCGAAGCCAACGCCAGCGAGACCTATCAAGGCATAGAACATCTTCATCATATGCCTGTTTAGCAGTGCCATACCGGTCTTTATCTCAGTCGTTTCTTTATAGTGCATCTGCTCCTGCGTCATAGACTTAGACGATTGTTCTATTCTAGCTTTGTATTCGTCATTTGTCACAATTCACTCCTTTAGCCGGTAATTATTCCTTGTGAGGAAGGCAATAAAGTCAAAAGGCTTAATTTGTATCATTTCTTTCTCCAATTCATCCGATTATCGCTGCAAAGTTACTCCCTTTTGTTACTGTAGTAAAGGTTTTATCATCTCCATAAACAGTCCCTTTAGCATTTGTAGCTATCCCCCTAAAATGATAAACTGTGCTAGGGTCTAATCCTGTAATCTCTTGGTTTACAAATCCCTCTCCCACATCATTTTGCCAATCAGTAAATGTCCCATAAGCATCGGTCTCGCCATATTCAAACCTAACATTGGTCGTCAATTCGCCATCATCAACAACATCTACTAAAAGATTAGCTGTCGCCCGTGTAATATCATAAGCATCCCAGGCTTCAAGAACTGGGACTGATTCATAATATATGAGAATATCGGCATTGAGATTATAAAGAACTACCTCACTTGCAATATTGCCTGTAGACCAAGCAGGTTCAGTTGCAGCTACATCATAGTTTGCGTTCCTGATTCCAAGTAATAAAGTTCCCCCCAGAGCAGCCTGAACAGCAGCAAGCCCAGTAGCATTTAAGTAAAACGACTCAGTGCTTCCTGGCGTTATATTGGCATAAGAAACTGGAAAATCACAAAAGGCTACCGCGCCGAAGTCCTCATAGTTACCTGGCGCTGTTCTGCCATAAGCATTTATATTCGGGGTTATCCCTAAATCATCGTACTTTGAATATATTTTAGTGCGTACGGCCACTATAGTAACTGTTTCCCCTGCTAACGAAGTCAAGTCAAAACTAAGAGGAGCGCGGCTGAGTTCCTTCCAATTAGCGGTAGTGTGTGCCCAAATCCTGATTGTATGACTACTTTCTCCATCAAGTTCTGCGTCACCATCTTGATAAGCTCCTGCAATAATAGCTGCCCAAGTATCCCCGGCATTAACCCTGCGATATTTCGTTCCAGACGCCCCATTTGCTATCGTTGTGTATGCCATGTTATATTTTCGTTACCTCTAATTCAATTGTGCATTGTGTTATATCGGTGCAGGAATCTACGTTAAATACTAACCAATCCCCAGCGTTTATCGTCTTAGTCCAACCTGTTAATGTTGTGTCCTCTGACTTCTGAGCAGTTGTTATTTTCGGTTCTGCTGATGCCGTTATGCTATCAGCATCGGTAGGAATTAAATTTGCGTAAGTATCTTTCCAAATATCTATTACTATTGAGCCACTTTCAAGAGGCGCTGCCAGTCTAACTGCTTTTATGACACAAGCAAAAGGAATCTGATATATCCCTTGTACGCCAGCCGTTATTGCTAAAATTCCGTCACCGATAATAAATGGCAGACCTACTGTTTTATTTAGAATTGGTGTCCTTTTTTCAAGGCTATCAAGGCTCTTCTTAAATTCAACATTTGTTTCACCTTGTACCGTATCAAACGTAGTAAGTAAATCTTGATAGAACTCAAGTTTAGTCAACCTCTCATAAACACTGAAACCACCGCCACCTATGCCTATATCTATAGGAATTACTGTTCCTAACGCACTTGACCCCGACTTGCCAAACGTGAACATAATCTGGTACATCGGGTTTTCTTGGCGAAGGTCTACCGTTCTGTCAATGTACTGTAAATTCCCTACCCGGCTCACATCGCTTAGCTTGGAGTCAGTGACCTTAACATAATCCCATAACTCAGAGCCAATGTTCATTGGAGCTATGGCTACACCCTTCTCAGCGTCTAACTCCGCCTTCTGAATTATCGCTCCTGCTATGGATGTGCATTGTTCGTTGGAAAGTACCTTATACCTATAAGGGGGACTATCATGTGGCAATAAGGCATAACTTGTGCCAGAAGTGTACGAGCCTGTGTAATCAGGGGTATCATTGGTTCGTGAAGAAACTGTAACCTTATTCGGTATGATAAGGCGTGTCCTGTACGTCTCAGATAGGAATTTATGGGTATCATCCTCCAGTGAGTATGTCGAGTCGTAACTCGTACCACTTACTTTTGGGTTAATAACATGCAAATTGCCGTCATTCCCCGGATACATATCTGACTTAACGTAATTTAACAGCCTTCTTAAAACTTCATAACGAGATTCGCCCTCTTTTATCTGGAAGTCATCGGCAGGTTTGTAGACGTCAATTAAGTCGTCAACAGGTAACTCCTCCCCAGAGTCATATACCACATTCCAATCTGCACAATGATTAAATGGAGCTATGGTTGCATCGGCTACAGATGTAAACAAGGTCTTGATAGTATAGGCGTTCTCTGCCGTCTGAATATAATCGGCGCTGGCGTAGTCCTTTGACATTCGATTGAACATACCAGCTAGTGAGAAGTGACAGGTTAATTTTTGCCTGATAGAATCTAGTTGTTGCGCCTCTACCCACATTGGAGCGCAATCAGAATATTCTTCACCTTGTATTCCGTCTACCGTCCATATCAACGTGGCGCCATCTGCTATCGTAGTGCCTATCGCCGTTGTCCATGTTGGCTCAGTGGTGGCGTGGGAAGTTCCGGCATTAGTACATCTATACTGATACCTGTTTGGAGTAGTTGGTATAACCACATCTCCTTCGGAATATGCCGTATTTGCCACCCAGGATGAACGAGAAACGCCAGTATATATCCCCCATGATAAAACTCCCTTATAACCCTGTAACGCTAGGCTGGTGAAGGTATTAAGTGAGTTATCCATAATGCAGTGTGCAGTTTGTGAGTCAAACTGCTCAATCTCACGACAATAACGTATTGTGGGCAGTAGGTAGCCATGAGTAGTCGCACCAGACGTAAAGACGAACTTAGTGGCTGGATAAAAGCCCCACCAAAGCTGTTGTGCCGTAACATCTGCTGAAAGTGCTCTCATGCGTTACCTCGGACATACTATATAGGGTATTCTTAATGGCGGTAACTGGTCTAAGGCTTTCTCTTTATACTGTCTACCTACCATCAGATATTTACTGAACTCATCTCCAAACGCACTGCCGTGTATTCTCAGCGTAGCAATGTTGCTACAACACAATCCCGCTACGTAATCAGCCAGTACCTCCTCAAGGTATGGCTCTAAGGTGCTTTGTGTGAAGGTGACAACCTGTGTATTAATAACGGCGCTCTCCAGTCCGGGATAGAACGATATTGTGGCAGCATTGGTAGCTATTGTTGCATCAGCAGTTACACTGTATGTGCCTCTTACATTGTTTACGGTAAACTCAGTTCCCTCTTGAATTGTACCACTGGCTTGAAGTCCGTTAAGTGCCATTGACGTAGAACCAGCCAAATAACCATTAACATAATTTACTGCACCCTCATAATCGGTCAGATTGGGTAAACTGTGATACATGGCAAAGTTGATGGCAGCCTTTGTGTAAGTCGTGATTGGTGTAGTATCTCTCATTATTTCAAGCGCGTTGCGGGCTATCTCTTTGAAGTTATGATAAGAAGGTGTGCTTTGCTGAATATAGTATTCCACCTTATTCTCAGTCAAATATAATAGGATGCGATTTCGTATATTCCCGATGTAAAGCTGCTTGGAATTGACGCAATCGGTATTATAGATATTGTATCCTTCCCCGCTTGCCATTATGTCTTTAGATAAACCTACCTGAGAAGTAGAGGAATAGCTGATAATCGTTGCCCATGTGTAGTCGGTAGTATTGTAAATCACCTTGCCCACATCGGTTGATAGGAAGTGAGCTTTTGAAGCGTCTACAAGGTTATTAGCAGACGTTGACGTTGACGAGCCAGTCCTTGCCTCCACGTCTAATTCTATTCTTACCACACGTGGAGACTTAGCCGATATATCTTTAATCCCTTGCGTAATTTGAGTTTGTATCTGGGCATCTGACCATTTGAATGCTGTTGCCTCAAATAGTCTATCACGAACCATTGTTAATATTTGTGCGTTAGTTCGGCTCATATTACACCCCTTTTATTACCTTCATGGTACAGGACATGCCTTCATCATGCCCGCATAAATGCCTTTTTATCGTGTACTCCTGCTTGCCCATAATGACGGCTATATCCTTCAGTTCGGCTTCTTCTTCCTCTTTGGTAAAGCCTGTAATGTCATAACGGCTCAATGGTAGTATTTCCTCTGGGTCAAGTACAAAAGATGTTGGCTGTACGTCAAGATAGATTCTCATTCAGTACCTCCCCATGCTTAGCGTGTCTGCCTATGATATTCTGGATAGCCTTCTTCTGGGTAGATGTGGGTTTATTTGGCGTCTCAACGTCAGTTACCCAGACTCCGTTGACTACTTCCTTAGTTGATTTCAGCTTTTTCTTCATAGTTCGGTTTCCTCACTATAAATGGTTTACACTCCAAACAAATGCCTTGTTCTTTGATAGATAGCTCTCCGTTCACCTAATGTTAGCTCTCTGCCTCTTACTATCCCTTTTAGAATCATAGACCCAACTGAAAACCCAGGCGTACCAGAAAAGTTAACAGAACCTATTTTTAATGGATGCTCCCAATCTTGCATGGCCACATAGACACCTATTGAGCCTGAGGTTACCGCCACTTCCTCTGCATTTACTTGTAATGTCAAACCAGTGTTAAGGGACGAACCATTATAACTCGCAGACAGCATTACCCACTTACCTTCATACGCAGTAAGAGTAGCATTAGAATTAGTATAGATTGCCAAACTACCACCACTATCAAGCGCAGAGAACAAAGATAAGCTAAGATAATCAGTGGAGTTTGTTCTAAAAGTATATTCTCTGTGGGCAATACCCGCCATCTTTGCAAAAATATTAAAGCCGGTGACGTCTGTCATTTTTACCCACGCCCACATAGTAAAAGCTACATCAGCCGTGCCGTTGCCAAAACTAAGCAGAGCATTGTCAGCTACAGTTACCTCATCGTCCCCATCAAAGCTCAGAGCATACAGTCCAGAAGATAGCCTTTCCCACGTTGCGCCAGTGATTGTTCCGTGATTATTCTTACCTGACTCGTCAGTTAGCTTTAAGCCAAAAGCATCATTACGAGCAGGACAGAATAGAACAGAGCCGTTAGGTGCTACTATTTTTGACATCGGGTTTACAGCTTTAAATGCCACACTAACCATCTTAGTCCTGCTCCGCTATCAAGTTGATGGTAACTATGGTTGAGGCTGTCTCAGCAGTTATAGCGTCCAGTGTAATCAAGATGCCATAGATTTGTGTTGCAGCCGTAGCGCATTGAAAAGCTAAAGGTAGATTCCCAACAGTAGACGGTGTTACTACAGCGGTAGGAGTACCGCCATAGCTGGTAAGTGCTGGGAACTCGATCCTGCCAATATAGTTAGCCTTATCCGCATCCAACACCCCTGTATTGGCAGCGTTGTCATTGAGAACTGACGTTGGGGTAGCTGAGAATAAGAATAGGCAGCATCTTGGAGTGATAGCTGTTATTCCGCCGCTTTTGCTGAATATAATGTGAGCCTTGACTATATACCCGCCACGCCCATTTGAATTCGCTATACCTGAAAATGTCCATGACGTACCGGTAGTTTTATTCTCTGATAGTACATCATTAGCTGCATAGTCTGCATCAGCTATTAAAGTCTTGGATACACTTACCTTTTTTAATCTTGTAATAACCTCAGTTGCCATTTAATTCCTCCTTGTGATACCCTTCAGCGTCCATCACTCAACTTTTAGCTGAGGAGGTTCTTTTGGGTCTCCCTCTCTTTTTTTTCCTTTTTGGTTCTTCCTTTGGCTTGAGTAAATCTCTTATGTCTAGCAATATCTCAAAATAAAGCTGGTCATAAGATTTCGGGTCATTCTCCACCTCTTTACGTGCTCTCATATTCCCCTTTTTAAGGTGGAGGGTGATTTTAGGCTCACCCTCCACCGCCTCTTATGCCTCTGATAATTCTAGTTCAATAGTTAAATCCCTACAGTACGTAAGATTAGCTACTTGAACTATATCCAGACGCATTACCGAATCTTTCCTGATTACATTCCCTGGTATAGTTGTCCAGACCTTCACGTTCTGGCTATCTAGTGCTGGTCTATCGGAGAAGATACTTACGTTATCAGCCGTTATATCTACGATAGTAGAGTCATCACCCTTTGACGCTATTCTGGCAGTCATGGCGACCCTAACCGGAATATAATCAACATCCAACGTATGTGTGCCAGCTACCTCAGTCTTTGGCCTCCCTATCTGCCCCTCTATATACCAGCGCAACATTCTATTAGCCATTTCACCCCTCCTTAATACAGGTCATCCGCCGTTAATTGCGCCCAGACGATGTAGGGAATCCATGTTGAGTCAGTTGTTCCTGTGTAGGCATAGAACAGTAAACCGGCTCCGGCACTCAACAGAATAGGTGCTTTCAAGAAGTCAAAGTCCACATGGGTATTAACGAGGTTAGCACCTGCTACAGATATTGAGTTGTCTACTACAGTTGCCTCTACCATGCTCAGATAATCCGCAGTGGTCAATGCCGATACGGTTACTGTGTGGAGTGCTACCACATCGCCCACACCAATATAAGCAGCGTTGTTGTTCTGCTTACTCAGAGCCGTCCCAGAACGGGTCATAGCCGTAGCGCAGTTCGCAGCTGCCTTTGTGAAAGCAGCCTGGATAACCGGCGCTGCGCCACCTTCTCCCGTCATGCTCATTCTTGCATAGATGGGAAGGATTTTAATATCCGAGTTTGACGGTGCGAAGATACCGAAGGTTGGACTCACATCTGCCAATGCGGCTGCCGAATCAATCGCCGTTTCCTCACACCCTAAACCAGCCGAGATTATCTTGCCTTCAGCCAACCACCGGAGCATACTTGAACCCGTAATAAGGTCTCTTTTGCCAGTCACTCCTCCTGCCCTGGCTACGTCATTTCTGTCTTTGTAGTCACTCATTTAATTTCTCCTTTTTTTAATTTATTGTTATTATGCGTCACACCATAGACGCACGTACCGTACTGTTGCCACATGAGCGGCGGCGGAGTTGTTTCTTATCCCGACATATGGCACAAGGGGAGTGGCTACCGCAGTCGCCAGTGCTTTGTAGCCTACCTGTACGCCATTGTAGTAATAGCGGGCATTACCCAATGCATCAATCTCTATTCTGAGAGTAGCATCGGTAGCCGCTACCGGGGCGTTTGCCGTTATCGTTCCTGCTTGTGTGCCTGCATTGGTATTGACTACATACCATCTATCCGTAGTCTGGTTTGTATCAAAGCAGAACATCACACCGTTAGTGCAGGTATCCGCTATGGTTGTACCGGAGATAAGAAACGGTAATGTTGCCGAACCTTCAGAAACGGCATCTGTAAACCCGGCGTTGATAGCTACCGTAGTAATTACGTCTATCTGTAGCTTTATCTCAACTACCGGCTTTTTTGCGGGATACCACCATATACCGCCCTGTGACTGTGTGCACGTTTTCGTATCAGTGGCAGCCGTTGTTAGAATTAATCCGCCAGAGCCTAAAGCCACTGTTGACGTAGTGTCCAGATAAGGCGTGTATTTGTTGGTGTCATCAAGAGCTAATTCGGTGTAGTTATACTCCTTGTTAATCTTTTCGGGGTTCATATAACCTTTGACATTAAGCTCTTGATTGGCATCTCCCAAGAACTCCAATGACCTTGATACTTTAACCTGTTGTGACATTTATCTCCTCCTTTTATTTATAGACTTGACGGCTTGTGAGTAAGCCTTCAATTTGCGCCCACCTCTTTAGGATGCACAAACCGAAACCGTTGCCCTTTGTCAGCCTGAGATTTGTGAATGTCATCTATACGGTCTACCCATAATGGGTACTTGATTTTGATTAGTGGAATGCCATATTGACGATTCATAACTTCATCACAGCATAGCGGAGGACTAGCTTCATTCTTAGCTAGAACTTCTTTAACCAATCCGCATTTTCCACATTCATAATCGTATAGTGGCATATCACTCCTTTTTAGGCATGACGGGTATAAAAAGCGTACCCGAATGTATCTCTGGTCTCCTTAACACCCCAGAGCGCCTCTGCCTGGAATCGCCTCTCATGCAACTCTTCAAACAGTTTTTCCCATGGCGCTTCAACCTGTATTGCGCCAGCTATTGCGCCCTCATGCAGCATACAGCCGTAAGAACCTGTTGAGGCGGCTGTTAGGTTATTGGTAACTCTCACGATGCACCCATAAATTGGTGATTTACCGATTTTACCATTGGTGACAGCACCGATATTGACATACTGAGCAGCAATAAACTTGTCTATCTTCAGCATATCAACCAACCCGGACGGGTCAAGGATTACTGACCGTTTGTCATCCATCGGTACGTCTGCCTCATCAAGCGTCTGCTTTATTGCCAGAAGCATGTCATCAGTCAGGGTCTGCCCGTCAGTCCCATAGACTGAAGAACTGTTAAGGTACTGGAACAGGGCGCAAACGCTGGTATCTATTTTTTTATCAACAGCATAAGCCGCCTCTTTCTGTGCCTGTGTCCGCCAATCTATTTGTGACTGCGCAATAGTCATTGTATCAACGTCTATTGGTGCTTCATACCATTGGTCCATAACCAACTGAATTTTAGAACCACTGGCAATATCCAAAGCCGAACCCTTCGTTCCGACAACGACCTCAGTAGCAGTAACGTGATTGGTAACACCCATATTGATGGTATCACCTTTCTTCAGCCCTATTTGCCACCCTTTGAAGTCAACTGCGTCCATTGCGACCAGTTCATTCTGCATCTGGTCAATGATTTTATTTGCCCATACCTCCGGGACAAAACCTGCGGTATCTGCCCCAGACGGAACTCTTGCTGATAATGCCATATTATCCTCCTACTTACTTAATTTTTCCTCTTTTATCGGCTTTTATAATTTCTTCCCGATGTTTTTCCCAAAATGCCCTATCTTTTATTTGGGACCGTGTGAAACTTTCACCACTACCACCCTTGTTAATACCTGAGTCAGCATAAGGCGGTTCTTTGGTTTCTTCCTTGTCATTGGTGTCAATCTTTTTCCATAAGGTTTCGGCTATCAATCGAATCTTATCGGCGTTATCTGGAATTTCAAGGCTATCACAAATCTCCTTTAGCCTCTCGGTATCGCCGTCTTCGTATTCGCCAGCCACTTCTCCCATTAGAGTATTGCGCTTGACTTCCTTAACCACCTTTAAGTCCTCAGCCCATGCACCCTTTTCAGTGTCAATTTGCCCTCGTTCAACCTTTAACTTCTCATCAAGAATCAGTAGTTCCCTGTACTTCTTGACATACCGCTGGCGGTCAGGGTCGTCTCTGGACATTTCATCTATTTCATTCTCTAAGTTACTTATTTTAGATTGAATGCTTTCGATTTCCATGTCCTTTGAAGCTAACTGAGATACTAACGTCTCCTTGGTTTTTCTCTCCTCAGAAAGTAGTTTCTCAACAGCTTTGCGCTTCATGCCCTCCTTAGAGAACGCATCACTTATTTCCTTCTCATGTTCTGCTTGGGTATAAGTCCGGGTCGTAGTCGAATGTCCATCTTTCTCTGACAAATTTGCCTTATCCTTCTGAGATAACGGCGTAGTCGTCTCAGAAGATTTAGCGGAATCCTTCAAAGATACATTGGTTTCATCCATGATATTAAATCCTCCTATTTCTTAACGTTACTTTTCTTGATACTACCACTCTCTAAGCCATAAAGCAAACCCATTGCCTTTACACACTTCTCATGACTTGAACAGTGCTGTTTAATACTCCACTTGCCATCCTTTTTGTGATACAGGTCGCTACCTTGACATTTATACGGCACTATCTCACCCCCGCTGGAGTTCTCAACTCCTCTAAGAATTTCCTTGCATCTTCCAAGTTCTTCTCCATCTGAGCCGTTGCCTTAGCCCTTTCATTAGCCTTTAGAGCATCCAGCGCATTCTTTTCTCTCTTTAGATAATCTCTCAATATTGCATCTTGGGCAAGGTAATCGTCTTTAGCTGCCTGTGTTGGCTGCATCTGCCATCTTACATATCGTGCATCTATATCTGGTGAACCACCTATGTAGTCAAGCATCTTTTCGACACGTCCAGTCTCAAATAACCACTGGTCTAAATCTCGATGTATCTTTCTGAAAGCATCACGGAACTTACTATCATGTTCTAGTTTACCGATAGCATTCTTTTTATCCCATTCCCTGAAATAACCTTCAACCTCTGGGGTCGGTATCCATGCAAAGTTGACCTCTTCTTTTAGTGGGTCACCCTCTTTAACATCAGCACGCCATAACTTATAAAAACGTGGATTATCTCTCAAGAACCTCTGCCATTCCCATTGTTCCTTAGCTCTGGGTAACTTCTGGAAGGCAACATAATCCGCAACTAAAGATTCAGGATAATGCTTATCGCGGGCATCCCTGCGCCAACGTTCATCTCGATATGGAAGATTCTCTGGTTGATTTAACCACTGTCGCCTTGCCCGTTCTCTGGCTTCATCGTTAGCGATATACAACGGTGACTTCGAGTCTTTATACTCATTGTACCGGTCGTCAAATACACGCCATTTTTCTTTAGACGCCAATCCTATAACATCAGACTCCTCAATTGGCTCCCAATTCTTGCGTGCCATGCCCCAGTCATTCAAGCCCTTATTTCTCCACCGGTACAGCATAGCCTCAGCGCTACTAGCACCGAACTCTTTAGCAGTCTGGTTGTACTCTACAAACAAATCAGCCGTATTATTATCAGCGTCCAGGTTGTAAGCGTCTCTCTTCCAATCGGCTATCTCAAATTCAGGATTCTTATTCTTTAGGTCGGCCGTCTCGTTGGCTGTGAGAATCTCTCGCTTTTCTGATAGGTTCTTATAGTCCCACGCCTTTTGTGATATGTTGTCTGGCTTTCTCAATATGACTTCATTCGCTGGCATATCGTCATACTTGACTTTAATCGCCTTGACCTCTCGGTCTTGCTTATAATATTCAACGTTAATATCAATTACTCGCTTGTCCCACTCTTCAGGGTCCATATCCGTAAGCATACCCTTTTGTGCCATAGCCCATTTCCAGTATTCCTCATTCTCCATGAGGTACTGTTTAACCTGTGCGCTACCACCGCTAAACTCGTCTGACAGATGCATCTTGGCTAAATGAGCATCTACCAGCTTATCCCTTAATTTAATGCCTTCTGGACTCAAATCAGGGCTAGTTTTGCCTATACGTTCAATAACGTCTACCTTGCGCTCCAGGTCTCGATAGGTTAGACCGCCAGAAATCGGAGTACTCTTTAATCCCTTAATGTACCTGTCACGTTCGCTTAGTCCGTCAGCTAATTCTACGTCACTCAGTGTATCCAGATAATCTTTGTCATCGAGTTTATCAAATATCTCATGATACTTGGGTATAGTCTTGATTTCCAGTGATTCAATCGGAGTCTCTATTGGCTCACGGTTACGTCCAGACTCATTTAACCAAAGTCTAAGTTTCTCATCTTTTGCTAATAGGAGCTTAACTTCCCATGAGTTAGGAGCATGTTCTTTAAGTGCATCCTGATACTTGAAATAATAATCAATATTTTCCTTTGACGGTACATACATTTCAACGGCATTGTCTGGTATGTCCAAGTCTTTTATCATCTTAACGGCAAGGTCGTATATCTGTCTGGTAGGGATACCGTCTCTACCGAGTTGCCCTAAGACTGCATAACGAGCGTTATCTCCAGGGTTAGACTTCATCCATTCATCAAACGGATTGATATTAAGTTCTTTTTTATTATCCTTCACGAATTGTCTTTTATCTCTAGGATCAAGTTGAGCATAACGAGTCATTAAGTCCATCTGTCTACGTGTCAAATTGCCAAGATATGCATTTGGATATTTATCATCATGCTCTATTAAGGCTTTTTCATTCCCACTAGCAACTATTTCTAACCGTCTTTCCCACTGGTCGTTATACTGCTTGAAGGTGTCACCTTTCATTGGGTCGGTGTTAATTTTATATATTTTTGTATTCGGTAGGTAGTTGGTAATTTTCTTTGTCTCAATCATTTTGACAATTTCAATTACGATTGGGTCGTATCCGTTCTTAACAGTCAGGTCTTCAGGATGATTTTTAAGAACCCAATTTATCCTCTGTAGAATATCACTTACCAATTCCTTCGTATCTATAATTTTTAGTCTCTTGATTGATAAAGACATATCATCATATTTCGGCTTTTCCTCTTGCCCTAATTGGTCTATCAAGTCACTGGTTATTCTTGCTGGTCTATTTAATTCAATAGCATTTACACCTGCAAACTGAGTAATAATATTCTGCCAAACGTTCTCTGCTGGTTCACCAGTACGAATTGCCTCAGCAGTAGTTCCAATGGTTAGAGGCATTATATTTTCCATTTCATATTCAAGTCCACGTAAGAAGTTCTCCAAAAATGTCTCACCAGTCAATATCCGTCTACCATAATAATCTATCGGCTCTCCACCATATAATGCAGGTGCTAAGGTTATCTGTGTTTTAATAGCAGGAGTAAAACGATTCCATAAATACTTAGGTATTCCAGCAAACGGCACAGGAAACGGTATCCCCTCAACCGGTTGCGGATATAAAGCCCTAAAGATAGACCGGTAGGGACCGCCAAGCGGTACTCTTATTGACCTCCAATCCTTCATAGGACCAGAATCAGGTATCGGAACTATAATGTTAATAAACTTCCCATTCATCGGGTCGGGATTGATAGCATCCAACATCGCCTTAATCGGGTCATCATCCCGTCTTAAAGCATCGAGGAAGGCACTCAAAGCCGATACTGCAAGTACATTACCAGCCAGTGTTAAGGTAAGACGCAATGAGAGACGTTCTCTCGGAGTAAGCGTCTGTCTTGTCACTATCTTAGCTAAGGCATTTGCAGAATCGCCTATCATCGCCAAAGGTTGTCTGATAAAAGAGTATGATGTCGGCAACGCCCTCAGTAATGTGTGCCTTGCCGTTGATTGCCCTAACCTCGTTGGACTCATAAGCGGATATACCTTCATTGCTTGGTCAGCGGCGGCTACCTTTGCCACAATTTCAGATAACCCAGACTTCATAAGGGAATTAGTCAATCTGTTCCATAGGTGGAATGCTTGTCTCGTAACTACCGTGTAGGTTGCCTCGTTAAATCCTGAAAAGCCTGGGATATAATGAAGTAAACCGCCAGCGAACTCTCTCGGTGTACCTGATGGCTGTCTCCCAACCAGTGAGAAGAACTCAGCCCATATTATGGGATTCTCTCCAATATCCTGTGCTAACTTATCAGCCGTGAAACTACGAATTATATCGCCTTCTTGAATAGCCTTTTTAGCCGCACCAGCACTTGTAGAAACAGTGTCCCAAAGAGGAGTAAACAAAGCACCTAGAGGTGTCTGTATGCCAACAATGGGCGATAAGTCCCCAGAGAAAGCCGTACCTCTTACCAATTCCATGATATTTAGAATTGGGTTATTTGTGGTTTTGAGCATTTCTTTAATCAGCTGAGCCTGTTTGGCAGGGAAGTACCGGTAAAGTCCTTCTTGTATAAAGACGTACGGTTTGAGATTGGCGGTTTCCCATGATGGGCGTAAGTCTTTTATATCCGCCTTCACCATATCTATTTCGTTTTGAATATCCTCTAATGTCTTACCTGCTTGTGCTTTAGCTACATATCGTCCAGCCTCGAGTTTAACATCTAAGTCAGCCTGAAGTTTGAGTATGTCAACATTTTCCGATGGTGAAACCAAGAAATCATCAATAGCCGTAAAGGTTTCCTCTTTTAGAATATTCTGGTATCCTTTTAGTTTTTGAAGTTTTGCACGAAGCATCATCATGCTCTTGTATAGTTCAGGATGAGTCGTCTCCATTGCCTCAAGTTTGGTCAATCCACCTAAGACTTGACGGAAAGTGTTGCCGGCAGCAACAGACGCTTGGAAGGTATCAATACCACCTAATAACTTCTCCATGTTTAGTTCTGGCGTAAAGAACGTCTTTCCCTTTAACCTTGCCGCAGCCGAATCATAGAAACGAGTCTTACCTCTTCCTGTTGAAACTGCACGGCTCTCACTCATATATTTAAGAATGTCTTCACCCACGTCTACATTCGGAACATAAACACCTTCGGGGTCTGATGGTTTGAACTCTCCTATTTCGGCACCATAACCATCAACAACATATTTAAGACCTTTCTTGGTATGCTCTCCCCATTGAGATATTACAGACTTCTGCTCTGTCGTGAGTTCATACAAACTTGGTCTCTGAAATATATCTAATAGTGTACCTTCAATAGAAGTCTTTTGGTCTTTTGTGCCAATGAATTTAATATCTGTTTTCTTGCCATGTAATGCGTCTCTACCAAAAGTTTTCTGTATCGCCCTTATCACTGGCAGACTGGTCGGCATTGTTCTCGTTAAAACGTCAGACTTGGCTTGGGTGGCAGCTACCCATGCGACAAGTATCTTCTCATTTGCATCTGTCATCTTTAGACCCGGACGTTCAAATTCAACAAGCTGTTTGATACCGGGGATAGCCTGAATTATTCTAGCTATCGTTTGCGGCCTATCTTGTTTAACCTGTTCAGTAGAAAAAGCAATGATTTTATCTATCACACGTTTACCTTGTGGAACAGGTTTAGGTTGTATTGCAGTTGAGGGTAGTTTAGGTGGAGGTGGTGGTGGTGGAGGTGGTTGCTTCATATCAGAAAAATCTACCTTTTCGAGATAAGTCATTCTATCAATCTGGGACTGTGAGTAGCCCTTAGCAAGTAACTGAGCATTTATATCTGGCTTAATTTCAGCTACAGGTTTCTCAATAGTCGGCTGTTCCTCAGATACCTCTTTTTGCCCTACAGGTGCCTCAACAGGCGGCTTTTCTTCTGTAACGGGAATCTCTCTGGGGTAAGTTAATTCCTCTCCCTCTGTAGCTTTTCTTATTAAAATAGCATCACTTACAGGTACATCAAGCGTGGATTTATCAGCTAACCGAATTCTGAATGCTGGCTCACCTAAGAAGTCTACGATTTGTTCTACTTTACCGCTTGCTTTACCAGCCATACCCTTAATACCTTCAGCAGTCTTTGACTTAATCGTATCTCCAATATATTCTTGATATTTTTCAATACCTTCTGTAGCAGGTGTTTCTACTGTCTCAGGTTCTAAGGAAGGTACTTCCTGAACTGGCTTGAGTTTTGCTAATGATTCCTCATCTTTTTTTAACCTCTCCTCAAACCGCTTTCTTTGTTCACTTGTGATGTCTGTTCGGGATAAAAGACGTTTCATATCTGCTATATCTTCCATGTATGTCTTTGTATGCAGCGCATTATCATTTATTTCTGTAAGCATATCTGACCTAGTAACTAAAGCAGGAGGAACTGGCTTCCCTGCCTGTTTTAAGTCAAAAATTTCTTGTTCAATGGCATTCCCCTCTTTATTTGCAGCTTCAAAAATTCTAGTAACTCTATCAAGTTCACTTTCTGCTTTAACTTCTGCTGGTTTGCTTATATCTCCATTTATAGCTTCATCAACGGCATCTAATCTGGCTTTAATATAAGGGTCTGTTATATCTAATTTGCCTACTGGTATCTCAGCCTGCCCCTCTATCGGCTTGCCCTGAGTAACATCGATGGGCTTGGCGGCTTGCT
>Ga0180007_10002375_pt1 | contig 22618 bp, 37 predicted proteins | sample MM_PC_MetaG_FD_121122 | JGI IMG/M metagenome (GOLD analysis project Ga0180007, IMG submission 121122) | Groundwater microbial communities from the Aspo Hard Rock Laboratory (HRL) deep subsurface site, Sweden - MM_PC_MetaG | ecosystem: Environmental > Aquatic > Deep subsurface > Groundwater... | reverse complement strand
GATAATATTACAATGGATATAAAACTGATAGCTCCTATAGCTATGGAGAAGGGACTTAGATTTGCTATAAGAGAAGGCGGTCATACTGTAGGTGCAGGTGTTGTTAGTGAAGTGATTAAATAAGGAATTAGACTATGACGAAGAAAAAAGAGAAAAACACAAATCAGCAACGAATGAAAGTGAAACTCAAGGCGTACGATCATAGGATATTGGATGGATCAATTAAAGAGATTATCCGAACGGTCGAAAGGACCGGTGCTAGAATGGTAGGTCCAATTCCTTTGCCTACAAAAATAGAAAAATGGACTGTTCTAAGATCTCCTCATGTAGATAAGAGATCAATGGAATCTTTCGAAATTAGAATTCATAAAAGATTATTTGAGATTGTGGATCCCACAAGGAAAACTACAGACGCATTGATGAAGCTGAATCTTCCTGCTGGAGTTCATGTGGAGATAAAAATATAAAAAAGACTAATAGTTAGGTAACCAAGCAACTCGATAAGAAAAAATGATAGGACTAATTGGTAAAAAAGTAGGGATGACCCAAATATTTAGCGAGGAAGGCAAGGTAATTCCCGTTACTGTTATTAAAGCAGGTCCTTGCAAAGTTGTTCAAAAAAAGACAAAAGCAAAAGATGGGTATGATGCTATACAATTAGGTTTTGGAGAAGTAAAAGAAAGTAGAGCGAGCAAACCTTGTATTGGCCATTTTAAAAAAATAGGGTTAAAACCAATGGAAATATTGGAAGAAATAAGGATAGAAGATTTAAGTAAATTTAAAGAATGTGATGAAATTAAGGTGGACATATTCTCAAACTCCAAATTTGTAAATGTACAGGGAATAACAAAAGGCAAAGGTTTTATGGGTGTTATGAAAAGGTGGGGATTTAAAGGAATGCCTGCTAGTCATGGAACGCATAGAAAACACAGACATCCTGGGTCTATTGGTCAGCATACAGATCCTGGAAGAGTATTTAAAGGTAAGAAAATGGGCGGAAAAACGGGAAATGAAAAGATTACCGTAAAAAAATTATCAGTTGCTGGGATTGACTTGGAAAAGAATATTTTGTTGGTTAAAGGTTCTGTTCCCGGATCAAGAGGTTCGGCCTTATTTATTTTTTCGGATTTGAACGTACCCGTTAATTTGCAAACAACTCAGCTACAGGCGGAGAATAAGCCTGTCTCTGTAGAAAAATAGATTGACGAGAGGAAATAACAATGTCTGAAGTAGATGTTTATGATATGGAAGGTAAAATAGTCAAAAAGATAGAGTTGAAAGATTCTATTTTTAACTTCCAACCAAATCTTCAATTAGTGTCTGAAGTAGTGAATATGTATTTGGCTAATATAAAAATCCATACCGCATCTACTAAAACAAAAGGTGAGATACGTGGCGGCGGGAAAAAACCTTGGAGGCAAAAAGGTACCGGCAGAGCAAGGGCGGCCTCTATTAGGTCTCCTTTATTTAGAGGCGGGGGCGTTACATTTGGTCCGCGGCCTAAAAAAGTAGTATGCCATATCCCCAAAAAGAAGAGAGGGATTGCCTTAAAATCGACTCTTTCCTTAAAGTTGCAGGAAGGAAAGATAAGAGTTGTTGAAGGCATAAATTTGGAAGAAGGGAAATCAAAAAATTTTAATGAAATCTTAAACAAAATTCAAGTTGATAATGATAAAGGCAAAAAAATGATGGTGATTATAAATTCGCCGTCAGAAACCGTTATCAAAGCGACAAGTAATTTTAAAAAAATAAGAATAAAGAATCCATTAATCCTTAATGCTCTTGACGTAATGTCTTGTGATTGGTTAATCTTGGAGCTTAATTCTTTACCTTTATTGGAAAAGAGAGTTTAAAAAATGATAGCCGAACCAATTAAAATTATCAGAGAACCAGTAATAACGGAACAAACGACAGCCAGGATGGAATCTGATAATAAATATTCTTTTAGAGTTGACCCCAGAGCTAACAAAAGCGCAATTAAGCGGGCAGTTGAGCAAATGTTTAACGTAAAGGTAGTAAAAATTAATACTAAAGTAAGAAAGTCGAAACCTCGTAAAGTCAGGTTAAGACAAGAAGGCAGAACACCGTTTTGGAAGGAAGCAATAGTTACTTTAAAGAAAGGACAATCAATAGATATATTGGGTTAAATATAAAAATAGTTGATAGTCTATAGTTTATAGCTATAAACTATTCAAACAAAGCGAGATACACATGGGATTGAAAACACATAAACCAGTTACTCCAGGTCAAAGGAATATGGTCAGTCAAACCTTTGAGGACTTGACGAAAAAGTCACCGGAGAAGAGCCTGACAAAAGGACACGTAAGAAGAGCAGGGAGGTCTCGCCAAGGCAGTATAACGGTTAGAAGAAAAGGTGGGGGATGTAAACGTCGTTATAGAATAATAGATTTCAGCATGAAAAAAGAAGGAGTAAAAGGAAAAGTCTCAAGTATAGAATATGATCCTAATCGAACTGGTCGTATTGCATTAATAAAATATATAGATGGCGATAAGAGATATATAATAGCTTCTGCGGGTTTGAAAGTTGGCGATGAAATATCAAATGGGGAAAATGCTAATTTAACGAGTGGTAGTTCTCTGCCATTAAAGAATATTCCCGTTGGAACGCTTATATATAATATCCAATTGAACAAAGACAAGAGTGCTCAAATGGTAAGAGCCGCAGGAACATATGCGCAAATTTTAGCTAAGGAAGGTGATTTTGCTAATGTAAAATTGCCGTCGGGAGAAGTAAGAAAATTTAGAATAGATTGCAAAGCATGTATTGGGCAAGTAGGGAATATTGAACATTCTTCCATTAGGATAGGCAAAGCTGGTAGAAATCGACATTTAGGAAAAAGACCCCGAGTTAGAGGTGTTGCAATGAATCCGATAGACCATCCTCTTGGTGGTGGTGAGGGAAGAAGTTCCGGCGGAAGGCATCCTTGTTCTCCTTGGGGCAAACTTGAAAAGAAAACGCGCACAAAGAAGCTTTCAAATAAATATATAGTAAAAAGAAGGAAATAAAAAATGGGTAGATCAGTAAAAAAAGGTGCTTTTGTAGACTTGAAATTGGTTGCTAAAATAGAAAAAGCGAAGAGAGAGAACAGCAGAAAGCCAATTAAGACATGGAGCAGGAGTTCTATGCTTACCCCTGACTTTGTAGGGTTGACTCTTTCTGTTCATAATGGTAGAACCTTCGTCAATCTTTATGTTACGGAAAATATGGTAGGTTATAAAGTTGGAGAGTTTGTTCATACCAGAACTTTTAGAGCTCACGGCGCACATACTGAAAAATCCGCGACGACAACATAGTTATCCACCATTAATTTGCTAATGATGTTTAAATTGAGAGGGAATTTTTAGTGATTGGAAAAGCAGTATTAAGTTTTGTTAAAATATCGCCCATAAAACTGAAGGAAGTTGCTTCTTTGATTAGAGGCAAAGAAGCGAATAAATCCTTGGTGGTATTACAATTTACAAATAAAAAAGGAGCGGGGATTTTAGGAAAAGTTTTAAAAAGCGCTATCGCTAACGTTTTACAAAAAGAAAGTTCTATAGATGAGGATTCTCTTATTGTAAAAGAAGTGAGGGTTGATGAAGGTTCAAGAGGGAAGAGAATAAGCTTTGCTGCGAGAGGCGGAGCTTCAGTTATCAAGAAAAGAACATCGCATGTAACGATAGTTGTAGAAGGTAAACCTAAAATAAAAGAAAGCAAGAAGAAAAAGACAGTAAAGGATAAAGTAAAAGGTAAACCCCGTTAGAGATTAACGGGGAAATTTTGTATTTATGTTATTCAAAACAAAAAATATGGTAGACATTATCGAAAAATTGCGGTTGCCACAGATACAATGGCAACCTATCTCTAAACGGGGTAAATAAATATGGGTCAAAAAGTTAATCCTAAAGGTTTTCGCGTTGGTGTCACAATAGATTGGGAATCTAAATGGTATGCTGATAAAGATTATTCGAAATTGTTGCATGAAGATATAAAAATAAGAAGTTTGATAAAAGATAAATTAAAATTTGCCGGTGTTCCCAAGATTGAGATTGGCAGACTTTCCGAACAGGTTGTAATTGATGTGTTTACCGCAAAACCAGGTATAGTAATTGGGAGAGGTGGAACGGAAGTAGATAAATTAAGAGGTCAGATACAAGGATTGGTAAACAACAAAGAAGTCGTATTAAACATCAAAGAGGTAAGAGATGTTAATACGAACGCTCAATTGATAGCGGAAAATGTAGCTTTGCAATTAGAGAAGAGAATACCTCACAGAAGAGCTATGAAAAGAGCTATTAGTCAGGCGATGGACTCTGGCGCTAAAGGAATAAAAATTAAATGTAAGGGTAGGTTGGGTGGTAATGAGATAGCCAGAGACGAAGAGTATAAAGAAGGAAAAGTTCCGCTTCACACAATAAGAGCTATTATCGATTATGGTTTTATTGAGGCAAAGACAATGTTTGGAACTATAGGTGTTAAAGTGTGGGTATATAAAGGGGATATTTTAAAAATTAAAACTGACCAAGCTACTGAAAGTAAAGAGTCTTCTGAGAATAAAGGGATTGTTGATGCTTCCGTTACTGAAAAAAAAATTGTAAGCAGGCAAAAATCTCGCTTTCCAAAACAAAAAGTAAACAAAAGTAAAAACGTCAAAGAAAAAATCGACAAAGCTGGGGGAAAATAATCCATGCCTCTTATTCCTAAAAGAATCAAATATAGAAAAAGACATAAAGGTCGCATAAAAGGTAAGAGTTCAAGGGGAACTGTGTTGACGCATGGCGAATATGGAATTAAAGCTGTTGAGGTGGGCATAATCACTTCTCAACAAATGGAAGCTGCAAGGTTGGCGATAGCTCGAACTATTAAGAAGGGTGGCAAAATATTTTTTAAAATTTCAACGGATAAGCCGATTACAAAGAAACCGTTGGAAACAAGAATGGGAAAGGGAAAAGGAGAAGTTGCAATGTGGGTTGCTCCGATTCAACCGGGCAGAATAATACTGGAAATTGAAGGAATTTCTGAAGATATTGCAATGAAAGCTTTAAAAGTTGCTTGTGATAAGTTGCCATTTCAGACGAAAATAATTTCTCGTCATAAACTTGGAGTTGCACAATGAAGAAGGTAGAATTTGAACAGTATTCTAACGAAGAATTACTCTCGAAAAGAAATTCTTTCTATACAGAGCTTTTTAATTTAAGAACTCAACTTATTACAGGACAATTAGGAAATATGAAAAAGGTAAAAGAAAGAAAAAAAGATATTGCTCGTATATATACAATACTAAAAGAAAGACAATTAAAAAATGAGAAAACAAAGACAAGGTAAGGTTATATCTGATAAGATGCAGTTCACAGTTATTGTGGAAACGGTTAGTTTAGTGTCTCATCCTATGTATAAAAAGACGCTAAAGAGAAAAAGTAAATTTGTAGCTCATAATTCTGAAAATAAGGCAAAATTAGGCAACATAGTCAGAATAGTGGAAACAAAACCTTTATCAAAAACCAAACGATGGAAAGTGGTCGAAATTATAAAGGCCGATGGGTCTACATTAGGAACTGCTCTTCAGAAAAAGACTTTTAAACTCAAGAAATCAAAGAAGAAAGGTGCGAAATGATTGGTTTAGCCTCGAGATTAGATGTTGCAGACAATACCGGCGCAAAAAAAGTTTATTGTTTTCAGGTATTAAGTGGTAAAAAGAAATTTGCTACTGTTGGCGATATTATAACAGCGTCGGTAAAAGAAATAAGTGTTGGCGGTAGTATTAAAAAAGGCGAAGTTGTAAGAGCCGTTGTTGTAAGAGTAAAAAAAGAAATAAGACGAAATGACGGGACATATATAAGATTTGACAGAAATTCGGTAGTGTTGATTGATAAAACTAATAACCCAATAGGGACACGTATTTTTGGCCCTATTCCTAGAGAATTGAGAGATAAAAATTTTGCAAAAATAGTATCTCTTGCTCCCGAAGTGGTATAAATCAAAGAGAAAAATATGAGTATTTCTATTAAAAAAGGCGATACTGTTCTTGTGATATCCGGCAAAGATAAAGGTAAGACTGCCAAGGTTAAGGTGGTGTTGTCTAACAAAAATAAAGTAGTTTTAGAACGTATAAATATTGCTAAAAGACATACTAAACCTTCGCGAAAAAACGCTCAAGGAGGAGTTGTAGAGTTAGAGAAGTCAATTAACTGTTCTAATGTAATGATTTATTGCCAGAGATGCACAAAAGGCGTAAGAATCGGCGTAAAAGTGTTAAAAGACGGTGCCAAAAGCCGTTTCTGTAAAAAGTGTGGTGAAATAATAGAAAAAGGATAGCTTTGTCTTTTTATCCAAAGACATGGAGTTAAATAGAAATGACAGAAGAAAAATATGTTCCCAGGTTAAAAGATAAGTATATAGGAGAAGTTGTCCCATATATGATGAAGAAGTTTAAATATACTAATTTATTGCAGGTTCCCAAAATAAAGGCGATAGTCATAAATATGGGGGTTGGGGAAGCCAAAGATGACAAGAAATTCTTAGACGAAGCGTTAAAACTTCTTTCAATAATAAGTGGGCAGAAACCGGTTGTTACCGTAGCTAAAATATCAGTTTCGGGTTTTAAACTAAGACAAGGAAAACCTATAGGGTGCAAAGTTACTTTGAGGAAAAACAATATGTATGAATTTTTAGATAGGCTTATTTCTTTTGTCCTGCCTCGTATAAGAGATTTTAGGGGTGTTAATCCCAATTCTTTTGATGGAAGAGGGAACTATTCTATGGGAATGCAAGAGCAACAAGTTTTTCCAGAAATAGCTCACGAACAAATTCCTCATGTTATGGGAATGGATATTTGTTTTGTGACTACGGCAAAAACAAATGAAGAAGGATATGCGTTATTAGAATCTTTTGGAATGCCGTTTAGAAAAGATTAAAAATTAAAATAATATGGCAAGGAAAGCGTTAATAGAAAAGACAAAAAATAAGAGTAAATTTAAGGTTCGTTCTTATAATCGTTGTCAATTATGTGGAAGACCCAGAGCTTTTATAAGAAAATTTGGTCTTTGCAGGATATGTTTCCGAAATTTAGCTCACAAGGGACAAGTTCCTGGAGTGACTAAATCTAGTTGGTAAACAACGGACTATATTAATTATTACCTTAATTTTTAATATGTGTTAAGGAGAAAATATGAGTATAACTGATCCAATAGCAGATTTTATAGTTGCTTTAAAAAATGCTTCTTTGTCACGCAGAGCTGAAATAGTTATTACTTTTTCTAACATGAAGATGGATATTTTAGAAGTGCTTAAGAAAGAAGGATTCATAGAGGATTACGCTAGCAAAAAAGAAGGCAAAAAAAGCAATATAACAATAAAATTAAAATATTTCGGCAGTGAGTCGGCTATCAGAGATGCAAAAAGAGTAAGCAAAATAAGCAAAAAAGTTTATGTTGGAAAAGACACTATGCCTTTAAGAGAGGGAAATAGAATATGGGTTGTGTCAACATCTAAAGGAATAATGACGTCGGATGAATGCAAAACAAAAGGCATTGGTGGAGAAATCTTGTGTTACGTAGAATAGGAGAGTGAATAATGTCACGAATTGGTAAAATGCCAGTTGCTATACCTAATAATGTTAAAGTAGAAATTAATCAAAACATTGTTTCGGTTGAAGGTCCAAAAGGCAAATTGTCTGAAAAGTTTTCTCCCTTAATGGATATTGCAAGAGACAAGGAAGAAATTATTGTCAAACGTTCTTCGGATGAAAAATTCAATCGCGCTCTTCATGGAACCACGCGAGCTTTAATTGCTAATATGATAAAAGGGGTTTCTGATGGGTTCCAAAAAGAACTGGAGATAATAGGGGTTGGTTATTCTGCCAAGATGGAAGGCAAGAAATTAGTTATGAAACTCGGTTTTTCTCATCTGGTTGAGTATGTGCCATCGGATATAGTTAAATTGGAAGTGAAAAAAACAAAGAATTTTGAAGTGATTATAAGTAGTCCAAGTAAGCAGGAAGTAGGTCAGGCGGCCTGCGAAATTCGTAAGTTTTGTCCGCCTAATGCTTATAAAGGTAAGGGAATAAGATACAAAGGGGAATACATAAAATTAAAACCAGGTAAGACCGCGGCAACAGGGGCGGCTGGCGCAGCATAAAAAGGCAGAAACAATATCTGAAGAATATTATGAGTAGAGAACTTAAAGAAAAACGTATAAAGAGAGAAAGAAGACATAGGAAAACAAGAGCAAAAATACACGGGACTTCTCTATGTCCTCGAATATGTATTTTTAGAAGCAATAAGAATATATATGTTAATATGATAGACGATGAGAATAATAAGGTCCTGATGACTTTCTCTTCTCTTTCTAAAGAATGTAAAGAAGGGAAAATTAATGGCTCCAATGTTAAGGCTGCTGTGTTTGTCGGAGAATTAGCAGGTAAAAAAGCCATAGAAAAAGGCATTAAAAAAGGCATTTTTGACAGGAGCGGATATCGATATCATGGAAGAGTAAAAGCTGTGGCTGAAGGTTTAAAGAAAGCCGGGATATAAATAGAACAAGCGAGGAATTATGGAACGTACTAGGGAAAAATTTAGATCAGGAAGTGAGGTAGGTTTCAAAGAGAAAGTCGTATATATAAACCGCGTAGGTAAAGTAGCTAAAGGCGGAAGGAAAATAGCTTTCAGCGCAGTTGTGGTAGTAGGGGATGGTAATGGCAGGGTGGGGTATGGTTTAGGCAAGGCACCCGAAGTAGCGGAAGCCATAAGAAAAGGGATTAAAATAGCTACAAAAAATATGGTCGAGATTCCCATGAAAGACAATACAATACCTGCTTCGGTTGTAGGGGAATATATTGCCTCAAGAGTAGTTCTTAGACCTGCTTTCAAAGGAACCGGTATCATTGCCGGAGCACCTGCTAGAGCAGTTTTGGAACTTGCCGGTATTAAAGATATTCTTACCAAGTCCTTGGGTTCCAATAATCCTCTCAATGTAATAAAAGCGACTTTAAACGGACTGCAAAAGATAAAAGAAGATATAGAACGTTATCAGATGAGGATTGAAAATAAATGAAATTACATAATTTATTACCTCCTTATGGTGAAAAACATAAAGTAAAAAGATTGGGCAGAGGAAATTCTTCCGGAAGCGGTAATTACAGCGGAAGAGGGATGAAGGGACAAGGCTCTCGCAAAGGCCGTGTTAATTATCTCGGTTTTGAGGGTGGACAGATGCCTTTATACAGAAGACTGCCTAAAAGAGGTTTTACTCCTTTAAATAAAGAAAGATATCAGGAAGTTAATCTTTGTTCTCTTAATAGTTTGAAAGACGAGAAAGAGATAACGCCGGAGATTTTACGAAAAAAAGGTCTTATCAAAAAAGTAGACGAAAAAATAAAAATTCTTGGAAAAGGGACGCTTGAACTAACGCTTGTCGTAAAAGCCCATAAATTCAGTCGCAGAGCAAAAGAGGAAATAGTTAAAAAAGGCGGCAAAGCTATAGAGATAGTCTCCTATAAGTCTAAACTCAAAGTAAATAAAGAAGAAGTGGAAAGAAACAAAGTAACGGTAAAAGAATCTTTAGCAGAAAAAGAGCAAAAAACAAAAGAGAAGACAAAAGAAGTAAAAACAGCAAAGGTTACAAAAGGTAAAGAAAAAACAGAGATAAAGCCGAAAATTATAAAAAAGAAGAAATCTTTAAAAAGTAAAGATAAGGCAAAAACAAAAGGGAAGAAGAAGGACAAATAGAACCTTTTCATCTGTATCCTTAACATAAAAACTAAAAAATGGCTGTAAATCTTGGTGGATTAAGAGATATTTTTAAAATTCCGGAATTATCAAGACGGATATTTGCGACTTTAGGTTTTCTTGCTCTTTATAGAGTGGGAATACATGTCCCTACCCCTGGAATAAATAGCGCATCTTTGGCAGATTTTTTTGAGAAAATGAAAGGGACTCTTTTCGGAATGTGGGATCTATTTGCCGGCGGGGCTTTGAGCCAAGCTTCAGTATTTGCTTTGGGCATAATGCCCTATATCACCGCTTCCATTATCATTCAGATGTTGGTTCCGGTTGTTCCCTATCTGGAAAAAATTTCCAAAGAAGAAGGCGAAGAAGGAAGAAGAAAAATAGTGCAGTTTACCCGCTACGGCACTATTCTGATTGCGTTAATACAGTCTTTGGGAATTGCAAAAGTGCTCGAGATGCCGGGCAATTTTGGAGGGATTATCATGGTTGATTCCCCAGGATGGGCATTTAGAATAATGACTATAATAACAATGACTGCGGGAACTACTTTTATAATGTGGATTGGGGAACAAATTTCCGAAAAGGGTATAGGTAATGGTATTTCTTTAATAATTTTTGCGGGTATATTAGCGCGTTCTCCAGGCGATGTCCTGAAGACCCTCACACTTGTAAAAAACAAGCAAATGAGTATTCCTTTATTAATTTTCATTATAATTTTTGCGGTAGCGATAGTTGCAGGGATAATATTAATAACTCAAGCACAGAGACGAATTCCTGTTCAATACGCAAAAAGAGTTATAGGTAGAAGAATATATGGAGGGCAATCCACTTATGTCCCTTTAAGAGTAAATCAGGCAGGAGTTATTCCCATAATATTTGCGGTTTCCATAATGCAGTTCCCTGAAACTATAAGCACATTTTTTCTTCGCGGCACTGAATCTAAATTTACAGAAATTTTATCTCTTTTCTCATTAAGAAATCCTTTAGGAATGTTTGTTTATGCGGTTTTAATAATTTTCTTTACATATTTTTATACTGCTATGACTTTTAATCCTAATGATATGGCTGATAATATAAAAAAACAGGGCGGATTTGTTCCGGGGATAAAGCCCGGTAGAACTACGGCTGATTATTTTGAACGGATAATGTCAAGAATTGCGCTTCCTGGAGGATTGTTTCTTGCGGCGATAGCGTTGCTTCCGATGATTCTTGAACGCAAACTTAGTCTTCCTTTTTATTTTGGAGGAACGTCTTTGCTCATTGTTGTAGGTGTTGCACTGGATACAATGGGACAATTGGAATCACATTTATTGATGCGCCAATACAGTGGATTTATTCAAAAAGGCAAGATTAAGGGCAGATACTGATATATGAAAATATTGATAATGGGACCACCGGGCGCAGGAAAAGGTACGATAGCCGAAATGTTGCAGGAAAATTTTGACGTTGTTCATCTTTCAAGCGGAGATATCTTAAGAGATGCGATAAAAGAAAACAATCCGCTTGGCATGAAAGCAAAAGCGTTTATGGAAAAAGGCGTGCTTGTTCCGGATGAAATAATCATAGAGATTATGAAAGAAAAAATTAATGCAGATGCTTTTGTATTGGATGGCTTCCCGAGAAATTTAGTGCAGGTCAAAAAACTAGAGGATGCAGACATAAAAATAGACATAGTGCTGAATTTACAGGTAAGTGAAGAAACTGTAATTTCTCGCATTTCGGGTAGACGTATTTGCGCTCAATGCGGCAAGATATATCATCTTAAAAATATGCCTCCTAAAAAAGAGGACATATGCGATGTTTGTAATGGGAAACTTTACCAAAGAGAAGATGATAAGCCTCAGACGATAAAAGAGCGACTCAATACTTATAGGGAGCAGACTGAAGAATTGGTAAAATATTATGACGAAAAAAATATACTAGAAAATATAGATGCTGGTGGAAATAAAGAAACCACCTATGATAAAATAACGGGTTTAGAATGGCTAAAAAAGAGAAAATACAAGTCAAAGGCAGGATTGTAGAATCTTTGCCTAATGCATACTTCAGAGTAGAGCTCGAGAATGGACATAAGATTTTAGCCCATATTTCCGGAAAAATGAGAGTGCATTTTATACGAATTTTGACGGGAGACGAAGTTACAGTCGAACTTTCTCCTTATGATTTAACAAGAGGCAGAATAACATATAGGCACAGTAGATAAAAAGTAGAGAGAGCCCCGCGTGGGGTTCTGGGTAGGTAAATAGAAAAAATGAAAGTAAGAGTTTCAGTTAAAAAAATATGCGGGAAATGTAAACTTATAAGAAGAAGAGGACGTCTTCATATAATTTGTTCCAATCCTGCGCATAAACAAAGGCAGAAATAACCATGGCAAGAATTATGGGTGTTGAAATACCGGATGGGAAAAAAAGCAAAATATCGCTCAGGTATATTTATGGAATAGGGTCTGCTAGGGCTATGTTTATATTAAGTTCTACCGGCATAGATCCCGACAAAAAAATAAAAGAACTAAGTGGAGAGGAATTAAGCAAAATAGCCGCAGCAATTCAATCTAACTTTAAGGTTGAAGGGGCATTGAAACAGGAAATCGCAGGTAACATAAGAGAACTTTCAAGCATAGGAACGTATAGAGGATACAGACATAAAGTGGGATTACCTGTTCGCGGACAAAGAACATCTTGCAATGCACGCACAAGAAAAGGCCCAAAGAAGACTGTTGGTGTTTTAAGGAAAAAAGTAAAAGAAAGAATATCAGGATTAGATAAAAAGGGATAACTAAAAAGGTAAAACTATGGCAGATCCAAAACCAGAAAAAGAGAAGAAAGAAAAATCGACCGAAAAGCAGAAAAAAACTGAAGAGAAAAAAAAGGTTGAGGCAAATCAGAAAGTTGAACAAGCCAAAGATCCTAAAGTTGTTGCTGAAGAAAAACCGGTTGACGAAGGCAAAATAGTCGAAGAAATTAAAACGACTATTAGCAAGGGCAAGAAAAAAAGAAAGAATTTAAAGATTTCCAAAGGCATTGTTCATATAAAATCGACTTTCAACAACACACTGGTAACAATTGCTGATTCGCAAGGGAATACTATTGTTTCTTCTTCTTCCGGGGCAGTCGGATTTAAAGGCACAAAAAAATCTACCCCTTTTGCGGCTTCACGTGCCGCAGATATTGCGGGCAAGAAAGCTTTGGCATTTGGCATGAAAGAAGTAAGTGTTTATATTAAAGGACCCGGGGCAGGAAGAGAAGCGGCTATAAGGTCTTTGGAATCTGCAGGGCTTACGATAACACTTATAAGAGATGTAACCCCTATCCCGCATAATGGATGCAGACCGCCTAAGAGGAGAAGAGTGTAAAATGAGATATAGTGGACCTAGTTGTAAATTATGCAAGAAGGCAGAAGAAAAATTATTTTTAAAAGGATCCAAATGCAATACAGCTAAATGTATTATTGCACGCAAAGCAGAAAAATCCGATAAAAAAAGTAGAACCAAAAGAACTACTTCCCAAAAAAGAAGGACTAAACTGTCGGATTATGGAATCAGACTTGCGGAAAAACAGAAACTAAGAAGAATTTACGGTCTTTCGGAAAAAAGTTTTAGAATAATTTTTGACACCGCTTCTAAGAAAAAAGGCAATACTGGTGAAGTATTTTTGACCCTTTTGGAAAGACGGCTTGATAACGTTATTTTTAAAATGGGTTTTGCAAATTCAAGAGCGCATGCAAGGCAGCTTGTAGGTCATAAGTTTTTCATTGTCGGCAAAAGAAAGGTTAATATTCCTTCATATCTTGTAAAAGAGGGAGAAGTAATTAAATTAGATTCTGCCAAACAAGAAAAATTAAAGAAGACTATATCAACTGAAGCAGAGATGGGAGTGCCTCTATGGCTTTCCTCCGATAGAAAAAAATTAGAAGGCAAGGTATTAAGGGATCCTAAACGAGAAGAAATTTCTGTTCCTGTGGAGGAGAATTTGATTGTCGAATTTTATTCTCGTTAATCTATTATTTCACTGATCAAAAGATTTTTATAACGGTTTAAAAAGGGGATAAAAAGCTATGGAAGAAAATAACAAGATTAAGTTTCTAATTATGCCGGAAAAATTAGAATGGGAAACATTGACCGAATCGTATGGAAAAGTTCTCGTATATTCTCTTGAAAGAGGATTTGCTACAACGCTAGGTAATTCTTTAAGGCGAATGCTTCTGTTTTGTATTCCGGGTGCAGCTATAACTTCTGTCAACATAGAAGGTGTCAAACACGAATTTTCAAGCATACCGGGTGTTTTAGAAGACGTCCCCCAACTTATTGCTAACCTTAAACAGACAATAATAAAAATTCATGATGAAGAGGGCGGTAAAAAAGAACTTTTACTTGATGTTCAAGGCGAAGGAGAAGTAAGAGCCGGAGATATAAAGACTGACAAAGATGTGGAAATACTCAATCCACATCTTCATCTTGCTACATTGAGTAAAGGCAAAAGTTTAAAGATAAGTATTCAAGTTGAAAGAGGTAAGAGCTACATACAAGCTAAAAAAATGCCTGTTGATGCAGATGTGCCGATAGGAACTGTAGCTGTCGATGCGCTGTTTTCTCCTGTCCAAAAAGTAGATTTTAAAGTGGAAAACACGCGTGTAGGAGATAGAATAGATTATGAAAAACTAGCCTTGGAAATCCGGACAAACGGAACGATAACTCCAGATAAAGCATTAGAGTATGCAACGGAAGTTTTGATTAAGCACTACGAATTCATTTTGAATGTTTTAGAGAAAAAAGATGTCAAAGAAGAGATAGAGGAAGAAATTCTAAAAGAAACTAAAAAAGAAGATAAAAAAGGATTGTTATCTAGAAACCTTTCTGAGTTTGATCTCTCAGTTCGTTCAATGAATTGTTTGAAAGCTGGGAACCTAAAGACATTGAACGATTTAGTGAAAAAAAATGAAGAAGAATTGATGCAGATTAAGAATTTTGGCAAAAAATCTCTTGATGAATTGAGCGATTTGGTTGCTAAACTTGGGCTTTCGTTCAAACAAACAAAAGAAAAATAACACTAATCACAAAAAATGAGACACATTAATAAAAAAAGAAAACTTGGGATGAAGGCGTCTCGAAGAAAATCTGTTTTAAAGAATTTATTCACTTCGCTTCTTGCTTACGGTAAGGTAAAAACGACAGAAATAAGAGGCAAAGAATTAGTGAGAGTTGGCAATAGTCTTATAGAAAAAGCGAAAAAGAGTGATTTAGCTTCCCGCAGAAAAGTTTCATCGCATATTACCAAAGACACGGTTTCCATAAACTTTTTTCAAGAAATCTTGCCAAAATTGGCTAATCGTACAGGCGGGTATCTTAGATTGCTTAGAGTAGGTATTCGAAAAGGTGATGGAGCTAAAGTAGTAATGGTGCAGCTGATTACAGAAGATGGTTCCAAGAACACACCTGCTAGTCAAATCGCAGGCTCAGAAGACAGAAAACAGAAGGCAGAAAGCAAAATACAGAATGCATAGGGTGGAAATCCAACTTCTGACTTCTGACCTCTTATATCTTGATAATGAGCATCAAAGTTATAAATGACAAATGCACAGGCTGTAGATTGTGTCTTAATGTCTGCCCCGTTAACGCAATCGATATCAATGACAAAAAAGCTGTAATCCTTCCAAACTGCACGTTTTGCGGTGTCTGCGTAGACATATGTAAATTTAACGCTATAGTTATTACAAAAGAACAAAAAAAAGCAAAAGAAGGATATAAAGGCGTTTGGGTGTTTGCCGAAAGAAAAGGCGATGCACTTCATGATGTAGGTATAGAACTCTTATCTTGTGGCAGAGATATAGCAAGCAAATTAGGTGTTGAGTTGGTATCAGTTCTTGCTGGCGATCATTCTGAAGACGATGCTCAAAAACTTATTTATTACGGTGCAGATAAAGTTTTTATAATAAAAGATTCAAAATTAAATACAGCCGAAATAGGATTTTTAACTAAAGCATTCTTCGATTTGGCAGAAAGAGAAAAACCTGAAGTTATCCTTTTTGGAGCAACCTCATTAGGTAGGTCATTAGCTCCTCGCATTGCAGGACGTCTCAATACGGGACTTACAGCCGATTGCACGGAACTTGATGTAGATACTGATAAAAAACTCTTACTCCAAACACGCCCGGCTTTCGGCGGAAACATAATGGCTACGATCATAACTCCCGCAATGAGACCGCAGATGGCTACAGTTCGTCCAAAAGTAATGAAGAAACCCGAATTGGACAAAACAAGAAAAGGCGAAATAATAACGATAACCCCCTTGCTTGATGCAAAAGACCAACTTACAAAAATACTGCAAACCATAAGAGAAGAAAAAGATGTAGTTGATTTACAGGAAGCAGATATAATTGTTTCTGGCGGAAGAGGAATAGGTAAAAAAGAAAATTTTGTTCTTATACAAGAACTTGCAAAGATTTTAGGCGGCGCAGTCGGCGCATCAAGAGCAACTGTTGACGCAGGCTGGATTCCTTCTTACCATCAAGTCGGGCAAACAGGCAAAACTGTTCAACCCAAACTCTACATTGCTTGCGGCATTTCAGGCGCTATTCAACATCAAGTAGGCATGCGTTCATCAGACATAATAATAGCAATCAATAAAGATCCTGAAGCTCCCATCTTTGACATTGCAACCTATGGTATAGTCGGTGATCTCTTTGAAATAATCCCTACTTTAATAAAACAACTCAAGAAATGATAGGTAAAGCTGTAAGTTTAAGTGTCAAGTATGAAGATAAAACTGACGACTAAAGATTATAAACCATAAACTATAAACTAAAATGTCATTCACTTTTGAATTCAGTATCTTGCCGAAAGTTAATCACGCAATTATAGAAATAGAAAGAGTAAGGGGTTTCTTAGACGCAGTCAAAGCCAAAAAAAATCGGCTGTTAGATATGCAAAATGAAGTTCTTATGCTTGAATCTCATTACTCTACGCATATTGAGGGAACGGAGCTGACTTTAAACGAGTCAAAAGATATATTAGAAGATATACCCGTTAAAGATGTAAATTCTGAAGATAAGCAAGAACTACTTAACTACAGAGAAGCTTTGAAATTTATTTGTAAATACTTAAACACAAACACTCCCGTTACGGAACAACTAATCAAAGAAATTCATAGGATAACTGTAAAAGACGTAAGGAATAACCAAGCCGAGCCGGGGAATTATCGTAAAGTCCAAAATCATGTGGTGAACCTAAAAACACAGGAAATTATATATACTCCGCCGCCTTCTTCAGAAGTGCCGCGATTAATGAAAGAATTCGTAATGTGGCTTAATAAAAAGAAAGAATTTCTATCGCCTGTTTTTATTGCAGGCATAGCTCAGATCCAACTTGTTAACATTCATCCCTTTGTTGATGGCAACGGCAGAACTGCGCGACTGCTTGCTACCCTAATCCTTTATAAAAAAGGATATAATTTTAAACAGCTTTTCAGTATATCGGAATATTATGACAAAGATAGACCCGCCTACTATGAAGCCATTCGTTCTGTCAGCCAAAACGATATGGATTTGACCTTATGGCTTGAATATTTTGTAAAAGGATTGCAATTTCAGATATCTAAAATTAGAGAAAAAGCCGAAAATATTATCCAATTGGAATTATTAATAGAGCAACTAAATTCTTGCAAACTCAACGACTGTCAAGAAAAAATTATCGGCTATATTTTCCTAAAAGAAAGTATTGACAACGAAAAATGTCAAAAACTGTGTTGCTTAACGAAGACAAATTCTACTCGCAATCTAACTTATCTGGTTAAAGAAAATTTAATAGAAACGAAAGATCACGAAAATATATCTTCCTATCTTTTTTCTAATTTAGTGCTTGGAATAATAAAAAATATAAAGAAACACAGGTGAGAATTTTTTAAAAATCTTAATCGTTTGATTTAAATGAAGTTATCTTAATAACCTTGCCGTCATCCATTATCTTTTGAATCTTTTTCTTAAGCTCTTTCTTTATAAATGCTCTGGTGACGGGGATAAGAGCTAAGAAGCCAACAGCATCAGTTAACAATCCGGGGGTAAGCAGTAGTATTCCTCCGCAAAGTATTATTACTCCGTCAATTATCTCTTCGCCGGGCATTATGCCGCCATTTACTTCTGTTTCTATTTTCTGGAGTGTTTTAAAACCTTGTTCTCTTGCAAGGAATGCGCCCAGCACTCCTGTTACTATTACAATTGTCAGAGTATAAATAACACCGATATGCTTGCCGATTTCTATTAATAGAGCAAGTTCTATAATCGGGATTAATGTAAAAAGCAGAATTAAATATCCTAACATTTGCCGTCTCCTCCTTTGGATTCTTTCTCATTATACTAAATAACAAGTGCGACATACCAAAACGCAATACTTCTGACAAAGAATGTAAAAGTGAGTATAATCCTTTCAATGCCCGACAAAAGAATGCTCTTCCCTGATTCTTTTTCTAAAATAAAAAACGGGGACGTTGCAATTAAGATAGACAAGATAATTCGTTCAAAGCGTAAAACTCTTGGATTGGAAATTGCGCATGATGCTTCTTTAATCGTTCGGGTGCCACATAACGTTTCTTTGAATGATATTCAAAAGGTGGTATTTGAAAAAAGGGATTGGATAGCAAATAAGCAGAGGTTTATAAGAGAAAGGCGTCTTAAAGCATTTCCCAAAAAATTTCTAGATATAGAAGAATTCTTTTATTTGGGTGAAAGTTATCCTCTTGTGATTTTAGAGAATGCCCAAAGTCCGCTTTTGTTTGATAGAGAATTTCAGCTGAGAAGAGAAAATCTTTTATCGGCAAAGCGTTTGTTTGTAGATTGGTATAAGAAACAGGCGTCTTTAAAAATAAAAGAAAGATTGGATTTTTATTCGGATTTATTGGGATATGAGTATAATAAGTTCGGCATATCTAATGCCAAGAGGCGCTGGGGTTCTTGCAACGGCAAGGGGAATATTTATGTTAATTGGAGATTAATTATGGCGCCTTTGGACGTTATAGATTATGTTGTTGCACATGAATTAACGCATTTGGCACATAGAAATCATTCCAGAAAGTTTTGGAACAGGATGGAAATAATCCAGAGCGATTATAAACAGAGAAGAAAATGGTTAAAAGAAAATGGACACTTGTTAATGATAGATAATTGTTGTTAAATAAGATATATTAGATAATAACGAAAGGAGGGATGAGATATGGGATGGTTATTGATGATTATTAAAGCGCTGGGTGTGATTATGGCTGTTGTTGGAGTGTTGTTTAGTGCGATACCGGAAAAATTGATTAAGTTTATACCTTTATTTAAAGTGACTAAGCGAATCCGCATTGTCGGTATTGTAAGGTTGGGGATTGCTGTTATTTTTTTACTTGCTGCATCAGGGAGCAGATGGCCTATTGTTATAGCAGTCTTGGGTATTATTACTCTTATAAGCGGTGTTCTTGCTCTTACGCTCAAGGTGAAGCATATAAAGACGTTTATTGATTGGATTGAGGCTAGAAATGAAATGTTTGTCCGTATTATGGGCGGAGTCGTTGTGCTGATTGGATTGCTGATTATTTTTGCGGCGTAATAAAAACAAACAAAAAATACGCGTAGAGTTTTGTTAAGACAAGAATCTGATGTATGGCAAATAAAAAAGCAAGAGACCTTTTTGAAAAACTTAAGAAAGAAACATTTTCGCGTAAAAGTCCTCACGAGATATCTCTTGGGATAGGGTTTGGCGTCTTTTTGGGAGTGTTGCCGCTACAGGGTTTTAAAACGGCAATTGTCGCGCTTATAGGTGTTTTGTATAAAAAAATAAATCTTATAGCGATATTTACGGCAAGTACCGTTTTTTCTTTTATCCCGGTAGTTCCTTTTGTGTATTTTTTTGATTATTGGGTAGGGGCTAAAATTTTAAGTATACCGGTAATTTTTACGATGGAATTTTTTAAACATTTCAATGTTAAAATACTGGGTAGCGCTGTAGGAGCTTTGTTTTTGGGTGGGGCAGTTGTTGGGATAACATTTGGAATCCTTTCTTATTTTTTATCGTTTTATATTATTAAACTGAAACAGAGTAGGTGAGGTGTTTTAAATTGCATATAAAACGAACTTTGAAAAAAATTGTTTCAGGTGGACAAACGGGTGTTGACAGAGCAGCACTTGATGTCGCTTTGAAGTGCAAGATTGTTTGCGGCGGATGGTGTCCTAATGGGCGTATTGCAGAAGATGGGATTATACCCAAACGTTATCCTTTAAAAGAAACGGAATCTTCAGATTATGAAATCAGGACTGAATGGAATGTAAAGGATTCCGACGGGACGCTTGTGTTAAATGAGGGTGAACTTACAGGCGGAACGGCTTTTACTGTTGAATGTGCGAAAAAACATAAAAAACCTTATCTTATTGTGGATTTGGATAATTGCAGTGCGAATGTATTAGATGCTTTTTGGAATTGGATTGAGAAAAATAATATTAAAATTTTGAATATGGCAGGTCCAAGAGAAAGTAAATTACAGGGAATATATAAAATTGCGAAAAAGTTTTTGGAATGACTGCTGTTTACTGTATAATGAAAAAGTTGAGCAAATGTAAGACTTTCTAATGAATTTTTACGACAATTTTTTAAAATTATGATTTCAAATAAACCTATTTTTTTCAAACCAATAAAACTTCTCTTTTTATTTTTTCTCTTTTTCGGGGTTTTTTCTCCGATGCAAGCCGAACAAAAGGAATCTTTCACCATTGCTTTGACGGGAAAATACCCGCCGTTTAGTTTTTATTCCCAAGAAGGAGAGTTAGTTGGTTTTGATGTAGATGTTGCCGAAAAAATAGCGCAATATTTGGATAGGGACTTAAATATTGTTACCACTGAATGGGACGGGATTTTAGCCGGGCTGCTTTCAGGAAGATATGATGCTATTATCGGCTCCATGGCAATCACTCTGGAACGCGAAGCGAGTGTAAATTTTTCTCATCCGTATTATATTTCCGGCGCGCAGCTTTTTATCCATGAAGAAGATAAAAATGAAATAGATAACATCGAACACCTAAACGCTCAAAATGTCGGGGTAGGGCTTGGAGAAACTTATCAGCATTATCTGGAAAACAACCATCCTGAAATTAACACTGTTACTTATAAAAGTACGGTGGATATATTCCTGGATATGCAAAACAGGCGTATTAAAGGTTTTGTTACTGACCGGTTGGTTGGCCTTTATCAGATAAAACAATCCGATGCTCCGTTTATTTCTGCAGGTCCGCTTTTATATGAAGAGCGCATGGCAATACCGGTTGTAAAAGAAAGAGATGCTTTACTGACAAAAATAAATAATGCCTTGATTGCCATGGAGGGGAAAGGCGAACTTGCGCAGATACAAGAAAAATGGTTTGGAACTCAAGCAGAGCCGATAGCGAAACAAACAGCAATGGAAAACATAATAGTTGCTAAAAAGTTATTGCGTGGATTTGGGATAACTTTATTTGTTGCCTTTTTTTCAATAGTTACAGGGTTTTTGCTAGCTATTCCGTTCGGGCTTTTACTCAACAATAAAAAGTTTTATCCTTTACATTTTACTGCGCGCACATTCAACGATTTTATAAGAGGGACACCTCTTTTGATTCAGCTGTTTTTTGTTTATTTCGGCGCGCCGCAAATAGGAATTTTCTTTACTCCTATCCAGGCGGCAATATTTACTTTAACTATAAACGCTTCTGCCTATATGGCGGAAGTTATTCGTTCTGGGCTTATGGCTGTCAGCCCGGGACAAAAACTGGCCGGCAAAGCCTTGGGGTTGACAAATGTCGGTGTATTTACCTATATCATTTGGCCGCAAGCATTTCGTATTGCTCTTCCGCCTCTTATGAATACGGTTGTGGCCTTAATGAAAGACACTGCTTTGGTTTCTCTGATTGCAGTGGCAGAGGTTATACGCGAGGCGCAGTCAATAATAAGTGTTACTTATAATCCTATGAAGTATTATTTTATAGTTGCGGTAATGTTTTTTGTAGTTACATTTCCTTTGATGAAGTTGGCCGGTAAAATAGAAGCTAAGATAAAGAAAAGAGGGTTTACTAATGCTTAAGATAAAAAACTTAACTTATACTTATCCGGAAGGGGCAACTGCTTTAAAGGATGTTACAATGGAATTGCCGAAAGAACATATCTTAGCAATACTGGGACGGAGCGGTTCGGGGAAAACCACTTTACTGAAATGCATAGGTAAATTTCTGAAGCCCCAATCGGGAGATATAATCTTAAACGATGAAAGTATTTTTGGTATCCCGCGGGAGAAGCTAAGACGTTCAATAGGAATAGTTTTTCAGGAGCTTTATTTGTTTCCGCATCTAACAATTTTGGAAAATATGATATTGGCTCCGGTGAGAGTGCTTAAAAAAGATAAGGAGATAGTAAGTAAGGAAGCTGAAGATATTTTGGCTAAGCTCGGCATAAAAGATTTGTGTGACAGATACCCTTCTCAAATAAGCGGAGGACAAGCTCAGAGAGCGGCAATAGCGCGAGCTTTAATTATGAAACCCCAATATGTGCTTTTGGATGAGCCGACTTCCGCCTTGGATTTGAATACGACAGAGGAATTCGGTAAATGGTTACTGGAACTAAAGGCGAAAACAACTTTTGTTATTGTAACTCATGATGTTTTGTTTACGCAGAATATAGCTAATTTCGGTTTTTTATTTTCAAAAGGAAAAGTGCAAGCTCAAGGAACCATGGAACATATTGTAGAGACATTGAAACGCAAGAAACACACAGGCAACGACTTACCTCTGCGCAGTAATAAGCATTGAAAATCCGAATACTATTCTATTCCCAAACAACTTTCACCTGAAGCCGCTGTCTTCCCCAATCTAATGCTTGTTGGTGTGATGAGAAAAATATATCGATGTG
>Ga0180007_10002374_pt1 | contig 22619 bp, 27 predicted proteins | sample MM_PC_MetaG_FD_121122 | JGI IMG/M metagenome (GOLD analysis project Ga0180007, IMG submission 121122) | Groundwater microbial communities from the Aspo Hard Rock Laboratory (HRL) deep subsurface site, Sweden - MM_PC_MetaG | ecosystem: Environmental > Aquatic > Deep subsurface > Groundwater... | reverse complement strand
TGCGCGACCCTGCGGCGGAAGATCAGTTTTCGTTGGAGGGAAAAGATGCGGCGACTTCTCGGCACCTATCGGCGCCTCAAAGTCGCCGCCCATTAGCGATGGTTCGCGGTAAATCTAAAATGGCTCGACCCCAACTTCCTCAAACCATCCGCCTACGTCCTTCTGACTTCGGCGGACAGGTTTGGTGCCAGGCCATCCCATTGATTATATCCAACACTATTCCATGCTCAGCGGGCGCGTACCAGGAGCCCCACTCTAATAAATGCGCGCCCGCTGTTTTTACTTACCCGCAGCAGCCCCCACTCCCCTTTGCCCTTCCTTCTGTTTTTTCCACCATCATCCTGACCTTGCCGGCGGCAACCACTTCCGCCACTGCGATGGCCTCCCTTATCTCTTCATCAGAACTGCCAATCTTTTGGGCTTTTTCCAGATGAGTCTCGTAACAGGGTTTACATCCTGCTCCCAGGGAAACCGCTGTGGCGATCAACTCCTTGGTCTTGAGGGATAGGACTCCATCTTTAAATACCTGGCGGTAAAAATCAACAAATTTTTGATTGATCTCAGGTATATTTTTTAGCATTGTTCACCTCCACTGTAATGATCATATTTTCAGGACTTTTTTCCGGCCCTTTCTTTGATTGCTGAAACCGCCTCATCTGTTGTCATATTCCTGATATCGATCGCTTCATGTTTGCTCTTGTCAAAGCCAACAGCATCAAAAGAATCACGGAACATCTTTTGCTGCATCAAGGGATCGCAGGCAGCCACATAAAGTTTTTCGATCTCTTTATTGGCTAAAAGCAGTCTAAGATACTGGTCGCCATCCTCGGCGCAGAGCTGCGGGTGCAAAGAAACAAAATCAAATAGTTTCTCTTTACGGACACGGCTCAAAACCTCGAATATTTCCATTTTTTTGAATGACGGACAAGTCCCCTGACAGACGCACATGATCAAGCCTTTCTTAGCCATATTTCGCCTCCCTTTATTTATTCTCTTCCTGTATCCACGCTTTGATCTGCTCCGGCCTGGGCAATGGTTTGCCGGAATGTTTTACTTTTTCATTGACCACCAAGCCCGGTGTCATCATGATATATTTGCCTATCTCAGCAATATCAGCGACCTTTGTAACTGCAGCTTCAACATTAAGTTCCTTTAACGCTTCCTTGACCCGGCGCTCAAGCTCCTGGCAGTTAGGGCAGCCCGGACCCAATACTTTGATCTCCATCCTTTTACTTCACCTCCTTAAGACATTCTTTGATCTTTTCCACGTCAATGATATGGCCCTGGCATTTCAGTTTGCCGTTGACAAAAATAGCGGGGGTTACCACCATGCCGAAACGGTCCGCGATCTCGTTGACATCGGTTATTTCATCGACTTCGGCTTCCAGCTTTAACTCATGGATTGCATGATGCACGTTGCGGAGCATGTCCTGCTGTTCCTCGCTCTCTGTCCCGACCACTTCAATTTTTATCATTTGCCACCTCCTAAGATAAGGTAAATCCCGCCTAGAATAACCAGGATACCGCAGATCCTTTTGACGATAACCGTTCCCTTTGACCTCTCATTCCAATTCAAATAATGCTGAACCATTTCGGTTGAAGTTCCAGCCAGCACAATGACCGAACAATGCCCGACCGCGTAAGCCGCGATCAAGACCAGGCCGAACAACAGATCAGCTGCCGACAGATTGAAGACCGCCGCGAGGATCGGCGCCATATAAGCAAAAGTGCAAGGCCCCAGCGCTAACCCGAAGATCAGGCCGAGGATAAAGGCAGCCAGCGCTCCTTTTTTCTGATACGAGGGCTGGCTCCCCAAGCCAAAGCCGGGAAACGGGATAATATCCAGCAAAGCCAGACCGACAAAAATAAAGACCGCGGCCACAAAGTAATTGCTCCAGCCACCAATATCCCCCAGGATCCTGCCCATCAAGCCGGTGATCAGGCCGATGACCGCGATAGAAATTAAAATACCGGTTGAAAAGAGAAGCGAGATCAAAAAAGCGCGCCAGGCCGTGATCTTGCCCTGGCCGTCCACAAAGCCAACGATCAGAGGCAGGCTGGCCAGATGGCAGGGAGAAAGCAAAATGCTCAATATCCCCCAAATAAAAGCGGCCAAAACCGCCAGGCCGGAGGGAGAAGAAACCGCAACGGTCAGCCATTCAAATAATCCCAGCAGCATTATTTTACCCCCTTGAGCTCCAGGACCTTGATCAGATCGTCTTTTGGAAAAAAGCCTAGATGCCGGAAATATTCTTCGCCATTCTCGTCAAGGAAAACCTGTGTCGGAATGCCCCGGATCCGGTATTTTTCAGCGAAAGGCCTGCCTGCTTCTGTCCAAACATCGTAAAAAACGACTTTGACCTGGCCTTTGTACTCCTGGGCGACCTCGTCCATGACCGGCTGCATCATTTTACAGGGGATACATTTGATGGAGCCAAGCTCAATAAAAGTAACTTTTATTCTAGAAACAGGTTTAACCACAGGCTTTGTTGACAGAGTCTTGGGCTTAGCCTGTACGACTTTTGGCAGATCCAGTTGCGCGGCCTTCGGCGTCTCGTCATGTTTATCTTCACAACCGGCAACTATCAATAACAAAAAAAATAGTATCAATATTTTGGGAACCAGTTTTAGCTTGATCACACTATTGCCTCCCCGAACTTAAAATAAATAGCCATAAACCATTCCGGCTATTGTTGACATTATGATAACCAGGCTGACATAAACCAGCATTTTCCTGGTGCCGACAACGCTTCTGATCACCAGCATGTTCGGCAAGCTCAAGGCCGGACCGGCTAACAGCAGAGCCAAAGCTGGTCCTTTGCCCATGCCGGCACCCAGCAATCCCTGCAGGATCGGAATCTCGGTTAAGGTCGCGAAATACATCAACGCTCCGGAAACCGAAGCAAAAAGATTGGCCCAGAGCGAATTGCCGCCGACCAACATTTCAATATATCTTGAAGGTATGATCCCGCTATTTGTGCCCGGGCGGCCCATCAGGAAACCAGCGGCCAGCACCCCCATGAACAGCAAGGGAAAGATCTGCTTGGCAAATTCCCAGGTTGACTCAACCCAAGTCTTGCGCTCGTCTTTGTCAAACCAGGTAAATACCTGCCAGGCAAGAACAACTAGAGCTAGGCCCGCCAAATACCATTTAAGAGAAAAAATGAGGTTCCACAGGCCGGAAGGAAATTCTGTTTTAGTCCAGGTGGCAAAAAGCAGGACCAGGATCATGGTCATAAAATACACAACAGTTTTGCTTAAAGGACGTTTTTCCTCAGGCAGTGAATTGAACATGGCTTCGTTGGCTTCGTGTTTAGCCTTTTCCTCATGCCGGTAGATGAAAGCCATGATCAAGCCGATAATAACTGAAAAAGAGACCGCGCCGAGCGCCCTGGCCAGGCCTAACTGCCAGCCAAGGACACGGGCGGTTAAAATGATCGCCAGGATATTGATCGCCGGACCAGAATAGAGAAAAGCGATCGCCGGGCCGAGGCCGGCGCCTCTTTTCCATATTCCCGCAAACAGAGGCAGGACCGTGCAGGAGCAGACCGCCAGAATTGAACCAGAAACTGAAGCAACCCCATAAGACAGGACCTTGTTCGCCTTGGCTCCAAAATATTTCAAGACAGCGGCCTGCGAAATAAAGACCGAAATTGCTCCGGCAATAAAGAACGCCGGGATCAGGCAGGTCAGGACATGAAGCTGGACATACTCCTGAAGCATGAGGAATGATTCCATGATCGCCGATTGGACGCGGGCATTAGTAAAAGGGATATAATAAGCCAGCAGGAATCCCAAAACCATCAAGAGAAATTTTGTTCGCTCCTTCATTTACTGACCCCTTTCATTAATTTGAATAGATCATCCAAAAATGAATCCAGTTCTTTCCTGTTCAGCTTATACAACCTGAATTTGCCCTCTTTGCGATAGGATACGATCTTCATTTTCTTCAACACTTTTAAATGATGGGAGATCAGATTATGAGGAAGTTTAAGCGCCTCGATTATCTCACAAACGCAAAGCTCAGCCCTCTTAAGTAAACAGATGATACTCAACCTGTTTTCTTCGCTGATATTCTTGAGCAGCAAAGAGAGCTTGGAAAGGTCTTTGTTAATACACTTATATTTCATCTGGTCCCTCCCGGGCGCGCCACAAAGGTGGCAGTGTATTTATTCTTAATGCGCTCCACTCTAGGGAAATATGAATTTAGAATGGTTTCTAAGCTGTCCAGGAATTTATTATCCTTTTTATGCCCGGATACCCGCCGGCCGCGAGGGGTCAGATCGGCTATGATAACTTTCCCCCTGTTCGCGCACACCCGGCGCATTTCCTTGATCGCTTCCGCTCTTTTCCTTATGTGGTGCATGGTATTAAAAGCCATTATCACATTGAACGACTTGTCAGGAAAAGGCAGTCTTATCGCGTCCGCACGGCAAAAATCAATTAAAGAGTTGACCTTTTCCCGCCGCGCTTCTTTTCTCGCCGCTTTTAAATTCTTCCGGCTCCTGTCTATCGCCGTCACCCTAAACCCCTTTTTAGCCAAAAGCTGGGCCATGCAACAACAATCCCCTGTGCCAACATCGAGGATCTTCCCGGCTGATCGGGACACCATTCTTACAATGGCTTCCCGATCCTGCTTATCATCATATTCTTCATTTTTTACCATTTTTCACCTGCGCCAGTTTTTCATGTCAATGGTGATTGACATTTTACACGCCAAGCCAACTTATTGTCAAGCGTAATGAGTTTTGATCAGGCCATATCACCCGTTCTTTTCGCTGGCTTTTTTCCCTGCCTGAACAATCAATTCCGCGGGGATTGTTTCATATATTTTATCGTTTACCTCAACTGTTCGGCACTCATTATCTCCGCAAACTGAGCAGCATTGACTCTTGCCGGTCGAAGCATTAAGCCAGTATTCCAGGGGCTGGCCATTGATCAATATTTTATTTGATTCCTGCGGGGACTTGCTAAATTCGGGCATTTTTATCTCTTTTTTGGTCAATCTAACCTTTACCCCTGACCGCTCAAGCTCTTTGATGGCGGAATTCAATTCTTCCTCGGTCGCTCCGCACCTGGGACAGGTCTCTTTATCAATAATTAAGCGCTGCCATTCAATAAATATTGTTTTCATTTCGCGTGATGCACCTCCGGAAATAGTTTTGGCCGGGTGGCCTTAGCGAACCAGACTAAACCCAGCATAACCGGGACCTCGATCAAAACCCCCACAACGGTAGCCAAAGAAGCGCCGGAAGACAGGCCAAAAAGAATAGTAGAGGTCGCGATAGCCACTTCAAAATGATTGCTAGCGCCGATAAGCGCTGAAGGAGCCGCGTCACGATACGGCAGTTTTATCCATTTGGCGATAAAATAACTCAGCCCGAAGATCAGGCAGGTTTGGATGAATAAAGGTATGGCAATTAAAAAGATGATCTGCGGCTGATTTATGATCAATTCACCTTTAAAAGAAAACAACAGCACCAATGTGATCAGTAAGGCAAAGATCGACACTGGCGTTAAATAATGGATAAACTCCTCTTCGAACCATTTAAATCCCTTCTTGGCGATCACCCATTTTCTGGAATAATACCCCAGCAAGAGCGGCAACCCAACGTAGATCAAGACAGACAGCACAATAGTTTCCCAGGGAATCGGCATTTTATTGACCCCTAACAACCAACCGCCCAGAGGCGCGTACAGAAAAAGCATGGTCAAAGAGTTGATCGCGACCATCACCAGAGTGTGGCCGTCATTCCCTCTGGCCAGGTGGCCCCAGATCAGGACCATCGCGGTACAGGGGGCAACCCCCAGAAGGATGCAGCCCGAAATATATGAACGGAATAATTCAACAGTCTCGCCGTTTTTGACCACTTCGACCCCCGGGATCGCCCCCTTAAAGAGAAATCCCAGGAAAAATGTCGCGATCGCCAGCATAGTGAAAGGCTTAACGCACCAATTGATGAAAAGTGTTAACAAAATCGGTTTGGGAGTCTTGCCTGCTTTCACAACTTCATGAAAATCGATCTTAACCATGATCGGATACATCATGAAGAACAGACAGATCGTGATGGGGATTGAAACTTGATAAACAGAGATCGAATCAAGGGTAATGGCCGCCTGGGGAAAAAGTTTGCCCAGTATAATACCTAATCCGATGCAGCCAACTACCCAGAGCGTCAGATATCTTTCAAAAAAACTTAGCTGTCTTTCCTCATGAACTACTGTTTTCATGTCATTCCCTTTCCAATTAACAAGATTTACATTTTTTAGCTTTTTTAAACTTCAAATAAAGGATTTTATCGAGTGCCAATAACTTAACTAGCTTCATGTTAAGCGAATAGTGCTGCCACAATCCCTCTTTCCTGCTCTTTACCAGACCTACCTTTTTCAAATATGCCAGGTGGCGCGAAACCTTTGGCTGAGGAAGATCTAAAGCCTGGAAAAGCTCGCAAACACATCTTTCTCCGTTTGAAAGCAGCTTTATTATTTTTAGCCTTGTCTTTTCGCTTAATGCGCGGAATATTTTTGCGAGTTCTTTTTCCTTCACTATATTCACCTATCCGCATATAGTTTACCACGGAATTAGCTCTATGTTAACAAAAATCGCTCCGAGCGGGGTGTGGGGCCGCGAGGAGCGATTTTTCGCTAGCTTATCTTCTATTCAGGTCCTTCTTCTTGCAACCATGAATAGTGTTGGGTATAATCAATGGGATGGCCTGGCACCAAATGGTTTGAGGAAGTTGGGGTCGAGCCATTAAAATTTAAATAATTAGGGGGGATAATTTAAAAGGGATAAACAAATAGATGGAAAAGTTAATAAACACAAAGCATAAGGGCGACCAAGGGGTCGCTCAAGTTTTATCTAATCTGCTTTCAGAAGGCTTTCAAGTAAGTATTCCATGGGGAGATTTAAGCCCCTATGATCTCATCTTAGATACTGGCAAACTTTTAAGAATACAAGTCAAATATACTTCTCGAAGAAAAAACGGAGCACTAATAATAAAAGTTGGAAGTATTACCTCCAAAAATGGCAAACCCACATTACGACCTCACGGACTAGATCCAATAGATTTCATTATTGCTTATGATTCCATTGGTCGTGATTTTTACATACTACCACAAGAAATCTGGAAAAATATTAAGTGTGGGCAAATATATTTAAGGATAGAACCATCAAAAAACAAGCAACAAAAAAATATTCATGATGCTACACATTACAAGAACGCCTGGCATTTAGTAAGATAGGATAAGCCCTCAATGTGGGCCCATATACATATATATGTATGTATAAGAAGAATCCCCCTCGATTACATTAGGGCTGAGCGAAAGTCCCCATAATAGTTGCCGAATCAAGAACTCCCGCCGCAGTAACTTTTGTATCAAAATTAGCTTTGGTAACCGAACTTGCGTCAATCGCACTACTTAAAGCATAGATGGTAATCGCATAACTGTGAGCACCGCTTCCGGCTGGCGGTTCAGGTCCATCGTATCCGGCATTTCCAACATCATTAATAATCTCGGAACAACCGGAAGGCATACTGTTATTGGTGGTTGATGAATCTCCTGCTGATAATGATGAGGTTGCAGAAGGAAGATTAACTACCATCCAGTGAACATAATTACTGGCTGAAGAATCAACCATTTTAATCGCAAAACCCGCCGCCCCGGAAGGAACATTTGACCAGGCTAAAGGAAGAGAAGTATTGGAACCATTTGTACCTGATTGCGTAGCATAAGTATTGCAATATGCAATTGGGATGGCCGCCCCATCAGTGAAAGCTGTAGATGCAATAATAAAAGATGATCCACCTCCACCGCCACCAGATGAACCAGTACTGCAAGATATCACCTGCACTCCAATCCCGACCACCAATAATGCCACTAAAATCCTAATTACATATTTTTTCATGCCGATTCCTCCCACTAACTGATGATAGCCAATTTTCACACCCAAATTAAAGATTGTCAATGCAATTTCATTTGATATAATTAAAGCTCCTTACGTGGGAACGTAGCTCAACCCCGACTAAAGTCGGGGCAAGCTGTGAGAGGTTAATTTTTTTGAGGGGGCTGTAATTTCAACCCCACTAAAAAAAGATTCATTTTCCTGCAAATTAATTAAGGGGACGTAGCTCAACTGGGAGAGCACCTGATTTGCACTCAGGAGGTTGTGGGTTCGATCCCCATCGTCTCCATTCTTAATTAATTTGCACCCCGCTAAATAATTCGTGATTCCATGCAAGTTTTGTCCCACTTCCAACGATATATAAGTGTAACCAAAAATTGAATAAGGAGGCCCCTATTATGAGTCATTTAAATGACCGAATCGTAAAGTCCCTCGGAATCGCTCTTATCCTTGTATTTTCGCTCTCAACTGTAGTGTCAGCTTTAACTATTAATAATCCTCAAGGCCAAGGTCGCGTTCCCAATATTAGACCTACGTTGGAACTGCCTCCTGATCATTCTGGTGTGATTGTAAATAGCGCCAATACTTCTGTAGCTCCTGCTAAGCTCCCTGGAAGTCAAAATATAACCATTACGGCAGATAATTCACCCACTGTTGCTAAAGCTCCTGTGGATAATAACATTAAAACTAATCCTCCTGTAGCTGCTAAGATCCCTGTAAACCCGTCCATTAAAACAGATAACTCACCTACTATCGCTAAAGCTGTAAATCCTAGCATTTCTGTAGGTGATTCCAAGAAAAGAAATCCCTCACCTACTATCGCTAAAGCTCCTGTAGGTACTGGCATTAAAACTAAACCTCCCACTATCGATAAAGCGGTAAAGCCTATTGATCCCGTTCGCGAAGCCAAAGCAAGTGAAGTCAAAATCATTAATAGGCCTAATATCGAAAACGAAAAAGAAACCTTCGGTAAAAAAATCACTCCGAAACAAAAGGAAGGAAACCCAAAGAAAACTCAGACTACCATAATCAACAAAAAACCAGAGCCTAAAAAAGCATCCTTAGCTAAAAAGCAAATTAAACGTAAAAAATAAGCAACTTTAAGTCTCAGACATTATAATAAACGCTCCGTATTCCGGAGCGTTTATTTTTTGGAGCGGTCCTGTGCCACCATCCCCACCTTTCCCTGCAGTACCGTATTCATAATCCCCGCCCGCTCCACCGTAAACTCCCCAAAGCGGTCATTGATCTCATCCATGGCTTTCAGGGCTAACTTACCCTTTTCTATCGATTCAAAAAGGCTGATTTGGTCTATATTGTGAATGAGGTTAGAAACCGAGACGTCTACAAAGCGCACTCCTCTGCCACGCTGTGAAAGGTCTTCTATTTCAATCTCATCATCTAATATCTTTTCCGCCAGTTTAAATATCTCGTACCCATCATCAATATAATCTTCAACTTTCTTTTGTTTGCCCCAGAATTTAAAGTCACCAAAGCCCAGTGATACATGGAGAACTTTTCCCCGGTAGTTATCGCGACGAAGGCGGCGGCCTACTTGTTCCGCCAAGCGCAGCAGATAACCTTTAACCTCATTCATATCTTTAGTGAATTTAGGCAGAGTATAAGAATGGCCCATCGATTTAGCATCGGTTTCGTGATAGTAAGGAAAAACAGTAGTAGAGCCCTGACCTTGGCCCATGGCATAAAGGTTTTCGCCATATGCGGCACCAAATCTCTTAACCAGCACATCACGTGGACACCGGTTTAATTCGCCAATGGTTTTAATTTCCATTTCTGCCAAGTACTTCTCTAGCTTTCTCCCTACTCCGCAAAGCTCTCCTACCGGCACATCCTTGATCTTTTCGGGAATATCTTCGGGACGTAAAACTACTAGGCCATCTGGCTTTTGCAACTCTCCCGCCAATTTAGCCATGGTTTTATTAGGTCCAATACCAATACTGCAGGTTAAGTTAAACCTATCTTTAATGCGGCGTTTGATATCTTTGGCAACCTGGATTGCATCCAGCTTACTAACATCCACAAAAGCTTCGTCAATTGAAAAGACTTCTACCAAATCAGTATAATCGCGCAGCATTTTCATGATTTCACGTGAGGTATAAACATACTTGGTCATGTCACCAATAACGATAATTAATTGAGGGCAAATCTTTTTAGCATCCCAGGTAGACATGGCAGTTTTAATCCCTAAAGCTTTGGCTTCGTAGGAGGCCGCGGCGACCACCGAACTTTTTTTAATGCCACCGCCTACTGCTATAGGCTTGCCCCTAAGTGCAGGATTAGCCGCTTGTTCTACCGAAGCAAAGAAGGCATTCATATCAATGTGGAGGATGGTCTTTGGCATAGGGTATACAAGTGTATACCATAAAGGGAGTTAGTCAAGGGGGAAAACTTACTCAGAACCTTCCGCATTTCCTGACATCTCTCGTACATAGCCAAGGTTACGTTGATATACCGAGTAATTTGGCTGTAATTCAGCTGCACGCACAAAATATTCTTCAGCTCTTTCGTAATCGCTTTGTTCAAGAAAAAAGATCCCCTGGCCAACCCACGCCGCTGATAACTTCGGCATCAAAGCAGCGGCTTGTTCATAATCAACCAGTGCCCCATCCGGGTCTATGGTATGCTTATCAAGTCCCCGGTTGAAATATGCCAAGGCCCGAATACCATCCTGGCCTTCTGAAGTACTAAGATCCAATACTACCATTTCACCAAAATTATCATGGTAATATTCATCGCTACGGAAATCTCCCTGGTCATAATTAAATTGTAGATCCCCATCATTCCACTGTAAAAATACGTGACCGGGAACATAAACCAAAGACAACTCATTATTATCATTCAATCCCAGCTCTTGAGCCGCCGCTAATATAAATAAACTTGAAGTATCACAGTCAAAATTATTTCCTAACAGATCTTCAACAAATAAATTATCTTCATGTTCTCCCACGTTAAAGTTTCTTTCTTTAACTAAATATCCTAAAATATCGCCAATCCTAACTTCGGGAATGGCATCTCTTCTTACATAATCGCTTAGCCCATCTAGTAACTCAATAAACTTCTCGTACGCTTCCTCCACAACTTCATACCCTACTCTTTCTACTTCAATGGCAAATACCTTGCGCAAAACATTATCGGGAGATAATCCATTAAGGAGGGCAGCTAAGCGAGCATCAACTACCTCAACATCAATTGACTCTTGAGGATAATGCCACGGATAAACGCCAATGTCGCCATCGGAAGTTGGCGCTTTGATATTTTCTTGAACAGGTTGATCTTGATTTTGACGAGCATGAATCTCGTCTAAATTATATCTTGGTATATTTTCGCCTATTCTTATGCTCATGATTTTACTCTCATGGGAATCATTACTCCTCTAAATAAATACACTTACACCCTAATTTCTCTAACAAAAATTTAGGGTGCTATACATATGTATTATCGACTTTTGAGAGGCAAAACTTGCATGAAATTCGTTGATTTACAGCGGAAATTTAAGGTGATGAATAGACTTTGTGCAGACGCCAGGAAATTTGCTTGGAATTAAACGCTAGTTCGTAAGAATTGGATCCGTCGCTCACCGCAAACCGGGTAATTTTTTCGTCACCCTGATAATCACTCCAGGTATAGTTGATGCTGCGCACATCGTACTTACGATCTTCCCAGACAAACCACCGCGGCAGCACCTGGCCCTTTTCAAAAATGACAGCTACTTTGATTTTAGCATCAACTTTCATAAGATTTAATTATGTGGAAAATTTAGAACTTTCTAAATAATCCTCTCACGATCCCCTGTACGGCCACATCTTTAACGTAGATGGGTTCCATTTCGGAGTTAGCCGGCTCAAGCCTAACGCGAGTTTTTTCGCGGTATAATCTTTTAAGTGTAGCCGCTTCATTATTAACTAATGCTACCACTACTTCGCCATCGTCTGCGGTATCTCTTTGCTCTACTACAATAAAGTCACCATTTACAATATGATCTTCAATCATACTATTACCTTTAACCTGTAAAACGTAACACGGACGGCGGCCTACCAGCGCCCCTGGAACTTCAATTTCTTCCCGCTCTTCTACTACCTGAATTGGTGCTCCAGCAGCAATGTATCCTAAAAACGGAAGCGTAACCGCTGAAGACGCCGCATCCGAAATAACTTTTATCCCGCGGGAAACGCTTTCTCTTACTATATAACCAGCCGCTTCCAATGCTTCAAGATACTTCTGCCCTGCCCGCGGCGAAGAAAATTTAAAAGCCCGACAAATTTCGCGAATCGACGGCGGGTAACCTTTTTCCTTTATACAAGTTTTGATGTAATCTAAAATCTTTTGCTGTTTTTCGTTTAACATATGATTCCTCCTTTTTTTGGGGTTTAGACGCCCCGTAAAATCGAGGCGCCTAAAACTCCACCCCCTCCCTTGGATCGGCGTATTATTACCTTGGTATACGATTGTATACTATGCCATAATTTTGTCAAGGGTATTTTTTAATCTGTACAGGTTTACAACCTACATGCTATAATTAATCATCACCTTTAAGGAGGAAAAAGCATGAAAAAAGTATTAGTATTTTTGGTTTTAGTTTTGTTTGCATTAATTATTGGAGGATGTTCGTCATCTAGTTCGGGAGGGGGAGATTCGTCTGATATTCCAGTATCAACGCTAAACACAAACATTGAATCTATGGCAAGTACTGGATCATCAATTGGAGACACAGCTATCTCTGCAATAGGAATTTCTCCTCGCGGAGTAAGCGCATTAACTACAACCTACGTTTCTGATGGATGGTGGTTAATCGAGGATAGCGTAACTTCGGGAAGCATATCATATACCCGTTCATATCACGCCAGAGCTTACGTTGGTAGCTCATACGTTACTCCTTCAAACATTGGATCGGTTACTTCAAGCATGATAACTAAAGCTCAAATTTATGGGTCGATTTCAATTAGCACCGGAACAATGAACATGACCCAAACTCTCGGCTCAAGCGCATCTGATTATATTGAGTATGACTACTCAATCAACAAAATGAATGGAACCATTGCCAGTTCCGGAACGTACGACGGCGAAACTTTTTCGGTTTCCATGACCTTTACCAATGTCACAAAAACCTCCTCAGGAATGTTTGGAACCATAACCATCACCTTGAATGGAACATCCGTAGCTACCTGTGTACTCAACGGTACCACTGGCACTTTAACTTATAGTGGTACTTACGGCAGCTTACCACCCCATACATTTACCATAACCTAATTTCTAATACTATATAGCGTTAAAAAAGCCCTGGTTTATTCCGGGGCTTTTTCTTTGGAAATATTCCTTGACACTACCCCCTCCCCTACTGTAAAATTAACATCACTTTTTCAATAAAAGTAAGTATGACACAAAAAAATCACACTTGACCCGTTTCCAAATGCATTAAGTCATTAGCAAAAGCGCTTAATGCGCTTTTTTTGTGTCTAAAAAAGCTGAGATAGTTTAGAAAATTGAAAAGTTAATAGTTTTTTAGGTAATCCATTCCAATGCCGAATAAAGAGTTAAATTAAAGAGTTAAATCTTGCGTATTTATGTATGAATGAAGGAAGAATGGATCAAGTATAAAAGGGCGCACGGAGGATACCTTGGCACTATCAGCCGATGAAGGACGCGACTGGCTGCGATATGCCCCGGGGAGCTGTCAAAGTAGCTTTGATCCGGGGATTTCCGAATGGGGCAACCTGTTACGAGTAATATCGTAACGTTTTTCGATAACCCAGCGAACTGAAACATCTTAGTACCTGGAGGAAAAGAGACAAATTTTGCATTCCCAAAGTAGTGGCGAGCGAAATGGGAGGAGCCTAAACCTATACAATGCCAAGCTTGCAGGTTTTGTTGTATAGGTGTCGCGGGGTATTTTTTCTACAAACTGCAAATTGTAGGGAGAGTAAAAAACTTATCGTTTAGTTGAATATAGTTGGAAAGCTATAACCAAAGAAGGTGAAAGTCCTGTAAGCGAAAAATGATAAACTCTCTTAAAATATTCCCAAGTACTATGGGACACGAGAAATCCCTTAGGAATCTGGGTGGACCATCACCCAAGGCTAAATACTAGATAGTGACCGATAGTGAACTAGTACCGTGAGGGAAAGGTGAAAAGAACCGCGGAAGCGGAGTGAAATAGAATATGAAACCGTGTGCCTACAAGCAGTAGGAGCTATGACTTCGGTCATAGTGACTGCATGCCTATTGAAGAATGAGCCGTCGACTTACTGTTGCATGCAAGGCGAAAGCCGAAGCGAAAGCGAGTTTTAACAGAGCGATTAAGTATGCAGTAGTAGACCCGAAACTGCAGCGACCTAGCCGTGGTCAGGATGAAATCCCGATAATATCGGGATGGAGGTCCGAACCGGTTGATGTTGAAAAATCTTCGGATGAACTGCGGCTAGCAGTGAAAAGCTAAACGAGCTCAGAGATAGCTGGTTCTCCTCGAAATGGTTTTAGGGCCAGCCTTAAGTAAAATTGCTTTGGGGGTAGAGTACAGTTTGAACTAGGGGGCAGGAATGCCTTCCAACTTCTTGCTAACTCCGAATACCAAAGTTAAGTTTCTTGGGAGTGAGAGTCCGGGGGATAAGCTCCAGGCTCAAAAGGGAAACAGCCCAGACCATCAGCTAAGGTCCCTAAATGTATGCTAAGTGGATAAGGTAGTTGAGTCACCAAAACAGCCAGGAGGTTGGCTTAGAAGCAGCCATCCTTTAAAGAAAGCGTAACAGCTCACTGGTCGAGTGATTTTGCGCCGAAAATACACGGGGCTCAAGCATACTACCGAAGCTATGGATGCCCCGATTTGATCGGGGCGTGGTAGAGGAGCGTTCCGTTTTAGGTTGAAGTCGCAGCGCGAGCTGCGGTGGACGATACGGAAGTGAGTATGACGGCATAAGTAACGAAAAGATGAGTGAGAATCTCATCCGCCTAAAGTCTAAGGTTTCCTGGGGAAGGTTCGTCCGCCCAGGGTAAGTCGATATCTAAGCTGAGGCCGAAAGGCGTAGGTGATTGGCAAACGGGTTAATATTCCCGTACCACCTTGTAGAGTTAACACTAGGAGGGACGCAGAAGGGTAAGTCATCCGCTTATTGGATTGCGGTCTAAGTACGTAGGGGGTAAGGTAGGCAAATCCGCCTTATATTAAACCCTGAAGTACAAATGGGACCCTGACTTCTAGTCGGGGGAACTGACTGATCCCACGCTGACGAGAAAAGCTTCGAGTGTTTTTACAGGGTGATCGTACTATAAACCGACACAGGTGGACAGGTAGAGAATACTAAGGCGCGCGAGAGAACTCTCGCTAAGGAACTCGGCAAAATGGTTTCGTAACTTCGGGAGAAGAAACGCCCTAGTAGAGTGTCAAAGCTCGAATGGGTCACAGAAACCAGACTCTTGCAACTGTTTAACAAAAACACAGGTCTCTGCAAACCAGAAATGGGAAGTATAGGGGCCGATGCCTGCCCAGTGCTGGAAGGTTAAGGGGCGAGCTGAGATTATATCAAGGTTCAAACCGAAGCCCCAGTGAACGGCGGCCGTAACTATAACGGTCCTAAGGTAGCGAAATTCCTTGTCGGGTAAGTTCCGACCCGCACGAAAGGCAGAATGACAGGAGTGCTGTCTCGGCGAGAGACTCGGTGAAATTGGGATGTCCGTGAAGACACGGATTACCTGCATCAGGACAGAAAGACCCCGTGGAGCTTTACTGTAACTTAGCTTTGGATTTCGATGAAGTTTGCGCAGTATAGGTGGGAGGTGTTGATGCCTTGACTTCGGTTGGGGCGGAGCCATCAGTGAGATACCACCCTTGTTTCGTTGAAGTTCTAACCCGGAAAGTGTATTTTCGGAAACAGAGCTAGGCAGGCAGTTTGACTGGGGCGGTTTTCTCCTAAATTGTAACGGAGAAGTTCAAAGGTTCCCTCAGGACGGTTAGAAATCGTCCGTGGAGTGTAAAGGCATAAGGGAGCTTGACTGCGAGACGTACATGTCGAGCAGGGACGAAAGTCGGACTTAGTGATCCGGTGGTACAGTATGGAACGGCCATCGCTCAGCGGACAAAAGTTACCCCGGGGATAACAGGCTTATCTCCTCCAAGAGTTCACATCGACGAGGAGGTTTGGCACCTCGATGTCGGCTCGTCACATCCTGGAGCTGGAGCAGGTTCCAAGGGTTGGGCTGTTCGCCCATTAAAGTGGTACGTGAGCTGGGTTCAGAACGTCGTGAGACAGTAAAAAAAGTGGACTTTGCTGTCTATAAATTTGACTAAATGCTGGAAAGTCTGGTTAGATTTCGTGCTACCAATGAGGTAAAATATCTCAGAGGTAAAAATGCATGAATGCAGACAATCAGCAGGAAAGACTAACAATAGGTTTTTACATCGCAGGTTTTACAGATGGAGAAGGGAGTTTTCACGTCGCCTTTGAAAAAAGGCCAAGCGTGACACTCGGTTGGCAAATCATTCCAGAGTTTCATATCAGCCAACACAAAAATGATTTAAAACTACTCCACTTTATTCAAAAATATCTAGGTTGTGGGACAATTCGTCCAAACCATAGAGGAAACCAAGGTGATGAAAATCAGGTTTTGGTAGTAAGAAACCGAAAAGATTTGACAAATCTTATCATTCCATTCTTTATGAAGTTTAAGCTTCGCTCATCTAAAGCCAAAGACTTCGAAAAGTTTAAAACAATCTTGGCATTACTAAATAAAGATTGTCATAAAACAAAAACTGGCTTTAACAAAATTGTAGAGCTAGCTTATGCTATGAATAAAAATGGAAAGTATCGGAAAAGAAATAAACATATATTGTTAGAATCCTCAGAGACTATACGTCAAACAACTAAAACCAAATAGTTGAAGATATAGTCCGAACTGCATGGCGACATGCAGAATCAGTTAGAAATAATTGATCCTTTGTAATAAACAAAGAGTAACATAATTGTCGGTCCATATCCGGTGCAGGCGCAGGATTTTTGAGGAAGGCTCTTCCTAGTACGAGAGGACCGGAAGGGACGAACCTCTAGTGTACCAGTTGTGTCGCCAGATGCAAACGCTGGGTAGCTATGTTCGGTCGGGATAAACGCTGAAGGCATCTAAGCGTCAAGCCCATTCCAAGATTAGAAATCCCACCCCCTCGGGGGGGGTAAGATCACTTGTAGACTACAAGTTTGATAGGCTGGAGGTGTAAGCACAGTAATGTGTTCAGCTGACCAGTACTAATCGATCGAGGACTTGATCCTTCTTTTTTCATTGATACGATATTCGCTTTGGTTTGGATACCTAAAAAACTACATAACTTTCAATTTTCTATTGCGCCGTAGTGCGCTTGAAGATTTTATAATTAATTATATTTAAAATTCCCTAGTGACAATACTGAAGGGGGTACACCTGATCCCATTTCGAACTCAGCAGTTAAGCCCTTCAAGGCCGATGGTACTTACTGTTAACAGCGGTTGGGAGAGTAGGTAGTTGCTAGGGTTTTTTTATGTCTAATTTGCTCCCCTATTCCAATTTTACTAAAAAAACCCTCAAGAGAAGCTTAGGTAGTTGCCGAGGAAATCTTATTTTTACATTAATTCATATAATAGTGCTTGCCCCGATCTGATCGGGGCGGGCAAAACAAGATTTACGAGCTGGGTTTTTTATTGTTTACCTAAGACCGTGGTCCAACATCAAACTGATGATATTCGGCTATCACTCTTTGTCTTGCTGTGTGCACTTGTCCACGTTTTGCTTTCTGGGCTACAACTATCGGACAAGAATGCCCTGCAGTTTTAAAAACACCGTTAAGCATAAAACCAGCCTCTTCGAGAACATATGCCATCCCTTTTATTGAATAAATCATCACATGCTCCCAACTATGGTTTTGAGAAAAAGCTGGCCAACCAAGCAAACTCTTGCCTGATTGTGGATCCGTAAACGAATCGGTCTCTGGAAATCCGTTATCGTAGTAAATACTCTGAATAAAAAGCAACCCTCTTCGTTGCAGCAAATTATTAACAGCACGTAAATTAGCAATTGGATCAAGCATGTGCTCCAGTGCATCCAGGATCGTAATAGTTGCAAAGGAATCTCGGGGTAAATCAACATCACTAATCGTACCAGCAATTAATCTATCCCTTAGATGCGGAAAATTTCTCACTGCACTCTCAATCCCGGATGATTCAAAATCAAAACCAAAACCATCAAATCCTTCTCGCAGTGCAACATCCACAAAATAACCCGACCCACAGGCAACATCTAATAAAGAAGCAGGTCTTACGCGGTTTCTTGCTAAATAAGCTTTCATGCCAGACAGTTGGGCAATAGCTTTTCTTTCGCTACCACTATAATCTGATTCTGTCGCTGTATCTCCACTGTATCGCCCAGCATAAAATGCTCTCGTTTCCGCTGCCGTGGGATATGGAGAAACAAAAAGCACGTTTCGTCGTCTATCTTCAACAAGAGAATATTTTTTACCCAGATGACTACGCTTCTCACCGCGAACGCGCAGCTGTCTTGCCGGAGTACCAAACGGAGAAACAATAGCCATATGCTCATCTCCTCTACATATTTATCGTTAAATCGACACGTTGGGATAAATTAATTCTTCACGCAGTACAACGCTAAACACATCTTTCGCAAGCTCATCGCGGGCCATTCCTACGCAGCCATCAAATTTATTGCTATGTGAATAACCAGTTTCTCCAAATAAATGAACCGTAGATATCGAAAGCTCCTCTAAAACATACCGTAAGTAGGTCCAAGTATTACGGGGCTCAACTTCATTTCCCCAAAGCGGGCGCGGTTGTCCTTTTGCGGTAACAACGCTGATCAACGTACGATCCGCAAGCCCCTTATCCGCTAACCACCTCTGGGTAAGTTCAAATTGCCCATCTTCTATAAAAAGCAATAGAGGTAAACTAGCCTGCTCTAAAAATCCTGGCAAACCATCACAATATCTTTGATAGTGATTTGAATCAGTATGGCGCATAAGTGGGCTACGCTGCCATTCTTTTCGCACTTTACCTTCAGTATCATAAACATGAAGACGAGAAAAGCCTGGATGCATCCACATGGCAACTCTGCCACCGTGTCGGTAAATTTCCTGCTTCACTTTACGATGTAAAGCTCGATTAAACCTACTGCGATCAGGCCTCAATTCGTTAATCGATATTAATCTAAGTACAGCGGACATATTAACTCCTTATATATATTTATCGTTAAAATTAAGGCGAAATTGCAGGATTTAATGTGAAATTTTCATCAAAATTGCACGATATATAATCAAATGGCAAAACCACACATTATAAGCTCACATCTTGCAAGAAGCACTGGTTATCTTGCGCCAGTTAGAAGAAGAAAACTAGCTACAATGCCCCGGCTTGCTTCTGTAATACTGGTTTTTAAAAACGGCAATATGGATTTATATTGCGCAAAAAACATATTTTCTCAATTTCAAATTATTTCCCTAAGAGAAGTTATTAATAGACTTAGATCCCGGCCACACACCCAACATTTACTCTACGGAGAAAAAATTAATGGTGAATTTACTTTTAAAAATTGGAATCCATTAGAAATTTCAGATGCATCAGCTAATCTTTCTCAAGACACCCTTGAACAAATCGCCGATTCTTTTGAGGTAAACCGGATAACCAGAATTTCCGCTGATCAGTCGGTAGTAGAACTTTTTATTAGATAATCCTCCTACCCCGCATCCCTTACCCATAAAAAAGTTGTCGAGCAGCGTGCTCCACCATTGCCTCCCATAATACCGTGTTTTTCTTCGGTAAGATGAACATTCCACCCGTCACGAACAAAGGCAGCCGCAACACTGGTTGAAGCGCGATCAAATAATAGTCCGCCTAAAGGAAGATCAGATGGATTAGCTAAAAATGAACTTACATCCGGCCAAAGGGTAACCGTATCAAATTTTAATCTATCTAAGATCGCATCAATACGATCAGAATTTGCTCTATAATAAGCTTCGTTAAACGCAATTCGACTGCCACCCTTATCCAATACCGCTTCTAAATCAACGTGATCGGTATATGAGAAAATCCTTCTTTTTAAACCAATTAATTTCATAAGTTCCGGAGGACAAATATCTTGAATCTGCATCGGCAAATGAAATATTCTTCCAGTTCTGATTCCCGCATCAAAAAAATCGCGATTAATACTACCTTGAAAGTCATGTTTCATGGTCGGGCGGCCATCTGATAAGCCGCAACTAGACATTAAGGCAAAATCTTCCCCAAATAAATATCCTCCCCCGGTTCCCAAATAACTGATCCGCACTTCACCATCCAAATTTAATGCCTGGGGATATACCCAATCAATCCGTCCGGCATTGCCAGTAACAAATATTTTATCTCCGATATGCACCGCCATATCTCTCAACCAGGAAAGGCTATCAATTTCCCGAGGATTTTTTATTTCTACGGGAATCAATCTATCAACTCCAAACCCCCGCAGTTCAGCCAGTAAACTTTCATCAACAAGCGGCAGGCCTATCCCCATACTATCCACGTAAACAAACCAGGTTTCATACCCTAATCTTTTCAAAGCTTTTGCTAACCCAATCCTTGACCCATACATTTGACGATCTAAAACTCGAGGAAGGGTATGCACTTTTTCCCATAATTTCAGATCTGTAATAATAAAACCGCGTTCCGTTTCGGTTACTCCTTTTCCGTTAAATTCTCCTCGGGTAATTTTATGAGCAAGTTTAACTTGCTTAGCAAAGTAGGGCTGTACTAACTGATGACTAGTTGAAGCAAAAACTCTCCCCCGCTCAATATTTCCAAGTGCAAAAAGAGCAGGCGAAGTTAACATAACCGGCTTTCTTTTTGGCCTGCATCTAATCATACTTCTATTTACTGATGATACGCTCATAATTTTTCACCCATACGATTTTTTATCGTTAAATCACCAAAAAAATTGCAGAGAAATGACATATTTTTATTGCACACCCTTCCCCGCTCTTCTATAATTGCCACTAGATTAATGTAAGGAGGCCCTTATGAAAAAATATTTAGTCATTATTTCGGTCATAATTTTAATTTGTTTTGCTTCAACTGCCGTTTTTGCAAATTTTGGCGCCCGACCCATGGCATTAGGTGGGGCTTTCACCGCTATTGCAGATGATGCTAACGCTGCCTACTGGAACCCGGCCGGTTTTGCCATTAATCCCGGCATCGAACTATTAGGTACCGCACTAGTCGATCATCGCAACGAAACGATTGGCGATAATTACGTTGCTCTGAAAATGTGCTATGAAACACCCATGGATTCTCCTTTTGGATGGATTATTGGCGTTGGCGCACTTTCTGTCGTTGGGCTATATGCCGCACAATATCTTTCTGACCAGGGAGTTTTAAAGAAAAACTGGGGAAGAACCGGCGAAAAAACCGCTAAGGGCGAATCGATGGCCGAAGAAGTCAAAGCCGAAGATACCGGCGAAACCAAAGGTAGAAAAGAAATCATTGGAGAAGGAATCTCACGCATTTTTGGTGGCGGATCTCAACCCGCTCCTGCACCTGCTCCCCAACCTCAACCCGATGAAACCAAAACAGTGGTAGTAGAAAAACATGTATATCATCACGGGCCAACTTATTATGGTCCGGTTCCGGTACAAAATCCAGGTTACAACCCGGATATGAATCGTCCTACTTACTATGAAGATCGAGAATATGCAGCGGTAGCTAAACTTACCCCAACCCAAAAGGCTCAATTTGCATTAGGTTTGACCTGGATGCGTGATAACAATTTCACCCCAGCTATCAATCAAAATACAAACTGGTATACCCTATCCATCGCCACCGCCTGGGAAGAAACGGTTTCATTAGGAACAAACCTAAATTTTTATAACATAGAATTAGCCGACGGAACGGCCAGCGGCGTGGGTGGCGGTCTTGATTTTGGAATTCTAGTTCGCTCTTATGAAAGATTATTTTTAGGATTATATGCCCAAGAAATTTTAACCACGGATATTCAATGGACTAATGGCGCAGTCACCCGCTACGAGATGTTAATCAATGGTGGGATTGCAGTTAAACCGATTAAAGAAATAACCTTATCCGCTGACATGCATAATTTGCTTTCACAAAACAATAAAAACTCAACCATGCACTTTGGTTTAGAACTTATTCCAATTCCAGGATTAGCGCTGCGGGGCGGATTAAATGATGGAAATAAAACGGCCGGGATTGGAATTGCAATCGGCGAATTAATGATTGATTATGCCATTTTAGGTGGCGTTTTCAACCGCACACAAATTGCCAGCTTAGCCTGGAAGTTTTAAAATCGATAGCTTTCTGATATAATTACCAAATCTTCAGTCGTATCGGCATTCCCCGGTAGCGCAGTGGTAGCGCAGTTGACTGTAAGAAAGGAGGCATGAACAAGCAGTTCATGCCGGATTAGCAGCTTTCTCGGGAAACCGGGATTGAAAAATTGGGTGAATTCAGGGAAGCCCCGATATAATCGGGGTAATCCTGAGCGAAGCCTGTCGAAAGGAATCAAAGTAGACAGGAACGTGCAGAGACTAGAGAGTGAGGATCCTAACCAATAATCTCTCAATAAGCGCCCAATACCCTAACGTAAAGCCGAGGGTAATGAGATAGTCCAGTCCTAGAAGTAATTTTAGGGTATCCTGTAATCAATTGGTCGCTGGTTCGAATCCAGCCCGGGGAGCCATTTT
>Ga0180007_10002373_pt1 | contig 22620 bp, 23 predicted proteins | sample MM_PC_MetaG_FD_121122 | JGI IMG/M metagenome (GOLD analysis project Ga0180007, IMG submission 121122) | Groundwater microbial communities from the Aspo Hard Rock Laboratory (HRL) deep subsurface site, Sweden - MM_PC_MetaG | ecosystem: Environmental > Aquatic > Deep subsurface > Groundwater... | reverse complement strand
GGGGACACGGGCAACGGCTAACTCTTTTTCTTGAGCGAGCCGTCACGGACAGCGTTGCCGAGGATCATTTCCTCGTCACGGACAACGAGAAGCGCCTGGGCGATCTCTTTGGCCGTATCATCATTTTCGAGTCCCTCGTACTGGTCAGCGTATTTCTGGCGAAGCTCACTGACCATCTTAGGGACGCGGTGTCCGTTGAGCCACTGACTGGCGAGGTACGCGGCCGTGATGCTCTCGTGGACACCCTCATCGACCAGTTCGGGGCCGATTTGCTCTGGGTCAACACCGAGTGCTTCGCCCAGCGCTTGACGCACCAGCGGGATAAAGAAGTCCTTGAGTCGGGCATTGATGAATTTCTCGGCCAACTCAATGGCGACTTCTCTGAGGCCCAGGGCGGTGCCAATGGCCTCGGCGACCTGCTCCACCATGCTCTTATCAGGCATCTAAGAACCTCCTCTCAATCCGGCCAGCAGTCCGCGTCCGGCCTCTTCGGTTGTGCCGGTGGCTGGCGCAGTGGGTTCAGGGGTAGGAATGACGGGAGCAACGGTTGCTCGGTAGTCCCCCTCTGCCTTGTCGGCGGACAGTATGTCCATGGCTACCTGTGCTGCCAGACCGTTGATGCGGCGATGGTCCGCTGGCTTGCCTATGTTCTTGGAGACCGCGATGAGTCGGCCGCGCACTCTGAAGTATTGCTCCAGGCTAGCGCGTACCGCTGCTTCGTCCCCTAGGCCCAGGAGATTGGTCTGATAGTCGTCCGGGATCCGATAGTCGCCCCTTAGGACTTCTTTCCGTATCCGGTCGACCGGGGTGCCGAGGGTATTTTCGAGCGCCGTGAGGCGCTCATCCAGGTCCTTGATCGCCGGCGCCATTATCTCTTCCTGATAGGAAGAGATGGCGTTGTCGACGATAGCGCTTACCCGTCGGTAGAGCGCCAATGAGTTGATAATCATCACCCGAAGCTGGGCAGCGATTTTCTCAAACATCGGTAGGGTGCTTATCGCTTGAGCATCCTCTTCGACCGTGAGGACTTCCTCCGGCAGGAGAGAGTCCTTCCACAAGGGGCCCTTGTCTGACATCTCCGTTTCTCCTTATCTGAATAGTGGTTACAAGTATGTCATCCGCCTAGGCGGTTGATTTGGGTGTTAGGTTGTCAAAGAACACAATCGGTTTATTTGATCGTACAGAAAATTATATCATAACATTTGATTTTTGTCAAGGATTATTTTACTATTAATATAAGGAGGCCAATAATGGCTAACGTATTTGAAGACCAAAAAGTCAGGGAAATTTTGGAAAAAGATGTCTTAGGGCTCATCGGCGGACAGGATCTGCCCCAAGAAAAAAAAGAAGAGCTCTATTTAAAAATGGCTGATACGATTAAAAATCGCGTCATTGCCCGTATTGACGATCAGTTGTCTGATTCGGAGAGACAGGAATGGGGCAATTTGGCCGATATTGGCGACAAAATTAAAATGGAGGAATACTTAGACTCAAAAAATATTGATGTGCCGAAATTAGTAGCCGAAGAGGCCATTATTTATAAAACGCAAATCGCTTTATTAGCCAAGCCGGAAAACAAGGAGTAAAATGCCCGAAGGAGAGCCCAACCCAGTAGAAGAAGCGGTTGGTCAGGAACAAATTGAAGGCGCGCCGCCATCTCCGGAGCCAACCGGGCAAGAGCGGAGGAGTCGTTGGGATCGCTTTAAGAATCGCTTCAAACGCAAAAAAACGGAAGAATCTGAAGAAAATGAGCCGGATGACATTAGCGAAGAAGAAACCGACGAAAGGCCGGAAACAAGAGAAAGGGTTTATCGCAATCCGGAAGCGCTAGTTGATACGATGGCCAAAATTAGTTTTGAGGATTGGCGGCAAAAACGGATTGAACAAAAATATAAAGGCCGATTAGGCAAGATCAACGCTTTTATTGACGGCGCTTTTGATTTTAAGGCGGAAGAATTAACGGATGAAAATAACAAACAGTATTTATCTATCACTGATAATAAGATGATGGAACTAGCTCGGAGAGGCCTCAAAGTTGTTCTAAATAAAAGAAACGCGCTTTCCGTGACCGCGGCGGTGACGATTGGCGTTTTAACCGGAGGCGTGGGTTTGCCGGCCGCTGGCGCGATTTTCGGCTCCATTGCTGGTCAAGGAGTGGTGGAGGCCTGGAACGCGATGGCGGGCAAACAGGGTGATTTAAGAAGAGAAATTGCCGAAATTGAATATATGCGTTATGTTCAACTGAACGAATTGTCCCTGATGATCAAAGGGGGCGAATTAGATCCGGAGGCCAGGGCGCAGGAATCAAATGAATTTATTGATCTTTATCATCAATCAAGCGAAGCGATTTTTACCAAGGAAAAAGAAGTTTTATCAGAAGATAAGGTTTGGAACCGCCGACAAAACATTGGCGCCATGATTGGCGGGGTGGCAGGCGGACTTTTGCAAAACGGCCTTAGTCATCTTGGTGAGAAAGTTATGACGATGAATTTGGACGCTAATCCAATAACTCATCGGGTGGAATTAGTCAATGGCGCCTGGCATTATGTTTATAATTCGGCGACCGAAGCCACTAATGCGCTTAGCGCCGCCAGTGAAGCTGGGAAACTTTTGACTGTGCTACCAGATGCGGCCGGGCTACCTACCCATGCTTTGGGCGAAACAACAACGGCCGTTATTGGCGGTGCGGCGAAAAATTTAGCTAGAATTGGCGCGGTTTTTGGCGGCTTGATGTTAGCGCGATTAGGCGAGAAATATCAGGAAAGTTCCCGGGCAAAGGAGTTGGGGAAAACTAGAGCCGCCGAAGAACAAAATTTTGCCAGGCAAAAAGAATTTGCGCGGCGCAGTAATCAGCTAGGGTCATCAGGCGGCAGCGCGGGCGGGGCAGAAGGGGGCGGGCCGGGTGCGGTTCAGGCCGAGGTCCAACCGTCAATTCCCCAGGTATTCATTGAGTTAGCCCAAAAGGAAAAAAAGAGCTTGCCTAACGCGGGCGAAACATGGATTTATCCAGTTCCCGAAGGGGACGCCATACTAAAAATTATTGAAATTGATTGGCCGTCCGGTTTTGCGAAATTTCATGTGTTAGATGCGGCGACGAACCAAGTACCGGGCCCGGATCAGACATTAAAGATCGTGGATCTAATCAAAAGCGGCCGGAAACAGTCCTAAAATTATTTTAAAGTTAATAAGAAAAGGACGTGTCCGAAGATACGTCCTTCTGAGTCGGTGCCAGCCCAGCTTATGGGCCGGGGGCTCCTCCGCCGCGAGCGGCGGCGCCAGCGATTCTGCCACCCGCCGGTGCTGGCCCAGGAGCCGGTGGGGGCGCAGGGTGAATCGGGCCCGGGGCTGCCCAGTCAGCGGGCAGGATGTAGGTCGGTGGCGGTGATGGCGCCTTTCGGTCGCGCTTGATGGAGGTGGTAAAACCACCACCGCTCATGTTAGCTGTCATTTCCTTGTCCTCATTGGCATTGCGATTGATGACGGCCGTGGCGATCTGTTGTGCTCGCTCGGCGCGCTCCGTACGGAGCTCTTCTCGCCGAGTCCGTCCTTCATCGCCATGTCTCGCGTTCTGTAGGGCGATGATGCCCAGCAGACCGCCGACGACAGCAATGATTCCGATGATCCAGACCGGAAGCCACGGATTCATGGGTTCTCTCCTTTCTGCCGGGGTTGCCGGCGCAGAATTTGCCGGTTGGGTCGGCGTCGGGTTAACGAAGTTAAAGACGTTCACCGGCGCAGCCGGTTTTTGTGATACGGGCACGCGGACGATGACTGGCTTCTCGCGAACAACTGTTCGCGTCCTCGTCCGTGTCCGATAGACCGGCCGGACGATTGTCCGGACCCGGCCGTTCGGCCGGGAGCCGTAATAGTTATTCACTATTTTGGCTTCGGCTCGGGCCGGCCGTTCGGTGACGGTGACCGCCGGCTCATCGGCCGGCTGGGTGTCTTGCGTTGGGGCGGTGGTTACCGAGCCTACCGTCCCTAAGGTCTCGTCGTCCGCCAGAAGCGCGGACGGGGCCGCCAAGATGGCGGCCAGTACCAGTACCAGAATCGCTGCTCGTTTCATCTGCTCCTCCATACCCGAGATATACCTGTAAACAGGTTTTGCCTACATTGACTCTATATTATACCATAAAATCGCCCTTTTGTCAATATGCCTACAAATTTCTTCCCATTTGGTATTATTGATATAATAGACCTATGAAATTTATCTATGTTGATGAATCGGGCGATTTTGGATTTTCTCAAAAATCAACTAAATATGTCATTATTGCCGCGAGTTTTACCTGCCGACCAAAGGAAATATCTATCTGGATGAAGCGTATTAGGAAACGCAAGTTAAATAAAAAGTCAAGAAAATCAAATGAGTTAAAAGCCGCCGATGCCAAAGAGGACTTTTTAAATTATTTTTACGAGCATGCCAATTTGGATCTGGATTTTTCAGTTTATGCGGCCATTGTTAATAAAACAAAAATACCATATCAATTAAGAAGCGAAGAGGGACTTATTTTTCTAAGATCAGTTGAACAACTAATTGATCTTGCCAAAGCAGAATTTAGCCCCACAATGTATTGGTATTTTGATCGTCGTCCAGTCAAGAAAATCCATTGGGGCACTATTAGTCAGATAATCAAAGAGAAGCTATTTTTATTTTCAACTAGTCGCAAACCGATCATCGAAATTCACTCTGTTGACTCCAGCAGGAATCTTAACATTCAATTTGCTGATTTTATTGCCTATGCGATTGGTCGTTTTGTAAATAGGGGGGATAATTCTTGGTATAAAATCATCAAGCCCCATATTAAAAAGCTTAAGGAAGTAAAATTTAAGAGATCAAAATAGCCGGCGCCATAATTAGTCCAGTGAATTGTCGCCTTAATGGCAACTATCACCAGAGTAATTATGGACTTACCCGACCATCTTGATCCTATTGTATTACAAGTGCTTTTATTTTGTCAAGGGTTTAACCTCTCCCGTAGCTCAAGCCCTGCCCTGTCGTAGTTTTATCGGTGATATTTTGGCGATATTCCCCGGGCAATGTATTTTTTCATTAGTGATTGATAGGGAACATTAAGTTCGTTTGCCTGCTCTTTAATGCGGATAAGCAGATATTCTGGCATACGGATGGAAATTGAACGAGAGGAGGGTTTCAGGTTGGGAAAAGAGACCCTTTGAAAATCAGCGGCTTTATAATAATCAGCCAAATCCATTTTGGCCCAAAAGTCCCTTTCTTGGTCTTCATTTTTAAATCTGGGGGGATTAATTACTTTGTCCATATAAATTCCTTTCTTTTTTGTTTAAATTGCGAGCGGAAATAATCCTAACTTTATCTTTTCTAATCGTAAAAACAATAAATAAAACCTTTTGTTTTTTGGTCTGTCCAAGAAGAATGTAGCGTGCTTCCCGGCGGGAGTGAAGAACATCTTTTAAAATTCGCTTTTGGCTGTCAAAAAAAACCTCTTCACACTCGTGGTCGGCAACCCGATGTTTCAGCCAATTTTTGCCTTTATTGCCCTTATCCCACTCAAATCCTATCGGCTTTCTAAAAATATTCATAGGTTATTTTAATTGTATATACTGCATTATACATTGTCAAGGGCTTGCGGGAGCGCGCTGAAGCGTGGCCTACAGCCCATCCCGCTATCCGTGTTCTCTTAGAGCGGAAAATTTCATATTCTGGCGAACTTTCGTTCAAGGAGCGCCACTCTTTTTTCCAAGGCGCTAAACTCTTCCACTCGCACAAATTTTTTGAGTTCGGTTTTGATGAAAGCAATATCCGATTTGATAATTTCAATATCTTCAGTATTTTTACCCACCATTTCTCGAATATCTTTCAATTGTCTTTGCATATCTTTCTGACCATCGCCAAAAACCCGAAATTGAGAGCGAATGTCTTCTAATAAAATTCTGACAGGTTTATCTTCCACTGAATCTCCTTTGGTAGTCAAAGTATAGCACAATGTTTAATTATTGTGTCAACCCCCACACCAATCATCATTCGATGCTTTCCGCAATCCGTTTCTTTAACTGTCCTAAAGCCCTGCCGTTAGCCGTGTTTTCTAAAGAGAACCGTCTCCTGCCGGCCAAATTCCGCCAGCCCAAATATTACATTGGGTTATATTGGGGGTACTACCGATGTATCTTAACCGCCGTAATTACCGAAAAAGTTCCGGGCCTAATTTTGATTGCTTAATAATCGCTCTTAGGGTTCCCTTTCTTAAATCTTGGTTATGATACGGAATAGTGACAGATAAATTGTGTTTGACATAAATTCGGTGGCTGCCTTTTTGGCGGATAAATTTAAAACCGGCGTGAGTTAAAATCTTAATCACGTTTTTTGGTTTGAGAACAGGAATTTTGGGCATGATTACACTTTAAGAACCAATGGGACCTTTAATTTTGTATAGGTTGAAGTAGACGATTTTTCTTTCTGACAACCGGTTGTTTCCAAATATAATTCAGCCGCTTCTTTGATATTAGCTAAAGCTTCTTCAAAAGTGTCGCCCTCGGAGATACAACCAGGAAGGGCAGGAATGGTAACGGTATAGCCGCCAACCTCTTTATCGGGTTCAAATACCGCAGTATATTTATAAACTTGATGATATTGTTTTGCCATTTGATCCTTTAATTAAATAATAAACAAAAACAGGGTTTTGTCAAATTTTGGCGGGTGGGTGTAGATCAGGTTTTAGCTTGGGATACATGCTAAAGCGTGGACTACAACCTCCCTCCGCTCGCCGTGTTTTATAAAGAGAACCGTCCCCTTTTTTAAACTCACCAACGCGGTGGGATAATTGATGTTACAATAGATACACAATGTGGAATATCTTATTGTTCGAAACAAATCGTGGCGAAAAACCGGTCAAACAATTTATCAGAAAATTATCGAAACCAGCTATCGCCAAAATTATTCGTACTATTAACCTATTAGAAAAATATGGCACATTTTTAAATATGCCGCATGCTAAAAAGATCGCCGATAATCTATATGAATTAAGAACGCGAGGAACGCCGGATGTGAGAATATTCTATATGTTTAAAGGTAAGGATATATACTTGTTGCATGCTTTTCAAAAGAAAAGTCAAAAAACACCAACGAACGAATTAAAAATCGCCTTGCTGCGCCAGCGACTCTTGACATAGTTATAAGCAGAGCTTGTAACTATTGACATAGTTATAACACATATGCTATATTATAATCAGAAAGGAAAACGAAATGGAAAGATGGCGAGATTTCAAAAAAGAATTATTAAAAGATCCAGAAGTGGCTGATGAATATCAAAAATTAGCACCGCGATACGAGTTGATTTCAGAGTTAATCAAATTGCGCATTAAAAATGGGTTGACTCAAAAAGAGCTGGCGGAGAGAATTGGTACCAAGCAATCGGCGGTTTCGCGGATTGAATCAGGCAATGGTAACCCATCACTAGAATGTTTAGAAAAAATATTTCTTGCTCTCGGTGCGCAACTACATATTTCGGCGAAGTAAAAAAATATTTTGTCAAATTTTGGCCGTGGCGGGCACCGCCGCCAAAACACACCTTGGAAGTGTAACAGAGGGGCTATATCAAATGTGCTCTACAACCCTGCCGTTAGCCGTGGTTTTTAAAGAGAACTGTTCCATGGCGAGGGAGGTTACAAATGAATATTTTCCACTAAATTATTGGCAATTGCACCGAGTAATTCTTGATCAGAGTTGATGATAATTTTTTTTGATTTTATATCTAGGGCAATTTTGATCGCTCGGTCAATTTTAATAATAATGGTGGTAATCTCGCCCAAATTTTTTCTTTCTTTTAGCGCGCTAATGAATATTGGTGTACGTCCGCACTTGGCGATAAAATTAATCGCCTCGTCTAAAATATCGGCCGCCGGTAAAATATTTTTTTGAATTAATTTTTGATATTCGACGGCCAATTTTTCGGAAATAGTTTTAATTTCATTAGGGTAACTGTTGAGTTGTTCCACAGACAATTTTAAAAACAAAGTAACATCATTCTTGTATGTAAATGCTTCGCGCTCGGCCAAAACGGCTTTTAGCGATAAAAGGGCATTATAGATCCTAACGGCTCGGCTGTGATAATCATTCCAATCAAAATCTGGCGGCAAAATGGCGTTGGGCACAACCTGGCTAATTTTTTTTAGGGCTTCCTCTTGATTTTGTGATTGATCTTCGGCCAATATCTTGATAATGGCATCGTTTTGTTCGGGGGTTAGTCTTTGCGGATTATTTTCTGGCAAAAAATCATCGGCCATTAAATCTCGCAGTAATGCCACATCATAATCAACGCCAGATTCAAAGACATTGTTAAAAAAGTTGTCCTTATTATATTTTTGGATAATCTGTTCATAAGGCAAATTCAGCAACTCGTCAAGCATAATTTTGCTCTCTTGTGTGCGGTTATCGCTAATTGGATTGTTGGGACTATCCATAGTTTATGGTCTCCTCTGTCGGTTTTCGGTAAACACACTCGGATCGACTGCTCGGCTCCGACCCAGACGAGAGCCAGGGCCGGCAGAAAGCTGGAGAGCTGGATCTTCTTCGGCTTGGGTTAAAAATCGATCGACAAAATCTCTTTGGGCGGTAGAATATATTCCTTGTCCTTTTAGTTCTAAAGAAGCAAAATCTAAATTTTGAATAGTAGAATTGCGCTCATCATTGGTCATCAATGTTGTCCATGCTTCTGCTCTCCCCCTTTGGTCTAGCCGTTGCCAGTCCTCGGCTCTAATGCGACCCGAATTAATTAGGTGCCTCCGTGCCATCTCTTCATGGAAAGCATTTCTACTTTTATCGTTCATTGAATTAATGGCATTTTGGGCCGCAACGTTTCTAAAGTTAGTCCTTCCAGCAGTATTCATAATGTCTAAAAATCCATTTATCTCCTGCAGGCCAGCGGCATCGCCATGACGGGCCGTCTTCATAATAGAGTGAATGGCTCCAAGCTGTACCACTGTAGCGCGGGCGCCTGCTTCGGTCGACCGATGAATATTACCAGTCACCGCATTACGCATATCATTCCAGTCGCCCCTTGCCTCACCCGTGCCATAGGCGCCGACGAGGTTTCCAGTGGCATCACGTCTTATAACATCTGTAATTAACTGTTGCGGTGAATTGGAAATTTCAGCCACATGGATCTCTTCGGCAATGTCCGGGTTAATAATTTTTTGTCGCCGGCCAGCGAGGTTGTTGGTTAAATAATGATCATAGCGGATATTTTGATTCAGTCTTACTCTGATATTTCGGGAGTTTTCCATAGCAATATCGGCTTGTGCAGTAAAAAGTTGGCGCTCGGCGTCGTTAGTCGCGGCATTAGCTTGAGCTTCAAATTGTATTGCTTGTTGGTCAAAGCGTTGGCAAATAGTATTAACCATGCCAATGTCGTATGTCTGATGATCATTGGCAAAAGTTTGGGCTTCCGCGTCGAAGTATTGTGCAGCTTGCTCCAACCTTTGCCTCTCTGTGCTTCCGACTTCTTCAGTGGTGGCACGATACCTTAATTGCTCGGCTGCTTCTAGTGCTTGGCTATAGGTTAAGTGGGTCCTGCCTCCGCCGGCGACCATGTCGCCATTGCTTTCATATTGAGATTCAATGTCGATGCCTATCTCGTGGAGATTATCCAATGTTTTCCGAAGGTCATCATTTTGTCTTAAATCCTCTTCTGACAATACTTGGGCGTCTTGGCCGGCCCTTTTGGTGAGCCGTTCTTTTAATAGGGTTAATCGATTGTCTTGATTCAAATAACGGGATTTAATATCCATCGGAGTAAATGCCGCGGCGCCCGGAACATCGGGGCCAAAAATTCTTTGTAGATCCGCTGGATCAATATTATTAATCGCGCCTTCTCTGATAAGCGCTTCTGTGTCGCCTTTAGAAATTTCTAATTCAGTTTTGGCGTGTTCAACTTCTTTTTCTCTTAGCCGCTGTTCCACCGCCGCAGGGCCAGCTACTGGACCCCTGGCTGCGGTTTCTGCCTTGTCTTCTTCGCGTTGGACATCTTCTTGGGCGTTTTGCGATGCGAGCTTCTCGCGACCAGACTCATTCTGATGTGCCCGTATATAAAGGGATATTTGTGTTTTAATGGTCGATTCTAAGCGGTTTTTTGCTCTCTCTAACTCCTTCTCATTGTCGCTAAACCTAGCATTACGGAGGCGGATCTCTTGTTCTCGGTCGGTCATTTGTCGGCCGCGCTGATTTTCATAATCAGTCACTAGCATCTCTTCGCCTTTCCGGCCACGATCAAAAAACCGGCCGAATCTTGTGTTGCCCCATGCACTACCGGCGGCACCTTTGGCAATTTTTTTCTTACGGTCAATTGATTCCTCAATGGGTCTTCTCAAATATCCTCCCTTCCCTGTCCCCGTAGCCCAAGTGCCGAATTTTCCCCAAGCCCCCATGACCGCGCCGCCGAGTTTGAAGGGGACAACAAAGGCAAAGTAGGTGAGAGCAACTCGGATCATCCAGAGTGGTAGATTGAACACGTTGTTATTAATGTTTGCCGCCAGCCATAAAAGCATAAACATAATTGGTTTCATAAAGACCCATTTGGTAAAATTACTCCACCATTGCTTAAAGATTCCTTGAGTAGGAGGAAAAGCGAGCATAATAAAAGCAATTGGCGCCACAATAAAAAGAAAAACCATCACCGCTATTCTAATATAAAGAATGAAGGCCAGAACCAAAACCGCAATAGTAGTGATGAGCGAGAGTATCAACACGATGAATAACAATGCCAAATCCCCAACTAGTGGAAGATTTTGGGCAAACTGGCCGCTGATAGTATTATTAGAAAAATTATAGCCAATACCTTGCATTAGGGGTCTGAAGATTTGCTCATAAGGATCTCCCCTAGTAAAAGTATTTAAAAGAACCTCGGAAACATCATTAATCATCCGGCAAATGAGGAGCGAAAAATTAGCCATAACAGCGCCGATAATCAAAAGAGGCAGAGATTTTTTGATTTGATAGGTGTCGTAATTGATATGGAGAATGTTGATGATGGCCAAAAATAAGAGGACAATGACGACAAAAATATCAGCTATGCCCAACATCATTTTCCAGGGTTTTTCAATCCATTTATAATATTCACCGTTTGGGGGTTTAAAGTTAGCGGTGTCGGAGGAACCAATCTTTTCGAGAAAATTAATAAGGGCTTTAAGCCCATCATCAACCAGTTCTATTAGAGCACAGATAACTCCTTTTAGTGGATTATAAAACATTATCCCCAGCCCTGGTATCCTGCTTTTCCATGACTGCGAACAGGCCTTAACAAGCGCGTCATCTGCACCGCCCGCCGCCGCTGACCCGCCGGTGTAGGCAGATGAGCCATCCGATGGCGGTGCATTGACCTCGGCGGGTTGGCCGGGGGTGAGTTTGCTGAGGGTGATATCCTGGGTTATTCTGATGGTGTTTTTGTCATCTTTGCACGCGTTATCATAAACATTGCCGGTTTCTGGAAAAGGGGTTACATTTTGAATAGCAATAGGTATGATCACCGATTGATAACCTTCTTTTTTGAAGGTCAGTTTATAGTCGGTTTCGCTGGGGTTCCAAAGATAAAGGCAACTTTTGACATTTTTGCCGAGCGATGTAGTTGAGCCAGACAGACCAATTTTAGGACTTATTTCAACCGAGGCGCCCCCTGGCTCGGCGCTATATTGCACAAAAACAATGCCTTTAAGCGTGGGCGCGCCGATGGTGTCTTGGGCTTTTGTCTTCTGCGGCGCCAAAGCCAAAAAATTAATCCCCACAAATAGACCAATCAGAGACCAGATTAAAAATTTTCGCCAGTTAATCTTCAAACACCCTCCTATATAAGCATACTTGTACTAAGTATATCAAATATCCAAACTTGCCGCCAGACAGCAAGAAGTAAATAAGTTATAAAAGTTATGAGGTTATGAAGTTATGAGGCATGGGATTGGGGAAAGAGACAAAAGTAAATAAGTTATAAAAGTTATGAAGTTATGAAGTGAGGGATTTGGCGCGGAATGAAGATTTAATTAAACCATTTAAAAGAGCCAGAACTTTTTCGATTTTGTTTGTGATGACAGATAATTGTTCTTGGGTAATATATCCATTATCATAGGAACAATATAAATCGCTTTTCAACTCCAACAACGATCCTCTGGCAATGCGATAAAATTGCATTGATTCTTGATAATGGAAGCGGCCAAAACCTTCGGCAATATTTGCAGGAATATTTCGAGCACATTCCCGCGTATGTTTGACAATATTAAATCTCTCTGAAGCTGGAAAATCTTTAGTCGCGGAGTAGACCATTTTCATCAATATCCTCGCTTCCTGCCAAGCAACGAGATCCTCTAATTTCCCAATTCTGATACTCCCTCCTTAGCTAAATTATACCCCATCACTTCATAACCTCATAACTCTACAACTTCATAACTTTTTACTTTGTCTTTCCCAAATAATCCAGCTTCTTCTGTGCCGCTTCGGCCGCCGCGGTGTCCCCGTTTTGCTGGTAGGCGATGACCAGGAGTTGGTAGGTGAGCGGATAGATCGGGTCAATCTTTTCCGCTTTTTTAAGCGAAACTAGGGCTTGGGAAGGATTCCCCATTTTAAGTTCCGTGTATCCCTTCCACACCCAGGCGTCGCGGTAATTGGGGTCCATTTGGGTGGATTTCGTAAAAGCAGCCAGCGCCAAATGATCGTCTTGCGCCACCGAAAAACTCACCCCCAGCCGGCAAAGTTCATAGGGGTCGGCTTCGGTGGTAATTTGCTGCTGATATTGGGCTTTGATCTCTCTTAGGGGTCCGGAGAGATTGTCGGAGAGCTTTTCGAAGTAAAAAGCGGCGGCAATTTTTACGCCCAAAAAAGCGCTCAAGAAAAAAGCACCGATGATGATAAGACGAACGAGAAAATATTCAAATGTGCGGTAGCTTTTGGGCATAGGGGTCTTCTTTCGGTCTCGGGTCGCCCTTTCGCTTTCAGCCGCCCTAGCCAACCTAGTCTCGATTTCGCCTTTGGCGAATCGGGGCACCGGCATTTCGCTCAAGGGCATCCCCTCGACCTTACTCTTTATGGATTATAGTTTTTCCTGGCCATCGGGCGGTAATCAACATTTTTTCGCTGACTAACTTTTGTTCGTAAAGATTTTGCCAAATACTTTCGGTGACAAAAGGCATCAAAGGATGCAATAAAAGTAAGGAAGTACGAAGGACGAAGAGGAGAATTTCTTGGGTATTTTCTTTTAATTTGTCATTTGTCATTTGGATTTTGGATTTTTCTATGTATATATCGGCAAAATCGTGCCAGATAAAATCATATAAATTATGGGCCGCTTGGCCGAAACGGAAGTTGTCGAGGTCATCATCGACAGAAGTTATTAAGTTATGAAGTGATGAAGTTATTTTTTGGTCAGCGGCGCTTGCAGCCCGAAGCTTTAGCGAAGGGCTGGTTTTGGGGCTATGTTTGTCATTCTGAGCGGAGCGAAGAATCTCTAAATTAATTTTAGATCCCGCATTCGCGAGAGATCCTTCACTTTGTTCAGGATGACTATTTCCGATTTGCATCATTACAAATCGGCTGATATTCCAGATTTTATTGGCAAATTTTTGGCCGGCTAAAATGGCCGCTTCGTCAAATTTAATATCCTGTGTGCCGGTGTTAAGATACATTAGGCCAAAACGGGTGGCATCCGCGCCGTATTTATCAATTAATTCCAAGGGATCTACCCCAGTGCCGAGCGATTTGCTCATCCGTTTGCCTTCTTTATTAAAAACGGTCGGATGAATATAAACTTGGGAAAACGGTTTTCCTTGCATAAATTCAAAGCCGCTAAAAATCATTCGTACCACCCAAAGCATATTAATATCGCGTGCCGTGCTTAAAATTGAGGTCGGATAAAAATAAGCGAGATCCTCGGTTTTTTTAGGAAAACCTAAGGTTGCAAACGGCCACAAGGCCGACGAAAACCATGTATCAAGCACATCATCAACTCCTTCAATGGGAATTTTATGGCCCCAGACGATCTGGCGCGAGATGCACCAATCGCGGATATTTTTCATCCATTCCAGATAAACCTGTTTCCACCGCGTAGGTGTGATTTTTATCTCGTCGTCCTCAATCGCCTTAATCGCCGGCTGAATTAATTCTTTCATTTTCAAAAACCACTGCTTGGAGGGTTGGGGCTCAATTTCTTTGCCGCAGCGATAGCAGATGCTTAAATTATGGGTGATGTCTTCTTCTTTTTCTAACAAGTTTTCTTTTTTAAGATGTTCAAGGATTTTTTCGCGGGCTTCAGATGCTTTTAACCCAGCAAACCGACACCCCTGGGGTGTTATACGGCCATATTGATCAATGATAGTAATCGCGGGCAAATTATTTTTTTCGGCTAATTCCGCATCAGCCAAAGAATGTGCCGGCGTCACACCGACGGCGCCGGTGCCGAATTTTTGATCAATTGACTTTTCGGCAATAATTTTGATTTCGCGCTTGATACCAGCAAAATTAATCTCGTAAGTTTGGCCAATATATTGTTGGTATCTTTTGTCATTAGGATTGACCGCCATCGCCGTATCGCCCAGCTTAGTTTCCGGTCTGGTCGTGGCAATAGTGATGGGAAAATTTTTGTCATATTTAAAATAGTAGAGCTTGCCCAGGGCTTTCCGATATTCCACTTCAATATCCGAAAGCGCCGTCTGGCATCTTGGACACCAATTAATCACCCGCTCGCCCTGATAAATTAGACCCTTATCGTAATAGTGCTTGAACGCCGTATTAACTGCTTTGGAATACTGATCGTCCATCGTATATCTTTGGCGGCTCCAGTCGCAGGAACAGCCCAATTGTTTGAGTTGATCAATAATAATATGACCGTATTGACCCACCCATTTTTCAATTTCTTTAATAAATGCTTCACGGCCCATTTCGTGGCGACTTTTTCCCTCTTTGGCCAGCTTTTTTTCTACCACATTTTGAGTGGCAATGCCGGCGTGGTCTGTGCCCGGCAGCCACAAAGTGGGGACGCCTTTCATCCGCGAGCGCCGAATTAAAACATCCTGAATCGTGTTGTTGAGCGCATGGCCCATATGTAAAGAGCCAGTCACATTGGGCGGGGGAATGACGATGGTGAAAGGGCGCCGCCCAGAGGGCTCGTTCCGACAGAGTCTCCAGACGGCGTCTGCCCGGCGGGTTGAGGGAATAGTGGGGGTAAACGCCCCGGATTTTTCCCACAAATTGTAAATTCTCCCCTCGGTTTGTTTGGGGTTGTAGGTTTTGGGTAATTCATTCATAATTTTTTAATCCTAAAAAATTTCCGCGCAAATCCTTTGCTTTGCTATAATTTTATTCTACCTGATATTATTTAGAGTTTCAAATTGGCGTTCGCGGTAATTTTATCCCAACCTTCGCTAAAGCTACGGTGGGCAAGCTGTTTTTGATCTATTTGATAGGCCGCCGCGATTCCAATCATCGCGGCGTTGTCGGTGGTAAGGGCCATGGGCGGGATGTGGTATGATGTTTTTGAGGGAAGTTTTTCAACTGCCATTTTTAGTTGTACTCTTAATTCCTTGTTAGCCGATACTCCGCCGCAAAGGCAGATGGATTTGGGACAGAACTCATAAGCGGCACGGATGGTTTTGCTAATTAAAACGTCAATGACGGCTTGTTGAAATTCGGAAGCGACAAGTGATTTATGGTGATTAGCGGCTTCGCCGCGTGATTGAGTGATTAGTCGTTGGTTTTTGCGAATTTCGTATAACACCGCGGTTTTAAGACCGGAAAAGCTGAAATTATAATCACCGGAGTCGAGCATCGGTCTTGGTAATTTTATACTACTAATAACTTCATAACTTTTATAATTGCCTTGGCAATTTCGGAAATTTGCTAGCAAATTATAACTTTTTACTTTCGCCGCCGCAGCGGCGATCGCTGGTCCGCCGGGGTAGCCCAAACCCAAAAGTTTTGCCACTTTATCAAAGGCCTCGCCAGCGGCGTCATCCATGGTTTCGCCGAGGGTTTGAATTTTGGTATGACTTTTCATCAAATATAAACCCGTATGTCCTCCAGATACAATCAGGATTATGGCGGGCAGTTGGGGAAAGGGTTTTTCGGCCCAATTAGAATATAAATGACCGGATAAATGGTTGATCCCCATTATGGGCAATTTTTTAGCAAAAGCATATGTCTTGGCGAAATTTACGCCAATAAGCAAGGAGCCAATTAAACCGGGCCCGGTTGTTACCGCTACAACATCGGGTTTATAACAAGCTGAAGCTTGTTCTACAACAGGTATGATTTTTTCCGCGTGCGCTCGGGAGGCCATTTCCGGAAAAATACCGCCGTATTTTTGGTGGATTTTAATTTGCGAGGCAATGACATTGGACAAAATTTTAACTTGTCGTTCGCCAGTATCCATCAAAGATACCGGACTCGATTTTCCCAGCGAGAAAATCGGTCCTAAGCGCTCGGCTCGGCCTTGACCATGCGCCTCGCCTCCGCGATTTACTTTGAGGATACATGGCTCGCTCACTTCGATAACAGCTGCCGCGGTCTCGTCGCAACTTGTTTCTATTGCCAAGATATGCATTACGATTTATTCTACCTTAAAATCGTGCTACAATCAAGTTAATGTCATCTTTATTACAAACTAAAGAGTGGGCCACCCTTCGACAAGCTCAGGGTTGGCAAGCTTATTGGGTTGATGATGTTTTAATTTTGCAAAGAAATTTATTCTTGGGCAAATCATTTTTGTATGCGCCGGAGGTTGCTTGGAGAAAATTATCACAATCACAAGTCATTGCGAGCTTAGCGAAGCAATCTAATAAAGAAGGGATTGCCGCGTCGTCTGCGACTCCTCGCAATGACAATATCATATTTTTTAGGTTAGAAATTTTGGACGAAAATCAGCCAGAAATAATGGCCAAATTAAAGCAAAATGGTTTTATTAAATCCTTTGAGGAGGTTCAGCCCGAGTGGCGACAAATTATTGATATTTCTCCAAGCGAAGAAGAAATTTTAGCCCAAATGAGAGAAAAGGGTCGCTATAACATCCGCGTTGCCCAAAAGCATGGCGTCATCATCGAAAAATCAGAAAATATTGATGAATTTTATCAAATTTTTTGCCAAACGGCTAGAAGAGATGGCTTTCAGATCCGGCCAAAACAATATTTTGAAAATATGATGCAAATTTTAGCGCCGAAAAATTATGCCGAATTGCTGGTGGCCAGATATAATAATAAAACCATTGCGGCCGAAATCGTGACCTATTATAATGAAACCGCCAGCTATTTGTATGGCGCTTCATCAAACGAGCAGCGCAATTTGATGGCGCCGTATTTACTACATTGGGAAGCGATTAGGCGTGCTAAAGAAAAAGGTTGTCAATATTACGATTTGTTGGCGGTCGCGCCAGAAGGGATAGAGAAACATAAATACGCCGGGATTTCGCGTTTTAAGCGTCAATTTGGCGGACGGACGGTTCAGATTGTTGGCAGTTATGATTTAGTTTTCCAGCCGTTTTGGTATAGGGTGTTTAAAATGGGAGAAAAGATAAGGAGAAAGTGAAAGATTTTCTTCGTAAAATTCTACCCCAGTCTCTTATCCTTTGGACGCATAAAATCCGGGGAATTTTGGCGGCCGTAATTTATCGTTTCCCCAGCCGAAACCTACGCGTTATTTGTGTTACCGGTACCAACGGTAAAACCACCACCTGCCATATGATTGCCGAGATTTTGAGAGCCGCTAATTATAAAGTGGCGATGGCGACGACGATTGATTTTCAAATTGGTGCCAAGCGTTGGAAAAATTTAAGCAAAATGACCACGGTCTCGCCTTTTGCCTTGCAGAAGTTTATTCGCAGTTCTGTCCAGGCCGGCTGCCACTGGCTGGTTTTGGAAACCACTTCCCATGCCATCAGTCAGTATCGCATTTGGGGAATTAAGCCCCAGATGGCGGTGCTCACCAACATCACCCACGACCATTTGGATTATCACAAAACCTATGAAGAGTACCGTGCTACCAAGGCAAAAATTTTTGAAATGGCGCAAACGGGAATTATCAATATGGATGATAAATCAGCCAGTTTCTTTTTGAGCATGCCGGATCTTAAGGTGATTTCCTATGGGGCGGAAAAAGCAGAAAAAAACCGACCCACCCGCCCTGATATTTTAGCCAAGAAAATTATTTTGGATCCGGACGGCAGTATGTTTACCGTGGTTTTGCCCAAGGGACAAGTGGCAATTAATCTTAAATTGCCGGGAAAGTTTAATATTTATAACGCCCTGGCGGCGATTGCCGTGGCCTATGAAATGAATATTCATTTGGAACTGGCGAAAGAGGCCCTCGCTCGGATTGAAACCATCCCCGGCCGAATGGAAAAAGTGGATGTGGGCCAGCCCTTTACGGTTTTGATTGACTATGCTCATACACCCGATGCTTTGGAAAAAATTTATGACACTTTAGCTTTGTCAAAAAGGGGGCGGCTGATGGCGGTTTTTGGGGCCTGCGGGGATCGTGACCGCAGTAAACGGCCAATTATGGGGGCGTTGGCCGGCCGGTTTGCCGATGTCATTATTATCACCAATGAAGATCCTTACAGCGAAGATCCGGTCCGAATTATTGAAGAGGTGGCCTCCGGCGTCAATCGGGGGGCTGACCCAAAGCATCCGAAAGTGCCGGGTGAAAATTTCTTTAAAATCCTTGATCGTCGGCAAGCCATCGAAAAGGCATTTAATTTGGCTCATGGCGGCGATATCGTTCTAATTACCGGCAAGGGGGCGGAAGAGTGTATGGTTTGGGGTGCCAAAAAAATCCCTTGGTCCGATAAAAAAATCGCCAAAGAATTGTTGTTAAAGCGCGTTAATGGGTAATTTCTTCTATAATATTTTACCCAATTGACATGGGCATTTATTGTTCTCTTTGATATGATTATCTTAAGAAAGGGGGTGCACCTGATGAAAATCAATAATATCGCCTTGGTGGAAATGGCCGGCGTGGACCGCTTTAATATCTACGCCCTAACGCGGATGCCAAGAGGGGTTCCGCTTTTGGCGGCAATCTTACAGGAGTACGGCTATCATGTTGATTGCTATATTGGATCAATTCATAAAATAAAGTGGCAAGAATTGCTAAGCTATGATGTGATCGGTTTTGGTGCGATTTCTTGTACGGCCAAACCGACTTACGAGATGATCAAAAAACTCCGAGCCGAAGGTTATCATGGCCAAATTGTGGTGGGCGGCCCGCACGCTACTGTCCTGCCGGATGAATCACTGGCCGCCGGTGCCGATTTTGTTGTTCGTCACGAAGGCGAACGGACACTGCCGGAGCTTTTAATGGCGATCGAAAACAGTGGTATAGAAAATGTCGCCGGTATCACCTGGGTTAAAGACGGCGTTACCATGAGAAATCGCGACCGAACTTTCTTGAGTTCTAAAGAACTGTCCGAATTGCCACTGCCGGTTTTCGACACTATTATCGATTTGCCGCGGATGAATATCGTCCCGATTACTTTTAGCCGCGGCTGTCCCTTCCAGTGTGAGTTCTGCGGGGTAGCTGGTATGTACGGCGCAAAATATCGTTGTGCTTCGGCTGAATGGCGCATTTCTCAGTTAAGACAAATGAAGGAGCAATATCCCAATATTTGGAATACGCGGCCGATTTTCTTTACCGACGACAATTTTTTTGGCACTGACCAGACGAAACCGATCATTACCATGATGCTGGAGAGGATGAGTACCGAAAAGTTAATCCCGCCCAAGGGCTGGATTTGTCAGATGAGGATAGCGGATGCCACGCCCGAGCTAGTTAAGCTAATGAAAGCCGCTGGCTGTCTTTTCGTTTGTTTGGGAATCGAGTCGGTGGATGATGAAACCTTAAAACTTTTGCACAAAAGACAGACCGCCCGGGAAATTGAAATTGGTCTGAAAAATTGCCAAGCTCAAGGATTAGACACTTTGGCTATGACCATCGCCGGTACTGACACGGATACTTTCTGGTCATTTTGGCGGAGTATCCGTCGTTTGCAAAAGTGGCAAATTACCTACCTTCAAGTTCTGGCGCTGGTGCCGCTGGTTGGCACCAAGATGACTCGTCGTTTAGTAAATGAGGGTAGGAAATTTGATCATAACTACGACACACATAACGGGATGCACGCGGTGATTAAGCCCTTGCGGATGAGTAAACTCGGCGTTTGGGCGTCGGTCTATTTGGTGGGATTTATCTGGTTCTATGTCTTAAGCGGCAAGATCTTCCGCCGGGATTTCAAATATCGCCGCTTGATTTTGGTCGGGTTGCTTGAATTACTCAAACAGCTCTGGCGCAATGTCAAAGATTGTTTTATCTCGTCAGCCATCAGCCCCTAGCATTTTCAGGGGCTTTTTCTTATCCAATAAACCTGATAAAATAATAATAGTTACCTTAGGCATTAGTGCTGATTCGTGAATAAAAATTAGTGGATGGATATGATTAAGAATCGTTTCGTCTTAATTGACGCCTTCGCTTTGATTTTTCGGGCATATTATGCTTTGCCGCCAACTTTGACCAAAGATGGCCATTCGATTGCCGCGGCGTACGGCTTTGCCTCGGCTTTACTTTCAGCCATTAGAACATTGCAGCCGGAGTATTTAGCCGTCGGCATGGAATATCCCAAGCCAACCTTGCGTCATCAAGAATTTAAAGAATACAAAGCCCATCGGCCGCCGCCGCCGGAGGATTTGGTTTCGCAAATTCCCTATGTCAAAAACTTACTAAAAACGATGAATATCCCAACTTATAGTATTGAAGGATATGAAGGCGAGGATGTGCTGGCCACGATAGTGGCCAAAGTTAAAAGTGAAAAGTTAAAAGTGAAAAGTGATATAGAATACATAATAGTAACTGGGGATATGGATTGCTTGCAGTTAATTGATGAGCAAACCAAGGTTTATTCAATGGCCAGAGGTGTCAATCAAGCGCAGATGTATGATTGCGAAAAAGTTCAAGAAAAATATGGGCTAACACCGGCGCAATTTGTTGATTATAAAGCGCTCAAAGGCGATCCGTCAGACAACATTCCCGGCGTGCCAGGCATTGGCGACAAGACGGCGGCAAAGTTAATTATTGAATACAAAAATTTAGAAATAATTTATCAAAATTTGCAAAAATTATCGCCAAAATTGCAGACCTTATTAAAAGAGAATAAAGAACAAGCATTTTTATCGCAAAAATTATCAAAAATTAATTCATCAGCGCCGCTGGAATTTAAGCTTCGCGACGCGCGCATCCATCACTATAATCAAAAAGAAACCATTACTCTTTTTCAAGAACTCGGGTTTAAATCGTTAATTGCACGTTTGCCCGAAGAGGCCAAAACCAAAGACCAGCAAAAGTTGTTCTGACGAAAAAAGCCATCCTGGGGTCAGGATGGCTGGTTGTGGATCAAAGATGGTTCGTGCTATGGATAGGCCATCATTACATCGCTGACTAGACCCACCCTGATCCAATCTGGGACTTCTCCTAATCCTTTCAGGATCTCTTTAATCTCTCGACCGCTAACGCCATCATGGCGCATCATGGCGACCAGTTGTTCTTCTCGAATCTTCGCCAACAAATTGTAGCTCCTCGCAACCTTAATCTGATGTGCCATGACAACCTCCTTAAGCGGTAGTGTCTTGCGACGCTAACAATATCATATGATATTATGAAAGCAAAGGAAAGTCAATGTCGTAGAAAAGAAATCGGAGTTTGGATAAGCCAATTTCCGCAAGATGTAGACCTTGCGTCTGCTTGTCATTTCTTTGCCTCCTTGCTCCAACGGATGAGATTGACGGCGTAAGTGAAACCAGCGCCAAAACTAACTAAGATGATCAGATCATCAGTATCTAATTTACCTTCCCGATAAAGTGTGTCCAAAGCCAAAGAAACGGAAGAGCCGGAAGTGTTGCCATACCACCTTTGGTTTGCTTTGAACATCACGCCATCCCTCAAGCCAAGCCGTTTTTCAATCATGTCGGAAATTCTAATATTGGCTTGATGTGGGATGATATGCCGGACATCCTTGAGTTTGATGTCGGCTTCTTGGCAGATCTGTTGGCAAATTTGCGGACCAATCTCGCCGCCAATATAGCGAAGCATTTGATTGCCGCCCGGCATGCGCATAAAATGCAAGCGTTCTTTGACGGTTTTATAAGTAGCAGGCATAGCTGAACCGCCGGCTGGCACATCCATGCAATCAATAAAGCGAACATCGGTGCCCGTAATTGAAGCAAGAAGACCCCTGCCGGAGAAAGACGGCGCTAGGACTACAGCGCCAGCGGCATCCCCAAAAAGAATGCAGGTTGAGCGATCTTTGTAGTTAGTGGCGGCCGTGGTTTTGTCGCCGGAGACCACCAACACCCTTTTAAAACCTCGCATAAACATCTTTTCCCAAGCCCGCTCTAGGGCAAAGCCAAAACCCGCACACTCGGCATTTTCTTCCAGGGAAAGCGTGGTTTGCAGGGCCCCAATCTTGGCTTTGAAGATTTCCGAGGTTCGGGGAATGTTAAAGCCCTTATCAGCAAAAGAAGTGGAGGTAATAATAAGATCAATATCCTTAATCGTTAAACCAGCGTCGGTTAGGGTTCGACGGCTGGCCTCAACCATCAAGTCAGATGAACTTATACCCTTTGGCGCTATCCTTCTTT
>Ga0180007_10002372_pt1 | contig 22621 bp, 20 predicted proteins | sample MM_PC_MetaG_FD_121122 | JGI IMG/M metagenome (GOLD analysis project Ga0180007, IMG submission 121122) | Groundwater microbial communities from the Aspo Hard Rock Laboratory (HRL) deep subsurface site, Sweden - MM_PC_MetaG | ecosystem: Environmental > Aquatic > Deep subsurface > Groundwater... | reverse complement strand
CCCCCGCTGCCTGCCCGGTTGGCTCCCATCTGACCCCCGCTGCCTGCCCGGTTGGCTCTGGGGTTGGCTGGCGGCAGATACCTGGGTTTTGCGTCAGGGGCATAGTGGAAACCCCGCAGCGCTAGCGCGAGGAGTTGGAACGGCGAGCCGACGGCGCGGCAGCGCCGGGACGCCCGTCTGATTTGTAAAGTTTTGCTCAAAAATTTGTCAAAGGGCCGGGCTTTGACTATATTTAGGGTGTGCCTTCGTTGCGAGACTCGGACGGAGCCACGGTGGCAGTCCCGTATGGGGTGCCCTAATTTAAGGCTAAGCCGGTACGCGAGCTGCAATCCGGTGCGGCAGCGCCTCTGCACAAGAGGGCGCAAGGAGCAGTATATGTGTAATCCATTTATGTCCGACGGTTCGTTTGACGATTTGGCCAGGGACCTGAAGCATGGTTTTCGTGATTTTGTGCGCGAAATGAAGGACGGTGCCCGCGCTTTTGAGCAGGAGTTCGGCAAAGGTCGGCCTGAGGGCGAGCGCTATGAGTTCCAGTTTGGCAGCGGTGGTTTCCCTCGCTCTATGCGTTCCAAAAACGAGGACGGTTCCCTGGTTTTCCAGTTCCTGCTGCCCGGTTTTGAGGAAGCTGGCATTGATCTTTCATTTAAAGGTGACATGATGATCCTTAAGGCCTCATTGCCCGAACATATGAAGGATGATTCCGGACAGAAGCGACAGCGCCCCTTCTTTATGCGCGATATTGACCGCCGCGAGTTTCCGGTGCCGGCAGCTTTGTACAAGCAGGCCGAAGCCAAGGCTGTGTTGCGCAATGGTATACTTACCGTAACCATTCCGGCGGCCGAGGAAGACATGAGTGACGCCATCAAAGTGGAGATTGTTAAAGAAGGAAATTAAGCTTTGCAAGGTGACCAGTAACTAAAAACAGGGCGGGTCGGCGTTTGCCGGTCCGCCTTTTTTTACCTTTTTTTTGGCGTTAAGGATCTTATCCGCGTATCCAGTTTTTTTATCCAACTTTCAGCGGAAAGCCGCGTCTACCTATGTATAATGAACTAAGGGTTGTACAATGGAAATTAACGGTTTTGAAGCTAATTTTTGTGATATTGTAAAAGAATACGGAAAAATCCTTTCAGCGTTTGCCTTGAAAAGGGTTCCGGCACATGACGCCGACGATATTGTCCAGGAAACATTTGTTAAAGCCTATCTAAAAATAGAAACCCTTAAAAATCCGTCCAGTCTGAAAGCCTGGCTGTTCGCAATATGCCGGAACTGCCTTAGCCGCCACTTGCGCCAAGAACGCCTCGATCCGGACTTGCCTATCGAATCCGAAATGCACCCGGAAATAGTCAATACCAGCCGCGAAACTTGTTCTGCTGCAGAAATCAGACTTGCGATGGAGCATTTGGAGCACAGCAAACAGCAGTATCTGATTCTGAAATACTGGTCCGGATTCAGTTACGCCGAAATCGCAGTGCTGCTGCAGACTACCGAAAAAAAGGTAAAAAGCAGAATTTACGAGTCCCGTCAACTACTAAAAAAACTACTCGAACAAGCCTCATTTAAGAAGTCCCCGATTCCGCCTAAAAGCCTGCAGGAGAAAATCATGAAGAAAATCGAAACCATTAGGGCAGCGGCCGAAATTATTGCCAGACTGTCATTGGCCAGTCAGTTGAAATTGGCGGAATCTGTCCGCGAGAACAGCAAATTTGAAGCAGATCTTCTGCCGGCTTTAGCCGAAGTCAGTGGTGGTGTGGAGTTCGTTTCCGCCTGTCGCGGGAAATTAGCCGTTCAGGAATTTGCCGATATATTGCACGCCGCTGACAGCGGAACAATGCAGCGTTTTTTCAACGCGCTGGAAAAGACTAATGCTGAATACGCAGATGAACTTAAAACCGAACTGGCTCTGTCGGAGGTAAAGGCCATGCCGGATGAATCACTGCAGATGGAAACAGAAAAGTGTTCCCAAAATGATGACGCGCTCATTATCCGGATTAGTGGATATTTAGACAACTATAACTCTGACTCGTTCGAAAAAAAGCTGCGCGCACTGATCAGTGTGGGTTACCGGTATCTGGTACTGGATTGCAGCAAATTCACTTATATTTCGAGTGCGGGGATTGGTACGCTGGTGGTACTGCTGAAAGACATCTCGGTAAACCGCGGTTCAATATTTTTATGCAAGCTTGACAGCCGTATCTGGGAGATATTTTCGTTTTTGGGAATCAATACGTTCTTTACAAAAACCGGATCAATAAATCAGGCACTTGAGCTTTGCGGGAGCGAACAGTCGTCGCCAATAACAGCCGGGCTGGCAGAATCTGATATCATTCCGCTTCTACCCAAGGAGCATGATGGAGAGCAAGGCCTTGTATTCGCCGGTTTCAAGTATTCCAATCAGCAAGCGACAGGAAGTTTTTACGATTATAAGCCACTGGCTGGCAATACATGGGCGCTTATTGTGGCTGAAGCTGCCGGAACCGGCCCGAGCATCGAGTTAGCCCGCAACACCATCGCAGCGGCCTTTCATCAGTATTTTGAGCATACCGAAGCTCCCTTCAATGTATCGGAATTTATGTATGCGCTGAATTCGCGGATGTTATCCTTGGGTGTAAAAAATCGTTTCGCAGTGATAACGGTGTTGCTGGCAGATGGCAATGAAAGGTCGTGTACGCTTTGCAGCGCAGGGCATTGTGGTATGGCAGCGTATAGGCATAAAGATCAAAAAGCAACTCTCCTGGCGACACCAACCGGTCCGGCTGCCGGAACCTTTCCTAACTGGTTGGTGCGAAGCCAGAATCCGTATTATGCAACTAAATTCGCTTTCAGCAACAACGATGCACTCTACCTGTTTAACGATGGCCTGGAGGATTCCCGAAACAAGGCAGGTGAGGTTTTCTCTTTGGAACGGATCACTGGAATAGTAAACAGGGAGCATCGCCTGGCGCTAGAAGCTGGAATGCCCGCAGCCGACGTTCCCAGACTTTGTGTGGATGCACTGGTTTCGGCTGAAAGGCAGTTCCGGGGAGAGACTTCGCCTAATGAAGATATGCTTATTTTATCAATTGCTTTTACTTGAGCTTAAAAATGCGACTATTGAAGTAAACCGTCCACAAGGCCTGCGAGCGAGCGAGCGCCTGAATAAGAGCAGTCCAGGTCGTGACCGAATTATTGCCAAACTGAAGTCATATCCTTGGCAAAGGTTTCAGCTGCAGCTCAGCCACCGTCTCCGCGCTCAGTTCAGGCGGTTGCACCAGCCCGGCGGGATTTTCTATCAGCGTGCGCACCAGATCCAGGGTACGGCCCATGTACACACCCTCGGCCACCCGCTCGTCGTAGCTGTAGCGCAACACCAGAATTTTACGCTGTGTAAGGCTGCCGTCGTCCTGCAGCACCGCCTGTTTGCGCACCTTGCCGACGGCCAAAAAAATGGGGCAGTTGCCGCGCTCAAACAGGTGATGATAGGGAGCATCGAGGCCGAAACTGCCGACGTTGGTAAGAAATACGCTGCACCACATGGGGTCGCTTTCGATCAGTGAAGGCAGCATCAGGTTTTTACTGTCCAGCCAGTTCATGCCGCCGATCAGCAGGCGCAGCAGAAAATCCGGCAATTTGGCCAGTGTCTCTACAACCGCTTCGTTTTCGATGCCGCTGTCTTCGGTAGCGGCGCGGATGCGCTGCTTGATCAGACGGGCCCCGTTGGCCAGGGTCAGGGCCGGGTCGAAGGCAATTTTTACATTAACCTCCTGCCCGTCGTCGGTAAGTTCCTTTTTGGCCACAAAATTGCAGGAAATCTCGTTGCGCTGCCAGTAGCGCCGTCCGGAGATAAAACGGTTGACCCGCGGCCGCAGGGCAATGGCCCGTACGACGGCGCAGATTACCACATCGAACAGGGTCAGTATCTGCCGTTCTTTGATGAACTCGCGGTTAAACTCCTTGATAAACGGCAGAGTTTCGGTAACGTCCACTTCCTGCTCGTAGTAGATGGTTGCATCCTTGCGGCTGGGCAGCAGGTAGGGCAGCAGCAGGGTAAAAGCCGGCAGCTTTTTGATGAGGGTGCCGTCGGGGCGGGTTTTCTTGAGCATGGGTCCTCCACTCGATGGTGCCGGCCATACGGTCTGTCGGCTGCTGTGTTGAATTTCGGCCTGACGGCAAAGCCTTGCTACTCTAACCTGAAATCTGCATTCCGCAAAGCCCATTTTAACATGTTGCCGACAAACATCATATTGACATTATATATAAAATTCTCTATTCTGCAATTACTATCATTTCAGGAGCTTATATATGGATCAACAGAATCTGCTGCTGCTTGCTATTGGCGGTTTCAGCGTATATCTGGTACTTACCCGGGTGCTGGGCAAGGCCAGTGTCAAAACACTTAGCCAAAAACTGACTGCCGGCGCAACTATCGTGGATGTGCGCAGTCCGGGAGAATTCAGCAGCGGTCATGTCCGCGGCGCGCTCAACCTGCCGCTGGACAGTCTGGGCAGCAAAATGAGCAAATTGGGTGACAAAAGCCGGCCGGTAATTGTGTATTGTGCCTCTGGGTCGCGATCTTCGGCTGCCAGAAGGATGCTTAAGGCGGCCGGTTTCAGTGATGTGAGCAATGCCGGGGCGATGCATCGTATGCCGGTGTAAGACGGTTTTAGGGCAGTTGTTTGGTTGCAGCAACTGCAATTCAAAAACGGGAGCTGACGTAGAAGTCGGTTCCCGTTTTTTGCATGCTGCTTAGGACCATAATTCCAATAATTTCTGTTCGGCGGCTGTATTCCACAATCCGCGCTGGGCAGTGCAGAGTGCGGCCAACTCGGCAAAACGTCGGTCTTTTTTGCCCAAGGTTTCAAAATCGGCGATGGCGGTGAGGGGCATTTCGATGCCGGTGTAGATCAGTTTTTTTCCAGCCGGCTGTTCCGGCAGCTTGAGTGTTGCCTCTGCCGCTGCATCAAGGCCGCCGATATGGCTGACCATGACGGCCGGGTTGATGATTCCGCGCTCGGTAAGGCGCAAAGACTCGCGCATATCGTCGGTATTGCCGCCGCTGGTACCGACCAAGTGGGTCGACGAATAATGTACGTTATAAAAATTTATCTGTGCCGAGAATCCGACATCGGTTGGTCCGGCAAAAAAATTCAGGCAGCCATCGCGGGCCAGAATATGGTCAGCCTGCTCCACGGCCTCCCGCACTGGAGCGTAGACAAACACATCGTCAAAACCCTCTCCACCACTGGCCGCCACTAGATCTCTGACCGGATCCTGCATTGACCGGGTATTGACAAAACGCAGTTCTACGCCCTTGGCTGCGGCTTCTGAAGCCGGAAACAGCTGCCTGGCTCGTGCTAGCCGCCCTTCGTCGATATCACTAACCAGCAGCAGGGACGGCCGTGGCTCTACATTCAACGCATACTCGATTGCTCCAAGTCCCATTGGTCCGGCACCTGCCAGAATGGCCATGCGGCCACCGCGTACTATGCCCATTTGATGCTGATAACTGCCCGGCTTGGTATGATAACTGGCATGATAGGCTCCGATGATACAGGACATCGGCTCGGCTAGCGAGGCATGAAAAAACGCGTCGCCGGAATATTCCAGCAGGCAATCCAGTTCCATTACTTCATGCGGCAGAATTGTAAACGTCGCAGCTCCACCACACCAGCGATAGGAATACCCGGGAGAATCCATGCTGCCTTTATAATTAAGCGCCGGCTGAATGGCAAACTTGGTACCAACTTTGTACATATGCTGCCAGTCGCGGCCGACCTCGACAATAATACCCGCCATTTCGTGTCCGACAATAATCGGATTTTCAGCAATATCATTTGGCACGCGCTTGTGTTCCGAACCAAGCACTGCTGCCTTGTAGGTAGACATGCAAATGGAATCGGTAAGTACTTTTACCAGGATTTCGTCATTGCCGAGTTCCGGCAGTTCAAATTCATCAAGACGTAAATCTTTTTTGCCATATAAACGTACTGCTTTAGTTTTCATAGTTTCCTTCCTGAATCGTTTCGTAACGGACTTGTAGTTCAAAACCAGCCATCTGAAAAGAATCGAACGGGGCACTGCCATCGGTAACGGCGGCTGCGGTTCCGGCGGCAATAGCTGGTGGCACCAGTTGTTCCAAACTGTCACCCCGGGCTATACCCCTGGCCAGTGCTGCTACCAACGAATCTCCGGCTCCTACGGTGCTGCGGGCATCGACAGAAATGCCCCAGGCCCTGAACGCATTTTCCTTGTCTACGAAAATCGCGCCTTCACCACCCAGCGAAACGACAACTATTTCCGTGCCGCAACGGAGGATATTCCTGGCATGATGAATTATTAGTGCGGTATCAAGCTGACTTTTATCTGGTGTTTGCAGCCTGCAGCCGGCCAGTCGCTCCAATTCATCAATATTCGGCTTTACCAGATACGGACCGGCTTGAATTCCCAGACGCAGGGCATCACCATCAGCATCCAGGATGCATTTAATGCCGTGCTGCCTGAACCTGCTTATCCATCGCTGGTAGATATTCGGGGTAATACCATTACCGGTACTGCCGGAGAGCACCAGGATGTCGGAGGGCAACAAAGCCGCCTCCAGCTCGGCCTCCAGCTGATTCAGAGCCGCAGCTGCGACCAAGGGACCGGCTTCATTCACATCTGTATGGGTTTGGTGTACGGGATCGACAATTTTGATATTAGTGCGGGTCGGCTCTTCCAGTTCTATAAAAAAATGCTCCAGTTCCATGGTGGCCAGTGTGGTTCTGATAAATAGACCGCTGCTTCCACCTAGAAATCCCCAAGCTTTACTGGGAGATCTTAATACCTGCAGGGCCTTGGAAACATTTATTCCCTTGCCGCCGGCATCATTGCGCACCTGGCTTATCCGGTTTACCGTATTTATTTGGAAATTTTGTACTACCACAGTGCGGTCAACCGCCGGGTTCAACGTAACGGTGTGTATCATGCCGTTATTCCTTGTAAATGGTTTCGAAATATCGGCCTAATGCTTCCAGCGCTTCTTCTTCCGGTCCGCCCTCAACCACCAGTTCTATCTCTTCCTGATATTTTACACCAAGCGTCAGCATATGAATAACGCTTTTCCCGTTTATGGTCTTCTCTCCCTTGATGATGCGTACATCGGTATCGGGGAAATTATCGTTGGCGGTATCCACAAAATGGCGGGCCGGCCGGGTATGGAAGCCGGTCGGATTAATAATTGTTATCTTTTTGCTTTTCATGTATCAACTCCTGTCATCATGGTACGCACTGCCTGAGCGCTTTCCAGGCCTTGTGCCAACTCCGCCTGGTGTACAGCCGTTTCAATACTAATTCCGGCAAGTTTTTTCCGGATCAGAGGAATGGAAGCCGCCCCCATGCTCAACTCGGTCACCCCCATCCCCACCAACAAAGCAGCGCAAACCGGATCGGCGGCCATCTCGCCGCACACTCCGGTCCAGATTCCGTGTCGCCGGGCCGCGGCGGCAGCCATTGCTACCAGCCGCAAAACCGCCGGATGGCTGGCCTGATTCAGATGGGCCAGTTCCGGATTCATGCGATCGGCGGCCATGGTGTACTGGGTAAGGTCATTGGAACCTATGCTGAAAAAATCGCATTCGGCAGCCAGGATGTCGGCACACAGGGCGGCGGCTGGAATCTCTATCATCACTCCGATTTCTATGGTATCGGCTACCGGTATTCCAGCTTTGCAAAGTGTCAGTTTCTCTTCAGCTAATATGGCCTTCGCTGCTCGTAATTCTTCCAGCACCGCTACCATAGGAAACATAATCCGCAAACGCCCGTGCACCGAAGCGCGCAGTAATGCACGTAATTGGGTACGAAAAATATCTTCGCGGGCCAGGCACAAGCGCAACGCCCGTACTCCCAGAAAAGGATTAGCCTCCGCCTTCATCGGTAGCGCATCAAGCTGCTTGTCACCACCGATATCTAGGGTGCGGATTACCACCGGCTTTGGATTCATACGTTCGAGAACATGCTTATACACCTGGTATTGTTCTGACTCATCCGGCAGCATGGGTCGATCCATATACATGAACTCTGTGCGGAATAAACCAATACCGTCCGCGCCGTATTTCTCTACCGCCATCAGGTCACTGATGCCGCCGATATTGGCCGCCAGCTCCAGGTTTTGTCCGTCAGCACTTAGGCTGGGTTTCCCGGCCCATTCCGCAAGCGCAGCCTGGCTGGTTTTGTACTCAGCGAGTTTATTTTGATACGCAACAAGTTCATCCGTTTGTGGATTTATCAATAGTTTCCCGGTTCCGCCGTCAAGCACTAACAGGTCGCCATCCTGTATAAGTGCCACAGCTTCCGCCGCTCCGACTATAGCCGGAATCCCCAGCGAACGGGCAAGAATGGAAGAATGCGATACTGCGCTGCCGCAGGCCGTAACAAAGCCCATAACTAGTGAACGGTCCAACTGTACCGTTTCGCTCGGGGTAAGGTCGTTTGCCACAATGATCGAAGCACCAATAAGCTCGTCGGATTTGCCTGCGTAGCCCTCAAGATGGGCTGTAAGTCGTTTACTCAGGTCGCGCAGGTCATCGATGCGGGCGGTAAACATTTCATCATCAACCTGGGACAATAAATCTATAAAACCGGCGATAGCATCGCGAACCGCCAGCTGGGCCGCAAAGCCCTGATCGAAAATCAGGCGGTGCACCTCGGCTTTCAGCTCCGGATCTTTAAGTAAGGATATATGTGCCTCAAAAATCTCGGCCTTCAACTGTCCCAGCTCGCTCAATATAGTATCACGAACCGACTCCAAATCTTTCCTGCTGGACTCAAGAGCCTCGGAGAAACGCTGCCATTCAAGCTCCGGAGTATCAGCACAGGCTAGCAGAACCGATGATTCCGGCGTATCACAGGAATCTAGTACTCTTGCTACTGCAATGGCGATACCCGGAGAAGCCGGAATACCTTTATAACAACGCGCCATATTAGCCATTCTTCCCGATCGACAAAACGCTCAATACTTCTGAAGCTTTTGTAGCATTCAGTAATTTGGCCAACTCGTCGTCATCAACACAGATCTGGGCTATTTCAGTAAGCAAGTCTATATGTTCGTCTCCTTTGGCCGCTACTGCCACCAGCAAGCGTGCAATCTGGCCATTGCCGAAATCAATACCATCAGGAACTTGAACAAGTGCCAGACCGGTCTTTTTGATATATTTTACTGATTCCTTGGTGCCATGCGGTACGGCCACACCATTTCCGACATACACAGTGGAAGCCCGGTCTCGTTCCACCATCGCATCTATATATGAGGCATGAATACAATCTGCCATAAGCAACAAGGAACCACAGGCGCGAATAGCATGCTCGCGACTTTCAAATTTCGCTCCAATGCGTATAGTCTTTTCGGTTAACAGGGCATCTTTCATGATTACTAGGCTCCTTCCAGAGAAATGGCTTTAAAATATCGTTCGAGATAGCGTGAATAATGGGTTTTAATATCAGATTCCACTGCTGTATGTAAAACTTTTATGGTATGCTCATCCAGAAGTGATACGGATATTTCATTCAAGATATCCTGAGTTTCTTTTTCGATATGCGATGGCGCAAGTAATAGTACCAACACATAGGGTCGATCAGACCAGGCTTCGGCCCATCGCGGTAGAAGCCCGGAAAAAACATGTACTGTCAGTGATGGAAATTTCACTCCTGCGCTACGCGTGTGTAAAAAAAGCACCTTACTGCCAGGCAGCATAATTCCATAATCACGGGAGCGATCCATCAGGTCACGGAGTGTCGAATCTTCCTCCGCAATCAAGGCCGATTCTGCACACCTGGCAACAGACTGTTTTATAAATTCTGCCCATTCCGCATTTGGCTCAAGATCGCTAAATACCTTCAGATTGTCCAATATACTAATAACCGACCCAAGGTGCAGCCGTAACTGCTTTAAATCAGCTGTGGATCCCTTCCGGGGCGGATGGTTCATTCTTACTTGTCCGGCAACCCGTTTCCCGATCATGGACTGACGTATTGCGCTGATTCCTTCGGCCGAAAGCAGGGGGTCAACCAGAACATAGTCAGCTTCAGGCAAGGGCAGCGGAATAGTCGAGACCAGAATGTCCCACGATTCGCGAGGAAGAGACTGCACGTCGAACCAGGACAGATTGGCCACAATTTTAATCTCCGGTAATTCCGTTCGTATTCTACTGGCCAGCATATAAGCACTGCCTATGCCAGCCGAACACACAACGAGTGCCCGAAAATAGTCAGTACTAGCCTGGGCCCGGCTGATTGCCGAACCTATATGCATCACCAAAAAGGCGACTTCATCGTCATTAACGCGTAAGTGCGGAAAAACCTCGTCACAGGCACTACGAACCGCATCAAAAACCTGGCAATACTCGCTGCGTATACGCTCAAGCAAGGGATTACGGATCGGCAGACCATTTCTCAGACGGTATGATGCCGGCCCCCAGTGAGCGACCAAGCCGTTACGCAACAAACGATCCTGGGAGAGTTGGTTAGCCAATTTTTGTTCACATACTTCAATGAGCGCGCAAACTTCGTCAAAAGCAGTAAGGCTTTGCCCTAACTGATCGGCCTCAGTAGATTCCAGTTTCGCACCACGCAGAAACCGTTCCAGTGCGGCAGCCTCCGCCTCTAGCGGCCGTAATGCACCATTCAGTTCCGCCAATATGGCCAGTGCACCACTGTATGGATCCAGGAGTCCGGTTTCCGATTCTGCACCCGTTGCGGCGACATCCTGTGGCAGGTTCTGCTTGTCGGAGTTCACCTTTAAAAGGCAAGCACCGTCATTGCGCGTCAGGGCTACCGCCAAATGCACCACCAAATCCAGATAGTCCCGCGGTGCCAGCAGCGGCAAGCGCTTTTTGGCTAATCCGGCAAGCGCCGTTTCAGCTCGATGAAAATTTTGCACTGGGACCAGACTCAACAACAACCCAAGTGGCTCATCCAGACAGCCGTCACAGTAGGTTTCATCATGTAATAAAGCCAGCAAGCCGATCTCACCAATCTGATCACTGATAAGCGAGCATAGGGCTTGCCTGCGTCCATCTTCGCTGCCTTCCAGCCTTAAACCAAGCCCTTTGCGCAAAACCAGCGTCAATCCATACTGCGAAAACCAGGCGGACAGCAAATCCAGATCCCTGCGAATTAATGATGTTGATACGCCAAGTTCACAGGTCAGTGCCAATATTTTGACCACGTCATCAGCTGTCAGCAAAATTAAAGCAACCATGCGCCGCCTGTCCTCGGAATCAAGTTCACTGGGCACACTCTGATGCAGTGCTTCAATACAGGCGGCAATAGACGCAGCTTTTCCGGACAAGGCAATTCCATAACCGGGACGACCGGACAGTATTATATTAAAATCTCGCTTAAGCGGTATAGACAGTCGGGTTATATCGCGATGCACTGTGCGTGTAGAAACCCCCAGTTGTCCGGCTATGCTGCCGAGCGTAACCTCACAACCACTGACCAGCCCTTCCGACTCTGCAAAATGCTGCCAGCCACCATCAGCAAGCATCTGGCTCTCCGCCGGTGGCTGACATTCAGCGAGCAGTTTTTCGAGTATAGCGCGTTGACGCCCGGTCAGATCCATTACATGTTCCCTTCTTACAGCCGGCAGGGGTTACCAAACGCCGGCTGTTATAATATTTAAGCTTTCAGTTGTTCAACCAAGTGGTCATATTCAGGACTTTTCAGAAAATCATCAATCGAAATGTGCATTGCCTTGGCGGCAGCTGCCTTGGCCCGTCCGGTTAGCGAGGTATGGGTAATAACAATATCAGCATCCGCCGGAATCTCTGACACGGCCGCGTTGGCTACCTGAACATTCAGTCCGGCCTTTTTTATTTTATCACGCAATATGGAAGCACCCATTGCACTTGAGCCCATTCCGGCATCGCAGGCAAATACAATTTTACTGACATTCAGCTTGTTACCAGCCAGCGAAGCTGCAGCCACATGCAGTTTTGAGCCTTTCTGCGCCGCGGACTTTTCGGTAGCACTGGTCAGGCTATCGGCGTCTTCATTCTGCTTTCCTAGCTTAAGTAGAGCATATGCAACACCAAGCGAAGTCGCACAGGAAGTAAGCACCCCGAACAGCATGGGGAACAGGCCGCCTTTAGGAGTCATGGCTATGTAGGCGAATATTGACCCCGGCGAAGGGGTAGCCACCAGGCCGGCTCCAAACAATACAAAGGTAAAGGTACCCACCATTCCACCGGCGATTGCAGCAAGAATCAATTTCGGATTCATCAAGATATAAGGGAAATAAATTTCGTGGATCCCGCCAAAGAAATGAATGATGATGGCACCGGGAGCAGACTGCTTGGCCATACCTTTGCCAGCCAGCCAGTATGCCAACAAAATTCCCAGGCCCGGTCCAGGATTGGATTCGAGCATGAAGATAATAGATTTACCCAGAGCTGTAGATTCCTGAATACCGATCGGGCCAAGAACTCCATGGTTAATTGCATTATTCAAAAAGAGCACCTTGCCCGGTTCAATAAAAATATTGGCGAGCGGCAGCAAATTCAAGTTGACTATCGCCCGCACGCCACCGGCCAGAAAATCAGAAATAGCAGTTACCGCAGGGGCAGCGAACAGATAAGCGGCCAAGGCTACCAAGGTCCCTAAAATACCCAGCGAAAAATTATTCACCAGCATTTCAAAACCGGACTTGATTTTCCCTTCTACCAGTTTGTCAAACTTTTTAAGCAGCCACGCGGCGCAAGGCCCTACTATCATTGCACCGAGAAACATCGGGATGCTTGTGCCGACAATAATACCCATCGTTGCCACTGAACCAATTATGCCGCCCCGAGTCTCATGGATCATCTTGCCGCCGGTAAAACCGATCAGCAGCGGCAGCAGGTAGGTAATCATCGGACCTACCAGGCTGGCAAATTTTTCGTTGGGTATCCAGCCGGTAGGAATGAACAAGGCCGTAATCAGCCCCCAGGCAATGAACGCGCCAATATTCGGCATCACCATGCCGCTTAAAAAACGCCCAGATTTTTGCAAAGCAAGCCTAAATCCGCCACCGCTCTGCTTAGTTTGTAAAGTATCGGTCATACATATCCTCCGTGAGCGTATTGTACGACTGCTTTTTAATCCTGTGTTGCCCAAGAAAATCCAGGCAGGACATGACCAGTGCTGACAAATCATATTTGTCAACAGTAAACCGGTAATCTGCTATCTGGCAATGGCATTATATGCCAGCATAAAAAAAACTACAAATATACTGGAAATTATTTTTAAATCGTAGCAGAATTAAAAGTATGGCTGTAGAACGGACCGCACCGCTAACGGTAGCCGCCTCATTGCATATAGCTTCAGATACCCTGGCTATACATCCTAATGACGGATTTGACCTCGGCTTGTACACCAAGACCCATGAAGTAGCTTGGTCAACTGGAATAAGCACCAGAGAATTTATCGAAGGAAACTCCGGAACGGCAGTTACTGCCCGGCTGGAACTGCTGAACGAATGTCCGGCGGAAACGGTGCAGATGAACTACCGGCAGTGGGAAAAAATCGGCAGTCCGGATAAAGTGATCTGCCTGCTGGACGGACAGCGCTTTTATCTGAACGGGTTGCCGAAGGCGGATAAGCGCTGAGTGGGCAGCTACCTGTCAGCACCACACCGGAAACGGACAAGCGCTTAGCGCGCCTCCGCTTCCGGATACACTATGCCGGCCGCGGCCCGGATACGGTCGAGGGTCGACATCAAGTCGGCAGAAAAAGATAGGGGCAGCACCGGGCTTTCGACCAGTCCTTTGTCCAGACAATCCATCACATGCTCGGCTTCGGCCGTGTAGCCATAGCCCGGTACTGCTGGAAAATTCATCAGCTGCTCTGCGCCGCCTTCTCGGCAGACTGTTAGCGTAGTCGGCGCATTAAACTGCCGGTTCAGTCGGATAAAGCCTTTTTCCAGCCAGAACTCGGCCTGTACCGGCGCCCAGAAGGCAACACTCGAACTCAGACTGGCCATACTTCCGTCAGCATATTTAAAATTTACCGCCAGAGTCTGGTCAGCACCGGTGGGGGCAAAAATAGCCATAGCCTGTATGGTTTCCGGAACACCCAGTGCGCACAAGGCTGTAAACACCGGATAGATACCGACATCGAGCAGTGATCCGCCGCCTAAACTAAGATTATATAAGCGTCCTTGCGGATCCTGGTTTCCGCGGAAGCCGAAATCGGCCCGCACCATGCGTAAACGCCCCAGTTCTCCGCTTTGTATCATACGCAAGGCTTCCACAAAGCTCGGATGAAACCGTGTCCAGAACGCTTCCATCAAAAAAGCATTATTCCGGCGGGCCGAGTCTATCATTTGCGAAACCTGAGCGCTGTTGAGCGCAAAGGCTTTCTCGCACAATACCGCCTTGTGTTGATCCAGACAAAGCAAAGCATGGCGGTGATGATGCGAGTGCGGAGTGGCAATGTAGATGATATCAAGGTCCGGATCTGACGCCAGCTCTTCATAAGAATCATAGGCCCGGGCCACGCCAAAACGCGAGGCAAAAGCACTGGCCTTGGCGGCCGAGCGCGATGCAACCGCCGCCAAATGGGCCTGTCCGGCAAATTTAAGATCAGCAGCGAATTTATCGGCAATATGACCGCAGCCCAATATGCCCCAGTTCCAGGTTTTCTTTGCCATACTATCAGCTCACCGTGGCGGCAAAAGCGGCGATGGCTGCCTTACGCTCTTCCGGACTACTCTTGTCCAGCGCATGGCCTAAAGAAGCTGTCGCGCCGAATTCAGCGGTAAACGCCTGACGGACCTGTTCGGGATCGCTGCCCATGTATACCAGAAAAAGGTGGGTCTTTACACCGGCCAGTTCGGCGGCATGTGCACGCAGCCAACTGCGCAGCGGCGGAGCTACCCGGCTGGCCCATACCGGCTGCACCAATACCAGATGGTCAACACCTTCCAGACTGCTTACCGGATCGTCTATCGGGGTGGCCAGACCGGCCCTGGCCTGAAAGCCGGATTTCATGAAGCCCCAGAAACCGCGCCGGTTTACTTTATCGCCAATTTCCCGCACTGGGCTATCCAGTAAGTCGCCCAGGTCTTTGGCAACAGCACGCGCATGACCGCTGCGGCTAAGGTACATAATCAAATTTTTCTGGTTCATAAATTTTTCCTCGTATATACAGCATAGACTTGAGCCGTCAAACTTGCAAGCAACAGATTGACCAGAGCAAATCGCTGTTTTTTAGGGTGAGTCATTAGTGCCGGAACTGGTATCAGCAGATTGTCGCGATACAGTCAGTATGCGCGACGCCAGCAGGGTTTCGCGCCGGGCCGAAATCATCGAGGTGATCACGACGGCTATCAGGATAAGGGCGCCGCCAGCCAATGCATTCAGGCCCGGCCGTTCGCCGATAAAGAGAAATACCCATATCGGGTTAAACACCGGCTCCAGACCGCCGATGAGGATACCTTCCATGGCCCCTACCCGCTTGATGCCCCAGGAAAACAACACCGAGGCGATACCCAGCTGCAGGATTCCCAGCCCCAGAATGGCGCCGATAGCCGGAGCGGTAATAAGCGGTGCCGGCATGAACAGCGAGATGCCACCGGCTATCAGCGCTGTAAACAGATGCGACAGCAGGGTGGATTCAACCGGAGAACCGTCTTTCTGCATGCGCATGAATACATAAAACAGCGCAAAGGTGACACCAGAGGCTATGGCCGCCAGGTCGCCACGCAAGGTTCGCCCGGCGGCGGAGCCTGCGTCACCCACAAAAAAGAGCAGCATGCCGGCCGCCACAACCACAAAACCAAGCAGATGCTCCAGCCGCGGCCGCTCCTTGATGATCAGCGCTCCCAGAATACCGGTGTAAATAGGCGCGCCGTACTGCAGCAGGATGGCATTGGCCGAGGTGGTATTCTTGTTTGCATACACAAACAGCAGCATGGTACCGGTATAGGACAGGGCAGCCGCCACCTGTGCGAAGGAAAAGGTAAATTTGGGTTTGCGCACAATGGCCAGAATGAACAGCGCAGCTATCAGGCTGCGCGCTCCGGCTATGGCAAAGGGGTGCCAGGGTATAACTTTGATGAAAATTCCGGCCAGACTCCAGAACAGGGCGGTGCCGGCCAGAGCTATGCGCCCAAGGGCGAGATTGTGTCGTGCACTGTGCATGTCAGTGATAGTAGCCGCCACCTGCAGGCTTTGGCAAGCCTGGCCGCCAGCGCCGGGCACTTACGCAAACAGCTGAAATTTCAAGCCTAGCCTAGACGATGCAGTTTGACAAAGTGAAACTGCAGCGGTATAGTAAAAGAAACTTGTCGGTCGGTCGACCGACTCACAATCGGAGGAACTCATGCTGCCTTATACAATATTCTGCCGCCTGTTTCAGGGCACCTTCAAGCTGGTATCACCGCTCTTAGCCTGGCGAGAACCGGAGCTGCTGGAAGGGCCGGACAGCATCAAACAACTGCCTCCCCTGTTACAACGCGAAGGCCTGTGCAAACTGCTGATTGTAAGCGACCACAGCATACGTTCGCTCGGCCTGATGGACGGCATGCTGGCCGCACTGGATACAGCGGCCATCGGCTACTGCATCTACGACGGAACGGTACCCAATCCAACCATCCAGAATATTGAGGAAGCAGCCCGTCTGTATCGTAACGAAGGCTGTGACGGCATAATAGCCTTTGGCGGAGGCTCGCCAATGGACTGTGCCAAGGGTGTCGGTGCGCGCATTGCCCGTCCGCGCAAGCCTATAGCCAAAATGAAGGGCCTATTGCGCGTCGGACGGCACATTCCACCGCTGGTTGCCATTCCCACCACTGCCGGTACCGGCAGTGAAGCCACTCTGGCCGCAGTAATCTCCAATCCGGAAACCCATGAAAAATATCCGATAAACGACCATGTACTTATTCCGCATTTCGCGGTACTGGATCCTAATCTTACGCTGGGGCTGCCGCCGCACATCACCTCCACCACCGGCATGGATGTGCTTACCCATGCCATCGAAGCGTACATCGGCCGCTCCAACACCCGGGAAACCGCCAGCGACGCGCTGGAAGCCGCCCGGCTGGTTTTCGCCTACCTGCCAACAGCCTTCAGCAACGGCAAAAATGTTGACGCCCGCGGCTATATGCTCAAAGCTGCCTATCTGGGCGGCAAGGCTTTTACCCGTGCCTATGTCGGTTATGTACACGCTATCGCCCATACCCTGGGAGGCTTTTACCAGCTTCCCCATGGGTTGGCCAACTCGATAATCCTGCCGCATGTTCTGGATTACTACGGCCGCAATGCCTGGAAGCGCCTGGCCCAGATGGCCAGATACTGCGACCTGGCTGACAGCAACATGGATGACCAAACAGCTGCATCCAGGCTCATTTCCCGCATCCGCGAAATGAACAAGCAGATGAACATTCCGGAATCTGTAGACGGCATTAAAACATCCGACGTGCCGCTGATGGTGCGCCGGGCGCTGGCCGAGGCCAATCCGCTGTATCCGGTGCCGCGCATTTTGGGAACAAAAGAAATGACGGAACTGTATTCGATAGTTCGCGGCGGGAAGGGGCTGGTATCATGAGTATGCATATAAGCAATACCTGCATAGGTTGTACTGCCTGCGTTAAAGTGTGTCCGGTTGGGGCCATCAGCGGAGAGCGCAAAAGCCTGCATGAGATAACTGACCAACTCTGCATCGAGTGCGGAGCTTGCGGCAGAGTCTGTCCGGCCGGAGCAGTGCAGGATGCCTCCGGGCAGACCATCGGCAGAATACCGCAGCGCGCCGACTGGCCAAAGCCTAGCTTCGACCTTGCTACATGTATTTCCTGTGCGGCCTGCGCCGACCGCTGTCCGGTTTCCTGCATCAGTATGGGCCACGGCCATACCGGCGGGCTGGAAGCCTGGCCGAAACTCAGCAGTCCGGATGCCTGTGTCAGCTGCGGACTGTGCGCTTTCTACTGTCCGGCCGACTGCATCGTGGTAAGCGGCCCAATACAAGCTGCAGCAACAGGAGCAAAAGCATGAAAACCATCAAAGGCGAATCACGTCGTTATCTTTATATCAACCTGAGTGATAAAAGCTGGCAGACCTTCGAGGCTGCCGAAACCGATCTGGACCGCTATATCGGCGGCAAAGGGCTGGGCCTAAAATTCATCTATGACCGACTGGGTAAAAAGCTGGGAGAAACTGACCCGCTGGGTCCGGACAACATTCTGGCCTTCATGATGGGCACCTTTATTGGCACTGGAGCACCCTGCTCCGCCCGCTTTGCCGGCGTAACCAAGTCGCCGCTTACCGGAATCATGGTGGCGGCTTCGTGCGGCGGCCCCTTCGGCATGGCCTGCAAGACCGCCGGCTGGGACGGAGTGCTGGTACAGGGAAAAGCCGAACAACCCACAGTGGTACGCATTGATGAACATGGCGCAACGTTCGAGGATGCAGCCGAGTTATGGGGACTGGAAACCAGCCCGGCGCAGCAAAAACTGGTCAGCAACCCACGCCAGGGCGCGCTCTTGATTGGCCCCGCCGGTGAAAACCAGGTTCTGTATTCAGTTATCCGTTCCGGCAACCGCTATCTGGGGCGCGGCGGCATGGGCGCCGTAATGGGAGCTAAAAACCTGAAGGCCATTGTAGCCAACGGCATGTCACACCGTATCGAACCGGTACTGGGTGAGCAATTCAAAAAAATAAACAGCAATGCCAAGAAGATGATAGTGCGCAACGACTTTGTGCGTAACTACCGCATGTACGGAACAAATTATAATGTTAAACCGGGCATTGATACCGGGTTCGCACCGGTGCGTAATTTCCGCGACCGCACCGATCCGCGCCTTGAGGCGCTGACTGGCCAGGCAATGACCGAACGCTATAAAACTGAGCACTCCGCCTGCAGCCCCTGCTCGGTATTGTGCGGCCACAAAGGAACCTATCCGGACGGTAAGGTCCGCCATATTCCAGAATACGAAACAACCGGCTTGTGGGGCGGCAACATTCTCAACTTCGATCCGGACCTGATTGGAAGCTGGAACGAACGCATGAACGAGCTAGGCATGGATACCATATCCTGTGGCGTAACCGTAAGCTGGGCCATGGAAGCAGCCGAAAAAGGTCTTCGTCCCAGCACGCTGGCCTTTGGTAAAACCGACAACATCGAAGCCATCATCAATGACATCGGTTATCGCCGCGGCGAGGGTGACGAACTGGCCTTGGGCAGTAAACGCCTGGCACAGAAATACGGAGGCATGGATTTTGCAGCCCAGGTTAAAGGCATGGAGATGGCCGCCTACGACCCACGCGCCGGCTGGGGCCAGGGGCTGAACTATGCTATCGCCAACCGCGGCGGCTGCCATCTGAACGCCTACCCTATCGGCCTTGAAGCCCTCTTCAAATACATCCCGCAATATACGACGCTTTCCAAGGTTTCCTGGGTCTGCTTTATGGAAGACCTGTTCAGCGCCACTAACTCCACCCAGACCTGCCAGTTTTCCATTTTCGGCTACCTGCTTGAACCTCCTGTGGCCCGTTTCACGCCCAAGCCGGTCCTGAAGCTGGCTATGACCGTTCTGCCTGGTGTAGCCCAACTGCTCTTGGACTGGAGCGGCCTGTCAGGCCTGGTTCATACCATTACCGGTCGCAAGATGGGCATGCGTCAGTATCTGAAGTGCGGCCGTCGCACCCATGTACTGGAACGTTATATGAATGTGTTATGCGGGGTTAGTGCTGCCGACGACACGCTGCCCGATCGCTTTCTTACCGAGGCCGTTACCAAACATCCGGTGCACAGCGTTGTCCCCATTAAAAAAATGGTAAAGGCCTACTACCGGAAAAAAGGCTACAGTCAGGAAGGCATACCAACTGAACGCCTACTGGCAGCGCTGGAAATAGAAATTTGAGCGACCGAAAAGAAAAACAGCCCCTTACCAGAGAAACCATTCTGGAACAGGCTCAGCTGCTGTTTATGAGCCATGGGATTCAAAGCACCAGTCTTGCCGACATAGCCGGGGCCGCAGGCATCAGCAAGGGCACCCTGTTTTACCACTTTCGCAGCAAGGACGACCTGATACTGGAAATCGCATCGGCACATATCCAGCGCTTAAGTGATGATATATTATCATACTTAAAAAGCAGTGAGGGCGGCCCGCCCGATTTGCGTAGTTTGCTCAAGCGCTTTCTGGAGGCTGTACTTGCCGCTACACTGCGCAACCGCCTGCACCTGTATCTTTTAGAAGAAGGAATACGGGGCAACACGATACTGAAATCAGCCATGCATGACAAATACAGCGAATGGCTGAATACAATTTCCAGCACACTACGACACTTTCTGGGAGCTGAGGCAACGCTGGCTGCACCGCTGATACTGGCCATGGCCGACGGACTGGTCATACAATCAATGTTGGGACATGCTCCGCCTGATATTGAGGCTATGATCGGAATCCTGCTGCCGGAATCCTGCTAAAATAAAAACAGCAAAAAGGCTGCTCCGAAGGGAGCAGCCTTTTTACTTGTCAGAATGAGGATTACCCTCAGGGTTGTATAATTCCGAGATTGTAAAGGAATACGATAATGATACCAACCGGAGCAATTATCCGCGCGGCCCAGATAAATACCCAAAAGAACATGGCCCTTAACGTTCCGCCATTGGAAACCTCATCACGTACATCGGCGGCTTTCATTTTCCAGCCGACAAACAAGGAGATAAACAAACCGCCAATGGGCAGCAGGAAGTTGGCCGAAAATTTGTCCAGCAGGTCAAAGAACCCAACCCGTATCCATTCCCCACTGGAGAAGAAGGGGAACATAATATCGGACGTCCGACCCATGGAAAGGGAAGCAAGCATGCCAATGACTGTTATTAAAATTGTAACGATAATAGTGGCTTTCTTGCGATCCATACCCTTCTCTTCGGAAAAATAAGCGACAACTACTTCGAGGATGGAAATCGATGAAGTAAGGGCTGCCACCGCCAGCAGAGCGAAGAACATGGTAGCAAATATCGGCCCACCAAACATCTGGTTAAACACACTGGGCAGAGTAACAAATACCAAACCGGGGCCGGCTGAAGGCGTTACATTGAAGGCAAATACTGCCGGGAATATGGCCAATCCGGCCAACAGGGCAATACCGGTATCGGCCAAGGTAACCTGAATAGCAGTCGTTCCAAGGTTTTCCTTCTTGTTGATGTACGATCCGTAGGTGATCATGGTACCCATACCCAACGACAGCGAGAAGAAAGCATGTCCAAGCGCATCGAGTACCGCTTTACCGGTGAGCTTGCTGAAATCCGGTTTTAGAAGAAAATCGATACCGGCACCCGCACCAGGCAGTGTCATGGAGCGAATTGCCAGAATTACCAACAGACCCAAGAGCAGTGGCATCAGTATCTTTGAGTACTTCTCAATACCATTCTTTACACCGGCCAGTACAATGCCAGCGGTTAGGGTCATAAAAATTCCCTGCCAGAATATGGGCAGAAAATCAGTACTGATAAAACTACCGAAGTAATTTCCGACAGCTGCGGGATCCATGCTCTCAGAATTGCCGCCGATTGCCATAAAGGTATAATGCAGAGTCCAGCCGGCTACGACGCCGTAAAAAGCCAGAATCATAAAGGCAGCAGCGATACCCATCCAGCCGGTTAGGAACCAGGGAGTTCCGGGGGCAAGTCGCCTGAAAGAACCGGCGGCGTCCTTCTGGCCACGCCGGCCGATAACAAATTCGGAGAGCATTACCGGTACACCGATCAGGGCGATACAGCCCAGATACACCAGAATAAAGGCGGCACCGCCGTTCTCTCCGGTTATGTAGGGAAATTTCCATATGTTTCCCAACCCTATGGCCGAACCTGCGGCCGCGGCAATTACGCCGAACTTGGTGGCAAAGCCATCACGCTTCTGTACATCTGCCATGTACGTTCTCCTTGTTTGTGAAAAATTATTGTACGACCATACATGGTCATTGAGCCCGATTTTAGTGTCCCGCTTCTCCAAGATAGGCACTGCGCACCCGATCGTCTTTAAGCAGGTCTGCTCCACTGCCGCTAAAGGTTATGCGCCCGGTTTCCAGGACATAGCCGATATCCGCAACCTCGAGAGCAGCCTTGGCGTTTTGCTCGATAAGTAGAACAGTTACACCTTCTTTATTTATTTCGCGTACGATATCGAATATCATTTTTACGATCAACGGCGCCAGGCCTAGCGACGGCTCGTCCATCATAAGCAGTTTAGGCCGGGTCATGAGAGCGCGCCCGACTGCCAGCATCTGCTGCTCGCCACCGGACAAGGTACCGGCCTTTTGCTTCATACGCTCTTTTAGTCGTGGAAACAAACCAAACACCCGTTCACGGTCTGAGTTGATTTCCGGCTTGTCGTTCCGGCAAAAAGCGCCCAGGCTGAGGTTTTCGTCAACCGTCAGGTTCGGGAAAACCCGGCGTCCTTCCGGTACCAGAACAACGCCTTTTTTTACAATATCTTTAGTTGCCAGGCCGGTAATGGTTTCGCCGTTCCAGGAGACAGTACCGGTAGTTGGTTTTACCAGTCCGACTATAGATTTAAGAGTGGTACTTTTACCGGCACCATTGGCACCTATCAAGGTTATTATCTTGCCGTCCGGCACTTCAAAACCGATACTCTGTATGGCGTGAATCCCGCCATAGTGCACCGACAAATTAT
>Ga0180007_10002371_pt1 | contig 22622 bp, 25 predicted proteins | sample MM_PC_MetaG_FD_121122 | JGI IMG/M metagenome (GOLD analysis project Ga0180007, IMG submission 121122) | Groundwater microbial communities from the Aspo Hard Rock Laboratory (HRL) deep subsurface site, Sweden - MM_PC_MetaG | ecosystem: Environmental > Aquatic > Deep subsurface > Groundwater... | reverse complement strand
CCTGATGCTATTGTAATTTCTACTTTTTCATTATTGTTATTAATTGCGGGAAAATGTTTAAATTCCATTTTTTAGAAAGTTTTAGGTCCTAGGAAGAAACCGTCTTTTTTGTGTTTTGTGTTTTTTAGGGCTTCTTCTTGTGTTAAGCTTTTTTTAGGCGAATCTTCCCTGAAAACATTTGTTATTTTAATTGGTTGAAATGTTGGGTGCAGATTGTGTACATTTGCGGAGTCTATTTCTGAAAAATATTTTAAGATTTCTCTGAACTGAGGTATAAACTCTTCTTTCTCTTCTTCTGTTAGCTTTAATTGAGCGTTTTTTGCTACTTTTTCTATTAGTTCCTTGTTGATTTCCATGTTATCTAGTTTAAGCTTCCGATTCTGGGGTCAGTAAATAGTAGTTCAATACATTCTCTGTGTATTCCGAATGTGTCTGACGCTATTGTGCTTTGATTATGTTGTATGTGCAAAGCTCCTGTTTTTATATCTTTGCTTGGGCATTTATCGTATCTGCATCTAAAACGATTGGTTTGGAGGTATGTAACTTGTGTATTTTCTTGAAATTGGGTATGCTCTTTTCCAAGATATCTTCCAAAATAATCTCTAATTTCTTTTAAGCCTTCTAAATATTTAGAGCTTATCATTTATCTAATTTTAATTTAAGTTCTTTTAATTGTTCGTTGGATACATTTGAAGGAGCTTCTGACATCAAATCTTGTGCTGCTTTGTTTTTTGGGAAGGCTATAACTTCTCTTATGTCTGTGTGTCCTATTAATAGCGCTACCATTCTATCTAAGCCAAGAGCTATTCCTCCATGTTTTGGAAAGCCGTAATCTAGCGCTTCTAATAAAAAGCCAAATTTTTCTTTTGCGTTTTCTTCTGAAATTCCTAGTGCTTTGAATACTTTTTCTTGTATGGATTTTTTATGAATCCTAATAGAACCTCCCCCTAATTCTGTTCCATTTAACACTAGATCATAACCTTTACTTCTGACGCTTTTAGGGTCAGATGTCATTTTGTCTACATCTTCTTCGTTTGGAGAAGTGAATGGATGGTGTACTGAAACGAATCTTTGTTCTTCTTCACTATAATCGAAAAGAGGGAAATTATTTACCCATAAAAAGTTGAATTCGTCTTTTTTTATTAATGAATATTTATTTGCTAATTCTTTTCTTAATCTTCCTAATAAGTCATTTACTTTGTTTTTTCTGTCTGCTATGAAAAAGATTATTCCTTGTTTTGCTTTTGTTTGGTGAAGTAATTCCTTTTTTGTTTCGGGTGTGAAGAATTTTGATAATGGGCCTTCTAGGTTCTTGTCTTTTATTTTTAAGTAAGCTAAACCTTCTCCTTTGTTTTGTTTTATGAAATCTTCTAGTTCATCTATTTCTTTCCTTGAAATTTCTTTTTCTAAGTAGGTACATTTTACTGATTCTGCTTGTTTGAAAATTTCAAATGAAGTTTTTTTTGCTGTTTTGTCTATGTCAATTAATTCTAAACCGAATCTTAAGTCTGGAGAATCTGTTCCATACTTTTCCATTGCTTCATCGTATGTTATTCTTGGAAAAGGTGTTTTTACATCAATATTATGGATGTCTTTCATTACTTTTTTCATTAAACCCTCTAGTAATTTGTAAATGTCTTCTTCTTCTATAAAGGACATTTCTATATCTAGTTGTGTGAATTCTGGTTGTCTGTCTTGCCTTAGGTCTTCATCTCTGAAACATCTGACTATTTGGTAATATCTATCAAAACCAGAGGCCATTAGAATTTGTTTGAAGATTTGTGGTGATTGAGGTAATGCGTAAAATTTTCCTGGATGAACCCTTGATGGTACTAGGTAATCTCTTGCTCCTTCTGGTGTGCTTTTTGTTAGGAAGGGTGTTTCTATGTCTATGAATCTATTTTGATCCATGTATTCTCTTATTGATCTTGTTATTTTGTGTCTTAATAGGATGTTGTTTTTTTGTGTTTGTCTTCTTAAATCTAAGTAGCGATATTTTGATCTTACTGATTCAGAGACCTCTTTGTCTGAGTCTATTTCAAAAGGAGGTGTTTTTGATTTGTTTTGTACTTTTAGGTCTTTTACGTGAACTTCTATTTCTCCTGTTGAGAGATTTGGGTTTTTCATGTTTCTGGGGCGTAATTTTACTGTTCCTGTGATTTTTATTACGTCCTCTCTGGAAAGATGTTCTGCATGAGAAAAGGTTTCTTTATTTTCTGGTGTGAATACTACTTGAGTTAGTCCGTATCTATCTCTTAGATCTATGAAGATTACTCCTCCGTGGTCCCTTCTTGTATGAGTCCAACCGCATAATGCTACTTCTTTGTTGGTGTCCTTTCTACTGAGTTCTCCACAAGAATGAGTTCTTAGGCTGGTTTTTAGACTCATAGATAGAAAAAAGCCCTAAGTTTATATTTAAACCTTTTTCTTTACTCGCTGTGCCAGAAATGGGTTATTGCTAGGGCTAATAGGAGGAAAGCCACTCCAAGTGCTATATATGGATCTATAATACTGGTTCCTACTACTGCTCCTGTTACTGATGGAGTTGTAAATGACTTTATTACGAAATAGACTCCGCCTATTAAGGAAGCAAATATTAGAGATCTCCTTAAAATTGAGAATATGGTCTCTTCTTGTAGTTTTATTTCGATCACCTCTGGTTATTTAAGGGTTTTATTTGTTTTTAAATGTTTCTAGTGTTCTGGTTATGGTCGAATTATTTATTAACGAAATCTAAAGATTTCTAGAATACGCTATTAGTCCCTGTCTATTTCTTAAAAACGAAAGGTTTAAATATTATTACGTAATATTACGTAATATGGAAATAATAGGCAAAGTTAGCAAGGGTAGTAGGATGGACCAAATATACATTCCGAGGAATAGGATAGGTTTGGATATTGGAAGTTATGCTGTTGTTAGACCTTTAGAAGTAAAAAGATTTGATGAAAAACCCTATTTTTATAATATTAAATTTATTGAGCCACTAAAATTAGGAATAGTTGGAGAAATTATGGGCGCTATTAACAGGATGGTTGAAGACTATGAAAATATAATAGTTACTGGTTCTTTTTTGGACAAGGGATTTAATTTTAATGATATAGATGTGATAGTGGTAAGTGAAAAGAAATTAGATAAAAGAAAGATTATAAGAGAAATAGAGAATAAAATAAAAATTGAGATTCACTTTATCGTACTAAGTAGTAGAGCTTTGATAAAGGGGTTGTCTATTGATCCATTGTACCAAATGATGTTAAGTAAATGCGTTTCTAAAAAAAGATTTGTATATAGATTCAAGCCAAAAATGAGTTATAAAATTTTGGATTTACATCTCTTAAAAAGCAAATTATTAATAGATAATTTTGATGATCTAAATGGGAATGAGAAGTATTCTCTTATAAGAAATGTGGTTGCTATTTCTTTGTTTTTGAAGTATAAGAAGGTGAATAAAGAGAGAGTTGATAAGGAAATAATAAAAATTTTTAATTTGAAGAGCATTAGCGAGATAAAGGAAAACATGTTGGATAAGGGTCTCTTTTTAAAAAAATATAGAGTAGAGTATAGGAGGGTATTCAATAAACTCATGAAGGGCATTAGAAATGGTACATAATAGGAATAAACTGATTGATCTGTTTGTGGGAAACATTTCAAATTCGATTGTTCATAAAATCTTAGAAAAAGCGATTGATACTGAAGAAATTGGTAGAAGGTATGATAAGGAAGCAATAACGAGCCGGGAGATTGCTAGAAAATATAGAGGGAAGATTAATCCTATTGGAACCAGACTGCCTGAAAAAGATATTGAGTATATTCGAAATAAGATAGTAAATAAAGTTAGGGCTGAATTGGGGTTGCGGATTTCAAAAGGCTATAGAAATATTGATTTAGATTTGATTGAAGGACTAGTCGACGATACCTTAAAAAATATGAAGGTTATTTAGAATTTATTTTGTCTTTTTTAGTTCTTTCTTTTTTAGTATTTTATTCAAAAATAGGAAGATTTATAAATAAACGAAAGTTATATATATTGATAACTTTGGTTAATCCTATAAAATGACCACAAAAATACCTATAATCTTAAAATTAAAAAAACAATCTCAGAAAGATATAGCTAGAGCTCAAGATATTATCGTCGAAGAAACATTTAAAATTTTCGATAAGGCTGTTTTTCACGGCGGAACTGCCATTTGGAGATGTTATAACGGAAACAGGTTTTCAGAGGATGTGGATGTATACATTCCTAAGGATCTTGAAAAAATTAATTTATTTTTTGAAACCTTAGAAAAAAGAGGTTTTAAAATTGAAAAGAAAAAAATAGGAGAAAACAGCCTATATTCAAGTTTAAGAATTAATAATGTTATTGTAAGATTCGAGTCCCTATTTAAAACTGCTAAAGGGGAGTTAAAAGATTATGAAACAGTGGAGGGAGAGTTCATAACTGTTCACTGTTTGAGACTAGAGGATATTATAAAAGGAAAAATTAATGCATATTCAAACAGATTAAAGATTAGGGATATGTATGATATCTTTTTTTTGTTAAGATATGTTGAGGATAAGAATAAAATCAGAGATGACTTAAATAATTTTATTAGAAATTTCAAAAAACCACTTGACGAAAAAAACTTAAAAGTCCTTATTTTTGATGGTTTAACACCTAGTGTTGGGCAGATGTTAGATTATATTGGGAGGAAATAAAAGGGATGGGAAAACAAAAATATTTATCAGATATTAAAAATTTGTTTAAGAAAAGTCCTGTTGTCAGCTTTAAATCCATTGAAAGAATAATTAAAAATAAAAAAAGAGTAAAACAATACACAAAACAATTGATTAGAAATCTAATATCAAAGAATAAAATAAAAAAACTTGCAAAAGGGTACTATACATCTCATGATGAAGTCTCTTTTAGTGTTTTTTGCTTTAAACCAGCGTATTTTGGACTACAAGATGCCTTAAGTATTTATGAATTATGGGAGCAGGAAACAATACCAATAATAATTACTACAAGGAAAGTCAGACAAGGTATTAGAAAAATCCTAAAAGTTAATGTTTTAATAAGAAGAATCACTCCAAAATATTTGTTTGGATTTGATTATTACAAAGATGGGGATTTTTATTTTCCGTACTCTGATGTTGAAAAAACCTTTATCGATATGGTTTATTTTAAGCAGCCTTTAGATGAGGAGGTAATTAAAAATTTTAGAAAAAAAATCAATGTGAAGAAGTTAGGAGCTTATTTGAAGAAATATCCCAAAAAATTTAGGAATAGGGTGTTATTGAAATTGGGCAAAGGCGGGGGAAAAAGAGTCTATTCGGCAGGCGATAAGAAGTTTTAAATAAACCTGGATTTGTTTAGTTTTATGGATAAAAATAAAGAGGAGTATTTGATTCTGCTGTTTGCGTTTGTTGTTCTTGCAGTAACCTACTTCTTTGTGGATCCGAGCATTCTTGGGTTTATTGTTTATGAAAATCAAACTGTTGAGCAAATAGATACTTTTAATTATAACTCTTCTTTAATAGAATTTGGTGAAGATATCAGACTAAAAGCAACTATAGAGAATTTTACATGGGTGGAAAGTAATATTTCTTTCTATGCTGTAAACGCGGGGTACTACAATCCGGATGATAAGGTCAATAAGGTTAAGGAAGTAGACGGGTATTTGGCTATAGACGAAGATGAAATATTTAATATTGCCTTTGACCAAGAATTAGAAAACAATGATATACTAACATTGTTAATAAAAAGTGGCTCTCCAACGAATATATATTTATGCGGAGCTACAACTGAGTGTGGGTCTTCTGAATATGGCTCTATCTATTACAATGGAACAGATGACCAATGGTTAAATATATCTTTAATAAATCTGAATTCTCCTAAAAATATTTTTGGACTGGATATTGAAGAAGACATAAAAGTATACTATATTTCTTCTACAAGGACCAATCTTTCTCATGCTTACATAAATTATAATGATGAACTAAATAAAATACAGCAAATTGGAGAGGGTTACCTTGCGATTAACAAAGATAAAATCTTTGATATAGGATTCGATAATGCTTTGAAAAATGGGGATATCATTAATTTATATTTAAAAAATTCAGATGCATCACCTATACACTTGTGTAATCCTTCGATATCTTGTGAACCTCCAGGGTATGGATTAGTAGATTTTGATGGAAATGAGGGCTGGGTTAATATTGTGCTGTCTGAATTGAGTTCTCCTATGAAAATGTTTTATTTAGATCCTGTTTCTATTAAAATAGATTATATTAATGCTTCTCATACAGAGGAAACTACTTTGGCTAATCAAACGGTTGCCTATAATCCAGCATATTTAGAAACTTTCGATTTTGAACCTGAGAATCTTTCTCATTGGAATAATCTTGCATGGGATCATACTTTAAATGATCAAAATATAGTCTACATGTATTCGACTGATGGTGGTTCGATTTGGATTAATTTGACAAGTAATTCTTTATTAGGCATTAATAGCAGCAAGATAAGATTCAAAATTCTGCTTGAAACAAATGGGACAGAGACTCCGATATTGTATTCTTTAATTTTAAATTATACTGCCCTTTTTGATGTGGATGAAATTGTCGGGGGGAATGAAACCTCGGAGGGTAATGAAACATCTCTCCCTGTTGAGACTCCGCCTTCGAGTGCTGCTCCGTCTGGTGGTGGAGGTAGTGGAGGAAGTAGCCAAACTACTTTTGCAGAAGAGGGAGAAGCTACTCTGGTTGAAACAGATGAAACTGAAGAAGAGGAAAAAAGTTTGGAATTAGTAAACCCTATATTATCTTCTGAAAAAGAAAATAAACCTATTGATGGGGCTGCTGTTAAGGAAACTGAAGAGGGGGGCGATGCGGGTGTGTTTGGTTATTTTATATTGGTTTTTGTAATCTTGATTTTATTTTTGATTTATTTTTTTTGTTTTAAAAGGCGAAGAAGTAAGAGATCAACTAAGAAGAAATAATTATTTATGATATTTTTTCAATATTTTCATTACTAATTGGCCATCTACGGTCCCACGATATTTTTTCATTATATCGCCCATCAAGCCGCCTATTGAAACACCCTTGTTTTTTTGTACTAAGTCTTTTATGAAATCTTCTAATTCTCCTAAAGAGACTGTTGAGAATTTTGATAAATCTGGTTTATTCCCGGTTAATAGGTCTTTTAAGATTTCAATCGAGGCTTCTTTTGGTACGTTATTTCTCTGTAGATTTTCTAAGATGAAATCAAAATGTTCTTTTTTTGGATCTTTTTTTATGCTGAATCTTGATTTGAGCTCTTTTGGCACTTCTAATAATAAATGTGCAATGAACTTTGGTTCTATTTTGTATTTTTCTGCGTAATAATCAAAAGGAATGTTTTGTTTTAAGATTTCTCTTGCGTATTGGGCTGAGATTTTGTATTTTTTTTCAAAGTTTAATGATCTTTCTGTGATTAGTTCTGGGATTTCTATTGATTTTAAGAAATTATTAGTCAATGGGAATGTTTTAAGGTCTGTGTCTGGATATAAACGAGAAGAACCTGGCATTGGTCTTAAGTAGGAGGTAGTGAAATTTGGTTCTACTTTTCTTACATGCGCTTCTTCTTTTTTATTTTTTAATTGTCTCTGAATTTCTATTTCAATCACTTTTGGTATTGATCTCAGGTCTTGGAATCCTTTTAGTTCAACTCTTTTTTGACCCTTGATTGAGATATTAACATCTTGACGTACAGCGCCTATGCCTCTCCTGGCTTTTCCTGTACTCTTTACAATCATTCCGATTTTTTCTGCTGTTTCTTTTACGTGTTTCGGGTCCTTTAGATTTGGAGCTGTTGCAATTTCTAGTAAAGGGATGCCTAACCTAGATAATTCATATGTTGTTGTATCCTTGTCTGTGCTAATTTTTTTTGCAGCATCTTCTTCTAAGTATAAAGTTGGAATTCTTATTCTACCTTTTGAGGTTTCTATAAAACCGTCTCTTGCGATTAAAGCTGTTCTTTGGTAGCCTGATGGATTTGAGCCATCAATTACGAGTTTTCTCATAATTATTATTTCATCTACTGTTTTCATGTTTAGTAGAGTTGCTACTTGGATTGCTACTTTAATTGTATCTTGATTTATTGGATATGGCGGACATTCATCTAGCTCAACAAGACAAGAACTTGTTTCTGCACACTTATAGATAAAAATTTTATTTTTAGTTTCTTCGTATTTTGCCGCGATGTCTTTTTTTCCTAATTCTCCTTCGAAAGCTCTTAATTTTCTTGAAACTTCGAAATTAATCGGGTTTGGATCATTAATTAGATTAGGACAGTGGCAGAATAATTTCCTTGTTGAGAGTTGATAGTGTACCTCTAAACCAGATTTAAATCCTAAATCTTTGTGGTTTGTCATGATTTATTTGTTTAATAAGAATTTTATATAGTTATCGATAAGATTACCTTTTCCAAATTATTACTCCTTTTTTTCTGATTTCTCTTATTCTGTGTAATGGGATTGTTTTGTTGTTTGTTATGAAGAGGTTTTCTTCTATTGTTATGTTTTTGAATTCTGCTGGAATTAGTTTTTTTATGAATCTGTCTTGGTAACAGATTGTTATTTCTTTTGGATTAAATTTCTTTGAGTATTTTATTTTATTTAGGAATTGTTTGATTGGGATCATTGGATTTCTTGAGCCTTGTTATGAAGTTCTTTGGATTTGCTATCTTTTTCGGAATTCAGAATGAGGAAGGTTATTGTTAGGCTGAATAAAGTCGTGAAGATATTGCTAGTTGCAGTATACACCAGGCCACCTATACCGATGGTTACTGTAGCTAGAGCAATTAAAATTGCATTATATTCTGTGAGAAGTCTTTTATGTTCCAGTTCAATTTTTTTAACCTTTTGCATATCTCGCATATAATAAGCCTCCTATAACAAGTACAATGCCAGTCCAAAAATATATCTGTCTTGAGGCTTCTATACTAAATGAATAAAGAAAAGTAACTACTCCCATGAGAGCGAGGACGATTCCTATTGTTTTATTATCCAACTTATTTCACCTCCTTTTTATTCTAAATACTGGGAAACTAAAATACGTTCGTTTAATTCTCCTCTTAGATTTTTGTTCCAAAGTGTGTAGAATTCTTTTTTGTGATTGCTTAAGAGCCATGCTGCTTTTATGAATGCTGTTTCTGTTGAAATATCTGAATGATTATTGATGACCCCTGCTTCAGTTAATTTTCTTCCTGAAGAATAAACGTTCATATTTACTGTTCCAAAGATACATTGAGAGGTCATTATTATTGGCATTTTTTTTGCTAATCTTTTTATTGTGTTGAGTATGTTTGTGTTTTCTGATGATTTAGAGTCAATCTTTTCTACTGGAGCGTGGCCTAGTCCAGTTCCTTCTAAGATCAGAGCATTAAAATTTTTGTAGTTGTCAATTTCTTTTGCGTATAAATGCGGATGTGTTTTCAAGATTCCAATTTTTATGTTTTCTTTGATTGGTTTTAGTTTGAATTTTTCTTTTGGTTCTTGTGGTTTTTCTAAGAAAGTTATTTTTTCTCCTATTGTTGCTATAGGCTGGGAATTTATTGGTTTAAATGCATCTCTCCTTGATGTGTGGAGCTTTCTTGTTTTGCATGCTGGCAAAATTGCGGATATGTTATCATTTGGAGAGAAATGCATGCAGATTGCTATTCCTTTGAAATTTGTTTCTTTAATGAATCTTGCAGCATGGATTAGGTTTAGTGCTGAGTCTGTTGATGGTCGGTCTGATGATCTTTGTGAGCCTACTAAGATTACTGGGATTTGAATATTTTCTAGGATAAATGCCAGGGCAGCTGAGGTGTAATGAAGAGTGTCTGTTCCGTGAGTTATTATGATGCCTTTCACATTGTTTTTTAGTTCCTTTTCAATCTCTTTTGCGATTATGTTGTAGTTGTGGAACCTTATGTTTTCGGATAGAGTATTTGATATCAATCTGGATGTTATATTTGCTATTTTTTTTAATTCAGGGAATTTTTTTAGGAGATCTTGTGGTGAAAACTGTGCAGAAACTGCTCCGGTGTCATAAGATACTCGAGAGGCGATGGTTCCTCCTGTATGAAGTATGGATATTGTTGGAAGATCTTTGTTTTGAGTGATTTTTTCAGGTGTTTCCTGTTGTTTTTGGTGTTTTTTTAGTAGTTTTGTTGATTTTATTTGTGATTTTTTGATGGAAATGTTGTAACCGGAGTCTAATTTTAGGGAAATATTTTTTTGATTTTGAGAGGGAATAAAAATACCTTCTATGTTTTCATTGACGGTGGTGACTTTTATGAAATCACCTAGAGAAAACTGTATTTTTTTCATAATAAGCAAGGAAAAGAAGGCAGTTAAATAATCATTTATATTATGAGAAATATATTTCTAAGTTAAGTAATGTTTAAATAGATATTCATTGTTTAAAAGTAAACTATTAATAAAAATAGAATAGATATGATTTTAATTTTAGGCGATTAAAATCATTAAATTTTAGGCGTGTAAAGTTTGAAAATAGTTAGGCAACTATTTCTGTAAAGTTTAAATCATGAATCATTAAACTTTATCAAAACTTTTTCTGAAAATAAGAAAATACAAACTGAAATATAAATATTATGGTGGTATAGAATATAATAAACTAAACAAGGGGGAGATAAAAAAATGGAAGGATTGATTCAAGACGCATTACAAAACCAGGCAAATCTGATGCCGGAACTAAAGGTGGGGAAGGCGGAGATACGTGTTATTGGTGTAGGTGGTGCTGGTTGCAATATGGTTAACTGGTTACATAAGAAGGGCGTTGATGGTGCGCATGTTTGTGCAACGAATACTGATAAACAACATCTTGATATTACATCTGCTGATCATAAAATCCTTATTGGCCGAGAATTAACAAGAGGGTTGGGTTGCGGTGGTTATCCTGATAAGGGAAGAGAGGCTGCTAGAGAAAGTTTACAAGAGTTGAGACAGGTCCTGAAGAATTCAGATATGGTATTTGTTTGTGCTGGTGAAGGTGGTGGAACAGGTACTGGTGCGGGTCCTGTTGTTGCTCAATTGGCTAGAGAGTCTGGAGCTATTGTTATCGGCACCGTGACTATGCCTTTTGATATTGAAAGAGCTAGAGTTGATAAAGCTGAATTTGGGTTGCAGCAACTGAGAGAGGTTTGCGATACTGTAATTGTGATCGATAATAACAGATTAGTTAATATTGCTGGTAATTTACCCATACAACAGGCTTTTGCTGTTGCAAATGAGTTGATAAGTACTATGATTAAGGGTATTGTTGAGATTATTGCAGTGCCTTCATTGGTGAATTTGGATTATGCTGATGTTAGAGCTATAATGGCTAATGGTGATGTTTCAGTTATTGGTATTGGCGAGGCTAATAGCGATAATAAAGTTGATGAGGCAGTAAGAAGAGCCCTGACTAATCCTTTACTTGATGTTAATTACCAAGGATCTACTGGAGCTTTAATTCATATTAGTGGTGGAGAAGATTTGACTTTGGATGAAGTTAGTAAGGTTGGTGAGATGGTTACAGAGGCTCTTGATGATGATGCAAATGTGATATGGGGAGCAAGAATTGATCCTTCTATGAATGGAAAAGTTAGGGTTATGACTATTATAACCGGAGTTAACTCTCCGTATATTTTGGGGAAGGTGAGCCGTAGGCAAGCCACCCCTGCTGCTCTGGCGATTAGTGATGAGTTAGGCATTGATATGCTGATACCTGGAAAATAATACTCAAAGGGCAAACCCCCCTATAGAATTGCCCTCCAAGCTTTGTCTTGCTGGTACTCCTTTTGGAGTGCTAGCATTTTTTCTTTTTTTAAAAAATAGAAAGAGATTATTTTTTTCTTTTTTTGATTAATTTCTTTTTTAATTTATCTAGGTTTTTTTCCAAGGGAAATGCTGAAAGATTGGTTTCTCTTTTTGTGAATCCAAATTCTTCGAAATACGTTACAAGCTGAATTTCATTTCTTTTTGTTTTTTTATAAGCGCCTTTTTGGTAGCCTAGAGTTATTAGGTGAGAGGGGACTAAGTGTGGTGGCAATTTTAAGCAATTTGCTGCCTCATTTTTGTCTGAGATGTCTACCCAACAAGTGCCTAGGCCTAATTCTGTTGCCTTGAGCATCATTTGAGTTGTTGCGGTTGCTGTGTTTTGAATTGAGAATTCTACTGCTCTTTTTGGGTATAGGCTCTGTATATTTCTGAAATCATAACAAATAACAATTAGGGCTGGTGCTTGGGCTATCCAATCCTGATCTAAGCAAGCAGAGGATAATCTTAACATTTTGTCTTTATTTCTTACAACTATAAAAACCCAATTTTGAACGTTACCTGAAGATGGAGCGGATTTTGCAGCTTCTAGTACTTCACAGACTAAATCATGCTTTACATCTTTGTCTTGATAGTCTCTTATGCTGTGGCGCTCTTTGATTAATTTACCAAAATTCATAGTAATATTTAAATGGTGGCAGGTATTTAAATTTTGTTATGGATTACTCAAAATTGGTCGAGGTCTACTTGGAGCTGGAGAAAACAAGCAAAAGATTGGAGAAGGTTGATATTATTTCTGATTTGTTAAAAAATTGCGGCAAAGATGATTTAATTAGGATTGTGCGCTTATTGCAAGGAAGGGTTTTTCCTTTGTATGATGAAAGGAAGATTGGGATGAGTTCTAGGTTGATACTGAAGGTTATTGGTCAGAGTGCTGGAGTTTCTGTTTCTGATGTTGAAAAACTTTGGAGGAAGAAGGGCGATTTAGGTGATGTGGCTGAAGAGTTACTTAAACATAAAAAACAAACTACTCTTGCACAAAGAAAATTAGATGTCCAAAAGATTTTTGATAATATTAGAAAATTAACAGAGATGGAGGGGGAAGGCACTGTAAATAGAAAAATTGGTTTGATTGCTGAACTGTTGACTAGTGCAAGGCCTGTTGATGCAAGATTTATTGTTAGAACTGTTTTGGATGAGTTAAGAGTTGGTGTTGCTGAAGGCGTGTTAAGGGATAGTATTGCTAAAGCCTATGGTTTTGATGCTAATGATGTTGAAAAAACATTTGATGTTTTGGTTGATTATGGCGAGGTTGCTGAAAAAGCTAAGGAAGGAAAGTTAAGAAAATTAAGTTTGGAGGTTGGTAGGCCCTTGAGAGTTATGCTTTCTATTAAAGTTGATGATGTTGGGGAGGCGTTTAAGGCTGTTGGTAAACCTGCTTTATGTGAACAAAAAATAGATGGGTTCAGGGTTCAAATTCATAAAAAAGGTAAGGAAGTTAAATTATTTACTAGAAGATTAGAAAATGTTACTAAACAATTTAAGGAAACTGTTAGTGTTATTAATGAGCATGTGAAAGCAAATGAATGTATACTGGATTCTGAGTTTGTTGGTTATGATCCTAAAACAAAAAAGTATTTGCCTTTTCAGAATATTTCTCAGAGGATAAAAAGAAAATATAATATTGAGAGCGTAGCTAAAAAGTTTCCTGTTGTGATTAATGTTTTTGATGTTTTGCATTACAATGGGGAAGATTTGGTTAATGAAGAGCAAGAAAAAAGAAGAGAACTTTTGGAGAAGATTGTTAAAGAAAGAAAGTGGAAATTTGTTTTAACTGATAAATTGGTTACTGATAATGAAAAAAAGGCTATGAAATTTTTTAAAGAGTCTTTGAAGGAAGGACATGAAGGTTTGATGATAAAAAATTTGAAAGGAGTTTATCAGCCTGGTAGGAGGGTTAGTGGTTGGGTTAAATTGAAAAATGTTTTGGAGCCTTTAGATCTTGTAATTATCGGAGCTGAATGGGGTTCTGGAAAGAGAGCGGGTTTGTTGAGTAGTTTTGTTTTAGGGTGTAAACATGGGAATGAGTTTTTGGAATGTGGAATGTTAGGTACTGGAATTAAGGAGAAGAGTGAGGAAGGTGTTTCTTTTAAAGAATTAACTAAACTTTTGAAGCCTTTGGTGGTTAAGGAAGAAGGTAGAAAAGTCAAAATAAAACCAAAGGTTGTGATAGAGGTTGGATATGAAGAAATTCAGAAAAGTCTTACTTATTCTAGCGGGTTTGCATTAAGATTTCCTCGACTGTTGAGGTTGCGGTTTATGGAAAAAAGCCCCCGTGATACAAATACTCTGGAAGATATTAAAAAATTCTATAAACAACAGAGAAAATAAACTTTTTAGGATAATAATCTTTATATAGTGGTTTGGTGTTACACCATAGTAAATATAATCTTTACAAAGTGAAAAACAAGAGCTGTATTCATTAGTAGTTAATGGATATAACTGTCCATATTATAGAAAAAAGGTGGGTGATATTGGCCTAGGAGGTCTGTATAATGATTATGAAGGATGATTTTTTAGTTAAATTGAGACAATATTTCGGTCTTAATTTATATGAGGTCCGGATTTGGACTGCGCTTCTTTCTCGTGGTGTTTCTACAGCTGGTGAGTTGAGCGATATTGGAAATGTTCCTAGAAGTAGGGCTTATGATGTTTTAGAGAGTCTAGAGAAAAAGGGCTTTGTTGTGATGAAATTAGGTAAGCCGATTAAATATCTGGCTGTCGATCCTGGTGAAGTAGTTGAGAGAGTAAAGAAATTTGTTCGTATTGAAGCTGATGTAAAAGCTAAAAGATTGGACTCTTTAAGAGGCTCTGATGTTTTGAATGAATTAAATACTTTGCATACTCAAGGTATTGAATTTGTTGAGCCTTCTGATCTCTCTGGGGCAATAAGAGGCAGGCATAATTTGTATACCCATTTAGAACTGATGGTAAGAAATGCTAAGAAGAGTGTTACTTTTATGACTACAAGTAAGGGGATGATTAGAAAAGTAGATGCATTAAAGCCTGAATTAGAGAAATTATCTAAGAAAGGTGTTAAGATTAGAATTGCTGCTCCGATAACAAAGGATAATGAGAGAGCTGTTAGAGACGTTATGAAATTTGCTGAAGTGAGAAATAACAAGAACGTTAATGCGAGATTTTGTATTATTGATAACAAGGAGTTGCTCTTTATGGTTCTAGACGATGAAGATGTTCATCCTACGTATGATGTAGGTGTTTGGGTGAATACTCCTTTTTTTGCTAGCGCATTAGATAACATGTTTGATGCATGTTGGAAAACTCTTGGAAGTGTGGAGCAAGCTTTAAAAGGTAAATAGTCATAATTTAAAAGAGAGAGGTGAGTAGTTATGGAGAAGAATGTTCAAATTCTTTTTTTAGCTTTGGGAGTTATAGTTGTGATTGCTTTGTTTTCTGGTAACTTTACTGGAAAGGCTTCTAGTAGAGGAGTGCATACTTGTTATGATACTGATGGCGGATATAGGCTTATGAATCCTGGGACTGTAGTAGTGAATATTGGTGGCCAGGAAACTTGGTATGAAGATGGATGTCGTGCTAAGGATAGACTAAAAGAGTATTATTGTGTTGGTACTGATCAGAGATTTAGAGAGGACTGGTGTCCTAGTGGTACAACTTGTTTGACTAGGCAAGATACAGGTGGAGATCCACCTTATGGAGTTACTGCTTATTGTGGCTAGAAATGAAAGATAAAAACTTTGTAATTGGGTTTATTTTTTTTATTTTTGTAATTTTTCTTTTTAATAGTTACTTTGGTGTTACTGGAAAGCAAGTTGGAGGTAGGTATTGCGAGGATAGTGATAACGGAATTATGATTTATACTGCTGGCAGGGTTTTTTCTGATATTGGGACTTTTAATGATAGATGTTTTGAAAATTTAAATGAAATTAGGGAGTACTATTGTACTGAAGGAAGATATGGTGGCGAATACCAGGTTGAGAACAGAGTTTCGAGTTGTGGTGTTGGTTATAGATGTGTTAAGGATATTTCAGGCGACTCTGATGCTTGTATGCTTTTATAGAAAGAGTTAAATAATTCTGTTTTTGTTTTTATTGTATGGAAGAGGAGATTAAAAAGGCATTAAAGAAGATTTTGAAGAAAGATGTTGAATTAGAGATTCCTCCGGATTCTTCTTTAGGAGATTATGCTTTTCCTTGTTTTCCTTTAGCTAAGGAATTTAAGAAAAATCCTAATGATATTGCTATCGAGTTGAGTGAGAAAATTAAAGGAGATTTTAGAGTTGAAGCTAAAGGAGCCTATTTGAATTTCTTTGTTGATAAAGTTAAGAGAAGTAAAACTATTTTGGGTAAGATTTTTTTAGAGAAGAGCAGGTATGGAGTTGTAAGTAAAAAGGGTAAGAAGGTTTTAGTTGAAAGTCCTGGTCCAAATACGAATAAGCCTTTACATTTAGGACATTTGAGGAATATTTTTTTAGGAGTTTCTGTTAAGAATATTTTGAGTGCTCTAGGAAATAAAGTGGTTATGGTTGATATTGTTAATGATAGGGGTGTTCATATTTCTAAATCAATGTTGGCTTATAAGTTGTATGGAAAGAATAAGAAACCTGATATGAAGTCAGATCATTTTGTTGGTGAATATTATGTGATCTATAATAAAAAGGCTAATGAAGAAATGGAAAAAAAAGCTCAAGAACTTTTAGTTAAATGGGAGAAAGGTGATAAGGAGACTGTGAGTTTATGGAAAGAGATGAACAAATGGGCTTTGGATGGCTTTAATGAAACCTATAAGAATGTAGGATTTAAGGTTGATAAGGTTTATTACGAAAGTGAGCATTATAAGGAGGGAAAGAAATTAGTTCTAGATGGTTTAAAGAAAGGAATTTTTAAAAAGAATGAAAAAGGTGCTGTTGTTATTGATCTGAGTAAAGAAGGTTTAGGTGATAAGGTTCTTTTACGTGAGGATGGAACTTCTGTTTATGTTACCCAAGATATCTCTTTAGCAATTAAAAGATATAAAGATTTTAAGATGGATAGTATGGTTTATGTTGTTGGTAATGAGCAGATATATCATTTTAATGTTTTATTTAAGATTCTTGAGATTTTGGGTTATAAATTTGCTAAAAATTGTTACCATTTAGTTTATGGTATGGTTAATCTGCCTGAAGGCAAGATGAAGTCTAGGGAAGGTAAGGTTGTGGATGCTGATGATCTTATTTCAGGTATGATTGATTTGGCTATGAAGGAAACTAAGAAGAGGTATGAAAAAATTAGTAAAAAAGAACTTTTAAAGAGAGGTAGGATAATCGGTTTAGGCGCTTTACGATTTTATATTTTGAAATATGATCCTTTGAAAGATATTTTGTTTAATCCTGAGGAAAGTATAAGTTTTGAGGGTGATACTGGGCCCTATGTTCAATATGCGCATGTTAGATGCTCTTCTATTTTGGGACATGGTAAGTTAAGTGGTAAGATTGATTATAAGTTGTTTAATGAATATGATCATGAACTGGTTAAAGTTTTAAGTGAGTTTTCTGGAATAGTTGAGAAAGCTGGTATGGACTATAAACCTTCATTAGTTGCTAATTATTTACTTGAGTTGGCTAAAAAGTTTAATGAATTTTATTCTAGGAATCCTGTATTGAAGGCTAAATGTGCTTTGAAAAATTCTCGGTTGAAGTTAGTTTATTGTACCAGACAAGTTTTGAAGAACGGTTTGAGTTTATTAGGGATAGATGCTCCTGATGAGATGTAAGTTTTTGACGACACATTTATAAACTATTTTTTTGTTGGTTTTTTTATGGAAGAAGTAAGACATGTGGAAATTGATGGGAAGATGAGTGTTGGTGAGCTTGTTAGGAAGATGAGAGCTGCTGGTGTTATGGGTGGAGGAACAATTGGAAAAGCAGTTGATATCCTAGAAGAGATGGTTAAGGATAAAGAGTGTAAGGTTTTTTTGGGGTTGGCAGGAGCAATGGTTCCTGGCGGGATGAAGAAAATTATTATTGATATGTTAAGATCTGGGCTAATTGATGTCTTTGTTACTACAGGAGCAAATTTAACGCATGACATAATTGAGTCTTTAGGGCACAACCATTTTCAAGGAAGGGCTGATGTTGATGATGTTGAATTAGAGAAAAAAGGGATTGATAGGATTTATGATGTCTTCATGAAGGATTGTGTGTATGAGGACTTGGATAATTTTATTATTAGTTTGAAGGACAAATTTGAGAAGAAAAAGATGAACATTAAAGAATTTTTGTGGGAGATTGGGAAAAATGTTAAGAGTGAGGATTCTATTTTAAGGGTTTGTTATGAGAAAAAGATACCTGTCTTCTGTCCTGCAATTTCTGATTCTGGATTGGGTCAGATGAGCTTTATGAATTTGATTAATAGAGGAGTTATTGAAGTAGGGGCGTTTGGGGATTTAAGTGAAATACAGGATATTGCTTGGACTGCTAAGAAAATTGGTGTGATTTATTTAGGAGGGGGCGTTCCTAAAAATTATATACAGCAGGCTATGCAGTTTATGCCTACTAAAGCGAATGAACTTGGCGGGGCGAATTATGGTGTGCAGATAACTATGGATCGGGCTGAGCCTGGAGGTAGTTCTGGAGCTCCCTTGAGAGAAGGTCTTAGTTGGGGAAAAATGAATCCTGGTGGAAAACATGTGACTGTTATTTGTGATGTGACTATAGCTCTGCCTCTGATTTATGGTGCTTTGAAAGAAAGAGTTTAATTGTGAGGAATTTCGTCTATATCCAGGGCTTCGTAAAACCTCATAAGTGTTTTTTTGTCTTCTATACTCATTTTTAGTTATCCTCTTTTTCTTGGTTTAGAGCATCAAAAAGTGTCTTGTTTTTCTTTGTTTCTTCGTAAGAAATCATCTTTGGTTCCTCTTTTTCTTTATGATAAATTAGTTTATATATAAACATTTACCAGATGTAAAATTGTTTTTTTGAAATTCTCTTTTTGACTTCTATTTTTTAAAACCGAAAAGGGGTAGCACTAGTGAAAAGTGTATATTCTTTTAGGGTGAAGTTGCTTCTTTTACTGCTGCTATTGCTACTTCTAGTTGTTTTGTATCTGGTCGTTTTGTTGTGATTTTTTGAATTAGCAATCCTGGTATGGAGATGAGTTTTATTAATGGATTTTTTTGTCTTTTTGATGAGAATTTTAGTATTTCATATGATAATGAGGCTATTATCGGGATTAAGATTATTCTTTGTAGAAACTTTATGAAGAAATTTTCTGACCAGACTATCGAGAAGAGAATTATCGAGATGATTAATACTAGGAATATGAAAGATGTGCCGCATCTTGGATGAATTGTGCTGAACTTTTTACAGTTTTTAGGGGTTAGTTCTTTTTTTGATTCATAGCAATGTACTGCCATGTGTTCTGCTCCGTGATATTCGAATACTCTTCGTACTTCTTTGCTTTTTGAAATTATTATGATGTATCCTATGAAAATGACTATCCTTAGGACTCCGTCTAGAATGTTAAATGTGAATCTCTCTTCTGTAATCAATTTTGAGATAACTAGTGGTAAGAAAATGAAAAGGGCTATTGCGATTATGAATGAGATTGTTATTGTTAGGGTTAATGCGAAGTTGCTAATTTTTTCTTGCTCTTCTTCTTGTTCTTTTGCCGAGTATATTAAGGCCCTTGTTCCCAGGATTATTGTATCTAATAGGACTACTATGCCTCTTAAAAAAGGAATTTTTGAGAATTTTTTTGAGATACTTGATGTTTTTTGTGTTTTTGTTTTGATTTTATTCTTTTTTCTTACTGAAATTGCTACTTTTTCTTTAGATTTTATCAAGATGCCTTCTATTATTGCTTGTCCACCTATCTCCATAATTCTTGGATATTTAGTTAGGTTTTTAAATTTACTTATTCTTATTTTTTAGTATGGCAAAGAAATGTGAACTTTGTGGGAGCAAGATAGAGACAACTTTCTTAGGTAAGTTTGTTGGTACTAAAATAGGTAAAAAATTTGTGTGTAATGGGTGTCAGAGTAAATATAAGGATGATTTGAAGAAGAAACTGGGTAGTTAGTTTTATATATGTTTTAAAGTGATATTTTATTATGGATAAAAGAGGTATAAGTGCGTTAATAGGAATTGTTTTACTTATTGGTCTTGTTGTTGCTTTATCTGCCCTTATTATTACTTGGGGTGGAGGATTTTTAAGAGGAACTCAGGAGGATGTTGAAGAGCAGGTTAGTTTAGGATTAGAATGTTCTAAAGTTAATTTTGATATTGTTGATGTTAGTTGTGATGCTGGTGATTTGACTGGTGTGAAATTAAAAAGTAATAGTGGTACTGAGTTAGTTGGATTTATTATTCGGGCGAAAGATGTTGATGGCAGTATTGTTATTGATGAAGTTGATGATGTTCTTCCTGGCTTTGGTGGTAAAACTGTAGCCTTTAATGAGGATATTAGTTTATTAAAAGAAGTTGAGGTTCTTGCTAAAATTCAAGTTGGGAATCAACCGGAACAAGTTTGTGAAGCAGCAAGTGTGAATTTTATTGTTCCCGAAGGACATGAATGTGCTGGTGGTGGAGGACTGGTTGATACTGATGGTGATGGTGTTCCTGATAGTGAAGATAATTGTCCTTATGATTATAACCCTAATCAATTGGATTTAGATTTTCCTTCTGATGGCGTGGGAGATGTTTGTGATAGAAATGAAATAGTTGATTGTGGTTTAGATAGTGGATATAATGAGTGTTTTTGTGATGATAGAGTTGTAGGGGATTTTACTATGGTGAGAGACTTGAGGGGAAGGAATGGAGAAGGAACTTGTAGTGGTGCTGGGTTGATAGTAGGGGTTGATGGGGAACAGGTTGGTGCTTGGAGAGTTGTTTTGGATTGTGGAAGTTTTGAAATGGCTGGAAGTGGTTTAGGGAGGGGTGTTACGGTTGCAAATAGTTATGAAAATCATTTGATTGATAATTGTAAAATCAGAAATTTTGAAGACGGGCTTTATCATATTGGCGGAGGGAGTGCGTTTACGTTGCAGAATTCAGAAGTTTATGAAAATGAGAGGCTTGGAATTGCGATAGTTGGCAGTGGCGATGTGAATATTTTCAATTGTGAAATCCACGACAATGAAAATTCTGGGATCTATTTTGATGAGACCTTGAGAGTTGAGCTAAAGGATAGCTGGATTTATGACAATGGCGGGAGTGGAGTAATATTTTATTGCCAGACGCCGTGGACACGGGATTTGAGTGTGGTGAAACAGGATTTGCATAATGTTCATAATAATTTGATAGAAGACAATCAATTTGCAGGGCTGAGTTTTAGGGTTTGCAGTCATAGTGTTGTAAGCAATAATGTGATTAAGAATAATGCAAAGGGTTTTAGGTTTTTTATTGGGAGGAGTTTGCATCGAGAGTGGGTTGACGGGCAGGAGCATCCGGTTGATTTTGGTTATGGAACTGACAGGACAAATTACAACACAATTAGCGGGAATGAGATTTATGGAAATTCATTAGGGCAGGACTTTATATTTGAATGGGAGATTGGAAGCCTTGGGCAGGAAATAGATTTTGATGCGACCTATGATGTTGATGAATATGATTATGCGCCGTATGAAAATACTTTTGAAGATAATCTAATTGGCCCGACTTGGGAGGAAGGGAAGGGAATTAGTTATAACTATGATGTTTTGGATTTGGATTCTGGAGTCCAAGACGTGAATTCGTTTGTTTGTTTCGGATGCGAGAATGTTGATGTCGGAAGTGCGGATGAGAGGTCGGAGATGAGGGAGATGCATTTTACTTATTCTAGTGGGGGAGAGGTTGAAAATGTTTTGTCTGATGGAGGGTATTACGGGATTTACAAGCTTCATGCTGATCAGATTTCTTTTAGGGATATTGAGTTTTCGAATAAGGGTTATTATGATCCGATTTATGAATTGAATTCACCAAATAATACGTTTGATAATGTTGGCTAGGAATCATTTAATTCATGCCCTCGTAGCTTAGTTAGTGGAGCATCGCTCTCGTATTTTTGAAAAACAAGCAAAGCGAAGGTCGGGGGTGCAAATCCCCTCGAGGGCTTTTATTTTGAGAAAAAACTGAATAAATATGATAGAAAAGAAGTTTCTTTATTTTGTTCTGTTTTTGGCGAATCTGGTTCATAACAAGTGCTTCCCGTGATTGTCTCTTTGCCTATCTCTAGGTGAGATCCATCATTAAAAAATGCATCTACGAATAGGTTATGCTGTTCATTCTTTTCTATGGTACGAGGAAGTTGAATATTAATTCCCTTGGAGTACTGTTCATATTCTTGTAAGAGCAATATTTCTTCTTTTTCTACTACATTTAAGCTTGGAATACTTATTCTAATTATAGTTCCTATTTCTTGTTGTCCAATATTCTCTATTTTGATTTTTGTCCAAATACTTGAACTGCAATAAGGTCCTTCCACTTTTAATTCATTTAATCTTAGGTTATGGTTGACTGTCCCTTCTTTTTTAGTGTCTCCACGATCTTCGTCTTCTATTTCTTTTTCCTCTTCTTTTTCCTCTTCTTCAGGAGCTTCTGTGTTATCTCTTCTTCCTAGGCAATCTGGATCATCTTGATCAATTAAACCGTCATTGTCGTTATCTTTGCCATCATTACATTGGTATTGACCTTTATTTGTTTCATCTTGGTCAGTTGGACTGAAACATCCGAAATCATCTGGGAAGTCTGTAGAACCATCTCCATCATTGTCTATTCCATCCTGACATTGCGTTGTAGCGTCAGATTCATCATCATCTTGATTGTTAGAACATCCAGGATCATTTAGATCTGTT
>Ga0180007_10002370_pt1 | contig 22623 bp, 20 predicted proteins | sample MM_PC_MetaG_FD_121122 | JGI IMG/M metagenome (GOLD analysis project Ga0180007, IMG submission 121122) | Groundwater microbial communities from the Aspo Hard Rock Laboratory (HRL) deep subsurface site, Sweden - MM_PC_MetaG | ecosystem: Environmental > Aquatic > Deep subsurface > Groundwater... | reverse complement strand
TCGGAACGCCACTGAGCCAGGATGAGCGATTTGGCGGCGAAGTCGGAGTTACTAAATCATTAGAAAATCATCGCTGTTTCATCTGGGGGCGGTTTTCCTTTGCTTCGGTTCCTTTGAGCGCTCCAATATATTCATGGCATTGCTTTGCCATGCCATGCAAGGAAATGAAGACCTGGGGGACGTTTTATCGGGGTAGGCATAGCCCCATGCTACAAGGGCACAAAGTCACAAGTAAAATTAGTATTGAGTATTGCGAATGAAAAACAGATAAAGAACAGGAATAAATTACTAATAACTAATTTCTAATGACTAAAGCTAAAAAACAGCGATTAGGAAGTAGGAGGCATATTTCCCTCAATACTAACATGGTCAACCATTGAACTAACTGAGTCATTCATAAAAATTGGCACTAAGCGCACATTCGGATGGGAAATAAAAAAAACTCTAAATAGCTCATCCGCAAAAGCTTGCCCTATCATTCTAACCCCTGAAAAATCTAGAACAACTTTTTCAAACCTGTCAAATCCAGCAATTAATCTTCTTGCTTGGGATCGCGAAACTAACTCCTCGCCCTCTTGCTTTAGAAGAGCTACAGAAATTTTTGTTTTTGAAAAATCTACTTTAAAATCTTTAGATGAATATTTGTTAAAAACTTCAGTATCGATTGTTTTACAATCTCTACGTATCTCCATAACAACGGTTGTACCTTTCCTATCTCTTTCAAATGAGGTAATCCAGTCATCATCTTGATGCCCATTAAAAAAAAGGTTTTCTGACATAATACAAAAATCGTCAAACAAACGAGATGTAAAAAATATTCCTTGTCCCGAATGCTTTGTTTTGTCGGTAGTCACCCCGCCCTTCTGCAACTCAAGAATCGCTTGTTGAGAGTGCTCTAAATTAAAAAACTTTTGAATTTTATTAAAAATCCCTACGCCAAAATCCATAATCCAAAAAGTCACGCTCTTTACAGTGATGTCAATTTCTACAATAGCTTTTTCCGTTTCTGAATGATCTATAACATTGTTCAACATCTCTTGAGTGCCATAACTACAGATATCCAGAACATTCTTGTTTAGAGGGGGCAATAAAGGCAATATTTTTTCTAGCCAAATTTTATGCTCTTCGCGATGTAAAGCCATATCAAGATTAATAGAAACCGTGCTACGGTGTAGGGAATATTTCATACTACGCCCCTTACCCTCACTATCAATAACTCCTGACTTTATTAAATCTTGCACATGTCTTAAAACCGCCTGCCTTGAAATAGCAAATTCTTTCGCAGCAACTCCAACAAGGCGCTTGGGATACGCCTTAACATTGTCTATTATGAAGTTTTTTAATTCTTCCCTTTTTTGACTGGTTAGCATTTTTGCCTCGCCTTATTTAATAGTTATTTCTTCTGCTTCTTTGACAACTAAAGTATACTACATCTACTTATTATTGACAACATATTTTATTAACATCGACAACTAAATCATATTTTACAGCCTATTATTGACAACATGTTTTATCAACATCGACAACTAGATACTCAACATACTCACATAAAAACCTGCAATTAAACGTGTTATGTCCTTTAGGCTTAACTATCACATTTGAAACCAAGCGATCGGATTTTCTTTGCCCTGAACCAGTGCGGGCACGGTACAGGGCTCGATTTAGGAACGGAGATGGAGACAGGATGTCGAAACGCCACTGAGCCAGGATGAGCGATTTGGCGGCGAAGTCGGAGTTACTAAATCATTAGAAAATCATCGCTATTTCATCTGGGGGCGGGGTTTCTTTGCTTCGTTTCTTTAACCTGGAGTAAAGAAATGAAGGCGTGGGGGACATTTTATCGGGGGCAGGCATAGCCCACAAATAAGATCACTATGTCACCAGATCACAAGAATGCAAAACTAAAACAGTTCCTCAAGTTATAAAATTCGTAAGGCAGCGATTAGGGATTAGACTGGCTATAAGCCATATCAAAAATTTACTTGTCATCTGGAGCCAATGATTCGGGATAAGTTTTCATCTTTCTATTCCTCCAAATCATGCGTCACAGAGTATTGAAATATCGGATAGCCCCCATCCATAATCCATAGTTTCTGAAAATCCCAGTTGCGAAATATTCCTTGCTGTTTCATTTCCGCGGTCGATTTACCAATAATACCACTCTGACTCTTATTGCTGATTCCGGGCAAATCAACAGCCAGCGTACAATCCCAATAATTGTTTTCCTCGATCTTGCCGGCACTGTAAAAGCCCAGAAATCCTGCTACGAACTTCGTCCCGGTCACCTCTGCGGCGCTATAGGTAAAACTCACGCCATCATGATAAGAATTGTAATAGCCGCAAATTCCTGCCACATAATTAATGCCGCTGACCCGGCAGCGATTATAACAGTTGTGAATTCCGGCGTTTTCGGTAGTATATCCAACAATGCCGCCGACATCATCGCCACCCCGCACAGTCCCCGCTGCATAACTTTCGATAATATCGCCGCTTTTCGAATACCCGGCAATGCCGCCAATCTGTGATCCAGTGCCAGTGACATCCACAATTGCCTCACATCTGAAGATAGTATTATTTGTGCCATCCCATATACTACCAACCAATCCTCCGACTTGATCTTTGCCTTTGACAACAGTTTCCCGTACTGCACAATTAGTAATTCCCTCTCCATTATAACTTTCACCAAGCATCCCGCCAATTCGCTTCCCAGCTCCCATAACCACACTATTGCGAACCGTCACATTCGACACGCTCGCCTTGAATATCTTCCCGGCAAGCGTTCCCACATTATCTTCACCGGCTATATGCGCGTTAAAAATCACCAAGTTTTTTACCTGCCCCAAATTGCCAATATTACTGAACAGCCCCACATATTTTTTATTGATCCGGTTTATCGTCAGATTTGACAGGGTATGCCCTCTGCCATCAAAAGTTCCGGTATATTCCGGGATCGGTTCAAACCCAGCCCCGCCGTTGTAGTCGACGGTCGCGCTACAGTCTATATCATTCGTTAAATAATAAGACCCCTTTGGATTAATCCCAATATTCTGCAAATCTCGCAGTGTAGAAACAGGCATCTCGCTTAGAGTCTCACCGCTTTGAGCATCTTTTCGATAATTGCTATCAGCACCTTGATCCGCTAAAAACTTAGCTGTCGCGATATTTCCTTTTTTTTCCGCGACGACCAACGCACTACCTCCCTGCGGTCTTAAATCGACACCTTTCTCAAGAAGAAACTTTATCATCTCCACATCTGCTTCAGCCGCAATTTTTGGCAACATCGTTGCGGCGTCTGCTCCGGCATCCAGAAGATATCCCACCAATTGACGATTACCCTCCCGAGTCGCCCGGATCAACAGCGACTCTTCAGCTCTGCGTAAAATCGAATCCGCCTTATTTCCTTTCAGCTCAAGACAACCATGTAACAATAAAAACTGCACTGTTTCATCAGGACTACGCTCAGAAGAATTTAAGCCTATACATTGGAGCACATCAACAGCATTACAATTTACAGTCAATTGATTTTGCTGCGCATAACTAAAAAGATTTTCCACAGCCGCAAGATAAGCCATGCTAACTGCCCAGCTAAATGCGCTTTGGATATCCTTACCCTCATTGTGGTCTAACAAATAATCTGTCATTTCGGGATTGTGATAAATAATCGCCCATGCCAACGGCGTCTTATTATAATTATCCGCCAAGTCAATACGCGCCCCATGTTGCAATAAAATATCAACTATTTCTTTATCGCCTTTGCGCACGGCATAAGACAATGCTGTTGCTCCTTGTGTCCGATCCCGAGTATCTACAGCTGCCCCTTTACTCAGCAATAATTCGACCATCTCTTTTTGTCCATTGTTTACCGCTGATATTAATGCAGTGTCTCCCAAAGAAGCATTGATATTAACACCGTTACCTAAATACCCAACTACTTCTTGTTTATCTCCTTGAGCAGCAGCCTCAATAATTTTTTTTTCTTTCCAATAATAATGTAGGGGATTGACCACTGCCCTTGCCAACTCAGGCATTTCCGACATTCGAGACCCACCCATCGTATAAAACTTACCACTTCCGCTAAATAGTGCCGACCAATTACCCTTATCCGTTATATATACTGCCCTCACTTTCAAGCAGGGGATTTTTCCTATTGGGGAACCTCCAAAAAAAATAGCTTGAGAAAGATAATGCCGATTGAATTTTTCAATGGTTAAAAAAAGTTTAACCTCAGCTTTGTCTTTGTCAGCAGCAATCAACTTAAGTCCGTTATATTTTATTTCGGCCTTAAACGCTTGCAAAAATTCATTTGTCATCGGATGTTGAGCTGTAGCGCCATTTCGATATTCGTACTCTACATATATCGTCTTTATTGGCTTGCTCGACTTTAGCTTAATATGATCACTTCTTAATTGTTTAGATTCTAGAGCCATACAAGGACTCAGAAATAAAATATTCATAAAAACAATAACTATAATCAGCGAAAAGCCTATTTTTTTTAACCGCATACTTACATCCTTTTTGACTTAAGCATATTATATAATTAAATAAATATTTTTGCTAAAAAAAAAGCAGCGAACCCTCCTTCGCCACCTACTTCGTCAAGACTTCGAAGGTCTGAAAGGCTATGGAGGACAGGTGGCTCATAGCAAAAACAAAATCTCAAAAACTATTAGCTATCGACCATAGATCATCAGCCAGTAGTGCGGGGTTTTTTAAATGAGACCGTGCTTTACGGAATGCTTTAATGAGGTAAAGTACATGGTCGAATTTATCCCGCAAAATAGGTAAAAAATACTTTAATTTTTACCTGCTTATGTGCGGGGTCTAGCTTCGTTGCATGGCATGACAAAACAATGCCATGAATATTTTGACCTGCAGGCAAAAAATGAAGAAGGTCTAAAAGCAGCGTCTAGTTGGAGGGTCATAAATGTGGCGTCCTTCCAATTGTGCTTTCCTCCTATAGCCAACTCTTCCTGTTTTTTTCCCGCTTTGTTTTAAATCCGATTCATATTTAGCTTTTGTCAATTGCTGTAAGTTAATCGCTTGATTCATTGATTTGTCATTATAGGTAATCCCTAATTCAGCATCAATTCCATTGATTGCCAAATCAGAAAAATAAGCATATACTTTTTCAGAATGATATTTTCCTCCCGGAGCCAATTGCACGCGATTAGGCTCAAAGGATAATGTTAGCCCATATACTTTTAACCAATCAATAGTTACCTCAACCGGTTGTTCAGAAAAATTATACACATGCACCACATATGAAGCTGGAGCCTTTGTGTCATCTGGGCCCAAGGCCCCAAACGATTGTTTTAAATTAAACATTAACTGATTATTTCTTTTTTCTTCCACGCATGTCACTTTAAAACTGATACCCTGCTCCAGATCAACCTGCGGCGAACGAAAAACCGGAACATAAACTGTCTGATGCCAACGCCCATCAACACCCATTGTATAATCAACTCGGCATGGCATTGAGCAACCAGAACACAAAATACAGAAAAATAATACCCATATCATTATTTTCATAGCTTTCCCTCACAGTTTAAGCCCTTAATTTTTGATATGTTTCCATTCCAGCAACCACATAAAATCTAACAATATGTAATAATTATACTCCTCAGTTCTGAATTACACAACCTTAAAAGCAGCGGAGATTAAGAGTTAGACACAGCAAGCAGTTATCGAGTTCACGAGTTGGCGGTTTGAAAAGCAGAAAGCGCTTTGCGCATAGCTAATAGCTCATGGCTTATGGCCTAAACAAAAACTCAAAAACCATTAGTTATCGACCATTGACCATTAGCCAGAGGGGTGGGGTTTTTGAGATTTACGCTCGGGAAGATGTGGTTAGATAATTAAGTATTAGGTGTCCGGAATTTCCTGCGCGGGCTTCAGGAGTTTGGGTTGACCTTTACTGCCATTTATGATAGTCTTAATAACATATCCATTCTAAACTTATGCAAAAAACTATCTCATTTTACTGTTCTGTGTTTTTTATTATCAGCCTAGGCTATTTCTTTTTTCCCAGAATATGCTGTGGTGATGATTTTTTTCCGCAAGAGTATTCCTCGCAGATCCGGGTTTCATCAACCTTTGCTAAGCAGTCAAACTCGCAATGGTATTATACTGACATTTTTATCCCAATATACAACCACACCGGGTCAGTCGCCTACGGAATAAATGAATTTCTCTTTTTCGCTAATGCCAAGATTACAAATACTACGGTATCCACTAACGAAAAAAATCTCGGGCTCGGAGTACGTTGTCTTACAGATGACTTATTCTTCAACGAGGAAATAATTATCGGCGCGAATGTTTTTTTTGATACAAGACACAGTATCCACGATATCCGGCACAATCAATTAGGCACTGGCCTTGAATTCCTATCGCGCCAGGTTGATCTACGCTTTAATTACTATCATCCGGTTTCAAGTAAAAAAATTTATAATACCTATTATGAGTTTGGCCAAGAGGGTCTATTGGAGAATTATTCCGAGGAAGAAGCTCTCCCGGGTTTTGATTGCGAATTAGGGTTGCTTCTGCCCGTCATATCTGATTTTGTAGAAACCAGAATATACGGAGGCGGATATCAATATAATGCGACCATAAATAACGATATCTCCGGAACAAAAGCCAGGCTTGAAGTTTATCCTTCTCCTTTCCTTACTCTTTCTTTGGAAAGTAAAAATGACAGTGTGCGCGGTAATGAAATGTTTATCGGAGGACAGATAAATATTCCCTTTGATCTTCGCGGCTGGTTTGAAAGAAAAAATCCCCTGGGAAAGATGGAAGATGTTCCCATCTTCAGAAAAAATCCCCGCAGCGTAGCGGAACGAATGACTGATCCAATAGTCCGGGATTTAGATATTATAACTGTTGAAAAAAACTGTTCAAAAAAAATACATAATGTTATTTTTGTAAACAATTCCAATGACGGAGATATCGGCGAAGACGGCTCGCTTTCACATCCGCACAATACATTAGCCGAAGCATTAAGCGATCCCCGCTATCAAGACGGAACCTGGGTTTATGTTGCTAAAGGAGACGGAACCAAAGATGGATACACCGGAAGCTTTACGCTTACTGATAATACCGTACTCTGGGGTGAAGGATACCAATACTACGGATTAGGCGGCGCAGGATACCCGATCATTGACGGGAACGCGGCAGATAAAACCATTACTTTAGGCCAGGGCAATACAGTAATGGGACTACAAATCCAAAACGGAAACCACGGCATTTACGCTGAAAACATTACTTCTTTAGAAATAGAGCATAATATTATCACTAATAACGGCACCCCTTATGGTTCAGGGATCAGCCTGATAAGAAATGACGGAAATACCTGCTTTGCTTTGATTGACAGCAACACCATTTCCAGCAATGGTGGCAATGGGATTTCAATCCAGAGCGAAAATTTTAGTACTGTGTCCTGTACTATCTCCCGAAACACAATCAATCTTAATTCCGGAAGCGGAATTTCCCAAATTTCAGGAGCGCTTATAAGCGGAGACACTAGTTCGCTTGCCAGCACTTTTTCCGGCAATACGATCTCCAACAATTCAAGTAACGGGATTACCCTGCAAACCAACTGGGCGACAACAATGCCCACAATCGTCACAAGAAATAAAATCTACAATAACTTTTCTGATGGTATTGAATTAGATGACTTAGGGTCCAGTGTGCTTACATTAGACATTGGTGGAGGAGAATTAAATTCAGAAGGCTATAATTCTATATATAGCAATTCCGGCTATGCTATAAATAATAATACCCTGCTTACCGTTAAGGCTGAAAATAACTGGTGGGGAAGAACACCCCCTGTTGCTACTGATTTCAAAAAAGTAAATTACAATCCATGGCTCAACTCAGATCCTTTGTAAATGATTATTAATAAGCCAATAATCCTGGATTGTTTCTTTAACCAGAAAACATACTCTGGACTATGTCTTGCCGTGCAGTTCGCGATAGATGGAAACAATCCCATGAAATGCTTAAACATGAAACATCAGAAGGCTCTCAGGCTAATCTATAAATCTGAGCATCTTTTCCCCTAAAACCCTTTTTTTGGGTTCGAAACCTACCTCCTCATAAAATAAAATACCCTCGGGGAAAATCAGAATATATCTGGATTCCGGTGAGGATAATTAAAGAAACTGATAAGGCTATTCTGGTAGACAATTGCAGAAGGTTTTGGATTGCTAAGGCGCGGATAGTTAAGATACGGTTAAAAGATGGGGTTTTTGAGATTTATATTTGGCGCGATATTGTTAGGTGATTAAGTGTTGTGTCCCCGGATATACGGTCAGCTACCCGCAGTTCGCACACTTTCGACATCTGTCTCCCCGAGATCAGTCGCCTTACACACTCCTCACCGCTACTTATAATTCTTAATCCACTCTTTAATTTCTTCTTTTATCATATCTCTTACTTCTCTGGTTCTTTGCATTTTTTCTTCATGGCTGCCCTGAAATGACGATGGATCAGGGAACCCTACATGTATCCTTTTTCCTTCACCCGGAAAAAGCGGGCAACGCTCTGCCTGTGTTTCGTCACACACAGTAAAGATATAATCAAAGTTTTTTCCTGCATCTAATAAACTTTGAACACTTTGCGTTTTATTTCCTGAAATATCAATATCAATCTCTTTCATAACTTCAATAACTACAGGATTAAGATTGCCTGGCTCAATCCCTGCACTTTCTACTTCAAATCTATCACTCGCTATTTGTTTAAGAAAAGCTTCTGCCATCTGACTTCTTGCAGAATTATGAATACATACAAATAAAACGTGTTTCTTATTCATTTTGTCCTCCATTATTTTTTATCGAAAAAGGACAGCAAGCCCCTGATTTATATTTTCTGCTATTAATCGTTGATAAACTGCAAAGCAACAACAGTCCAATTATTATAATTATGATTTGTTTAAACTTTTTCATGAGTAAACCAATGCTGTGTTCTCAAGCAAAATTTTACCAACATCAACATCACGGGAACTTCAATTAAAACCCCTACCACTGTCGCTAATGCCGCTCCTGATGAAAGACCAAACAACATTGTTGCTGTTGCAATAGCAACCTCAAAATGATTGCTCGCCCCTATCATTGCTGCTGGAGCCGCATCTTCATAACTTAATTTTAGTTTTCTTGCCATCCAATAAGTAATTGCAAAGATAAATATTGTCTGTATAAAAAGTGGAATTGCAATCCAAAGAATTGTCAAAGGCTGCGCCAAAATAATCTCACCCTTGAATGAAAACAATAGAACAAGCGTTACCAATAAAGCGGTTATAGACACAGGTGCCAGAACATGCAGGAATTTTTTGTTAAACCATTCAATTCCCTTATGCGATACGATCCACTTTCTTGAAAAATATCCGGCAACCAAAGGCAATGCAACATAAATAGCAATCGACAACAGCAATGCCTGCCAAGGAACCGGCATCCTTCCTACGCCTAGAAGAAATCCGCCTAATACACCATAAAGCAAAAGCATCGTAAGCGAATTAATCGCTACCATAACAAGTGTTAAGCCATCATTCCCCTTTGATAAGAATCCCCAAACTAAAACCATTGCTGTGCAAGGAGCAACCCCTAATAAAATGCACCCCGCAAAATAGCTCCTCCATAAAGGAACCTGAAGCATCATTGCCCCTTCGTGCATAACAACTGTCCCTGCACCGTGGACAGACCCCAGTGCCCAATCGACTCCCGGCAACATCTTTACAAAATCAACAGCATCAACTCCGATAAAACTCTTAAATAAAAAACCCAAAAAGAAATAAGCAAAAGCATACATAGTAAATGGCTTGATTGCCCAATTTACAAAAAGGGTTAATCCAACAGGCTTAGGAGACTTTCCAGCTTTAATAACAGCAGCAAAATCAATCTTAACCATAATCGGATACATCATAAAAAACAAACATATAGCAATTGGAATGGATACAACTGGCGCCCCATTCACATTTATAGAGAAACCATCCAGAGCCTTTGCCAGTTGGGGGGCAATTTTACCTAAAAATATTCCTACGACTATACACAATCCAACCCAAACCGTCAGGTAACGCTCAAAAATGCTTTTCATCTTTCGATCATCATTTTTACATATCTGAGTGCTCATTTATATCTCCCCCTTTTCACATCCAAAACACCGGAATAATATATGACCAGATGTAATAAATCCCAACAAGAATAAAAATTGTTCCCGTAATTTTCCTTGTCCACAATTCAATTTTAGCTGTCTTATGAAACCATTTCGAAAATGACTTAACACCAAAGACAATCCCTAAAGCAAATATTGCCACAGGAATGCCCGTACCTATTCCATATATAAACGGATGAATAATCCCAAATTTACTATTCAAAGCAAGCGGGATTAAACTGCCGAAAAATAAAGCCGCTGCAATCGGACAAAACGATAAAGCAAAAAGCATTCCTAAAAGAAATGCCCCCATCACACCTGAGTCAGCTAATTTATTTTGTTTCTCTTGAGATATTGATAGTGAGAACGATTTTAATTTTATGACATCAAACAAAAATAACCCGACCAATATCAAAATTGGCCCAATAAATTTATTCATATAAGTTTGCAAAAAACTTGCAACTGATGGAATGCTGACAAGAAACACACCTCGCTGTCGTATAAAAATAATAAGCTGTAACATTAGAATCACTAATAGAAGCATCCGATGTATCAACAGATTCAACAACAGAACCTGCTTCTATTGTCCTTGAATCAGCATTACTTGAAAAAGCATAACTGCTAACAACGACAGCTACCAATATAAAAACACTTAAAGATACTATTTTTTTCATTTTTCACGCTCCAATATTTTTGAAATTATTTCATCTAAATTAATATTACTGACATCTGTCTTTCCTTTTTCAAAACCAAAATCTTTAAGACTATACGATTCAGGAGTAAATCCCGCATGCTCCAAAGTTTTTTTAGCACACATTACAGGACATCCATCAATTGAAATGATATTTTTAGCTGATTTTGCAGATTCAATCATTCCCGGAATATGCGCTCCTATGCCAGCAAGACAAAACATTTTAGCCTTTTGATCTTTTGACATCTTACGAGCAATACTATCTGACAAAGCTCCGACATCAGCTCCCCCTGAGCATGGAAAAACCAATGTGCATACGCCCCCACAGTCACATTTAGCACTCATTTCTTTTTCCTCCATATTCTTTATGTATTATTAAATATAAACACGGAACAATAAATAATGTCAAAAACATTGCCCCTGATAATCCTCCAACAACAGTAATCGCTAAAGGTTTAAGCATTTCTAAGCCTTCGCCCCAGCCAAAAACCAGCGGCAAAAGCCCGACAATTGTTGTCAAACTTGTCATTAAGATCGGACGTACTCTTAACGACGCGCCTTCGATAACCGAATCATAAACAGAAAAACATTTTTCCTTCCGTAGATAATTCATGTATTCAATCATAACAATCGCATTATTAACAACAATTCCCACCAGCAAAATAAGCCCGAGAAAAACTGTCGCCCCAAACGGAGTTTTTGTAACCACCAACAAAAGAAACGCGCCCATTAACGCGAGAGGTAATGTAACCATAATTATCACCGGATCGATCAAGGAATCGTACTGAACCGCCATGACCACAAACAAAAGGAAAACTGCCAGCACGACGACCATGATTAACTGGACATTTGATTCCCTTGCCGATTCTTCCTCGCCTCCATATTCCAAAAAATATCCGGGAGGTAGAGTAATTGAGCTCAATCGCTTCTTTATTTCATTGGTAACTTTCCCAACATTTTTACCAACCGCATCACCAGTAACTCCAATCAAACGTACCTGATCCTCCCTGTCGATCTGAACAGGTCCGTCAGATACTTTAATATTTGCCACCTCTTTGAGTTTCACCTCAACCCCGCTGGGAGGATAAAGCAAAATATTCTTAACAGCTTCTATATCGTTTACGATAAGAGGATCGGACAATACCCGTATATCATAATCGATATTACGTTCTTTATCCGTAAACTGTGTACCCACCAAACCGTCTACAGACGTTCTTATAACATCCGACACGTCTCTTGCCGTAAGGTTAAAGTCGTTTAATTTTTCTCTGTCTAAAAAGATATGTATTTCCGGTCTTGAAAAATCAACGGAAAGATCTATATTCGTCAATCCCTCAACATCTTTTATTTTATCCTGAATATCTTTTGCTATCCCAAAAAGCTTATCTAAATTGTACCCTCTTATGCGAATATCAATATCAGACGTAGATGTCGTTTTAATCCCACGTAGAGGTGTGCGCATAACTTTAATCTTAGCGCTCTTAATGGGGCTATCTTTTAATTGTTTCTGAAGTTTCTTAATGACGGTCGCGGTTGGAAGAGGTCGCTTAGATTTTTCAGCAAGCTCAACGATGATATCTGACTCATTCGCTTTTTCATAAACGTTTCTTTTTTTCCAATAACCACCTACCATGGATGAAATTTTCTTAACCCCAGGCATAGTATTAATAACGCCTTCAAGCTTCTTGGCAACAGCATCCGTCTTTTCTAACGCCGAACCGACCGGAAGTTTAACTTTTATCGTTATCTTACCATCATCTATCTGCGGCAAAAATTCCCTACCCAAAGTACGCGCCAAAAAAATACTTATCATAAACAAAATAACAACGCCTATTATTGCAATACCTCTGTACGTCAATACCCTCTTTAGCAATTTTTTATATACAGCAATGCCTTTCTCGATAACTCTTTTATTAAAGCTATCGTTTTCAACTTCTTTTTTATTTTTAAATAAATGGGCTGATAAGCACGGCACAACTGTCAAACTAACAATAAGCGAAATAATAAACGCCACAGTTACCGTCACAACCATATCACGAAAGAGCAACGAAGCTATTCCTTTAATAAAAAAGAACGGAACAATTGCCGCAAGATTAGTCAACGTAGATGCAATAAGTGCGCTGGTTACCTCTTTGCTTCCGATGTGAGCCGCTTCCAATGAATTATCCGTGTCGCTTTGGTGCCGCGTAATATTCTCAAGCATGACGATAGCATTATCCACAAGCATGCCTACAGCCAGCACAAGCCCTCCAAGCGAAAAAATATTTAAGGTGACATCAAAAAAACTCATAAGAATAAACGTACCCAAAATACTTACCGGTATAGCTACGGCGATAACAAGAGTTCTTTTTATAGTGTACAAAAAGAACCAGATAGTTAAAATTGCCAGAATACCACCCATAACCGCAGATGATCCAACATTTTTAACAGAATTCTCTATGTAATAAGACTGACTGGAAGCAACCGCATAATTAACATCATCCGGAATAATTTTCTTCTTTATCAGTTCTTTGGCACGTTTGTTTATTTTTGAAACAACCTCAACGGTGTTAGCATTAGGCTGTTTAAGAAAACTCAGAGTAACACATGGATTGCCGTTAAAACGTGTAATGACCCTCTGTTCTTCGTAGGAATCAGCCACCTGCGCGACATCTTTGATTTTAATAAACCTGCCTTCACGGTTTGCGACAATAATATTTCCTATGTCAGCGGCATCTTTTAATTTCGCCAAAAGCCGTACGCTGTATTCCTTCTTTGTGTCAGAAATTCTTCCGGCTGGAAGCTCAACATTTTCCGCCTTTAAAAGATTTAATATTTTCCCTGTCGAGAGCTCATATTTCTGGACTTTCTGCTGATCGAATACAACCTGAATTTCCCGCATCCTGCCACCTGAAGCAACCACCGCGCCCAACCCTGGAATACCAAGAAAATAATTACTCAAGTCATTCTCAGCCCAATCGCGCAAAGCACGCTCATCCAATATTTCAGAAGAAAGCGCAACATCAAGTATGGGAAGCTGGGATGGATCAGCCTTATAAATTTTAGGTTCGTCAGCTTCTAGCGGCAGTTCATTTCTTACCAGATCAAGCTTTGCCCGGGTATCGGCAAGTGCTACATCCATATCCTTGCCAAATTCAAAATATACTTCTATAGACGCATTACCCTCAATTGAAGAAGATATAACCTGAATAGCATCCTCGGTTGTGGCTACACTTGACTCAACTTTTTTCAATATGTTTTCTTCTACTTCCTCAGGACTCGCTCCCTTCCAGTCGATGATAATGCGCACCATAGGATAGGTAATCCGCGGAAGAAGATCAACCGAAAGTCCACGTAAAAAGAAAAGACCTAGCACTACGATCATCAATGTAAGAACAAAAACTCCAACTGGTCTTTTTATAGAAATATCACTTAGCGTCATAACCTTTTCCTTCAATTTTTTCGATCTCTGCTTTCGCAACACGCATATCGAGTTTGGTTAATGCACAATTAATTTGCGCTTGTGAAAAAGCTTTTTGTGCATCCAGAAGTTCAAGACTAGAAACCAAAGAATCCTGATATCGGCTAGAAAATAAATCCAAACTCCTCTTTGCTCGTTCACAGCTAGTTTTAACAATCTCCAATTTACTCAACGCAGATTTATATTTCAACCACGCGGATTCTAAATCTAATCCTATCTGCTGACTAAGCAAAGCAGCGTATGATTGTAACTCTCCTTTATATGCTTTTGCCTGCCTAACTGCAGCTCTCGTTTTCCCCCAATCCCAAACATTGAAATCCACCTTGACTCCGGCAATCCAGTCTGTATCCCCTTCTGATATTTCCGCCCATTCATAGCCATAACTGTACAGAGCATTTATTTGAGGATAAAAACCACTTTTTTCTATCTCAATTAATTCATCAGCTTCTTTTATTTCTTTGGACAATTTCAAAAGCTCAAAATTTCCTTCAACCGTTTTTGATTTGTATTTACTAGATAATATGTCATCCTTTAGGTCTTGCACTTCTATTGAATCACTTGAATCCAATCCCATAGTATTAAGCAGTATTTTTTGAGCAATCTTAAGGCTGTCTTGAGCAGAAATGAGTTCCTGTCGAGTATCATTTAGCTGAACCTCTAAACGTAAAAGCGTTTCTTCCCTTGGAATTTTTGTTCTTTTGTTAAGCTCAAGTGCAGTATCATATGAATCTTGTACGTACTTAAGCAGGGCCTCTTTGCTCCTTAATATATCCTTAGTAAAAATAAGTTTGAAATAAGCTGCTTTTACTTCAAAAACAACAGCTTCTCTTGCTGCAAAATACCCCTGACTTACTGCATCAATGGTCAATTGCGCCGCTTTCTTCTGCGAAGCAATTCTTCCTCCAGAAAACAATGGTTGCGTAACCACAATGTCTGCTTGATAATCATTTTGGGAACTGCCTAAATAACGTTGTTTTGACTGTGAGACATAAGACAATCGGTCATAACTAGCAGCAATATTCACTTGAGGTAAATTTTGCGCCATAACACCGTTCAAACTCTCTTTGGTCTGATCTATTTTTTGTTCGTATATTTTTAACTTAGGATGCGCCTGCAATGCTTGTACGATACAATCATCCAATGACAACGCTTTAGAATTATTGTGTTCCTCTTGAGCAAACAGTGCTCCAGAAAAAAACACAATTAGACTTAAAAACAAAATTGTTCTCTTAAAAATAATCATTCTATTTCCCCATTAAACCGCTGAAATTAAATTAATTTTTGAATCTCTTCAGCAGACAAAACTTTTCCTGCCGCTTTAACAACGCCATCAATGACCAAAGCAGGAGTTATCATAACAGCATAATCAGTTATTTTATCCATATCTTCAACCTTAACAACTTCCGCTTCTTTCCCTGAAAGTTTCAAAGCTTCCTGAACATTTGCATAAAGTTGTTTACATTTTGGACAACCCATACCTAAAATTTCAATCTTCATTTTTTACACCCTCCTATTTATTTAATGAACCTCATTTTCAATGCCTTTATTTTTCACCAAAGAAACACCCTGACACGAGTCATATTCAAATTGCAAAGTAGCATGACCGATCGAATACTTTTCTTTAAGCAACTTCTCAATACTGCCTTTAATAACACAGCTTTCGCTTAACTTAATATCTTTTGCGGTATTTATATGTGCCTCAAAATGAACATCCTCGACAGTCACGCCCCAAACATGAGCATGATGAATATCCTTAACCCCTTCCATCTGCTCGATATCTTTTTGAATATCTACAAGAACAATTCCTTTAGGCACATTCTGCATTAAAATATGAACAGCATCCATAACAATGACATAACCTTCCCTAATAACATACAGCCCAATAACCAAAGTCAAGACAGAATCCACCCAAAATACACCGAAAAAATACATAAACATTGCGCCAACAATTACTGTTAAAGATACCAACGCATCAGAAAGCAAATGAACAAAAGCTGACCGAATATTCATATTGCCATGAGAATGATTCTTTAACAGAAAAGCACATAAAGAATTTGCAAAAAGACCAACCGAAGCGATAATAATCACAAACACGCTATTAATTGGTGCGGGATGAAGCAAGCGAATCACCGCTTCCTTAAATAAAAAGAAGGAAACAATAATTAACAATGAAGCATTAAGTAATGCCGCTAAAATCTCTGCCCGCTTATAACCAAAAGTCCTAGACTCCGTATTCTCCTTATCTGAAAGTTTAAGGGAAATAAAACTCGTCACAAGCGAAAATGTGTCAGTTAAATTATGCAAAGCATCCGTAATAAGAGAAAGACTTCCCGAAACAAGCCCGCCAATCGCCTGAACACAGGTAATCAATAAATTCAAGAATATTGACAGCCCAAGCTTCTTCTTTACATCCCTATGTGATTGAGTATTTTCCATTGTTTTAACCTGCTATCATCCCAAAAGCAATTCCGCTAATTGTCGCCATCACCACAACCAAGCTAACATAAACAACCGTCTTCTTAGTCCCAATAATCCCCCTAATAACAAGCATGTTAGGAAGACTCAGCGCTGGACCGGCTAACAATAGCGCAAGTGCCGGGCCTTTGCCCATGCCAGCGCCGATCAATCCCTGAAGGATAGGAACTTCTGTAAGTGTTGCAAAATACATAAAAGCCCCAACGATTGAAGCGAAAAAGTTAGAAAATAACGAATTCCCGCCAACCGCTTTTGCAATAATCCACGAAGGAATCAACCCTTCATGATCAGGACGACCTAAAAGTAAACCAGCAACTAACACGCCCATTAAAAGCAAAGGCATGATTTGTTTTGCAAAAGTCCACGAACTCTGAGTCCATTCAGTAATTTCATTTTTCTTAAACCACTTTAAAAGCATAATGCCGATCATAACCAAAAATCCAATTGCCAAATACCACTTAGCGACAAATATTGATGCCCACAATCCTGTATCGCCCTCTACTGGTCTTGCCCAATTAGCAAATATCAAGAATCCAACCATCGCAAAAAAATACAAACCATTCTGCCACAAAGCCCTTGGCTCAACCATTTCACCAGCAAACAATTCGCCTTCAGCTTTTCTTACCCGCTCCTCCTTAATAAATATCAAATGCATCAAAAGACCAATAACCACACTAAAAATTATTGCCCCAACTGCTCTTGCTAATCCAAGTTGCCATCCCAAAATCCGTGCTGTCATAATAATTGCTAAAATATTAATTGCCGGCCCAGAATAAAGAAACGCTGTCGCAGGGCCAAGTCCAGCCCCTCTCTTATATATTCCAGAAAATAAAGGAAGCACAGTGCATGAACAAACAGCCAATATCGTCCCTGAAATTGACGCCACGCTATAAGCAAGAAATTTGTTTGCCTTAGCTCCAAAATACTTAATAACAGATGCTTGACTTATAAAAACAGAAATTGCTCCCGCAATAAAAAATGCCGGAACAAGACAAAGTAAAACATGCTCCCGCGCATACCATCTAACTAATGCTAATGATTCAAAAACGGGATTCCTAAAAGGCAATAACTCAACAGGCAAATAAAAGCAAGAAAGAAAACCTGCAAGCATCAGCAAAAACTTATTAGATTCCTTCATTTCCTCCTCCATATTTCCATTTGGTTATATAATTATTGTAAAAATTTTTTATTTCTTACAACACAAGTTTTCTCTATTCGCTTTTTTTAACTTTTCCAAATCATCATTAACAATAGCATCAGCATTAAGCCAAGTAGATAACAATTTTAATAGCTTTTTTGCATAATCATCCTTAGGCTTAATAAAGTAGTTTGTCCAAAAACCATCCTGCTCACTATCAATTAATCCCGCTCTTGCAATTTTCTTTAACTGTTTTGAGATCGCAGGCTGAGACACATCTAAAATATACGCCAGCTCACATACACACATCTTACGTTTCTCAAGAAGTTTTAAGATTCTAATCCGATTGATGTCTGCGAGAGCCTTAAAAACAACATCTAAATCTTTCATTTAAAAATACCTTTCATGTCTAAATAACCAAATGGTTATTTAAATTATACCATTTTTCTATAATTAAGCAAATAAAAAATTACTTTTCCCCCCAATTTTCCAATATCCCCACCACATAAACATAGGTCTTTTTCGGATTGTCGGTGTTTTTCTGGGCTATGATTGCGAAGGCTTTTTTGATTTTCTTTTCTCCGTATTGTTTTGTTTTTAATATAATGTCTTCAATTGTCGCTGGATTATAATCCTCAAAAACTATTTCCGCGTAATTTCTCGCTTTGGCATAATCTTTATTGCCATATTTTTGTTTTAGAGTGTCTAATTCTTGATTTAATTTATCAAAATCATAAAGCGGCAGAAGGCGATATATATTCGGTGACCGCTTTGTATAGGGAGTATCAGTCAGATCATCGTACTGTACTTCGATCAAACGCTTGCGCCGCAATTCGCCCATGCCTTTGTTGATCACAAATGCGCTTACATTGCCGAATTCCTGGGTGATTTTGGAGATGCTCTTTGACCAAAACGGCAGAGTATCGCTAGTACTGCTGTTAAGCAAATTAACCAGATAGCAGAATTTTGCCCGCAAGGATAATATCTTGTACCAGCCAAGCTTGAAATAATCTTTGGGCAATCCAAAGCAATCTGTTGTTGGCAAAGTGTAATTTTGGGTTTTATCTGTATAATCAAGCAGCACAATATTCGCTTCTTTGGCATAACGGGGCGTGAATTTGATCAGTTTATATTTGCTTTCCAGCTTTTTCAGTACCTTGATAATTTGCCTGCGGTATGCAGTTGTTCCCATTGCCTCAATACCAAGATGTTTTGCCAGAGTATCATAGAAAAGTATTATGCTTTTCACCCTGAGCAAAGTCGAAGGGTCGCCTTTTACTCTGAGCGGAGTCGAAGAGTTATATCGATGCAGCAAGTACAAATAAACGTCAAATGCCCGTTCGTCATGCTGTTTTATCATTTCCGGAACAAGCTTCGGGTCCAGCATGAATTGATAGGATATCACCAAGCTGTTTTCAGAAATATCCGCCGGAGGATTTATATCTTTTCCCGCTTCTATAGTTTCCAGATAATCCAAAACGCTTTGGCACACATCAGGAGATTCAACTAAGAGATCAATCTCGATGTTTCGGCTAAGCGCACTTTCCGTCCAGTTCGTACTGCCGACAATCGCTGTCTTTCCATCAATTATCAAAGTTTTGGCGTGGGTATAGGTTGTAAGTGTATCGTAATATACGTTTATCCCGGCTTGTTTGAGCTGTTTGTAGGCACGGATACTGCGTATCTTTTCCTGCCAGTCGCTTTCATCCCGCTGATTGACAAAATCCACATTCGCGTCCAGAACAACCTCAACGTCAACTCCTCGTTGCTTCGCCTTAATCAATTCATCCACCAACTGCTGCGCCTTGGTATTATTCCTATTTTGAGGCAGTTCGATTATAAACATTACTACTTTTACAGATTTTTCCGCGTTAGCAATCGCCTGTTTTACAGCAGGAAAATATTTCGCCCCGCTAATATCCTGAACATCAGCAGGGAAACAGAATGCCTTTGCGGTTATTATTAAAACCGCTAAAGCTGTAATAAAGATTTTTATAATTTTTTTCATCATGTTTTATTTCTCATATCTAATATTATCCAGATAAAAAACACATCCATCTAGATTCATTTCTTTATCTGTCATCCAAGCAAAAACTCCTTCAATATAAGAAAGATCAAGTCCATCCAAAGAAATTATAAACTTTTGCCATTCTTGAGTTAAATTAACAACCCCAGTTTTTTTCTCACAAGAGTCAACATATGGTCCGTTGCTCATGCCCCCTAATTGAAATTTGATTTTTTCTTGCCCCTTGTGCCCCCTTACCCAAAAAGTTAATATTTTTGCCTGGCTAAGATCATATCCCGATTTTTTATATCCCCACCCTGACGATTGCTGCCAAAAACATCCAGCATGGCCTGCCCCTTGTTTTCCTTGTGCTGAATATGTCCACTTCATGCAAGTTTCTCCGCTTTGTGGATTATCTTCCCATTTCTCATCCATGCCAATATCTCCATAATCTCCCATCCACCCTGAAGGAGTTTTATGATTTAACTTGCTTCCATTATCGTCATAAACATAAAAAAACCCATCATCAGTAAAGCCGCCAGCTTTACTCCCAACAAGTTTTTCTTTAGTATTTTCTTTGTTTATATCAGAATTATCCGCAGAAAAAGAAAAAGTTGTTAAAAAAACTAACAGCACAAAAATTGTTTTAAATATAAATATATATTTTTTCATCATGTTTTATTTCTCATATCTAATATTATCCAGATAAAAAACACATCCATCTGGATTCATTTTTTTATCTGTTAGCCAGCAAAATATTCCATCGATAAAAGACATGTCCACGTCTTCCAAGTTAACCGAAAACTGCTGCCAATCTTTGCTCAATGTTAGAACATCGGATGTTTTTTGGTCAGAATCCGGGAATCGCCCTCCAAGACCTCCAACCTTAATTTTAATTTTCTCATTTCCCTGCTCGCCTCGCGCCCATAATGTAATTTTTTTTGCCTGTCGCAAATCAACACCATCGCGCATCTGAGTCTCCCCAGACTTATGATATGTTTGCCAATATACTCCAACCCATCCTTCTTCTTGCATGCTTTCTGGGATATATTTCCACCGCATACAAAATTCTCCTGTCTGAGGGTTATCTCGACAGTTCTGAAAAAGGTCTATACACTTAAAATCTCCCATCCAATTACAAGGAACCTTATGGTCTAGAGGACTCCCCCTTTCAGAAAAAACATAAAAAAATTCATCATTAGTAAACATAGCTCGTTTGCCAACAAGTTTTTCTTTAACATTTTCTTGATTCATACCAGTATCATTAGCAGCAAAAGAAAATGTTGTTAAAAAAACTAATGACACAAAAATAGTTTTAAATATCAGTATAAATTTTCTCATCTTACCTTAACTTTCTTTCTAACCACAAATCACACAAATCTAACAGATACTTCGTTATATATGCTCCGGTGTTTTTTAGAAAACACCGGAGTTATTCAAAGGCTGAACTCAACAAGAAAAATTCATTTTTCGATTGATTCACATTTGAATAATCTTTACCCGCACAGCGGGTTGAGCATATCAGTTTTTTTATCTGTGTTATCTGCCATATCTGTGGTTAAATCCTGTTTTCGTGCCTTTCGTGTATTTCGTGGTTCCTAAACAATAGCAGCATTTGTATAATTCAAAATGCTCGCCAAAGTCATCGGATTAGGATCATCAATATCAACTGAGCTCCAGGCATCCATCATATATTTGTCAATATAAGCATAAGGCAGAAACCCATAGCCTTTTTGCCCCCATTGCTCTGACCAGGAGTTTTTAAATTTGATTAACTTCTTCGTATCATCATATCCTACTGGACAAATAGCATGACCGCCTAAAGGTCTTTCATTTTTCTTAGGCATTGGCACAATTCCTGTCTTAGTGGTCATCATCCCCTGGAAAACCTGCACACCGATAACGCATGGACCTTTAGTCGCTAAGTTTAAACGTAGCTCGTCCAAGTTAAGAATTCGGGCATATGTTTTAATCCGGAATTTTTTAGCATTAGTAGAAAAACCTTTTTTCGCTTTATCTGTCTGATGCGGTTTATACGGCCAGAACTTTTCCTGGCATACTCCCAACTTATTTAAGACCTGCATTGCCGCGCGAAGAGTTGTGCCTTCTGCTTCCGGCATGCCGTCTATTTTTTTGCACTCGCTGTAAACAAACCGAGGAGACATTTCAATCAATGAACCATAATCAATAATTTCCTGATATTCTTTCATGCCGCTGGCACAAGCAAAGCTAACACAAGTCCCTTCATCCCCCTGATCGCGCACCGGAGATACTTTTGCCGTATAATCAATTTTCTTGGGTATTTTCATAACCGGCAAATAAGCCCGCATCAAATAATCCTTACCACTAAATTTATCTTTTATACATCCTAACTTTCCCATTTTCAAACCCTCCTTTTTTAAAACAAATACATGTTAACCACAAATCACACAAATCTAACAGATACTTCGTTATATATGCTCAAGGTATTTTTAAGAAAAATACCAGGTTTATTCAAATCGTGAACTCAACAAGGAAAATTTATTTTTCTTTTGATTCCTATTTGAATAACCTTCACCCGCACAGCGGGTTGAGCATATACGCACATACTGTTATTTTATCTGTGTTATCTGCGCTATCTGTGGTTAAACCCTGTTTTCGTGACTTTCGTGTATTTCGTGGTTCATAAATGCTATCAGCTGTTTTTTTCTAATCGCTGCTTTTCCTATACCATG
>Ga0180007_10002369_pt1 | contig 22643 bp, 15 predicted proteins | sample MM_PC_MetaG_FD_121122 | JGI IMG/M metagenome (GOLD analysis project Ga0180007, IMG submission 121122) | Groundwater microbial communities from the Aspo Hard Rock Laboratory (HRL) deep subsurface site, Sweden - MM_PC_MetaG | ecosystem: Environmental > Aquatic > Deep subsurface > Groundwater... | reverse complement strand
TTGTTCAAGATAAGTTTTTTTCAATATTGCCATAACAAATTTCCATGTTGAGTATTAATAGTTTAGAGGCGAAAAAAATTATTCCGATAATGTATGTGAACGCCATCACCAACATACCTTTTGTAGGTCAAAGACTACCTTTTATATATCCTTTATAGGACATATTGTGGGTATGCCAATCACATGGCTAAAACCACAGTGAACGGCAATAGAAATAACATACTAAATTAATCAAGACTATATGAATTTTGGGAGGAGAATCAGTCAATATGGATGAAAAAGACATTAGTCATATTGAAGAAGTTCTTGGCTATACTTTTACGAATAAAGCATTATTGACTCAAGCGTTCACAAGAAGTGCTTTTTCGAGTGAGCCAGATAGACGTGATTCTGAAGTACTCGAATTTGTTGGAGATAGAGTTATCGAATATCAAATCACTAGAATCCTGGTTAATGGAACAATGTCTAGTGATAATCAAGGTCTAAATAGCAAGTATAATCCTGGTGAATTAACAATACTAAAGTCACTAATTGTTGAAAATGCCAATTTTGCTTCTGTTATGGAGGATTTTGGATTAGATCAATTTATTCCATTAGGTCAAAATGAAGTTATCCAAGAGTCTTTCAAGAGTGACCTACTAGAAAGTATTGTCGGCGCTATAGCTGTAGACTCATTTTTCAATGAAAATGAACTTTATGAAATAGTTGATTATTTATTGTCACCAAGAGCGTATTTACATCATAGTGGTTTTGACTCATTTTTGTATGTTAAAAGATGGTGCAAATTAAAAAAGGTTAAGGATTTAAATCATTCTATAAAACTCATTAAAAATGGTGGGGTCAAGTCTTATAGAGCGACAATAAAGTTTGGCGACTATGAGGTGGCAGGAACTTATGAAACTAAAATAGATTCGTTGTTTCAAATTGCCCTTTTGGCACATAAGAAAATACGAGAAAACAAAGAAGAGATTACGATTAAAGATTTTCTGCATGACTTAAATGAAAATAATGGCAAATCCAAACTAAACGAATTGAAAAGGTTAGGATTTTATAAAGAACTTGATATCAATGATGAAAAAACTTCAGATAACAAGTGGAAAATCACTTTTCAAATGGACGGCTTTTCAACATGGTACGTTGATGCTAATAAAAAGAAGGCAATGAAGATTTGCTCATTATTCTGTATAAACTCCTTATTATCACGTTCTTTTAGAATTGATTCATATATTAAGCCATTCCTAGTAAAACTCGGATACATGGAATAATCAGATATATTACAGAACACAAAAGAGGACTTTTATGATCTATGAAATCGGAGTAATCATTATCTTTATATTGATCATGTTAATACCAAATGCCGTTTATGTATTTATAGAACTCAGAAAGAAGAGAAAATTATCTCATGGCAAATAAAACATCCAATCCAAAACAATATAGATTAGTCCTAATCAAAAGATATGCTTTTGCAGCTATCAATCTTTATGGTGTCATTAAACTTGATGATTTCATATCAGTATGTAATAACTATGAAAATGAAACATTATCCAAAGAAGAAGCAATCCCTCTACTTGAACTATTATCAAGCATTGATGAGGTTGATTTATCATTTAGACAAAACATCCTTGCTAATGGGTATTTCTTCTTAGAAGAGAATAGGGACTTTAAAGAAGCAAAAGATCTTCTCATGATTCAATCCAATAAACCACGTTATTTGCCCTCTAAGGAAGAGTTTCTTAAATATGAAGATGATGACTACGTCGAACCTATGAAACCTCTCCTAGACCTAGAAAAATTCATTATAATAAATAAGTTAGTAGAGATTAAGAAACCAGAAGATATTAGATATGATGTATTAGAGATTCACGATCAAATCATATTAGGAAACCGTATGTCAGATTATATGAAATACATTAGACAAAGAGGTTACGAGTTTAAAGATGAAATCCAGGTCAATTTATTTGCTGGACTTGTTATGAACCTACATAATCAAACAAGAATGTATGATAATAATGGATTTACTCCTATAGAATTAAGAGAACTCTTTGAAGATAATAATGAACCAGTAAATTAATCATTTGATACCCCCCCGGTCAGTTTTTATCTGCAAATTCGTCACGACCGAGTGTCCCACATCTAAAATACGTGGCACCAGCTTTTGAAAATCATGATTTTGGGAATCAATTATATATCAATTTCTCCGACTATTTATATAGTTGGATTTTTTTATATAATTGCGCAAAATACACTGTCGATTTACACCTTAGTTAGGCCATATATAGAATTCATTAAGTTTCAGACACTTTCACCCCCTACACGCGCGTAGGTAAATATTATAAATAAAGTTGTTATATGATTCGATGTAAATAGCAATATGTTTGTTTGGAATAAAGCGCAGGAGGAAATGCAAGTCAAAATACCGATTATTTTAAGAGTAATAATTAAACTCTTAAAGTGAGTGGCACATATAACGAATTTAGTAGACTTGCAACAGTATAGATTGAATAAAATACATCTAATATGAACAAATAACATCACAATACATTGTAAAAAGGTCAATTATATGAACAAAATATAATTATTTGTTAACACTGTAGTTCACTTTTTAAGTATGAGATAATATAAGCGTGAAAGAGCATTAGTGCAATTTCAACAACAAAATAAAGTGAAGGGGTGTTATATATGACATTATTAAATTTAGATCAATATATTAAATCGTATATCCATAAATTAAAATTGGATAGGAAAATTAAAGGCGTTAATAACATGACATTTGAAATTAATCATTCCAAAAAGTCTCAATCTATCTATTTAAGTTTGTGTCTGCTCATCTGCAACAACAACTATACTAGAACAATAAGGATAAGCGATCATTTTCTTGACAATCAAAGCACAAGAAGTGATAAGTTTAAAGGCGTTTTATTGAGTCCAAATAAAAATATCAGTTCTGATAAGTTAAGAAGTCTTGAATCTTATATTTCTCAACAAATTACTAAATTACTAAGAGATGCACCTAGACATGCCATATACACATTTAAATCAAGTTAGAATAAATTCTTGAAATACTAGCTTCATACAAGTATTTAAACAATGAAAGGGGTGAAAAAAATGATAAATACATAATCGATTAATAAAAAGACATTCGGTATGAACATTAGAACTAACAAATATCTCATTTACCTATGAAAATATGAACATTTAAATAATTCATGCGGGTACTATTAATCAGAATTAAAATATGAGATAATGAAAGTGTAAAGAAGTTAAACCATTACTCTAACAAAAAAACAGATAAGAAAGAGGGAAAATATGAACCAATTTAACAATGGAAGAATAAACACAAGTAAGGTATATTATCTAAATGAAGAGAATAAACAAAAAGTAATCAACGAAAAAAATGTGGTTTATTCTGAAGATGGGAAGTACGTATTAATTTACACACAAGATGATTATGATTTTATGGAAAGATTTTGGGGCTTATATGATAAAGATGAATACTATAGAAACATGTCAATAGAGGATACTATTTATGATGAGTTTTTACATGAAGCAGATGTTGAACCATTTCTTCCAGATAGAACCAGGATCCACCAGCGTAAACTAGATTTAATGAATGAACAGGTTATATCCTTCGCCGGAAAATCAATATTTCCTGCTTGTATCATTAATAAGCAAAAAAGTCTTGTTGAGGGTTCTGATATCATCATTACCATTGGACATACTGATGAGCATTCATTAGTCATTAGTATAAAGGAGAACGAAAATGTCTAATAATTTCGGATTTATAATTAACGAAGAGAGTCGCCAGCACATCAATTTATCGACATATGCGATGAAAGTTATTGAAGCTGATATGATTCGTTTTAATGATGATTACGAGTTGAAAAATAAAAGCGGCTTTATAAACACTATTATTTCCAATTATTATGATGACTTTCCACTATCAAGATCAGTCGCTTTAAAACAAGTTGATGCCATTCGAAAAGCCATTCAAACGGATAATTTCAGCGACAAAGTCACTTATAAAATTATTGGTGAATTTACCGATGAAATTATGAAAAATATTATTAATGAATACGCTGAAAAGTATTCAAACGACATCCAGTTTAAATTAAAATTGAACAAAGAAAACAGATCTTTGTTAGTCAGTTTAGAAGATGCGAGCTATTTTGAAGCATATGCACCAAGATCTGGAATTGGGTATTACTTAAAAATAATACTAGAATCTTATGCTATTCAAACAAGAGAAGTAAGAGAAAGAATCTATTTTAAACAAACCATTGACAAAGTCGAAAGAGCCATTATCAATCATACAGTAATTTCGTATAAAGAAAACCAAACGGTTAAGAAATTATGCCCATATGCCATATACAAACCAACTGACAAAAATAGTTTAGAACTTATATATGGAATCCCTGATAAAAATACCGAAGGTGGTATTATCAATACAATCAAAATTAAATCACTTGCAATACAAGAATTAAGGGAATATAAAGAAAAATTTAAAGTTTTAGGAGATGAAGAGTTTTTAAAAAGATTTTTTAATGAGAAAGCAACTGTATCTGCAAAACCAACAGAGACCTTTATAATAAAGTTCACATATGGTGGCTTACAAAGATTCATTCATGAAGAAGATTCTTTACCAATCATTGGCATTCCAAATCCTAACAATAAATATCTATATACTTTTACAACAAACGAAACTCAAATCTTCCTTTATATATTTAAGTTTGGATTACAAGCTCAAATCATTACTCCCCTTGATGCAAGAGAACGATTTAAAAAATTATTTAAAGCATCCTATGAAGCTTATATGAGTGTTGATGAAAAATGATTTATATGATGAAAAAAAGAAAATTTTCACATCATGGAGTAAAAATATCATAAAATTACATCACTATATTTTATGATATGAATATTGCAAGAAAAACAGTCTACTTAGAATACATAATCATGTTATATGACAAAAAATGAATTAATTTTTATATTTATACAATCAAACTCATGAAGAAATAAAAAAATATTACTCAGAACTATGACGTGGATTAAATTGAGATTATTATACGTAACATACAGAAAAAAAATATAAAACTAACCAATAACAATAAAGGAGAATTATGAGCAATGCAACATTAAGATATAAACAAAAAAACGGAATTATTGGTCAAATGTACCATTTGAGCATTACTGAATTAAAAAATGAAAATGGGATGGAGTTTGAGTCAATATCGAATTATATGTGTAAAGAGACACAGATATTTAAAAATAACAATGTTGTTGAAACTATTTATAGTCATGTTACTAATGATATAAAAAAAGTCTTAATCAAAAGCATTGACAAAATATCAATGTTAGAAGATGGCGGTCAACTATATATAGAACTTTCAGTAGAAATTCTTCCCAAAACTAAGACTAAAGATAATAATCAATAATGTAAAGTTTGCTATATTTGGTCAAAACTGTTGAGTAATCTAGTATAGATTAAAAGACATTGAGTAAACATTATTATAGAAAATTTGTTAAAACAAACCACTGCACAAAAAGTACGAACGAACGAAAAACTATTGAAGCACATAGGTTCTTAGTTGATTGTTATGCCATTTATTTCATCATATCCGTTTTAAAAAACGACAATATTATATGTGTGTCAAAATTCATTTAAGATAAAAAGGAGAAATGGATGTATGGGTTGGAAAAGAAGGCCATCATTAAAAGAGAGAAATGCGATGCGTCAAAGCAAAAGAGATTATGAAGAAAGAGTACAAGCGAGACAAGAGACTCAAGATGCTTTTCCTAGATTTAAAGAAATATACGGATTTTATCCGAAAAGTCACATGCTTAAAGAATTTATAAAGTATGGCTCTAGTTATGAACCGTCTTATTTATGCGAAAATGAAAGACAAGAATATGAAACTGTTTTTATTGAAAAATATGGATATAAACCGCACATTTCAGACATAGAGAAAATGGATAAATTGAAAGAAGACTATAGACCTTTTTTATCAAGAGAAGAATATATTAACTATATACAAAAAAACAGTAATGAAGGAACAATTTCTAAATTATTTTATTTTAAAGCTAATGAGAGCAATGACGGATATTTTTTATCTGGTATCAAGTACAAGGCAGTTAAAAAATTTGATATCATAAATATACCAAACTTTTTTAATGAAAAACCAGTAGTTGGTATTTTGAATGAAGTATTCAAAGACAGTAAATGCAAAAGTTTAGAACTTGGAAATAATCTAAGATTTCTTGGAAAACGAAGTTTTTCAAGTTGTCAAGAATTAGAAGAGGTTATTGGATCAAGTGAAAGTTTAGAAATGATAGATGAGGAATCTTTTTGTAATTGCAAGAGACTTAAAAAAATTGAAGCGCTTATAAAACTAAAAGAAATAGGAAATAATGCATTCAATTATTGTAGTAATTTGGTTGAAATTGAATTTTTTCATAGTTTAAAAGAGGTAGGTTCAGGGGCTTTTCGCAACTGTGAATCTTTTAAAAAAATCACTTTTCCCGATAGTTTAGAGTCGATTGGTTCTGAAGCGTTCATGAATTGTACACAACTCGAATATGTTAAACTGCCTGAATCTATTGTTTCAATTAGTGATTCCATGTTTAAGAACTGTAAGAAACTTAAAAATATAATTATTCCAAGTGGGGTCACAAGTATTTTCAATGAAGCGTTCAGTGATTGTAAGGAATTACAAACAATAAACTTTCCGAAAACAATATCAAAAATAGGGTGTTATGCATTTCGTAATTGTAATTCGTTAACTACAGTGGTTTTACCAGAAAATATCAATGAAATCGAAGAAGGAGTCTTTATAAATTGTACTAGTTTAAAAGAATTACTGATTCCCAAAAATATTGTTTCAATTAGTTCACAATCATTTTGTAATTGCAAATCGTTAGCGGATTTAACATTTGAAAATTCTCAAACAGTATTAGATGAAGAAACTTTTAAATACTGTATTGTACAAACTGTGAAAATCAATTTGAAAAAAAGATTAGATTTGCATATATTTAATAATTTAGAATTTATTGAATATATTAAATTAGAAAAATTGACAGAGATTGATATAAATAAAATAGTAGGTTCTACCGCATTCCTAATCGAGGATTTCAGTGGTGATGATAAAAAATCATCATATAGAAAAGTTATATTGGAGAACGAACTTAATTCAATACTCAAAAATTTCCAAAATCAGCGAAAAGAGAATTATAGATACGAATGGGTTTCCCATCATACCGATCACGATACAATTGGTGGAATGACTGCTTACTTCGAATATTCTGAAAACGAAGTATCTACAGCTACTTTCAAGTATCATATTGCTAATTTTGAATTGAATAATAATTCTATTACAATGTCTATAATAGATAATATTTAGCAGAAAGGGTTCTATGTCAATAAAGTGCGCACATTATTTAGAATTTCTTTCTTTGAATTATCCACTTAATATGATGATTGCAAAGTGTTGCACATATGCACATGACTTTACATTAGTGAACTTACGGAGTCATTTATGATACAGAGATTGTTATATAAAAATTTGATTTGAATCTTAAAAAGAAGTGCGTCTCTAGGAGAAAACAGCCTAGTTACGCACTTTTCTATTCAAATCCCAGAATATCCCCATTTGAACCCATTTGTCGCCAATATGGATTTTCGTGAGCATTGTGCTGCTAATTTTAATGCCTCAGCATTATGTTGCACATATGGCACTTGTGATGGAATTTGAACTCTCGTTTAAAGATAACTTGGACGTATACCGTATAAATTAATTGTTTATAACAACAAATCGTATTTTTTTTAATGCGACCCGATTCACAACCATCAAAATGAACATAGAATTCAACAATTTTGGCGCTATCCTTATAAGGCAGTGCCTTTATTTGTTTAATATGCTAAAATAGGATACATATTACAAATGCAATCTATTGTGCATAGATTATAAGGCGACATATGAATTTTTATTTAAAGGACGTGTTAATATGGCTCACCATACAGCTAGAAGTGGATATAAGAAACTAACCGAAAGATTAGATCGTTTTCCACATGGAATTGTTGAATCAGAAACATTATATAAAATACTTGCTGTAATGTTTACAGAGGAAGAAGCTCGTCTTTTATCCATGTTACCTATTGGTGATTTTGGTATATCACTAGCACAGAAAAGATGGAATATATCAATTGAAGAAACAACTAAAATATTAGATGATATGGCTTCAAGAGCTGTCTTACTAGATATCCAAAAAGACAAAGAGACAAGATATTTACTACCACCACCTATGATAGGCTTTTTTGAGTTTTCAATGATGAGAATAGGAACTCATCAAGATCAAAAAGTACTGAGTGAATTATTCTATGAGTACTTATGTGTTGAAGATGAATTTGTGACTAGCTTAATGACACTTGATACTCCTCTTGGTAGAGCATTAGTAAGAGAAGAAGCGATAGAAGATAAAACACTTTATGTAATGGATTATGAGAAAACATCTGCAATTATTCATAATGCAAAACAAATAGGTGTTAGCACTTGTTACTGCCGCCACGTAAAAGAACATCTTGGTACAGTTTGTGATGCTCCTATGGAAACATGTCTTACGATTAGTAATACAGGTGATAGTTCTTTAATACGCCATGGATATGCAAGAGAGATTTCAAAAGAAGAAGCGTTAGACATCATCGTATTAGCAAAAAAACATAACTTAGTTCAATTCGCTGAAAATGTTCAAAATAATGTAAGTTTTATTTGCAATTGTTGTTCTTGTTGTTGCGAAGTCTTATCCAATGCTAAAAAACATGGATTTACCAATGCAATTAACTCCTCTAACTATATTTGTGAAATTAATGAGGAAAATTGTATTGGATGTAGTAAATGTGTTAAGGTTTGTCCAATGGACGCCATTTCTTTAGTAAGCACGAATATTGATGGTAAAAAGAAGATAGCAGTAGTAGACAAAGAAATGTGTATCGGATGCGGTGTATGTGATAGTTCATGTGCATTTGATGCACTTGAACTGATTCATAGAGAATCAAGAGTTTTTACACCCGTAAACTTAAATCAAAAGTTAATTCTTCAAGCGATAGAAACAAACAAACTACAACATCTAATCTTTAGAGATGAAGAAAAAATCAGTCACAGAGTACTAGCTTCTGTATTAGGAGTAATACTTAGATTACCTCCTGCAAAACAATTACTAGCTAGCAAACAATTAAAATCAAAGTACTTAAAAAAACAAATTGAAATATATAATAAAAAAAGCAAAGATGTGAAATAAAACTCATCTTTATCAGAAGTAAGGACTAAACATCATATTGAGAAAATAACAAGATAAATTTAAAATCTTTTTATTTTTTTTTGATAAGTTTATAAAGTTAACTTTTGTATATTCATTTTTGGTGATATACTGTAAACAAGAAATATAAGTATAATTAGAATTACTGATATTTATCTCATATATCGGATATTTTATAAAGAAAGGAGTAATTATGGCTATTAATAAAAAACAAACATCACCTCAAGTGGCATCAAAAGCATCAAAAGCTTTACTTGACGGAAGAACTAGCAAAAACACAAAATCAATTGCGGCTAGCGCATTATCACAAACAAAACCAAAACCCAAAAAAATAAAAAATAAATTTTGAAATCAACTATAATTTTTCTTGTTATACTTTTGAAAAGAGGCGTGAAATTTGAATGATATTGCTTTTAATATTTCAGAATCTATTAAACAAGCAAAATGGTTGTTAATTGAATATCAAAAAGAAGGTGAAAAAAGCACTTCTTTTTGGTGTGCCATTAAATCAATTGATGCAGAAAAAAGAATATTGCGAGTAGACGCATACAATATTAATAAACATAATGAAACACATAACGGACTTATTTATACACCTTTGCATTTTGAATACATCATAAAAGCAGAACTTCTTCAAAAAACGACTTATTCAAGACCGGCAGACCTTATTCGTTATATTGAAGCTAATCTTGCGAAACTAGATTGGCTTCATTATGATTTATATAATGATAATGTTTTAACATATCTAAAAGCTTGTGTCAAATATGATACTGAACCATATAAAAAGAACACAGATATGATTTCTGGAATTAACGATGATGAGATTATGAATGCTAAAATAAAAGGTAAATATACATTATCGCTTGAACAAATGGGTGAAATGGTAAGGAAAATTGAAAAATTGTCCAAACAAGACAAAAAGAAGTCACTCAAAGTAACCGACTTAGTAATGAATATGTTATCAATAGTAACGACAAGAGGCCTTTACGTTGTTGCATATAAACATCTTTCATTCAATCCTTCTGAAAGAAGTCTTATATTATCAGAAGAAACTGAGTTTAATGAAGAATTTTCTAATGATGAAAAAGGAACATACAAACATAGTCTCAAATCGTATTTAGATTTGCAAATTACTGAGTTTATGGATATTTACTCAAATTCCGCTGAAGAAGCAAGAAACGTTCTACAATCCGTGCTTAGACGAGGCGAACAAATCACAGACGAACCTATGATTTTTGATTTGGTTCGGAAATCAAATCAAAAATTATATCGTGATATTGATGCAATTGCAAAATTAAGAGAATCAGCGAATTTGCCTATTCCTATCAAAGCTTTTTTTGGAGGGATGACATCTAATTTAGAAACGGATAATATACGTAAGCGAGACATCGTTATATATAATGAATATGTCAATTTTGATCAATTAAGAGTGATTCATAATGCTCTCAATAATCCGATTACATATGTTCAAGGCCCTCCAGGAACTGGAAAAACCTCAAGTATTGTTAATTTATTAATTTCCTCATTCTTTAATAAGCAGACAGTGTTGGTTACATCAAATAATAATAAACCTATTGATGACATATATAAAAAAATTACAGAAGTCAAATATAAAGAAAGCCCTATTCCCTTTCCGGTGCTTCGACTAGGAAATGATGACAACGTTAGAAGAACAATATCAGAGATAAAAAAAATGATTGATGGATATTCAAATTATTTAGTGAGTGATGCAAATCTTGCAAAACATGAATTGAGAAATAAAGGTAATTTTTCCAAAATAAATAACTTAATTGATGAATATGAGAAGAAAATTGATTTAGAAGAAGAAATAATAACCCTAGAAAGCTTTCTCAACGGATTTGGGAATAATTTCCACACTCAGACATCAATTCCAGCAGAACTAGATGTTAAGAAAAACAATCTTAAGAAGATGGAAAACAAATCCGAATCAGAAATACTTGAAAACATAATTATTGCTGATAACACGTTTTTTATCTGGCTCTATTTTACATCGGTAAAATACATAAAAAAACTAAAAACGCCAATTTATGAAGATTTTATGAAAATTATTTATGAGAAAGACATTGAGAAACAAGTAAAAGAATTTAATAAATATACCTCTATATCAGACAATATGAAAAAATTATTATCTGTATTTCCAATTATACTTTCAACAAATCAATCAGCATACAGATTAGGAGAACCTGAACCGATTTTTGATTTAGTAATTATTGATGAAGCAGGTCAATGTTCAATAGGATATTCATTACTACCTATTATTAGAGGATACAGATTACTACTTGTAGGAGACCACAATCAATTACAACCAGTTATTTCGTTAAGCCAAGGAGCGAATAAAAAATTAATGCAATATTACCATATAAATCCATCTTATAATTATAACGACCACTCTATTCTTAAAACAATGCAAGAAATGGACTCTTTTTCAAAATTTATTTTACTTAGAACACATTATAGATGCAGGAAAGAGATTGTAGATTTTTGCAATATGAAGTATTATGATAACGAATTAATCATTAAGAACAAGAACATTTGTGATTATTCAGCATTGGGATATTTAGATATCAAACAAGATGACAATCCACATCCTTTAGAAAGAAATGTATCAAAAGCTGAAGTTGAAGCTATCATTTCAGATATTAAGGAGAATAATTATAAAGATATTGGAATTGTTACTCCGTTTAGGAATCAAGCAGAATATCTAAAGGAAGCATTTTCTAAAGAAGAAACTCTTAAAAACGTAACTATTGGAACAGTTCACACTTTTCAAGGGGATGAAAAAGAAGCAATCTATCTATCGGCAGCAATTAATAAGCACAGTTTGAACAGGACTTATAATTGGCTAAAGAACAATCATGAATTAATCAATGTCGCCGTGACAAGAGCAAAAGACAGATTTGTATTCGTAGGAGACATTAATGATATTAAACGCAGATCAGATGGAACAGACGCCTTCTTTGAATTAATGAATTATGTTGTTCATAAAGGTAGTGAAGTGGAAATCTCAAAAATTGAAAATAGTTTAAATCATGCAAATTACAAACAATACAATTCAAAAAAGGAAAAAGAGTTATTTAAAGTAATTAATCACTTGCTAGAAATAGAAGTGAATTACAAAGTTGAAAAGCAAGTTAAAATCTCATCTGTTTTGTCAAAGTTTAATTCTAATGAATTATTTGATTTTGGGAAAACAGGAGTATTTGATTTCGTTGTTTTTAAAAAAGGAATAAATGATATTCCTGTTTTTGCGATTGAGTTAAATGGGAACGAACACGAAACAGATCCAATAGTCATAGAAAGAGATTTAAAAAAACAAAAGATATGCGACGATAACAATTTGAAACTTGAAAAAATAGGCAATGATTATTCTAGAAGATATCACTATATTAAAAACATATTAGAGAAAATACTTTCAACTTAAAAATTTAATTTTTATGAAGATTATAAATATACCATATTTGAGAATAGAGTGCTATACATAATTGAGACTAGTGAAAGTAAAAACAATATACTTGATGGGTTCAACTGTTGGCAGAATTCCTTTTACTATAAATACCCTACAACTGTACGTTGAATTGATATATAATGTAGTATAAAGAAGAGGGTTCAAATTTCTTAAAAAGCATCCCTATAAAAGACAATTATTAGCAACTAAATTTCATGCTCTAATTTTTCCCCCATAAATACCACTGTTTTAGAATAGAAAACTCTATATTTTCGTTTGTTTTTTGATTATCGGAAGAATGCGCCATGATAAATGAACAGTCTTTGGAATTATTTTTTGTTTTCGTTATAATTGGTAAATGGTTAATTCAAAATACAACTAAATATAATAAAAATCACAATAAAAAATTGTGATTTTTTAAAATGAACATGATTGATTGTGCTTTTTTATTGTAATATAATTAATTCACAATCTTGTATGAATTAATATTATTCATGCATATACAACTTCATATTCTAAAACCAAACATTCAAATGTAGGTAGAATAAGAACATTACATATTATTTTATTTTTTTTATCGGAGGAAAATAATGAAATGAAATGTTTTTTTTGTTTTTGTATTGGTTTTTTCAGTTTGCTTTCTTAGTGGGTGCGATTTATTTTCCCCATCGACAACAACGACTACAACTGCAACTATAACTTCAACAACGACTACAACAACGTCTCTTTCAACGACAACTACCGTTCCTTCCACTCCACAATTACAAAATTATGCAACCATTGTATTTCATTCCAATGGTGGAAGCAGTGTAGATTCCATTATTCAACCATCAGGAACTGGATTATCAGAACCCTCAAATCCTATTAAGGATGGGTATCAGTTTGATGGATGGTACACTGATGTTGCTTTGACAAATCAGTATGTATTTTCTATTATGCCTTCAGGAGATATTGATCTTTATGCTTCTTGGAGCGTCATTATAGTACAAGACTCAACAGATGATTATATTTTCATGTTAAACGCAAATAATCAATATGTTGTTGCAGCTTATGTTGGAACAAAGACAGAATTAATCATTCCATCAAGTTATTTAGGCATTCCTGTAGTAGGAATTCGCCAACTCGCTTTTTATCGCCACTCAGATATCACACAAATCAGTATTCCAGATTGTATTATTGAAATTCAAAGTGGTGCATTTTATCAGACATCTATTACAAATCTTATCATTTCTGAATTTGTCACGACCATTCAAAATGATGCATTTTATGGAATGGATGAACTTGAGACTATTTCGGTTTCAAATCAAAATCCAAACTATATATCAATTGATAATATCTTGTTTTCAAAAGACATGACAACGTTAATTAAATATGCTCCTAAGAAAACATCTATAAGTTATGAAATTCCAAATTCTGTGGAGATCATTGCCACTGGAGCATTTGAAAATGCTACAACGTTAATTCAAGTAACCTTTGAACCAACAAGCCAAATATCAGAAATTCAGAGTAATACTTTTGCTGGAATGACCAGTCTAACCAGTATAATCATCCCTTCTAGTGTGACGAAAATTGGATTTAGTGCTTTTTCAGAAGATAGCGCTCTTTCGTCAGTTGTTTTTGAAACTGGTTCTCTTTTATCAATGATTGATGTAGCTGCCTTTTCAGATAACTCATCGTTGACAACCCTTCATTTTCCAAGTGGTGTCAACTATTTTGGCTTTGGAGCGTTTACAGGAACTACCTCTTTAAGTTCCATTACAGTGGATGCATCAAATACCACTTTTACATCACTAGATGGCGTATTGTTTTTAAAAGATATGACGGGGCTATGTTATTATCCCGAAGGAAAGAGTGAGTCAAGTTATGTCATTCCAAGTCAAGTAACATCGATTCGGTTTATGGCTTTTGAAAACTCACCTTCCGCTTCACTTAAAACGATTTCTTTTTCACCGGCCTCATTAATTACTGAGATTAGTTACGCAGCTTTTTCAGGGTCAGAATCGGTTGAGAATGTCATTATTCCTAATACGGTAACTACGATTAAAGAAGAAGCGTTTTATGGAATGACTAACTTATCAGAAATTGTCATTCCAAGTTCAGTAACATCGATTGAAATTTCAGCCTTTGAAAAGACAACATCATTAGCTTCTGTAACGTTTTCACCTGGAAGTCAATTAACGTCAATAGGAACCAATGCCTTTTATGGAGCTTCCGCGCTTACCTCTATTGTGATTCCTTCAAGTGTTAATTCGATTGCTAGGGTTTTCCTCAACGCCACTTCACTTGAGACAATTGTGGTTGATCCACTGAATCTCTCGTATTCGTCGCTTGATGGTGTGCTTTATAATTACGATAAATCAACGCTTATTACGTACCCTGAAGGTAAAACAGATACCAGTTTTACCGTTCCTTCTACCGTAAGTCGAATTAATGAATTTGCATTTTATCATGCAATTTACTTAGAAAATATTGATTTTGAATTTGGATGCATCTTAACAGGAATTGGTAATTACGCTTTTTATAAAGCGAGTGCATTACAAAGTATTTTCATTCAATCAACCGTTACAGAAATGGGATACAATGCATTTGATGATGCAAGTTCAATTAAAATTAATGTACAGGCAGCCAGTCAACCTTTAACATGGGCATCATCTTGGAATATTGATCAATATGATGTTGAATGGAATTATAGTTCTGGCATTACATCAACCATAACCTTTGAAGTAAATGGAGGACTATTGATTAATCCAATTACTCAAGATGTAGGAACGGTTCTTGATCGTCCATCTGAACCAATTAAGGATGGATGCAGATTTATGGGTTGGTATGAAGATTCTACTTTTGGAGTACAATTTTCTTTTTCTGTTATGCCTTTACAAGACATTACAATCTATGCCAAGTGGGAATTGAATCAATACGTTCTTGAATTTATAGATTTAGATGGAAATGTCATTCAATCAACAAATTACGATTTTGGGCAAAGTTTAGCACTACATGAAAATCCAAGTTATCCACCAAAATTAGGATACTCCTTTAGTGGATGGGATCAAAGTTTGCCTTTAACTATGCCTGCTGAAGATGTGCTCATTTATCCAACTTACACTATCAATCAATATACCATTTCATTTGATGAAAATGATGGTAGTTTAGTTCTAGATATTACACAAGATTATAAAACTCCTACCACTAAACCAGAAGACCCTGTTAGAACAGGCTATGTTTTTTTTGGCTGGGGAATTACAGAAGGACAAATAACAACCTATACATTCACTACGATGCCAGCGGAAGATATTACGTTATATGCAATCTGGAGATTGCTAGTCGCAGATGATCCTATCTATTACAACTTTTCACTTTTAGGAGATGGCACTTATCAGATAACAGCATATAAAGGATCCTTTGCTGTACCAATCATTCCGTCAACCTATTTAGGAATACCTGTGACAAGCATTGGATACTGTGCATTCTTCCAAAACTCAAACATAACAAAGGTTGTATTTTTAGATGACAGTCAGTTGACTCGTATCGAAACCCAAGCATTTTTAGAATGCACCAATTTAACAAGTTTTATCATTCCTTCGACTGTGATTTATATTGGGGCGAATGCATTTGGAAGTTGTAGTAACTTACCAAGCATTATCATTCCTTCAAGCGTGCTTTACATTGATGAGTACGTATTTCAAACTTGCATTGGATTGACTTCAATTACGGTTGACGCGGCAAATCCAAATTACTCATCTGAAAACGGAGTGCTATTTAACAAGGATCAATCTATGGTTATATACTATCCTTCAAACAAAGCAGAGCTTACCTATACAATTCCATCAAGCGTTACCACCATTAATGAAAATGCATTTAGAAATGCCATTCATTTAACAAGTGTTACGATTCATGAGAATGTGACAAGCATTGGTTTGGATTCATTTGCTAATTGCTCAAGCTTAACGAGTATTACAGTTGACGGAGCAAATCCTAATTATTCATCTGAAAACGGTGTTTTGTTTAACAAACAAAAAACAATAATTATGATCTATCCTAAAGGAAAAACAGAAACATCATATGTCATTCCTTCAAGTGTCACGAGTATCGAAGATTATGCGTTTTATTCTTGTGAGAATTTAACGACTGTAACGATTCCTGATGGTGTGGAAAGCATTGGCTTTCTTTCATTTGCTTTTTGCAACGGGTTAACGAATCTTACTTTTCCTTCAAATCTGATAAGCATCAGCAATCTTGCATTTTTAGATTGCGTCAATTTAGTCAGTATTACAATTCCTTTGAGTGTGACGAGTATTGGAGCCTATGCATTTGATAATTGCGATAGTTTAACCATTCATGTTGAGGCAACTACTCTACCAAGTGGATGGTCTTTTGATTGGAACCCTGACATTTGTCCTGTAATTTGGGGATAAGAAAATAAGGCGACAATCAATACAGTATCTATTATTTAAATCCAATTCGTGTACGAATTGGATTTTTATATGAGAAAGTTTTTAATTTGCTATTTGACACAATAGTGATAAACTATATGTAGCATTAGTTGAGGTGTAAATATGGCACTGAAAAAAAATAGATTGTTGGAGTCTCTTGATTTACTAAGAGATCAAATCAAAGAAGAAGAGAACCTACGCACAGGGAAAACGCCCATGGTATGTACGGATAATGTACTTGAAGAAATATCGAAGAAAAAGCCACTTAAAGTAAGTGATTTTTTAGCAATATCTGGTATTGGGAATGCTTTTATGGATGAATACTCCATGCGCTTTTTACAAGTGATTCTTAAATACCAAAACGAATCAGTAAAAGAAGTTCTAGTTTCGAAAAGTGCATTTAAAGTATTAGATCACTATAAAGATCGTTTAACCAATATTTCAAGACGAAACCCAAACTTATACATGGGAAAGATCACTAAAAAAAATAGTTTTGATTTATCTTTGTTAGATAACAAGTCTGAATTAATTGAATTTTTGACAACTAAGCGTGTTTCAACACTTAGGTTAATGATTCAACCCACTTCAAACCAAGATGCTTTAGAGAGTCATATTACAACGTTATATAGAGAAACAAACATGAGTGAAAAAGAAACAGGATCTTATGATTTGTATATTGCTTATCCTTATATTGAAGGTGTTTTTAAACAAGATGATTTCGCTATTAAAGCACCTTTACTCTATTTCCCTGTAAAACTTACGAGAAACAAAAGAGAATTCTCCATTAAAAAGGATAAAGACAAAGACATCATTTTTAACCGGGATTTATTACTAGCGACGTCAAAAATGGAAAAAAATGATGTCGACTCAAACGCACCATTTATTCCTTCGTTTAGCCAAGAAATCTTGAAAGACGTTGTCATTCCCTATTATAGTAGTAATGGAATAAATATTAAAGATACAAAAACAAGCTTTATGTATTGTCCTTATAAAAACGAACAAAAAGACGACTTCACAAAACATCGTAGGAAAGGTGTTTTTGAAGTAAAGGAATATATTACGCTTGGAAAGTATAAACTCTACTCCTCTATGATACAAAAAGATATGAGTTTCATCCTGGATTCAAATAAATACAACGATCTTTTGAGTGGCTTAATCGATGAAACAAATTTATATACCAAAGAAAAAGATGTCAACTATCGAATCGCAAACGATCCAGTAGATGAATCAAGATTATCTTATATCAATGATATGAATTATGCACAGGAAAAAGTCATTGATCTTGTAAATAAAGAACAAAAACTAGTCATCTGGGGACCTCCGGGAACTGGCAAAAGTCAGACAATAACTAGCTTAATTGCCGCAAGCATTTTAAAGGGCGAAAATGTACTCGTTGTAAGTGAAAAGAAAGTAGCTTTAGACGTCATTTACTCAAGATTAAAAAGCGCTTCTAAATATGCTCTATTTATCGATGATTCAGAAAACAAACAAGACTTTTACCAAAAACTAAAAGAATTTATAAACCCAACCCCTCCTCAACGGACCATAAACAATGATGTATTCAAGCTAGAAGAAGAAATCAATGAAATATTAGAAACACTAGATAAATCCATTGATTTGCTTTATAACCAAAGTATTCAAGATGTTCCAATTCATAAGTTATATACAAGATATGTAAAAGATAAAGATGTGATAAACGATCTCACTCCTAAGAAAGTTCATCAGATGTTTAAACATGTTTTTGTAAAACCAGTATTTAAGGAATTAATATCAATTGAAAATACGTTTGATAAATACAATCATTTAAAAGATTATATGGCGTTTGAGAAAATAAGTCATGATTATCCACTTCTTTTTAAACTTGAAACAAAAATAAGTAGAAGTAATAAAATTGAATTCGAACAGTTCAATGCCGATTATTTGATTTATAAAGAAAAACATCAAAAAGCATGGTTCTTTACAAAAAGAGCTTTGAAAAGAAAGTTTTTACAAAACAATGAAAAAAGGATTTTTTTCTTAACGAAGAAAAAATCCTATAACCGAAAATATTTTAGAATGTTATTAACCGATGGAACATTTCATGAATATGTGAGTGAAAATTTAAATAATCTCGATAAATTAAAAACCAAACACGAACTACTAACAGAAAACGAAGTGAAATTCCTTGACATGCTTCTTCATCACCCTGCAGTAAAAGATATCGCAGATATTGCAAAACATCGTCACTACCTCTTTGATGCGTTTTTCACAGGGTATTTAGAAGACTTCAAGGCGAAAAATCAAAAGTATTTATATATCTTAGAAAAATACCAAGAAAAAGTGGAAGAACTGAATCGTTTAATGGAAGAAAAGAAACATGTAACCATTGAATCGTTTGAAATGGAATTGTTTAAATATGCACTTAATTTTTCGAATACAAAACGAATTATGGATATTAAGCGTATGTTAGATAGTGCTCGTAAATTAAGTATTAAATCCTTTATAGATAAATATCAATTAGAACTAATGAATCATATTCGAATTTGGATGATGACTCCAGAAGTCGTAAGTGCCATTGTTCCTTTGGTTTATGGAATGTTTGATTTAGTTATTTTTGATGAAGCATCACAAATGTATGTTGAAAAAGGAATTCCTGCAATTTATCGTGCTAAAAAAGTTGTGATTGCAGGAGATACAAAGCAACTTAGACCTTCCTCTTTAGGAATTGGTCGTTTAGAAGATGAGGATGAACTCTTTGAAGAGGAAGACTTAAAAGATATTTCAATGGACGCAAAAAGTTTACTGGATTTGGCTCGTTATAAATACAATGAAACCATTTTAAATTATCATTATCGCTCCACTTATGAAGAATTAATCGCTTTTTCGAATTATGCTTTTTATGAGGGGAAACTGATTGTTTCTCCAAATCAAACACAAAGTAAAAAACCACCGATTGAATATGTTTATGTGAAAGATGGTATCTTTGATAACAGAAGAAATGTAGAAGAAGCAAAAGCGGTTATTAAACTGTTACGAAAAATCTTTAAAGAACGTGAAAACAATGAAACGATCGGCGTTATCACCTTTAATAGTACTCAAAGAGATTTGATTGAAAATTATATTGATGATGAATTGTTAAAACAAGGATCCTATCAAAGACAATTTGAAAATGAACTTTTCAGAATGGAAGACAAAGAAGATAAAAGCTTATTTGTCAAAAACATCGAAAATGTTCAAGGAGATGAAAGAGATATTATTATTTTCTCCATGGGGTATGCAAGAGATATTTATGGTTTTGTAAGAAGAAGATTTGGCTGGCTTAACAATGATGGAGGGCAAAACCGGTTAAACGTTGCCATCAGTAGAGCCAAACAAAAAATCTATTTTGTTTCTTCGTTATTTCCAGAAGAATTAAAAGTAGATGACCTAAAAAGTACTGGACCAAAAATGCTTAAAGATTACATGAGGTATTGTTACTATATCTCAAATAAGAAACCTGAATTAGCAAGAGAAGTTCTAAATCAATTGCATTCTGAAAGTTCTAATAATGCAGGAGAAATCTTATCGGATTTAGTACTAGATATCAAACAACGATTGGAACGAAACAACTATACAGTAAAGACGTCCATAGGAATTGGCAAATATAGTATTAGTTTAGCGGTATACGATAAAGAGACTTTATCGTATAAACTTGGAATCATTTGTGATGTTGATGAAGTAAAAACTGCAAACTCTAGAAGAGATTTAGTGCATCAAGAAAAATATTTAAAAGCAAGAAACTGGAAATTATATAGAGTTTTTGCTTCTAATTGGTATACAGACCCATTAAAAGAAATGAGAAACATTAGAGACTTAATAAAGTAATAAAGTTAAAGAATCAATCAATTTAAAATACACAAAATAAATCATAGATAATTAATGGAATGATAAGATGTTAGTAACCACAAAGCTTTTTTTGTGTTTACTAACATCTTTTTCTTTATCTATGATAATTCTATCGTAAATAAAACAGTAAAGAAGTGGATTTGGATAAAATTAATGATAACTTGATACGACGAATTAATGTTCAAGGGATTAGAACGACTATGCACTTCGAACTTTGTTATTTAAATGGCATGTGTGTAGGAATTGTAAATTATGCTGTTGATTTTCGGAGGAATTCAAGGGATAATTGATCCTGGGTATGGTTATATTATGGGTTTTTATATCATCCCTGAACAAAGAAGAAAGGGGTTCGGTAGAACAGGTTTCAATTATATTGAATCTGTATTGAAAACTGATAGTGCTAATTTTATTTATTTAACCCCCGATTCTATAACGGGGGTTCGCTTTTGGAAAGCAATTAGATTTTCAGACAGTGGGAAGGTTGATCCAGATGACTATTTGCCGATATACATTAAAGAATTGTTGATATAAAATGAAAATATTAAGCATCTGGAGGTACTCAATCAATTCACAACAAATTTTTAAAATTTCAAAAATCGCTATTGAGTTTGCCGTAATTATGGTATAATAAAGCCACAATAAATAAAGGGGGATGTAATATGCCACGTATTATACCGATTAGAGAACTCAAGAATACTGCCACTATTTCAAAGTATGTTGAAGAAAGCAACGAACCTGTATTTGTAACTAAAAACGGATATGGTTCTATGGTCATTATGAGTATAGAAGTCTACGAGAGAGAAATTGCTAAGAATCAAGTAATTGAGTTGATAAATGATTCCTTAAAGGACATAAATCATAACTCTAGAAAAGTTGATGGGCCAATGTTTATCAACGAAATGAAATCGAAGTATGGTAAATAATTACATACTTTTTCCGAAAGCAAATGATGATCTTGAGAATATCATTCGCTACGTCTCAATTGAATTAACTAATCCCGAGGCAGCAATGAATTTGATTTTAAGGTTTGAGAAAAAATTCAATGAACTATCACAATTTCCACAAGCATATCCCACTATGGAAAACGAACAGCTAATCATCAAAAATCTAAGAAAATGTGTTGTAGATAATTTTCTAGTTATTTATCTGCATAATGAAGTTCTAAACTTGATTGAAATAGTTAGAGTTATCTATGCTAGACAGGATTATATTGAAGAATTATAATAAGCCACACTTAAAAAAGTTATAGCGAGGCCTACCACAAGAAATTGGAACTTATGAGATAAATCTTATAACAAAAGCCCTTTTGGGCTTTTTCTTTTGGTTAATTTATGACCTGTAATTTATACTAATGTATGATATAATATAAATAACAGATAAGAGAAAATTGAAGTTGCGTTCAAATTTCTGTAATATTAGGTTTATTCTAAATGAACCTAATTTGTTATTTAAAGATGTAAGCAACCGGTAAGTATGTCAAGAGGTAAAAATAAAAAAAATCACTAATAAGTGATTAAAATCTCATCATCAAGACATACTTAAAAAAGGTTAAATTGGATTTGAAGATATTCAGATATTAC
>Ga0180007_10002368_pt1 | contig 22648 bp, 18 predicted proteins | sample MM_PC_MetaG_FD_121122 | JGI IMG/M metagenome (GOLD analysis project Ga0180007, IMG submission 121122) | Groundwater microbial communities from the Aspo Hard Rock Laboratory (HRL) deep subsurface site, Sweden - MM_PC_MetaG | ecosystem: Environmental > Aquatic > Deep subsurface > Groundwater... | reverse complement strand
TACGAGGCAGTATCACTGCCGATAATTGGCACCGGTGGAGTTGAGACGGCCGAAGACGTGGTGCAGATGGTGCTGGCCGGCGCTACCGCTGTCGGTGTCGGAACCGCGGTATACACAAGAGGGCTTGAGGTGTTTTCGCGAATCAACAGTGAACTGCACGTTTTTATGCAGGAACGGGGAATAGCATCCCTGAGTGACTTGAGAGGAGCTGCTCATGTCTGAATATATGCAAACATACCAGGTCAGGCGCGTGCTGACTCACCATGATGGTCTTAAAAGTTTTCGTTTTGGCAGAGTTCTCAATGCCGCACCAGGCCAGTTCGTTCTTGCCTGGCTGCCAGGTGCCGACGAAAAACCCTTTGCGTTATCAGGTGTTTTTGATGACGAAATCGAGATCACGGTAAAAGCGGTCGGGCCCTTTACGCGGCAACTCATGAATGTTAAGGCTGGAGACTGGATCGGCCTGCGCGGCCCATTCGGCAGCGGATTTCAATTGGTAGAGCGCATGGTTCTGGTCGGCGGCGGCATCGGTAACGCGCCACTGCGTTACCTCGCGCAACTTCTGCGCGAAGAAAATATGCCCTTCCGTTGGGTGCTCGGCGTTAAAACGGCTGAAGATCTAGCTTTTCGCGAAGAACTCGAAATGATGCCGGAATGTACAGTTGTCAGCGAAAATGGCTCGATCGGCCAAAAGGGCAGGGCGGTAGACGTTCTGGCGGCAATGCATGAATCTGAGCCAATCGGGGCTCTGGCGGCCTCAGGTCCTGAAGGCATGTTGCTTGCTGTGCACGAGTTCGCAAAAACAACATCATCCGAAATCCCGGTGCAGCTGTCATTTGAGCGCTATATGAAATGTGCCGTCGGTCTCTGCGGCCAGTGCTGCCTCGACGGCACCGGCCTGCGCATCTGCGTGGAAGGTCCCGTTCTTTCTGGCCATCAACTGCATGGTGTAACCGAGTGGGACCAGCCCCACCGCGGTCCCTCCGGTCGCCGCCCCGAACTATGATATCATCAGGTGTAATATTTGCCGCCTAAAGTGGACTTATTATTTCAAAAACAGTAATAATTTTACCTGCATAGCCCATAAACAGAAGGATTTTAAGTGAAGCTTGGTTTTGATTGCGGTAGAAAAAATATACACCATGCCGTTTTAAAAAATGGCGTTGTAATAGAAACCGGTAGCATTCCTCATAATGGAAACATACCGGAAACATTTGTTAACCTTTACGGACTGATCACAGAAAAATTTACAGAGGAAGAGATTGAAAGCATCGGTATAACCGGACAACTGGAACTTCCGGGCCACCGTGTTTTTGACTCGATTGTCGCTACGATTGAAGCCAATAAATTTTTGCTTACAGGGTGTCAAACCCTTCTTTCAATCGGATGTGAGAGTTTTTACCTGGTGCTGACCGACGAGAACTACAATTACGTTGAACACATTATAAATACCGACTGTGCTTCAGGGACCGGAAGTTTCATTGATCAACAGGCGGAGCGCCTTGGATTATCGACAGAATCCATTGAGGAGATGGCTTATAATTTCGTCGGGAAAACTCCGCCGATAGCCTCACGATGCGCGGTTTTTGCCAAGTCAGATATCATTCACGCCGGAGCTCAGGGTTTCGGCAAAGAGGCTATTGCGGCAGGAATCTGCGAAGGTGTCACATCAAGTATTCTGGAAAATGTGGTCAAGGGCCGCGATCTCCCGGCACCAATTCTAATCCTTGGCGGCACGGCAAAAAACCGGAAAATCATCGCAGTGCTGGCGGAAAAACTAGCTAAGAAAGTGATCATTTCGCCTTACAGTCAAACCTTCAATGCCATTGGCAGCGCTCTTTTAGGCACCGAATCAGTTTTCTCTTTTTCCGACATTTTTAAAAAAATGAAAAATACCCGCGAAGTGCGCCAGTCGCTGCAAACAAATCTGACTCACTATCCGGATTTCAATCAGGATAATAGTTACGTCGAAAACCAGGTTGAAATAACATGCTACGATTCGCTGAAAAAGGATTCATACCAGGTTTTTCTCGGTATCGATATTGGCTCCACCAGCACTAAGATGGCAGTCACCAGTTCCGATCTGGAAATTCTTACGAGTCTATATACGCGCACCAAGGGGGATCCGATATCTGCAGTAAGTCGATTGCTTGAGCAATTCAGCAAGATTTTTGCGCATACCGCCTTTACCATTAAAGGCGTTTGCACAACAGGTTCCGGGAGAAGCCTGGTGTGCGATGTTATCAGCGCTGATGCTTCTCTCAACGAGATTTCTGCGCATGCATATGGAGCTGTCTTTCTCGATCCTCTTGTCGACACCATTATAGAAATCGGTGGCCAGGATTCAAAATTCACTCGCTTGAAGGATGGAGAAATAACCAATTCAGCAATGAACTATGTTTGCGCTGCCGGAACAGGTTCTTTTATTGAAGAACAGGCGATTCGTCTGGGAATCAGCCTCGCAGAAATCAACGACCTCGCAATAAACGCCACCGCACCCTTTACTTCAGATCGTTGCACAGTTTACATGGAAAGGGATCTCAACACACTTTCTACAGAAGGGTTCACAAAATCCCAGATCATCGCAGCCGTTTTATTCAGCGTCAGAGACAACTATCTTTCCAGGGTAGTTGGAAAGATACCGATCGGAAAAAGAATCTTTTTTCAAGGCGCCACGGCAAAGAATCGAGCGCTGGTTGCAGCCTTCGAACAGGGCCTTAATCAACCGATTCATGTCTCCAGATATTGCCATCTTACTGGCGCAATTGGTGCAAGCCTCTATGCAAAAAAGCTGAATCTGAAGGATTCAGCTTTCAAATCAGCAAATTTTACCTTTAAACAGGAAATTGAGATTTGCGATCTGTGTGTAAATCATTGCCACATGAACGTCTTTACCACTGCGCAGAAAAAAACGGCATGGGGCTTAAAGTGCGGCAAAGATTACGAGAGCAAAACGGTAGCCCGGCAAACAACTGTATCAGAACTGGAAAAAGCCTACAGTAAAATCTTTGACGGAAGAACCACAGGTACCGCCAATGGTTTGGTCATCGGTATCCCGAGCGCTCTTTACATGGAGGATTACTATCCCTTGTTCAGGCTGTTTTTTGCCAGACTGGGCGCTAGAACCATAATTCAGAAAAGTTCCGCTGCCACCAGTAAAGAGGGTAAAAATCTCGTTAACGCCGAATTCTGTGCTCCGATCAGCGGCGTGCATGGCCAGGTGAAGAAACTTCTCGATCTTGGCGTCGACTATATTTTTTATCCGACAATATTAACTGACCAGAGCCTCTTCGAAACCCCGGAAAAAGAGGAGCCGACTAGTATCAAAGAGAGAGACTGCTACTACTGCTACTATTCCGTTTATGGTCCAACAATTCTCGAAAATCTTCCTACAGAGAATTGCAGCGGAAAGCTGATTTCGCCGCTTTTAAAGTTCAATACCCGTAGAATAGAAGATGTAGCCGAAGAAGTCGCCGCCTCGCTCAAATCAATTTTTCACGAAGATCAAAAAACCTTGGTAAACCACTTTCTGGAGGCCCTTAATCAGTTCAGACAATTACGCAAAAATTGGCTGAATTCCGGTAAGCAGCTGCTTGAGCAAAAAGCCGACACTTTTAAGCTGCTTATTCTGGGCCGTCCATATGTGGTTTTTGATCAGACCCTCAACGCAGGGCTACTGAAAAAAATCGAAAAAATGGGCTATCCTCTCCTCTATCAATCCATATTTGATCTACGGCAAATAGATCGAAAAGGGCTTCCTCAATATTTAAGTAAGATTCACTGGTTTCATGCCCAGCAGATTCTTCTGGCTCTGGAGCTCGTAAAAGAGCACAAAGACATCTATCCGGTATTTTTAACCTGCTTTAGATGCAGTCCCGACGCTTACGTCCTTTCCTATTTCAAAGATCGCATGGAAGCCATTGGCAAGCCGTTTTTGATTATTCAGCTGGATGAGCACTCCAGCGACGTCGGCTACCAGACTAGAATAGAATCTGGTATTGATGCTTTCAAAAATCATTTCGCTCAAACAACTGCTTCCGAAACCAGCATAGAGAATGACATTTCACCAAAAAAGCGCCTGAGAAAAGATCAAACCCTGTGGTTTCCCGAATTCAACCAGGTTCTGAATGAGCTCTTTAAAATTTCGTTTGATGCTCACGGCTACAAGGCAGAAACCATGACCGTCAGTAAATCTGCGTTAAATGAAGGATACCGCTACAGCTCAGGGGGTGAATGCATGCCCAATGTTGCTATTGTCGGATCTTTGTTAGAAACCTTGCGGACACCCAACTTCGATGTTGAAAAAAATGTTTTCCAATGCTTCACATCATGCGTGGCCTGTAATTTTCCACAATTTACTACGCTGATGCACCTTGCAGCAAAGAAGGCAGGATTTCCATCAATACAGACCTATACTAATAACCTTGCCCTCAGCGATCCAGATTTTCCGTTTTTTCTCAACCTTGATTTTGACGCTTCAAAGCTGATAACCGGAGTTCTTAACAAGCTTTACTACAAATTCATGGCGCGTGAAAAGAACAAGGGCGACGCTCGTAAAGCTCTGGACAAGTCACTCGCCATTATCCATAAACACATGAAAGAAAACAACGGCTTTTTGAACCGAAGCAAACAGCTTCTAAGCGGCATTCTCTTTAAAATCATTACCCAGTTTGAACTGCCTGCGACTGCCAGATCCAATAAAAGCTTAAAAAAGCTTCTTCGGATTGCTCATCCTTGCAAGCATCTTTTGCTGGCCCTCAGAGAAGTCAGAAGTCTTTTCGAGAAAATTCCAATCGATAAGCAGAAGAGGCCAAGAATTGCGATTATCGGTGATCTCTATCTCAAATGGAATACACTTGCCAATCAACAGATTTGCGACTTGATTGATGAACTGGGCGGCGAGATTATAATGACCTCTTTTTCAGAATACTCTGCAATGATCCTTTTTGGCGACATCAGCCTGGGGTTGCAAAGTAAAGCTCTTTTGCGACAGCAGGAGCTATTTGAGCGCTCATTCGAAGAAGTTTTTTCCGGCATGATCGACGAACATTTCGAACCGTCTATTGAGGAATGTCAGAAACTCACCAGGGAATATGGATTGAAGCACATGATCACCGGTGAAGTAGAAATCAATGTGGGCAGGGTTTTATACATGATTAAGAACAATCTTGCTGATGCTTTCTTGAATCTAAGTCCACTGTTCTGCTGCCCCGGCTCCGTTTCGGCCTCAATTTTCAGAAAAGTTCAGAACGATTTCCATGTGCCCATTGTCGACATTTTTTACGATGGCACAAACAAGCCAAATAAAATCATTGTACCCCACATGCATTTTTTAAATAAATATCAACAATAGTTGTCATTTATTTTGCCCCATTAAAGTATAATTACTCGCAATTATGAATACAGACGCCATCATTTTCGATATAGACGGGACGCTTTGGAACGCGTGCTCAGCAAGTGCTAAAGGCTGGAATGCCGGGTTAGCCAGCTTGGGCATTGATATACAGATCACTACAGAACAAATTGAAAGCGTGGCCGGAAATCCATACGAAAAATGTGTCGAAATCCTTTTACCTGGCCTTTTGGCACAATATCCCACATTGCTCGACACTTTTAACAATTATGAGTTTGAGGCTGTCGTCAGATCAGCCGGTGGAACATTTTATGATGGCGTCATAGAAGGTGTAAACTCACTCGCCGGTTCGCATAAAATTTTTCTGGTAAGCAACTGTCAGGACTGGTATATGAAGCTTTTTCTTCAGTCTTCAGGATTAGATTCTGTGCTTACCGGCTTTGACTGCCACGGAATGTCAGGTAAGCCAAAGAGTGAAATGCTTAGCAGAATTAAAAATGATTACTGTTTAAAAGCCCCAATTTATGTGGGTGACACTGCGGGTGATGAAACTGCCGCAAGCCTTGCTGGCATTGATTTTATTCATGTCTCCTATGGCTTTGGTTCACCCAGCAGTAATGCCGTAAGCCTCAGGTCTTTCGCTGCTCTTTTGGATTACCTGAACCAGCTGTAGTGCGCCACAAGTGTCGCTGATTGCGCCACAATTGTCACGCCGACATCAGCCAAAACCGCTTCAAATCAACAAACGCATGTTGGCATTGATGTTGCGCATCAAGTATTCATTCCAGTTAAATTGCGGGAGGTTTACTTATGAACAGCGATTCACAATCAACACCACCTTCACAGAATCAGAATACTGATTCTACACACGACCAGCCCGCAGAGGCTATTTTGGTCGACACCCAAGAATCTGCACCATTAAGCAGAAGATCTCCATCCGTTCATGAACCAGAGAACGATTTTTTCAACTGGTTCAGCAACAATAATCCATTGTACCTGCTCAGCGTCGCTCTGATGCTGGCTGGCTTGTATCTGGTTGGCTCAGAGCTTGAATCTGGAAAAATCAACTCTATTTCAACAGTTACCGGATTCTTTGCCGTTCAGAACCTATATGAGCTTGTGATGATCGGCATGGCTTTGTATCTGCTGAAAAACCACATTCAATCTGATCATGGCAAACTGCTGTTGATTCTGGTTCTGGTGTTTCTTGGCGATTTGACCGGTTATCAGGTGCACATTGCCGGCAAGGATCAGTTTGTAGGTAATATTACAACGATGATCTATATGGCTCTGGCGGCAGCAAAGCTTTTTGTCGTGGTCAAAGTGTTGAATCTGAAGGTTTATGGCTCCCGCATTGTCTATATTTTTTCAGCATTTTCTCTGATCTGGGTCGGCCCCAAAATCGCGGATTTCATGGTCAATTCAGTAGGTAAAGTCAGCATCGGCTTCTTTGACGGCTCTTATTCCTATTATTCATTATGGTTGTTAGCCGGGCTGATTCACCTGCCACTGATCATCGAAAACTGGCGCACCAATAGTCTAGACGACCATGAACAAAACGAATTCCTCGGCAACGCTACGCCCTTCTGGCGCTGGCTGATGGTCTTTCCATTCATTGTCATGCCGATCTATCTCTATTTCTTTGCCATGAGAGATCAATCCCGATTTATGGAAAATTCAGTGTCACTTCCCGCTTTGATCGCATCATGGGCAGTTTGTGCGGCGTTTTTTGCTCAGACTATCTGGCGAAAAAAATGCGAAGAATGGATTGGTCTGAATGTTTTTGACAGCGCTGTACTGTTACTCTTTCTCGGCGCAACCATGTCCTTTGCTTCTTCTTTCTCGATGCCGGTGATAATTAATCATATTCTGCTGATTGTCGGTCTGACTGCCACCTGGCTTACTCGTGAAAATCGTGTTAATGGTGCCGGGCTTGGGTTTGTGGTGCTCTGGTATACAGGTGCCCAGGTTAAGGTTGTCGGCGGAGCTGCGGTGAAATATGGCACTTCCCTGTCTAGGACCGCATGGGCTGCGATCCTGATGCTCGGATCGTTTATTCTTCTCGGCCTCGGATTCCTGGTCAGCATTGTTCGCAAAGGTAAAATTAATACTGACGAAAATGCCTGACATTGGTATTTACTATGTTCTTGCCTTCAATGTAAAATCAAAGGGGGCAAGAACGTTGTGAGGCATCAACTACGATGAATTCACATCCTCAGCCAATACACAGGTGGAGAAGAAATAAATGTACACAGAAATTGAGTCGCTGATAGAACTGAAGAATGCTTTGGCGGAACATGAGGGCGAAGAAATCTCCGGATTTGTTTTTCAGTGCCTGGATTTTGAAGCAGAGACACAGCTGCTCAGCGGCAAAAAGATTTCTAATTGCATCTTTCTCGGCTGCAAGATTCCTCATGTGATGTTACGTGAGGTCATTGAGAACAATGCTGTTTTTCCTGAACTGGATGTTCCATATAACCCGCATTTAAACTGCCTATATACCCACGAGACTCTGTATGATGCCTACATCCCGGGAAAGCCTGAATCATACGCCAAAACGTTAGATAAAGTTGTCTATGACCACTATATACGCGAAGGCAAAGAAGAGGCCAACATCAAGGAAACCCTGGCGCGCCGTCTGCATGACTATTCAATCACTGATGCCCTTTACGATTTTCTCTCCGGATACGATGAGAGGAAAACAGCGGCGATCATGGGCGGTCATAGCCTGAGTCGCAGCAGCGATGATTATCGCAAAGTAGCGCGAATTTCGCGACATTTGACTGAGCGCGGTTACCTTCTGCTTTCTGGAGGTGGTCCAGGTGCGATGGAGGCTACTCATCTCGGTGCCTGGATGGCCGGGAAAGATGAAGCTTCATTGACGAAAGCTTTTGAGATCCTTGAAAAGGCGCCTTCATACAAAGATGCTCTTTGGCTCGACAGTGCCTTTGAAGTAATAACGGCTTTTCCTAATCCCGAGTTCGAAAGCCTGGGAATACCCACCTGGCTCTACGGGCATGAGCCTCCCACTCCGTTTGCCACCAGAATTGCAAAGTATTTTGCCAACAGCGTTCGTGAGGATGGGCTTCTTGCTGTTGCCAAAGGCGGCATAGTGTTTTCTCCGGGAAGTGCCGGAACGGTTCAGGAAGTCTTTCAGGAAGTGACTCAGAATCATTATCTTAGCTTCGGGTATGCCAGTCCCATGGTGTTTTTTAACAAGTCTTTCTGGGAAACAGAAATGCCGATTTATCCGCTTCTCAAGACTCTATTGGCAGAAGGAAAACTCAAGAACCTGATTCTTTCGATTTGCTCAGACGAATCCGAAGTAATTCATGAGCTGGCGAAATTTCTTAATGAGCAACTTGCAACATAATGATTCTACCCAGCTGAGATTGCCGCAGCGGGTTGCGCTTGAATTAATTATATTTCAATACAGTTGAGTGCATCGCGAAAATATGCCAGATGCTGAGGTATCTGCCAATCGCCTATTGACTCAAGACTCGCCTGTACGTCACGGATGACTTTGGGTCGAAACAGAAAACCAGGCTGCAGAAATTCTAACTTAAGTAGCAATTCAAGCCCAAATGCCGGTCTAATTGAAAAATGCCCCTGCTCTATTAGCCAGAGCACCGCTGCAAGAGATGTCTCACCAGGGCTTTCGCAAAGACCGACAAGAGCAAGCTCTGCATTGTAGGGTTCTTCTCTCAGATTATTTACATGATCGAGGAGAAAGTTGTTGCCTTCTGGCTCATTTATTTGCCCTAAAGCAATGGCAATTTCCTGAAGCTTGTACTTGTCCATCTCAAAAAGCTTCAGCAAACCTGCGACACTGGCAGCATTTTCGTGAAAAGCAGCTTGGATTATTCCCCGATCTCTTTTTTCGTAATCAATCGCACGAATCCAATTCTGAAACTTTTCCGCGGTAAGTGGTAACAGATCGGTTCCTGGATCAGCTTCAACTCTAGCTGGAAAATAGTTTCTTACACGGCGCTGAAAATTTTTTCTTGTGTAGGCCGCTTCATTTTCTGGGTTTTGCTCAGGACTACCATTGTCAAGGCAATATTGGCATGTCCGACTGGTATCACATGGGGCTCCACAAACTGCGCCAATCGTTCTGACCCAGCCACATTTCTCGCAGGCACTGACAAAAATATCTTCCAGACTATCGCCTCTTCTAGCATAGCAGGCTGGACACACATGAATGCAAGCTCCTTTGTGTCTGCCACAGCGCTCACAGGTCAGTTTTCCGCAGAATCCACATCTGAGAATATAGGGATCCAAACGGGTCGCTTCCCATTTGTTTGCACAGGACACGCACTTTATCTCCATTCTTCCTCCAGCTGATAACTAGCTTTTCTAATAGATCACGTATTTAATCAACGATTTAATCTACATGGGATTTTCTATACCGAGCAGATATCACAAGTTCCCTTATTCCGGAAGGCAAATGTTCATCCTGCCAGTTTCGTTCATTCTCAACAGATTTTCCTGAAGCGTATATTGCCTTCAAAGCATATTCAGCGGCTATTAATGAGTGATCTGCCATATGAGCTGTTGCGACTGCATGGCCAACCGCTCTAGCCACTGCAATTGCCGTGGGAGTGGAAGGTTTATTCGCGACTGCAATTGCCTCTGACGAAGCCTTTCTTGCCGAACCGACAGAAACCTCTCCTCTTTCCCATGCCTTAGCCGTTTCTAATGCGCCAATCAGCCGTTCAGCAATGCCATGTTCTTCAAAAAGCGGCAGTACATGTTGAGCACAGTCGTGTGCCCAGCTGATCAATTGACGGTGCTGTTCAATGCTGAGAGTCCCACCCCGATGAACTGCAACAAAACGTTTATCACGCATTGCTCTTTATCATTTAGTCCTTAACATTGTCTTAACGGTTTCTGCATTGGCAGACCCTTCGGAGGGCTGGGACTGAATCCGTTGCTGTAGCTCTCGGCATAGTTTTACGGCGTCTTTGCATTCTTGTTCGGTGCATTCGGCTCGGCCTTTCTCAACAGCTCCACGGTTTCCCGACAACATGAGCCATGCTAGACCCTGTGATTTATTCTGTTCAACACCTTCACCCAGCATCAGAAGTTCCCCGACTGCCAGACAGCCTTCGGGCAAGCCCTGGTCTGCAGACTTTGCGAACCATTCGAAAGCCTTCGTAGAATCGGATGCAACTCCATATCCATCGCGATAGGCCTCGCCCAGTTTCATCTGACCGGGCGAATAATTGGCTTCGGCAGCTTTTTGAAACCAGCTAACCGCCTCCTGAGCATCGCCTTGCTCGCCAGTTTCCTTGATCAAAGATCCCAGATTATACATTGATGGTTCGTAGCCCTGTGTGGCAGCCATGGCAAACCATGTTTTTGCCTCTGCCAGATTTTCGGGTACTCCCCATCCGTTAAGATAAAGGGTTGCGAGATTGTTCTGCGCCTTGGCATGACCGGCATTAGCAGCCTTAGTCAGCCAATGTCGAGCTTTTTCAAAATCTCTGTGAAAGCCACCCTGCCCATAATAATAACAGTTGCCACGAAGATACATGGCGTGAGGGTTTCCAAGATATGGACTATGAAAGTAGGCCACTGAGAATCCTATGAACACAAGTGTAATAATTATCCCAAATCGAAACATATGCTCTCCCGTAAGTTGCAAAAATGTGAATTTCGCTCATGTTACCACATTGGAACCCACCATTTCATCAGGATGTTTTTACAGATTGAGATCTAAAAGCCTGTTCATGGTAGAATGAGAAGCTTTCGTCATATAATTGCTTACTTTATTCTTTAGATTAGTGACTGATTCAGAAGGAGTTCTGGTGATGTTTCAGGAAAATAAATCAACACGACTGATGACCCAGATTTCTTTGAAATGGTGGTTGATGCTTATGCTCTTTATTGTCGGCCTTTCTTTGGAGCTGCCAGCACAGGTTGCCAGCTTCCCCAAAACCTGGAATCCCTTTCTGGTTGAAGCGGAAAAGCTCGGGGCAGAACAGCTGCTACTGGTTTCCACCAGTGCTCCTGGCGTTCTGAAGGCCGAGGTTCATTGTCTTGAGCGCCATGCGGATGGCTGGAAATCAGCCCTGCCTGTCATGGATGGCTCGGTTGGCCGTAACGGAATCGCCGATCCTGGTGCGAAGCGCGAAGGTGACGGCATGACTCCTTATGGTGTTTACCCGGTTGGCATGGCTTTCGGTTATCTGGCGACTTACACGACTAAAATGCCCTATCGGCAGATGCAAAAAGAAGACATCTGGGTTGACGATTCTGCTGCTGCCGATTACAACAAACTGACAAGCATCAATTCTTCCAGTGCGAAATCCTTCGAACATATGCGGCGCAAAGACGACCTGTATAAGCTGGGGCTGGTCGTGGAATACAATACGGATCCGGTAGTTCCGGGCCTGGGAAGTGCCATTTTTATTCACATCCGCAGAAGTCCAGCGAAGGGAACAGCAGGCTGTCTTGCCCTGTCTGAAGTCGACATTGAGAGTGTTCTTGGCTTTCTCAATCCGGCAAAATCACCCGCAATAGCCTTTTTCCGCAACGATTAATTCAGTTCTGCTGTCAGGGTGTTTGATGGTTGCAGGGCAAGTAATACACAGCCGGTTGGCGTGAAAAAAAGGCTAAAACTCCAAAAAGCAGGGCTATTCCGGTTTTGGGCTGCTGGGCGGGTTGGCGTATCTGCTCTCAGGTCTCGGAAAGCCCGAAGGGCTTTCCCCAGGTCGCGGCAATGGCAAGGGCTGAAGGTCAAAAAAAGGCGACCCTTTACGGGTCGCCGCGTGTTTCTTAAAAGTATGTAATCTATGAAGAAATGCGCATTACCAGACGGATTTTTCCGGCCTGATTTTCATCAGACAGAATGCATCGCCGACTTTGATGCTTTTAAGTAATTCAACTGAAACTTCACAGCCAAAGGCTTTTTCGAAAAGAACTTTGCTGTAGCCGGTTGTACACTGGCACCATGTCAGAGAATCAAATTGGTCAACTTCAGCAACAATAGGGCATGGGCAGAAATTGAATTGCAGATACAGCTCATTGTCTGCGTAAGAAAGCCCGGCCGCCTTTGCTTTTCCCAGATTGCCAAATTCTTCTAGATTTGATGATGCGCTCATCAGCTCTTTAACCAGCTGAAGCTTTTCGTCCATGCCGTAGCCGCACTGGCAGTCCATTCTGACCTGCCTGACCACGTGGGACGGGAAGTGATTCTCAAGTCTCTTCATCATATTGCTGACCCAGGTGGCATTATTTTCTGAAACAGCATTTTTGCATTCGCCAAAGACAATTTTGTCAGCCGTTTCATTATCGCTGACAGCTTTAATGGCATTAATAATAGTTTGTTCCTGCATTTTACGAATATTAAACATGGTAAACCTCAATAATTCTTCTGTTTGTGAACTGTGGTTTACTTTTGCATAATCGGGTAAGCAGCAAACTTTGCTGACTTAAAGAGTATGGCCTGGCTCTTCCACAATTCACCGCTATAGAGACAAAAAAACTTCGCTATGCTTGATGGCATAGCCTTGAAGGCTGTCTATCTGACCATTTAAGGTTTAGCGAATTATCGGGTTAAGCACGAAAAAAATGCCTTTCAAGAGTCTTAAACTGAGCAAAAAATAACAAATTCAGGCATTCAGGTCAAGTCTAAAGAAATAAAAATAATGCTGTATTTCAGAATTTCCATGGGGTTGTTTTTCCCGGGGATTATTGCGTTAACTGTAAGTTTTCCTGTTTTTAGGATCATTCATTATAAGATTCTTTTGGTCGCTTATACAGAATAAATTGCTGAAAGATGGTTTTTATCTCGGAAATTTTGCCCGCTTCTTTTTGAGTCATGAACAGCTTATGCAGGCTTGTAACCTTTATAAGCTTAAGTGTCTGGGACTCAATTCAAAATGATTAGCAAAAAAAGCTGCCCATATGGGCAGCTCCAGTTAAAATTCAGTTAGATTACGGGATCAGGCTTTGTAGAAAACTGCTCCGTAGAATTTTTTATAACCAGATTGTCTGACAACTTCGATCTGGCTTTTTATCTTCATGCCAATAACCGGCTTTTCTATCTTCATTTGACCGGTCAGACGGCAGCCATTTGAAAGTTCTACAATACCTAAATCCAGTATTGCTACTTCGAAATCTCCTGATGGGTTATGCAGATGAGTAAAGGTAAGCAGCTTGCCATCTTCTGGTAAAGAAACCACATCAAACTCTTCGTTTCGACATTTGCGGCAGATGGCTCTATTCGGATAATGGATGGTTGCGCATTTTTTGCATTTGTAGCCAAGTATGCTTTTTTTCATATGCTTACTCCTTTACGAAAGTCAGGGTTACAACGTTATTGCCAAATCCGCCAAAGTTACAGGTAAAACCTGTTTTTGCGTTTTTGACTTGTCGTTCACCCGCTTCGCCGCGAAGTTGAGTAACTATTTCGTGGGCCTGACCGACTCCGGTGGCGCCAACAGGATGTCCCTTGGCTTTTAATCCGCCTGATGTGTTAATGGGCAATTTGCCGTTGAGAGCGGTATAGCCACTTTCAAGCGCCAGATGACCTTCGCCTTTTTTGAAAAAGCCGACTTCTTCACTTTCTACTATTTCCAGAATTGTGAACGCGTCATGCAGTTCCGCTACATCAACATCTTTGGGCTTGATCTTGGCCATTTGAAAGCAGCGTCGTGCGGCCTCTTTTACAGCCAGAAGATCAGTTGGGTCTTCGCGTTCGTGGACACAATGAGTGTCTGTTGCCTGGCCGATTCCAGCAAGTCTGATTTTTGGTCGTTTGATTTTTTTAGCAACTTCGGCGCTGGCCAGAATAATACAGGCACCGCCGTCTGATACTGGACACATATCGAAGAACCTTAATGGATCAGCGATCATGGGGTTATTGTTCATGGCGTCCGGACCATCCATTATGCCATCCATGGTAATGGGAGCATGAAGATGAGCAAATGGATTTTTCAAGGCATTGGTATGATTCTTTATCGCTACCATTGCCAGATGGCGTGATGTTACCCCGTATTTTTTCATGTACAGTCTGGTAAACATACCGGCAAGTGATGGCAAAGTTACACCGTAAATCTGCTCAGCAAGGGGGTGGGCGAGTGAGGCTACAAAATCTGTTGCTTCCAGATTATTGGCTTCTCGCATGCGTTCTGCACCTACAACCATGACCACATCGTGCATGCCGCTGGCAATGGCCTGATAACCTTCCTTTATTGCTGATGCGCCGGAGGCTGGTCCGTTTTCGATTGAATCCGCTCCAGACGGGTATAAACTGAGATGATCGATCAGAGCGCTGGCAAGAGAAGTCTGGTGGTTTAGGCGGCTGCCGCCCATATTGGCTACATAGACATGATCAACTTTAGAAAGCCCACAATCTTTCATCGCCATTATTGCAGGGTAGGCGGCTATTTCAACCAGTGGGTATTCGAGGCGGGAAAACTTGGTAATACCTGTTCCGATTACATATACATCTCTCATGCTTTTTTACCTCCCTTGTCCAGATTTCTTGCCACCATCAGAGCTGTTCCAGTTGAGTCATACATCGATCTGGTAGCGGCAAGTACATCAAAAGGGGGCTTTGGTGGGTCTGTTGGTGGCAGAATGCCCTGACATGCCTTTTCCAACAATTTGGCTGGAACAGGTCTGCGACCTACGACCAGGGTCTCGCGGGCTCTTTCAAAAAGTTTTTTGGTCAGGGCATAGGATGGAACGCCGCCAAGTTCATGAGCTACTTCGAAGCGTTTTTCCAGTTGATACTCTATCATCCAGCGTCTGAAGCCAATTGGCGATTCAGCAACGATGAGAACTTCCTTCTGCTTCATTATATCCATGTGATATTCCATTTTGGCAGCAAAAGCATGTGAACCAACGCGTAAGCCGCGTCTTAACGCCAGTGTGTGAAAAGAGACCCCAACATCAGGATTCAGCTGGCGTCCATTAACAATAGCCGCCAGATGTCCGTCAATCTGAGCCACCAGAACATATTCATCTTGAACTCTATGTTTGTAGTAGCCTAAAAGTTCGGCATAAACTCTGGCTGAAACGATGTCGTAATAGTCTCGCTCAACCTGCATCAATGGGGCAATGTATGGCAGTATGTCGGGTATCTCATCTCGGCCGATCTGCCTGATAATCATTTCTTCGCCACTTGCAAGCGTAAACATTTTGGGTGGATAGAGTGGAATCGGGTGGTCTACTGGCCTAAGAAGTTTTTCGGGGTCAATTGCCATGTGGGAGTCTCCTCTCAGAATTTAAATCTGAACCAGGTCCAGACTGCCGCGTTTTATGCTGTGACTGTTTTCAGCTTGCCTCTTAATACCAGAACTTGTCAATATAGTTATCGACTTTTTTATAGAGGTCAACATCAAGGATTGGAGATAACGCGCTCTGGAGATACTCACCGGTCAGCAGGAAAGATGAATTCGTTTTGTTAATTCTCCTCAGAATCCATTTTATCCATGACAGCTTTGGAGCATGTCGGGCAAATCCCGTGGCTAAACTGTATCTTCGCTTTTTCGAGTAAAAACGATTCAATCGGTTGCCAGGAATCTAAATTATCAGGATTTTTGTTGTCGATTTTTACTTGCTTACAATAAGAGCAAATTGACAAAAACTTCTCATACTTCTCTATCTTCTTTTGCGCGGTTTCAAGTTGGCGCACGAAGGAAAACAAAAAGAGAAAAAGTAAAGTGCTCACAGTACCGTAAATACCGCCAACAATTAAGTGTTCTTCGTCAAAGTAAGGGATTTCAGGATGCAAAAAGTAGTCCACAATTGCGTTAATGTTTGACAAGAGAATGACAAGTGAAAAGAACAGAATTGCTTGAAACTTCTTGTTTCTGAATTTCTCAAAAAGCCAATTCGGAATCAAATTTTTAATCCTCTTATGCTTGTTAAAATAAGACCATGATCCTTGCCTGGGAAACTTTAAAATTCACCAATCTTTTTTTATTAGCTGTTCTAACTCAAATACGCTCCCAGACCAGGAGACGAGAAACTGAGAAGATAAGTTAGAAGAAATTTACTAGAATCAAAATAATATACACCCTATAATACACCAAAATCAAGAATCACTGTTGAGCTGATTTTCTTCGCCATAGGCTTTGATAAAATCGGTTAATTTGAGTCCACCCATAAAAAAAGCCTTTCGCAGGCGCTTTAAATATTCCTGACTCGCCAGCATTCGATGCCCGTCTTTTATTAAAGCCATTTTAGAATGCTTATATTCACTGGCGAGAATTTTTCCAATTTCTGGTGAAAAGACTATGTCTTCATTCCCTGAAATTACCAACACTTCGCCGTCGAAAACGGCCCGTTCAATACAAAAGCTTTTACTGTCGATTTCACCCGTGTCTGCCCTGGAAAGAAACTCACCAAGAATTGCAATTGAGAATTCGCTCAGCAGGTTAACAGGTCTCTTTCCGGCTTTAACATATTTTCTTAATTCCTCTCCAACCAGTTCCCACCATCTGACTTTAACTGCAACGGCCGATGGCAGACTCAGCAAACTATTACAAAGCGCCAGATTGCACTGTGGCTTCAGCCAACATTTCCAGTAGTCAAATTTCTTTCCGTTATTCAAACTCTGGAGCATTTTTAACAGTTTTGTCGGCCCATCAATACTGTTTCTGGCAAGGTTATACAATAAATATGACAGATCGGCAGAATCGGCAGGTTTTTTCTCAATAGCCAGTTCATACTCTTTCAAAACGTTTGAATCGTAATCTTCAAGATTTCGGGCATAACTCATGTTGTTGGCAGATGAAAGATCCGGGGCGCCTGTTACTTCCAGAATCGCCTTTGAAACATTCTGACCATATTTTGAAATATACTGCTGAGCAAGAATTCCAGCTCCGGAAGCGCCCATCAGCATTATCTTTTGTTCTGCCGTGATCGTGCCTTTTTCCACCATGTCCTGGCGAACGGCTTCGGCATCCTCAATCTGCTGGTCTGAGCTGTATAGATTCAATGCCTTTTTGTAATCTACGCTTCCATCACGCCGATAAACCTCTGGAAACAGTGTGGGAGACTGCCCGCGCACAAAAACAAGAACATAGGAAAGCCCCGGCAAAAGATTGTCAAAAAAACTGAAGTCGGGGGTTGTATCGATCAACTCCATCTGCCCGTCAGTCAGGAAGAATACAACTTCATCACCGATGTGAAAATTCGGACTAAGAATGTAAAATCCCTTGAATTGCCCGCTACTTTTATCATTATGATCAACAGGCAAAATTAAATACTGGTGTTTCTCATCCGGCGGCATTTCAGAATAGTGTTTATCAAGTGCTAATCGCGTGGTTGGGGTGTCAAATAGTGAGCTGATCGTAATAAAAAGCCATATTCCGGCAATTATTACACCACCCAGCAATATTTTGAGTGTGATCCTGAGCAGTCTTTTCATTTCACATTTGTTCTTTCACTGAAACAGAACTCGGTGTTAATTCCCCAAGCTTCAACAATGGCATTAATCGTTCAGATATGGTGGGCTATATTACCCGGTGTTTACCGCTATTTACGTGGAAATATTTCCTTGAATGTAGGCTTCCACCCGCGATATTCATAGTAGGAGACCTCATCAGACATCTGTAGTTTGGAAATGTAAAGAACGCGCTGCATGGTTTTGCTATCGGTCCCGGAGGGCCTTTCGATCGAACAGAGTATCTCCTGCTGCCCGTCGTGGTCTACGTCAACACATCTAACATCCCGAAGTGTGCCGCGCGAAGAAACCACTGGTGCCTTTCCTTCTGCATCCCACTGCTGAAAATCTATCATATTTGTGCACCAGGTGTCTTCTGCATGCAGATCTAGTGCAAAATACTCAGTTTCCGTTTTTTCGCCCGTGGTGTATTCATACGAAAATAGGTATAAATTTCGACCTGCTCTATCAAAATGCCGAAACAGTTTAACTGTTCCTGGATTGCCATGGAATAACGGGGAAACATAGATCTTATCAGGCTTATTGGTGTTTCCTACAAAAACAAAATCATCACCTATTCTGACGTAGTATTCATTATCGATTTTTTTCAGAAAATCAAAAGGCTCGTCGGGGAATGACAGTTGTTCATCTCTCATGCCGACCGGGGTTGCAACAAGCAGAGCTTGTCGAATGGCAATAATTGCTGGATCATTTTGATGATCTCCCGAGTATTGCATTCCTCCGCCAAGAGGCGCAGCTATAGTGCTTTGACAGAAAGTTAGAGAAATCAGTGCCATAAAAACCACGATTTTTTTCATCTTAATTTCCTTGTTATTGAATGATCTGATGATTAAAAAGGCTACTGAGTTTTCTTGTGCTTGTCAATCAGCCACAAGCGATGCTCAGAAGATATTTTGTGGCTGGTTTCCACATTCTCCAAGCCCGATTTAGCGCATTAGGCGCTGCACCAAAAAAAGGTTTCTTGGGCATTACAAATAGGATACAATTTCATGCAGAAGTCGAGATCCGCAAATAGGGGGATTTATTTTTATGCCATTAGAACTTAATACTCGATACTACGGATTTCGCCTCATAGAGAATACGGAAATCAGCGAGCTTAAAGCAACAGCACAGATATTTGTCCACGAAAAAAGCGGTGCAAAATTGTTTTATCTGGCCAATGAAGACGACAATAAGGTCTTCTCCATCAGTTTTCGCACGCCACCGTCAGATAACAGCGGGTTGCCCCATATTCTTGAGCATTCCGTTTTATGCGGGTCCAGAAAATTTCCCACCAGAGCTCCTCTTATAGAGCTGGCCAAGGGTTCTTTGAACACCTTTATCAATGCCAGGACTTTTGCGGATAAGACCATGTATCCAGTCGCCAGTAAGAATGACAAGGATTTCAGGAATCTGATGAATGTATACTTGGATGCTGTTTTGCATCCCAATATCTATAAGCAGCCTGAGATCTTGATGCAGGAAGGTTGGCATTATGAGCTTGATAATGTGGATGGCCCCTTGCGCTATAATGGCGTGGTATATAATGAGATGAAGGGTAGTTTCTCCTCGCCGGAGTGTGTGCTGGGCCGTAAAATACTGGAGTCGTTGTATCCCGACACTCCATATGGCTTAGAATCCGGGGGCGAACCCGATGTAATACCTGAGCTTACTCAGGAGCAGTTCTTGGACTTTCATCGGAAGTATTACCATCCCTCCAACAGCTACATTTATTTGTATGGCAAGTTAGATATTGTAGAACAGTTAAAATTCATCAGTGAAGCCTATTTAAATGATTTTGATGTTCAGTCTGTAGATTCAGCGATTCCGCTCCAGGAGGCCTTTTCCGCTAGAAGGGAGATGGAGACTGAATACTCGATATCAGATGGTGAAAACATCATAGAGCAGACCTACCTCGCCTTGAATTTCTCTATAGGCCGCGCTACAGATCCAGACCTTTATCTGGCCTTCAATATACTTGAATACCTGCTACTGGATAGCTCAGCCTCACCAATAAAAAAAGCGTTGCTTGAAGCCGGCATTGGCAAGGATGTGTTTGGTGTTTACGACGACAGCATTTTGCAGCCTGCATTCAGTATTGTTGCGAAGAATGCTGAGATCAGTCAAAAGGATGCTTTTGTTGGCATTATACAAGATACCTTAAAGCAGTTGATCAAGGATGGTATCGATAAGAAGCAGATTGAAGCTGCCATCAATCATATAGAATTCGAACTACGTGAGGCCGACTACGGCGGCCGGCCGCTAGGTCTTCTCTACGCTGTTAAGTGTATGGACAGCTGGCTCTATGGCGAGGATCCTAAGATGCATTTAGCCTTTGAGGCACCTCTGGCAAAAGTGAAAAAGGCTTTAACCGAACCTTTGTTTGAGTCTTTGATCGAAAAATACCTTTTAAACAACACCCACAGTAGTCTGCTGGTGGTCAAACCTTCTCCTGGCATTGCAGAGAAACGTGAAAAAGAAATCCATGAAGAACTGCAAGCCTATAAAAAGACTCTTGGAGAAGAAGAACTCCTGCAAATTATCCGCCGTAATGCAGAACTTAAAGAAAAACAGTCTACGCCCGACGCCCCTGAAGCCCTGGCAACCATTCCAATGATCGCCCTTGAAGACATTGAGAAGACCGCTGAAACCCTGCCCCTGAAAGAAGAGATATTTGAAGGTGTAAAAACCCTGTTCCATCCCGCCTCTACCAACGGCATTGCTTATACAACACTGTATTTTGATACATCTGCCGTGCCTGAGGATTTGCTTCCCTATATCGGGCTTTTGGCATCCGTATTGGGAGAGAGCAGCACCAAAAATCTACAGTATGAAGACCTCGCCAATCAGATCAACATACATACCGGCGGCATTGAATTTTATAACCAGGCTTTTGCCTTAAGCGGGAAAGATGGTGAATTTGTTCCGAAGTTTATCGTCGAGGCCAAGTCCCTGGTGACCAAGCTGCCAGATTTAATGAGACTCTTAACTGAACTGATTATAGAAACCTGTTTTGAAGATACCAAAAGGCTAAAGGAAATTATTCAAGAAGCGCGCTCTCGTCTGGAAATGGACATCTATCGGTCGGGTCATGTGATTACTATCAGACGGCTCAGCAGCTATTTTTCACCCGCAGAAGGATACAGTGAACGATTAACTGGTATCAGCTTCTATAAATTTCTTGTAGAACTTGAGCGTGATTTTGACAACAAGAAGGATGATGTTGTCAGAAATCTGCAAAATACTGCAAAATGCATCTTCCAAAAGAACAGGCTGCTCACCGGCATTACTATGTCAGAAGAAGACCTTAAAACATTTAAAGACAATTACACTCCATTCCTTAAGTCTCTTTCAAATACCCAGATGGCAGATGTTCCTTTTGCCTTTGAGCCATCAGCCGGAAACGAAGCTTTGATGACCCCGGGAAAGGGCCAGTATGTTGCCAAAGGCTACAGCTTTGTCAAGATGGGTCATGCCTATTCTGGCTCCTTGCAGGTATTGCAGAATATTGCCGGTCTTGATTACCTCTGGAACCGTGTTCGATTACAAGGCGGCGCTTACGGTGTTTTTGCCAATTTTACTCGAAGCGGCAGCATCGCCTTTGCCTCTTACCGAGATCCCAATTTGAAGGAAACTCTTGCGATCTATGATCAATTCGCCGAATATCTCGAAAATTTTGACGCCGATACCCGTGAGATTACAAAATATATCATTGGCACTATCAGTCGTATGGATTCCCCGCTGACTCCGAAAATGAGGGGGGAACGTGCTGTTGCCAATTATCTGTCCGGCATCACTCAAATTGAAATCCAGAAAGAACGGGACGAGATTCTTAACGTAACGCCCCAGACCATTCGGTCACTGGCCACCATGGTTCGGGATGTTCTGCAGAACCCTTGTTATTGTGTTTTGGGCGGTGAGTCCAAGATTAGAGAAAACAAGGGTTTATTCAAACACCTTGTGACTGTTTTTGAGTAATTTAGAATATTCAAAAGCCAGTTCATCTTGATTAATTCTCTCAGGAGCAAGTGCTTGCCAAAGCGGTTGGGCAAATTATCGGCTTAAAATCGTCTAAAAAAAGCGAACTATAGTCGATAGGGTGGTTTGCCTACTGCTTTTCCTGGGAGGGATTGTATGCTGCAAAGTTTAAGTTCACTTGATGAAACTGCTGAAAGATTCCACAAAAGCTCTGAATTTATCTGGAATCTGTCTCTGCAGTTCTCTACTCTGTTGCGACCCGAATTGGGTGATAATGGGCTGATTGCTTATTCTGATCAGCAGCGTCAGGTTATTGGTCGAATTATTAAGTTGCGCGAACAGGGAATGACTACTGCTGAAATTGCACAGTCATTCGATGAGCAAAGTTCATGTGTTCAGACTATTCAGACTGTTCCGGAAAAGAAATCTCAATGCTCTGGTTCAGATTTATGCAAAAAGAACTTCAAGACTCTTTCAGGGCAGATAAAATTCTTGTGGAAGCAACTGTGCCGTGTACAAAGCGAACTTGAGGCACTTAAACAGGTTCCCTTTGGTGAAAGCGAACCTGCAGTAATCGAAAGAATCACCCAATGACTTTTTGCCCGCTGTCAATCGGGAATCTTGGTTATATCGATGGGCTTCTTTTCGATGTGTTTTTTGTATAATCTGGCCTGTTCCTGAGCACTGGTAATCTTTTCCGGCGATAGAAGCCCGGTGAGTTCCTCCGCCTTCAGCTTGGCCGAGGTTCGAATCTCTTCGTCGGTTTCCGGGTTTCCGGCCGCGATCAGGAACCACTTAAGAGCCTTCTCAGGACTCTTATCAACCCCGATTCCTCTATAATAAAGTGCTGCCACTGTCGATTGGGCCATATAGTTATCGTTCTTTGCGGCTTTCAAAAAACACTTAAAGGCTTT
>Ga0180007_10002367_pt1 | contig 22654 bp, 35 predicted proteins | sample MM_PC_MetaG_FD_121122 | JGI IMG/M metagenome (GOLD analysis project Ga0180007, IMG submission 121122) | Groundwater microbial communities from the Aspo Hard Rock Laboratory (HRL) deep subsurface site, Sweden - MM_PC_MetaG | ecosystem: Environmental > Aquatic > Deep subsurface > Groundwater... | reverse complement strand
TTTAGAATGGGAGTTTAGCTCAGTTGGGAGAGCATCTGCCTTACAAGCAGAGGGTCAGCGGTTCGAGCCCGTTAACTCCCACCATTCTTAATGCCGAAATAGCTCAATCTGGTAGAGCAACTGACTTGTAATCAGTAGGTTGCGGGTTCAATTCCTGTTTTCGGCACCATTTTTGGGACCCGTTAGCTCAGCTGGTAGAGCACTTGACTTTTAATCAAGGTGTCGTAAGTTCGACTCTTACACGGGTCACCATTTATCTAAAAACCGCCTCGATGGTGAAATAGGTAGACACGTGGGACTTAAAATCCCATGGATGATGAATCCGTGCCGGTTCAAGTCCGGCTCGAGGTACCAAAATTTTTAAGGGGCCTTAGCTCAGCTGGGAGAGCGCCTGCTTTGCACGCAGGAGGTCAGGGGTTCGATCCCCCTAGGCTCCACCAAATTTTTATTCCAGCATTATTCATATAAGGTTTCAAACACGTAGTCGCTTTAATAAAATAAAGTTGCATCTGGCGGCGTAGCTCAGTTGGTTAGAGCGTACGGTTCATACCCGTAAGGTCGAGGGTTCGACCCCCCCCGCCGCTACCAGTTTGGACCCGTAGCTCAGTTGGTTAGAGCTACCGGCTCATAACCGGTCGGCCGTAGGTTCGAGTCCTACCGGGTCCACCAACTATCTATACTTTTTAAGTATAAATGTGCTATAATTATGGAGGAATACCCAAGCCTGGCTGAAGGGATCGGTCTTGAAAACCGACAGGGCGTAAAAGCCGCGGGGGTTCGAATCCCTCTTCCTCCGCCATAGTAGTCTAATAACTGAATGTTTTTCATATCGCGGGATAGAGCAGTCTGGTAGCTCGTCGGGCTCATAACCCGGAGGTCGTTGGTTCAAATCCTTCTCCCGCAACCAAATGGTCCGGTGGTGTAGGGGTCAACATGCCTGCCTGTCACGCAGGAGATCGCGGGTTCAAATCCCGTCCGGACCGCCATTATTAGGCTCTGTAGCTCAGTCGGTAGAGCAAAGGACTGAAAATCCTTGTGTCGGCAGTTCAATTCTGCCCGGAGCCACCATCGCGAAATTTATAAAGCCAATTAGTGGCTTTTTTTATTTGATAAAATAGAAGATATTAAAGCATTTTATATAAAAATGATTAGGATATAAATCAGTGGTAAATTTACTTGCTGATTATATTGTGTTAATATACAAGTAGTCGTTTTATATTTTTATTTTCATACGAAAAATTATTCATTTTCAACATGTTGTTAATTTTTTAAAGAAAGGGAGTTGAAAGTTTTATATGCTACCAATCCTTATTCTCATTGTCGTCTTAATTTTAATTAATGGTTTTTTTGCTGCTGCAGAAATGGCTTTAGTATCGATAAAGCCATCTGATTTACATAAACTTAAAAGTCAAGGTATAAAAAATGCTTCTATACTTGAAAAAGTAACTCATGATTCAACGAAGTATTTGTCTACAATTCAAGTGGCTATTACATTTGCTGGTTTTCTTTCAAGTGCTTTTGCAGGTAGTCAACTATCGGGGGATTTAGTGAATCTACTAACTAAGATTAACATTATAATATCTGATGGTTTAGCTGTCGTTATTATTACATTTGTATTATCTTTTTTTACATTGGTTTTAGGTGAACTTGTTCCCAAAAGAATAGCTATTACAAACCCAGTTAAATTTGCTTTATTTTGTGTGCCTGTGATTAATATATTTATGATTGCATTTAAACCATTTGTTTGGTTGCTAAGTGTTTCAACCGAGTTTGTTATACGGATTCTAGGTATGAAACCTGAAAAAGACAACTCAAGAATTACCGAAAATGAAATTCGAGAAATGATTGTATATGGGCATATTGTTGGGTTGTACAAGTCAGAAGAAAAGAATATGATGAATAGGATCTTTAAATTAGATGATCTAGCTGCGGATATGATTATGACTCCAAAGAATGATATCATTGGTTTGGATTTGGCTCAACCTAATATTAAGAATATTATTGAGTCTAGATATTCTAGAATTCCAGTGTTTAAAGGAGATATGGACAACATTGTAGGGGTAATCTATGTTAAAGACTTATTAATTGAACTCATAGAGAAACCAATGCAGGATATCGATATAGCTGCCCTAGTAAGAGAACCCTATATAATAAACGAAGATATGAAATTAAACGTGATATTAAAGCAAATGAGAGATACTTTTGAGCATCTAGCCTTTGTTATGGATAGTTCAAACCAGTTAAAAGGAATCATTACATTGGAAGATATAATTGAAGAAATTGTTGGAAATATCTATGATGAACACGATTTTATTAGTGAGCATTCAGAAACTATAAATGAGTTTCGCTATATTTTTGATGGTGATATGTTAATTAGCGACATTGAAGGAAAATTGGGGATAGAAATTGATTCTTCAAAAGGATTTAATACGATAGGGGAATTTGTTCAAAGCCAACTATCACAATTAGAAGATAAAAAGAATAAATCAGCGATAAAAATAAATGTAGGAAGTATAAAAGTGTTATCAAAAACAAAAAACAAAATTGAGCAAATTGAATTTAAACTTGATCAAAATAAGATCAAAGACTAGATAAATACTATAATGGTAGAATTTATCTTTGATAAACTCTCGAAATAAAGTAATTTCTCAATTAGACATCTACTATATGTAGAGGTGACTAATGCAATGAGAATAAAATCTATGTACTATTTTGAGGGGATTAACAAATTCAATACCTTTTCAGACTTCTTGGATAAACTTTCATGGAAAATTGAAAGACAATTACTGAAGGAAAGAGTAAACATTTACCAATCATTGCCTATCTATCAAGAACTTAAGAAACGGTTTAGTGAACAATTGATAACTATATGGCCATTGAAGGAAGAAGAGGTAATTACATGGTTTGACACTCTTCTACTCATGAGAAGGTTACTTATAGAGTTATTTAAGACTGGTATAGAATCTGATAAGATACATATTTTAATGGAGTATCCACTTATATTTGGAAACCACATGAGGACTGACTATTTGATTGTTTACGAAAGATCTATAATTGTCCTAGAATTTGGAATGTTTAATCAAGACGAAAGAAGAAGTGAAGAGAGATACACGAAGAAACTACAAGAATCAATCACTCATCGACAAGTTATAGCGAATATAGTTGATAAGAGTATTGATGTTACCAATTATGTCCTGATTTATCGACCTGAGTTTGATCGAGTTCATAGTGTGATTAACACGGAAAACATTGATTACAATAACTATGAGATTTCTCTCTTATCTAAATTTATCCAATTAAAAATTAACACACAGAAAGATTTATTAGCTATCAATCAGCTAGACAAGATCAATATTTATTATTAAATAACATTTTAGTTGAATTTTATAAACATTATGATATCATAGAATTAGCAATAATATTTGAAGTTCAAATAATTTGAAGGAGAAAGTAAAAAATGAGTGAAAAAATAGGAATTGTTGTTTGTGGTAATTCAGGTGTTGACTACATGAAGTTGGACTATCCAGTGAAAATGATTAGATCTACTTTAAATCTTGGAGGAAAAGAGTACGAAGATTATGTCGATATTCAAGCAAAAGAATTTTATGATATAATTAATGCGAATCCTGAAATTGATCTATCTACTTCACAAACTTCTACAGGTAAGATTGCAAGTGTTTATGAAGAGTTAAAAGATGAGGGATATACTGATGTAATTGCGGTTGTTATTTCATCAAAATTAAGCGGTACTTATCAAGGTGCTGTTTTAGCCAAAGATATGGTTCCTGGTATCAATGTATTTGTTATTGACTCTAGAAGCGTTTCTTATGGTGAAGCTTTTCTAGTTCTAGAAGCTATAAAAATGATTAAAAATGGTAGTAAAGTTAGAGATATAATTGATAAATTAGAGAAAATAAGAGATCATATTTATATCTATGTACTTGTAGATACACTAAAATTCTTAGTTAAAAATGGTAGATTATCAGCAGCAAGTGGATTTTTGGGTACATTATTAAAGATTAAACCATTGTTACATGTTCAAAGAGATGGTAGTTTGGTTCCTTTTGAAAAAATCAGAACAACAAGCAAGGCTCAAGCTAGACTTGTTGAAGTTATTAAACATGATATTGAAGGAAAGAATGTAGTGATGTTTATTGCATTCACGAATAATGAAGAAAAAGCTAAAGAAATTAAACAACAAATACTTGGATTTAGACCTGATATTACAGTTGAGTTAGTACCACTAACTCCAGTAGTTGGTGCTCATGCAGGCCCAGGAACATTAGGTGTTGGATACATAGTATTATAAAAAAAAGGTGGTATGTAGAGTGGTTTCTCCTAAAGAAGTAATCAATGAGTTGTTGGTGGATGTTTTTAACCACATCCTAAGTATTGAAGCGGATGTCCTTAAGCAAAGAGGGGTAAAAATCTCAATGACAGAGGTTCATGTGCTTGAAGCAATTAAAAATTCCCAGATACCAACAATGGGCAGCGTAGCACAAAAACTAAGAGTTACTTTAGGAACATTAACAACATCAATTAATGTTTTAGTACGAAAAAATTATGTCTTTAGATATAGAGATGAATCAGATCGTAGAAAAGTATATCTTAAACTTTCTGATTCAGCACAAGATGTATTGAAGGTTCATGACGAATTTCATAACGAGATGGTTTCTTCACTTTTCAAAGATTTGGAATTAGAAAAAGATGAAGTTCTAATGAAGTCACTAGAGAATATCAGTAAATATTTTAAAGAACACTATTAAAAATCAATAAACTAAAGTAAAGCATCCTAAAGGATGCTTTATTCTTTAAAATATATAAAAAAAATGCTCTAATGTAGAAATTTTATAGTATAATAATTTGTAGGATTTATGAGGGAGGGCTTTGAATGCAAAAGTATGTCTATGGTGTTGATATCGGGGGAACTAATATTAAGTATGGTCTTTTTTCTATTCCAAAAATGGAAATGATTCAAAAATATGAAAATGAAACTCCAACAACTAATCATGAGACAAGTGTTTTCCAACTTGTTGCTGATACTATTTGCATGATGAATGAAAAAAATAAAATTGACATTAGTCAGATTGAGGGGGTTGGTATTGCAGTACCATGTCCGGTTAAAAACGGATATGTTGAGAAGTGCCCTAATCTAAAGTGGCAAAAGATAGATATCTATTCTGAAATGAATAAATATTTACCCCGCAGAATAAAGATAGCTGTTTCAAATGATGCAAACATAGCTGCCTATGGTGAGAATCAGATTCTCGATACCCCTCATAGGAATGCTGTTTTTTACACATTAGGAACAGGTGTCGGGGGTGGAATCATTATCGATGGCGAAATTTTGGAGGGTAGAACTGGAGCTGGTGGCGAAATTGGTCACATGCATGTTTTTGAAGGGACTGAACCGTGCAGTTGTGGATTATCAGGATGCTTAGAGCAAATATGTGGAACGAATGCTATTTTAAGACAAACAAAAGAATTTTCTTTAATGTATCCAACCCGATTAAATCTGGAAAAACTTACAGTGAAAGATGTTTTCGATTATGCTAAAGCTGGTGATATCGTCGCAATGAAAGTTGTTGATAAGATTGGCGAATACATGGCAATAAGCGCAAGCATATTATCAGTAAGTTTAGATCCAGATATCTTTATTATTGGCGGAGGGGTTTCAAAAGCTGGTGATATATTGATTGATACAATAAAGAAACATTATAAAAAACATGCTAGATTTAGCACAGGTGACATTCCATTTACCCTAGCAAAGACTGGAAATGACGCAGGCATTATTGGTGCAGCAAATTATGTAAATATGAAAAGGATAAATATAACAAATGTTGGAGCTAGAGATAAAACATAAAGCAGGCTGTACTTTTTTAACACCTTGCGATGCGATAGGTAGAGCATTGGTCTTTAAAGAGTTTATAAACAAGTTTAATGATGATGAAATTGTATTATTGGATTTTATTGAAAAACTCCAGATAATAGTGGATGAAGAGATGTATGTTGCTAGATCTATTCTTGCTGATCTTGATGTGAAGAAGAGCATGGATGGGGTTTTAATGGATACAGTGAATATATTACACAAATCAGTATTTCTTAATCAGTTCAGAACTTTAGTGTTGAGTAAGAAGTGTGATATAAGAAAAGCTTTCCTAGAAGCATTTAACGCGAATAAAGAACTGGCTTTGAATGAAAGATATAGATATACTTCAAAAGAAGAAGTTGATAATACACTCGAGTATACAAAAAAACGCATCTATAGTCTAATGAGCAAACTACTTATTCAGAGTTTGACTAGGGGTATTAATGAAGACTTTATATTTGTTACAGAGGATTTTCAACCAGAGATATTTGACGATGTATCCAAACATTTGAAAGGGGTAATATGCACAAAGCATCCCAAAATTGGTGAACCAAGTGCATATGCTATTGATTTTGGATTTCCACTTATTGTATGTAATCATTTAATAAAAAATAATGAATTTATAGTAATTGATCAAGTCAAAAAATCTTTATTTATCAACCCCTCAGATGAACGTATGAATGAGCATTTCAACCTTATCAATAACCGAACTGATGATAAATTTGAGGATTTAGTTTTTAAAAACCCCCAATTTAAAATATTTGCTTCCACAGTTGATACGTTATCTATTGACATGATTGCTCAATCTAATAATTATCACGGATTGTGTTGTTTCAAGACAGAGTATTATTTTAATGCAAGAGGAATTACACCAAGTTTAGAAGAACAAACAGCGAAATATGTAGACATTATACAAAGAATGGGCGATAAAGAGTTTTTTCTTGAAATACCTCATTTTGATCATAATATCACACTCGATATTATGGGTGATGAGGTTACAGATATAAGAGGGGTAGATAAGTTTGGTAAGATTTTTGAGGTTTTTTTTGATGCCGCTGCTGCAGCATCTGCAATAACTCAAAAGCGCTTAAACATTATCATTCCTATGTTAATGAGCAAGAAAGAAATAGCTGATTGGTTGATGCACATTGAATTTCATTTTGCTAGAAGAAAAGCGTTAAGACCTAACATAGGTGGGGCTTTAGAGTCAGAACTAGCTATAATGTATGGTACTGATTTTAGAAAACTAGATTTTATAATAATCGGATTAGATGATTTATATGATGAAATTGATGATGATTTCGATAAGCTAAAAGGAAACGCACATATTGAAATGATTGATTCAGTCAGTATAGATGACTTAAGAAGAATTCATAAATTAATGCAAAAATTAAAGAATTATCAACGCCATATATTACATGGGAATGTATTAACTAACCCAGAAATCTTAAACAAGTTTTTAAAAAGAGGATTTAAGGAATATGCTATTCCTGTGAATAAAATGCACCTTGTCTACAATGTATTTAAAAGTCATTTAGGCTCAGTTGGGAATTATGTTGGATATAGAGCAATGATTAAGGCAAAGAAACTAGCTAAGTTGACAAAGAACAAACCAAATGACGATGATAAGGATAAAGATTTGAAATAATTAAAAGATAAGCAATTAAATAGAAAGAAATACGACTATAATGAGAAAATGTGACAAAAGTGTTGCTTTTCTCATTCTTTTCTTATATAATTATAACGCTCGTGTGAAAACGAGCAGGCTGTGAAATGGAAGGTTGCTGACACACGGATAGCCGTTGTCTACGTGTTAGGTTTTTCTGTGGAGCAAGTCTATACAAGATTATAGGCGAAAGGAGCTATTAAAATGGCAAAAGATGTAATTAAAATTCGTTTGAAGGCATATGATCACAGATTAATCGATCAAGCTGCTAAGAAGATTGTTGACAGTGCTCTAAGAACTGGAGCAACAGTTCAAGGACCAATTCCTCTTCCAACTGAAAAGGAAATCTTCACAATCTTACGTTCCCCTCACGTTAATAAAGATTCACGTGAACAATTTGAACGTAGAACGCACAAGAGATTGATTCAAATCATTGATCCAAACCCAAAGACAATTAGTGCATTAATGGATATTGATTTACCATCCGGTATTGATATCGTACTTAAGAAATAATAAAAATAAGAAAGAGGTAAAATTATGGCCAAAGGAATCTTAGGTAGAAAGCTTGGTATGACGCAAATTTTCGATGAAAATGGCGTACTTATCCCAGTGACTGTCGTAGACGTGGCTGACAATGTTGTACTACAACAAAAGACTGTTGAAACAGATGGTTATGTAGCTACACAAGTTGGTTTCGAAACTAAACGCGACAAATTAAGTAACAAGCCTGAACAAGGGCACGTGAAAAAAGCTAATACAGCACCTAAGCGCTTCATTAAAGAAATCCGCTTTAAAGAAGAGCTTAAAAATGAATTAGTGGATTTAGCGGTCGGTGACCTTGTAAAGACAGAATTATTCGCAATAGGCGAAGAAGTAGATGTAACAGGGACTTCTAAAGGTAAAGGTTTCGAAGGAACAATTAAGAGACATAACCAATCAAGAGGACCAATGTCACACGGTTCTAGATACCATCGTGGTGTAGGTTCAATGGGACCTATCAAGGGTAAGCTTAAAGGCAAAAACCTACCAGGTCAAATGGGAGCTGAACAAGTAACTATTCAAAACTTGAAAGTTGCTGGTGTGGATGTAGAAAATCAATTACTATTAATTAGCGGAAGCGTACCAGGACCTAATAAGGGACTAGTTATCGTTAGATCTGCAATTAAAAGTGCCAAGTAAGGAGGGTTAATATGCCAAAAGTAAACTTATTAAATCAAGCAGGTAGCAAAGTTGCTGACTTAACCTTATCCGATTATGTATTCGGTATTGAACCACATCAACAAGCTTTATATGATGTAGTAAATGCTCAAAGAGCAGCAATGAGACAAGGTACTCACGATGTTAAAAACCGTGGCGAAGTATCTGGTGGTGGAAGAAAACCATGGCGCCAAAAGGGTACAGGTCGTGCTCGCCAAGGTTCTACTCGTTCTCCACAATGGCGTAAGGGTGGAGTCGTTTTCGGACCAACTCCAAGAAGTTATGCTATTAAAATGAATCAAAAGGTTCGTCAATTAGCTTTAAGATCTGCACTTTCATACCATGCAGCTAAGGGTCAATTAAAGGTAGTTGAAACAATTAGTATTGAAGCTCCAAAAACGAAGTTATTCGAACAATTCTTAGCAGGTCTTGGTATTGTTGGAAAAACATTAGTTGTAGCGAAAGAATTTGGTGAAAATGAAATGCTTGCAGCTAGAAATATCCCAACTATCGCATTCTCAAATGTAAGCCATGTCAGTGTATATGACATCCTAAATTGTAAGAACCTGATTATGACAAAAGATGCTATTGAAGCACTAGAGGAGGTATTGGGCAATGACTAAATATTATGACATTTTAAAAGCGCCAATCATCACTGAACAATCAACAAAATTGATTGAAAGTCAAAACAGATACACATTTAAGGTTGATAGAAAAGCAAACAAGGTTGAAATTAAGAAAGCTGTTGAAGCAATCTTCAACGTAACGGTCTTAAAAGTCAACACGATTAACGTGTTACCAAAATTCAAAAGAATGGGTAAACATGAAGGTTATAAATCTGCTTATAAAAAAGCAGTGGTTAAGTTAGCTGAAGGTCAAAAGATTGACGCCTTCACGATTTAAGTGAAAAATTAGAGGAGGTTTAACCAAATGGCGGTTAAAAAATACAACCCGACAACCAACGGTCGTCGTGGCATGAGTGTTTTAACATTCGAAGAAATTACAACATCTACTCCTGAAAAATCACTACTTGAGCCATTTTCTCGCACAGGTGGGCGTAACAACCAAGGTAAGATTACCGTTCGTCACATCGGTGGCGGTGCAAAAAGAAAATATCGCGTAATTGATTTTAAACGTAACAAGGATGACATTGTCGGTAAGGTGGCTACAATTGAGTATGATCCAAACCGTACAGCAAATATCGCTTTAATTCACTATGCAGATGGTGAAAAGAGATACATTCTTGCTCCAAAAGGATTAGAAGTAGGAACTGAGATTTTCTCAGGTCAACAAGTAGATATCAAGACTGGTAATGCATTACCAATCATGAATATTCCTGTCGGTACAATTATTCATAACATCGAATTGAGCCCAGGAAGAGGCGGACAGCTCGCTAGAAGTGCCGGAGCATCAGCTCAGATACTTGGACGCGAAGACAAATATGTTCTAGTTCGTCTTCAATCAGGTGAAGTTCGTAAGATTCTAGGTACATGCCGTGCAACAATCGGTACTGTAGGTAATGAATCATGGGAACTAGTTAATATCGGTAAGGCTGGCAGAACACGTCACATGGGTACACGCCCAACAGTTCGTGGATCTGTTATGAACCCTAACGACCACCCACATGGTGGTGGTGAAGGTAGAACACCAATCGGTAGAAAATCACCAATGACCCCATGGGGTAAGAAGGCTCGTGGAGTTAAGACTCGCGACAGTAAAAAAGCGTCAAACGACTTAATCGTTCGTCGTCGCACGAAGTAGGAGGAAAATTATGGCACGTTCAGTTAAAAAAGGACCATTTTGTGATGATCATTTACTAGCTAAGGTTCAGAAACAAAATGCAGCAAACGAAAATAAAGTGATCCAAACATGGTCACGTCGTTCAACGGTTTTCCCTGATTTCGTTGGACACACGGTTGCCGTTTATAATGGTAAATCACACGTCCCAGTGTATGTAACAGAAGATATGGTTGGTCACAAATTCGGCGAGTTTGCTCCAACACGTACATATCACGGACACGGCAAAGATGATAAGAAAGCTAAAAAGAAGTAATTGGAGGAGAATGAAAAATGGAAACTAAAGCTATAGCTAAAACCGTTCGCATAACTCCACGTAAGGCAAGATTGGTAATCGATCTCATTCGCGGTAAAGACATAAAAGAAGCGCAAGCAATTCTAATGTTTACACCACGTGCTGCCTCACCAGTTATTTTGAAAGTGCTGAATAGCGCAGTCGCTAACGCTGAGCACAACAACAATGCAAACGTTGAGAACTTATTTGTTAAAGAAGTTTATGTAAATGAAGGTGTTCGTCTAAAAAGACTTTTACCAAGAGCTAAAGGTCAAGGCGATATCATTCAAAAGAGAACTAGCCACATCACAGTTGTTGTGGCAGATAAAGAGTAGAGGTGAAGAGACATGGGTCAGAAAGTTAATCCAATTGGTATGCGTCTTGGTATCATCCGTACTTGGGATTCAAAATGGTATGCTGAAAAAACAGCAGTACCTTTCCTAGTAAAAGAAGATGCTATGATACGTAAGTACCTGAATGATTTTTATAAAAAAGCCGCTGTTTCTCACGTTGAAATTGAACGCGTAAAAGGTAAGGGCGGAAAAGACCGTGTGAAGGTTACTTTACACACAGCTAAGCCAGGTATTGTTATCGGTAGAGATGCTGAAACCAAGAAAAAGGCTGTTGCTACATTAGAAAAACTTACTAAAAAAGAAATCGTATTTAATGTTGTTGAAGTTAAACGTCCAGAAAGAGTCGCTACACTAGTTGCACAAAGCATTGCTGAGCAATTAGAAAGTCGTGCATCATTTAGACGTGTTCAAAAAATTGCAATGCAACGTGCACTTAAGTCAGGAGCTAAGGGTTGTAAGACTCTAGTATCAGGCCGTTTAGGTGGAGCTGAAATTGCAAGAAGCGAAGGGTATTCAGAAGGACAAGTTCCACTACATACACTACGCGCTGACATTGACTATGCAACTGCAGAAGCAAATACAACTTATGGTATCCTTGGTATTAAGGTTTGGATCTATAATGGGGAAGTTCTTCCAGGACAAACTCGTGAAGACAATCTTAAAAAACAAGATGAAAGAGCACCACGTCAGGATAGAGGACAACGTCCAGATAGACCTAAACGTGATAATCGTGACAACAAGGGAGGCAAATAATTATGTTAATGCCTAAAAGAACGAAGTTCCGTCGTCCTCACCGTGTCAGCTATGAAGGCTTAGCAAAGGGAAGAAATGAAATTCTAAACGGAGATTTTGCCTTAGTTGCACAAGAGGGTGCTTGGATTACTAACCGTCAAATCGAAGCGGCTCGTATCGCGATGACTAGACATATGAAGAGACTTGGGAAAGTATGGATTAATATCTTCCCACACTTAGCTAAGACTAAGAAACCACTTGAAGTGCGTATGGGCTCCGGTAAAGGTGCTCCTGATCACTGGGTAGCGGTTGTTAAAGAAGGTAAAATCATGTTTGAAATCAATGGCGTGTCTGAAGAAATCGCAAGAGAAGCACTACGCCTAGCTTCACACAAATTACCTATTAAGACAAAAATTGTTAAAAGAGGTGAGCAAGCGTGAAAGCAGTAGAAATTAGAAAGATTAGCACAGCTGATCTAGAAAAAAGAATCGTCGAGCTAAAAGCTGAGTTATTTAACCTGCGCTTTCAACTTGCAGTAGGACAACTAGAAAATACCGCTCGTATTAGTACAGTTAAAAAAACGATTGCACAAATGAAGACAATCATCAGTGAACGTGCTGAATAAGGAGGATACCATGGATCGTAATAATAGAAAAGTTTATACGGGAATTGTAGTATCTGACAAAATGGATAAAACGATAACTGTAGTTGTAGACACATTTAAAAAGTCACCTTTATACGGCAAAAGTATAAAGGTATCAAAGAAGTTTCATGTGCATGATGAAGAAGGCTTAGCAGGCATGGGAGATAAAGTTACTATAATGGAAACTCGTCCCCTATCAAAAACGAAGAGATTCCGTCTCCTCGAAGTTGTTGCTAAGGCCGACTTAGTATAGGGAGGATAAAAACATGATTCAACAAGAAAGCAGAATGGTTGTCGCAGACAACTCTGGAGCTAAAGAAGTACTTGTGATTAAGGTTTTAGGGGGAACCCGTCGTCGTTATGCTAATATCGGTGATATCGTAGTGGTAACAGTTAAGCGTGCTACACCAGCGGGAATTGTAAAAAAAGGTGAAGTATGTAAAGCAGTTATCGTTCGTACGGTTTCAGGCCTTCGTCGCGCAGACGGCTCATACATCAAATTTGATGAAAATGCAGCAGTCATTATTAAAGATGATTTAAATCCACGTGGTACCCGTATTTTCGGACCAGTGGCAAGAGAGTTAAGAGAAAAGAACTTCATGAAGATCGTTTCCCTAGCTCCAGAAGTACTATAAGGAGGTCTCGTCTATGTATATTAAAGCTGGAGACACAGTTGCAGTTATTGCCGGACGCGATCAATTTGTAACTGATAAAAAAGGAAATACTACCCGCAAGACAGGTCGCGTCTTAAAAGTATATCCAAACACAGATCGCGTATTGGTTGAGGGTGTCAATCTAATGAAGAAACACCAACGCCCAACACAAGCGAATGATAAAGGCGGCATTATTGAAAAAGAAGCACCAATTCATGTTTCTAACATAGCAATTCTTGATCCAAAAACTAACAAACCAACTCGTGTTGGCTATCGTGAAGTTGATGGGAAGAAAGTCCGTTATGCGAAAAAATCAGGCGAAAGCCTTGATAAATAAGGAGTTTAGACAATGACAGAAATTAGAACTAAATATGAAAATGTTGTCAAACCCGAACTGATTAAGGCATTCAACTATACATCTGTAATGCAGGTGCCAAGAATTGAAAAGATTGTAGTTAACATGGGTGTCGGTGATGCTGTATTCAATCCGAAGGTCTTAGATGACGCTGTGGAAGAATTAAAGCAAATCACTGGTCAAAAACCATTAGTAACTAAGGCTAAAAATTCTATCTCTAACTTTAAGTTAAGAGAAGGAATGCCAATTGGTGCCAAAGTAACTCTTCGTGGAGATAGAATGTACTATTTCCTAGACAAGTTAATTTCTATCGCATTACCACGTGTACGTGACTTTAGAGGTATTTCATCAAATTCATTTGATGGACGCGGAAACTACACAGTTGGTATTAGAGAACAAATCATTTTCCCAGAAATTAGTTTGGATAAAGTTAAAAAAGTTCGTGGTATGGACATTGTAATTGTAACAACGGCTAAAACCGACCAAGAAGGACGCGCATTATTAAGTCAACTTGGCATGCCGTTTAAGAAGTAAGGAGGCGTATTATGGCAAAGAAATCATTAATTATTAAAAATGAAGAACGCAAGGTAATTGTTGAACGCTACCGTGAAATCAGATTAGAGTTAAAGGAAAAAGGTGACTACCTAGCTTTACAAAAGCTACCTAGAAATGCTTCTCCAACTCGTGTTAGAAATCGCGATTCAATCGATGGTCGCCCACGTGGCTATATGCGCAAGTTTGGCTTGTCGAGACTGACGTTTCGTGATTTAGCACATAAGGGACAAATTCCTGGTGTTAAAAAAGCAAGCTGGTAATTAGGAGGAAAAACACATGGTTATGACTGATCCAATCGCGGATATGCTTACGCGTATTCGTAACGCAAATAAAATGCGTCATGAGAAAGTAGAAATGCCTAATTCCAGATTAAAGGCTGATATTCTCGCAGTACTTAAAAAGGAAGGTTTCATCGTTGACTACTCAGTAGTTAAAGACGGACCACAAGGCAAAATTGTTGTTACCTTGAAATACACGAAGACAAAAGAACGTGTAATTAAAGGTTTAAAGCGGATATCGAAACCAGGACTTCGTGTTTATGCTGCAGTAGAAAATATACCTAAGGTGTTAAATGGACTAGGCGTTGCGCTTATCTCTACATCTAAGGGAATTATGACTGATCGTGAAGCACGTCTAGCTCAAGTTGGCGGCGAAGTGCTCGCCTACGTATGGTAATAAGGAGGAAATTATGTCACGTATAGGAAATAAAGTGATTCAAGTTCCTGCTGGCGTTACTGTAACGTTAAGCCCAGAAAACTACGCAGTAGTTAAAGGCCCAAAAGGTCAACTTGAATTCCAATTCAATCAACTTTTAGACATCAAAATGGAAGGTGCAGAAATTAAAATCTCACGTCCAGATGATGCAATATTTACAAGAAAAATCCACGGAACTACACGCGCTTTGTTAGCTAACATGGTTACTGGCGTCTCCACAGGATTTAAGAAGCAATTAGAAATTCGCGGTGTTGGTTATAGAGCAAACCTCCAAGGCAATGTCGTGAACTTAAGTATGGGGTATTCACACCCAGTTGAACTAGAGATTCCAGCAGGACTCACTGTCACCATTCCGAAAAACACAGATATTATCATTGAAGGCGCAGACAAGCAAGTCGTAGGCGAATTCGCTGCTAAAATTAGAAGTGTTAGAAAACCTGAACCATATCTTGGAAAAGGCATTCGTTATGTTGATGAGTATGTTCCACGTAAAGCTGGAAAGACTGCTAAGTAAGGGAGGACATCACGATGATTAAGAAAATATCTAAGAATGTCACAAGACAAAAGCGTCATCTACGTATCCGTAAGATTGTAGAAGGTACTGCAGAACGTCCAAGACTTTCAGTATACCGTTCAAACACTGCGATTTATGTACAGATTATTGACGACTTAAAACAAACTACACTTATCAGTGCTCGTAGTCAGGAAACAGGCCTTAAGGGTTCAAACGTTGAATCAGCTAAGGCAGTTGGTAAATTGATCGCCGAAAAGGCGCTTGCTAAAGGTGTAACAGCAGTAGTGTTCGACAGAAGTGGTTATTTATACCACGGACGTGTCAAAGCATTAGCTGAAGCTGCACGTGAAGCAGGACTACAATTCTAAGGAGGAGACAGACATGGCTAGAGAAAGATACAATCAAGAAGAGCAACAAGACAATCAATTCGAAGAACGTGTTGTTTCGATCAACCGTGTAACGAAAGTTGTTAAGGGTGGTCGTCGTTTCCGTTTTGCTGCCTTAGTGGTCATTGGAAACAAGCAAGGTCAAATTGGTTTTGGAACAGGTAAAGCAGCTGAAGTTCCAGATGCAATTAAGAAGGCTGTAGAAGATGCGAAAACAAACATGATTAATATTCCTATTGTAGGAACAACAATTCCTCATGCAATTACAGGAAACTATGGAGCAGGTAAAGTATTCCTTAAGCCAGCTTCAGAAGGTACTGGTATCATCGCTGGTGGGGCGGTTCGTGCTGTATTCGAACTTGCTGGCATTAATGATATTCTTTCTAAGTGCATAGGTTCAAGAACTCCAATCAACATGGTGCGTGCTACATTTGCAGGACTTAAGGAATTAAGAACTGCTGAACAAGTTGCTGCACTTCGTGGTGTGGATATTGCGGAGTTGGTATAATGAAACTACAAGTCACATTAAAGAAAAGTTTGATTGGGCGTAATCCTAATCAAGTAAAAACAGCACATGCACTCGGATTAAAAAAGATTCACCAAGTTGTTGTGAAAGAGTCTAATGAAGCCATTGATGGCATGATTCATACAATTTCACACTTGGTTGAAGTAAAAGAAGTAGAGTAGGAGGAAACACCAATGTTAAACGAACTAAAACCCGTAGAAGGTGCTCGCAAAAACCGTAAACGTTTAGGCAGAGGACCCGGAAGTGGTACCGGTAAAACAGCTGGTAAAGGAACCAAAGGTCAACTTTCTCGCTCTGGTGGCGGACCTCGCCCAGGATTTGAAGGCGGTCAGCTTCCATTCTTCCAAAGACTTCCAAAAAGAGGCTTTAAGAACGTAAACCGTAAGGAATACGCAGTCGTGAATCTTGCAGATTTAAATCTGTTTGCTGACGGCGAAGTTGTAACTCCAGAAGCATTAATCGCTAGAAATATTTTAAAGAAACTTAAATCAGGCGTAAAAGTACTAGCTAATGGAACTTTAGAGAAGAAACTCACTGTTAAAGCGAATGTTTTCTCAAAGGCTGCTGAAGCAGCAATCGTACAAGCCGGTGGAACAGTAGAGGTGATTTAAAGTGTGGTTGCGTATAAAAAGAATTCTAAGTAACAAAACCGTAATGCTACGTTTAGCATTTACGTTAGGTATCCTGTTAGTCATTAGAATTGCAAGTCATATAACAGTCCCACTTTTTGATACCCGTGCTATTACTGCATTTATGGCATCTAGCGGTAGCTTTGTCGCAATTCTAAATAACTTCTCAGGACAAGCTCTCGAAAGATTCTCTATCATGGCACTTGGTATTTCGCCTTACATTACTGCATCCATTGCGATTCAGTTATTACAAATGGTTGTTCCATCGTTTAAGGAATTAAGTGAACAAGGTGAATCTGGAAAATCTAAGCTAAACCAAATTACAAGATATCTTGCAATCGCATTAGCATTTATTCAAGGGTTTGCATTAATCATCGGTATTTCTATCAACGGTAGTGTTTTGATCCCAAGCTTAGAAGCATCAGCTGTTGAAAATTATAGATATTTCTTCTATATTTACATGGCACTTGTTATGACAGCAGGTTCAGCATTAGCAATTTGGTTAGCGGATCTTATCACTAAAAAAGGTGTAGGAAACGGTACCTCCATGCTAATTGTTGCGGGGATTGTAACCAGCTTACCAACCATGTGGACAACATTATGGACTAAATACATCACCAATGGTGGTGGCGGATGGGACATCGTGTTCTTCATTATCATCATGGCATTATACTTTGGAATTCTCCTAGGTGTAGTATACATGCAGATTGCAGTACGTAAGATTCCTGTTCAATATGCTAACCGTCAAGGTAAGTCAGACTCAAATATTCCAATGAAGATCAACAGTGCTGGGGTTATTCCAGTCATCTTTGCTCAAACTATCCTAAGTATTCCACTCACGATCGTTGGTTTTTCTGGAAGTAGTACATCAGGATTATCAGGCTGGCTAAATAGTATATTTAATTATCAACAACCTATCGGATTTATCCTATATGTGTTGCTCATCATTGTATTCTCATTCTTCTATTCATTCTTAACAATCAACCCTGAGAAGATTGCAGATAATCTATCTAAATCCAATGCATATGTACCAGGTATCAGACCAGGTCAGGATACGAAGGACTTTGTTGCAAAACTCTTGTTCAAGATTACTGTTATTGGAACAGTATATCTAGTTATTTTGGCAGTATTACCAGTATTGACTTCCATCGTGTTCGGTTTCACTGGAACTGAAGCACAGGCAATCACTCTTGGCGGTACTTCCTTGCTGATTATTGTTGGGGTTGCAATAGAAACGACACAACAGGTTGAAACAGACGCAAGTCAAACAGAATATAGCGGCATATTTAAATAATCGGAGGATATCAAATGCGAATCATTCTATTGGGACCTCCTGGAGCAGGCAAGGGAACAGAAGCGGAATTGTTAGTGAAGCATTATCATATTCCTCATATATCAACTGGTAACATCTTTAGAGCATTATATAAGGATAATACGACAGTTGGAAAAATTGCTAAAGAATATATTGACCGGGGACAATTGGTACCCGATGATATTACAAATGAAATTGTGAGACACCGCTTGAATCATGCCGATGCAAAGAAAGGATTCCTATTTGATGGGTATCCAAGAAATGTAGATCAGGCAGCATGGTTTGATGAACTATTAATTCAAAAAGAATGGAAATTGGATGCAGTGATTAATATCTATGTCCCCGATGAAGTTCTAATTGAACGTATTAGTGGTCGCAGAGTATGTGAATCATGTGGTGCTGTTTATCACGTCACAAATAAGAAACCTAACGTAGAAGGCATATGTGATGTTGATGGCGGCAAGCTCATTCAAAGAGCTGATGATATGGAAGAAACAGTTCAACGAAGACTTCGTGTCTACAACGAGCAAACAGAACCAGTCATTGGTTATTATCAAAATAAAGGTGCTATCGTCATGATTGATGGAACACAGTCAATCAAGGAAGTAGATACCGCAATCAAGAAAGTATTAGGTGAGATGAATTGATTCAAATCAAATCAAAACGCGAAATTGAGTTGATGCGCGAAGCAGGGCACATCCTAGAAATGACAAGAAACATGCTTAAAGAGCATATTAAACCCGGAGTCAATACGCACCAACTCGATATCCTCGCCGAAAACTATATTATAAGTCTTGGAGCAACACCCTCATTTAAGGGTTATCATGGCTTTCCAGGATCCATCTGTACTTCAATTAATGAAGTCGTTGTTCATGGTATTCCTTCCACAAAGCACGTGCTTAAGGAAGGCGACATTATTACATTAGATTTTGGTGTCAATTATAAAGGTTATCATGCGGATTCTGCAACAACATACCCTGTTGGTGAAATCAGTTCAGAGATAAAGAAACTTCTAGAAATCACAGAGCAATCTCTTTATATCGGACTTGAACAAGCTAAACCTGGGAATCATGTATCAGATATATCTCATGCAATCGAATCCTTTATAAAACCATACGGCTACGGCATCGTCGAAGAGTTCACCGGTCATGGTATCGGTAGAGAGCTTCATGAAGAGCCTTATGTTCCCAACTTTGGGAAGCCTAAGCAGGGTCCAATATTAAAGCCTGGCATGACATTTTGTGTAGAACCGATGATTAATCTCGGTACGAAGAGAGTCAAAGTCCTAACCGATAATTGGACAACTATTACAGTTGATCGCAAACCTAGTGCTCATTTTGAGCATATGATTGTAATCACGGAAACTGGATATGACATTTTAACAACATTAAAAAAGGAGTGAGTCTATGGCAAGAGAAGATTTAATTGAAGTAGAAGCAAAGGTAATCGAAGTATTACCAAATACAAAGTTCAAAGTTGAACTGTTACAAAACGGCCATATAGTTTTGGCTCATGTTTCTGGTAAAATCCGCATGAATAACATACGCATTTTACCTGGTGATAAAGTAACTGTAGAGTTATCACCATACGATCTAACACGTGGCAGAATCACATATCGCCGCAAATAAGGAGGAAACGCATATGAAGGTTAAAGCATCAGTAAAAAAGAGAAGTGAAGATGACATCATCGTAAAGCGTAAAGGCAAAATTTACGTCATTAATAAGAAAATCAAAAGACATAACCAAAGACAAGGTTAATTAGGAGGAACTATGGCAAGAATAGCAGGCGTTGACATCCCACGCGACAAGCGCGTCGTGGTTTCGTTGACTTATGTATATGGAATTGGGCTACCAACATCCAAACAAATTTTAAAGGATGCAAACGTGAGTGAAGACACACGCGTTAAGGCATTAACTGAAGATGAAATGAACCGTATCCGTACGGAAATCGCGAAGTATGTCACTGAAGGTGACTTGCGTCGTGAAGTCACATTAAACATCAAACGTTTAATGGAAATTGGTTCATATCGTGGAATCCGTCATCGTAAAGGATTACCTGTTCGCGGGCAAAATACAAGAAATAACGCACGCACAAGAAAAGGTAAACCAAAGGCGATCACTGGCAAGAAGAAGTAAGGGAGGAATAAATCATGGCTCGTAAAAAGACAACTAAACGTAAGGTTAGAAAAAATATTCCCCTCGGTGTTGCACACATTCATACAACCTTTAACAATACAATCGTAACAATCACAGACATGGATGGAAATGCAATCGCTTGGAGCAGTGCTGGTGCACTAGGCTACAAGGGATCTAGAAAATCCACACCATTCGCTGCTCAGTTAACTGCAGAAGCAGTTGCTAAGTCAGCTATGGATAATGGAATGATTAAGGTAGAAGTATCCGTTAAAGGACCTGGTCCAGGTAGAGAAGCAGCAATCCGTTCATTACAGGCAGCTGGCTTAGAAATCACTGCGATTAGAGACGTAACACCAGTACCACACAATGGATGTAGACCACCAAAACGTCCACGTGGATAATCCTAAGGAGGGCTAACTTGTGAAAGATTTAAAGTTTGAAAAACCAACCGCAGTTGAAGAAGTATCTTTAGACGGCAATAAAGGACGCTTTATCATCAAACCACTTGAACGTGGCTACGGCATTACCTTAGGAAATGCACTTCGCAGAGTTCTATTATCATCCTTACCAGGAGCAGCAATCGTTAATATTAAAATTGACGGTATTGAACATGAATTCTCAACCATGGAAGGCGTTTTCGAAGATATCATGGGTATTGTGTTAAACTTGAAAAAAGTTATTTTCCAAGTTGAATCACTTGATCCAGATTTCGAGCAAAAGCTTGAATTATATGCTGTAGGTGCTGGCAAAGTAACTGCCGCAGATTTCAATCATGTAGATGGTGTTGAAATTATCAACCCAGACCAAGTGATTGCTAATCTATCCGATACAGGTAGACTTTCTATGGAAGTCACTGTCCGTCGTGGTGTTGGCTATGTCAACGCAGAGAAAAATAAAGTATTCAGCAAAAATGAAAAGAGCATTATTCCAATCGATTCAATCTATACACCAGTTTCAAGAGTATCTTATCATGTTGAAAAAACAAGAGGAGATGCTGATGAACTCTTATTAGATATCGAAACCAATGGAGCAATCGCTGCTAAAGAAGCTTTAGCTTTAGCTTCAAAAATGCTAATCGATTATCTTGACGTCATTGTTCAAATTTCAGAACAAGCAGCATCAACAGACTTTATTTTTGAACAAGCAGAAGAACCAACCAATAAGAAGCTTGAAATGAAGATTGAACAACTTGATTTATCTGTACGTCTATTCAATAGTTTAAAGCGTTCAGGTATTTATACAGTTGCACAAATTATTCGTTTAACCGAAGAAGATGTAATGAGATTCAGAAGCTTGGGTAGAAAGTCCTTCAAGGAATTGAAGGAAAAACTTTCTGAACATGGACTAGAATTTGAAAACACTTCGAATAAAGATTCAAAATTTCATTTAGACGATGAAGAGAAGGAGTAAATCATGGCTTATAGTAGATTGAGACGCAACAGCGATCAAAGAAAAGCTTTACTTCGTGATCTTGTAACTGATATCATCATTAACGAACGTATCACTACGACCGAAGCAAAAGCAAAAGAATTAAAAAAACTAGCTGACAAGATGATCACTTTGGCTAAGGATGGTTCTCTAAGTGCAAGAAGACAAGCTGCTGAAACAGTACGCTTTGAAGATGTTAAAGAAGGGCAAAATGCACTTCAAAAACTCTTTTCTGAACTAGGACCACGTTACCAAGAAAGAAATGGCGGCTACACTAGAATTATCAAAACAGTGCCAAGAAAAGGCGACGCTGCCCCAATGGCAATCATTGAATTCGTTTAATAAATCAAACAAGCTTCGGCTTGTTTTTTTTATGCATTTAATCGGTAGACACTGCATTTTGCTGAAAAAAGGTAATTCTTTAAAGCTCAAGTGATATAATAAAAAGTGCAGTATTTTATTTTTATGAGAATGAGGTTGCAACATGGAAATCATCAAGGTTGAACAATTATGTAAAAGCTTTACCATCTATGAAAAGGAATCAGGTTTAAAGGGCGTACTAAAGAGTTTTTTCAATGCGAAGAAGATTATTAAAAAAGCAGTGGATGACGTTTCTTTTAGTATCAATCAAGGAGAAATCGTTGGCTATATAGGACCTAATGGAGCAGGAAAATCGACAACGATCAAAGTGCTAACAGGTATCCTTACACCTACAAGTGGGACTGTTGTTGTTGATGGTCTAGTGCCATATCAGAAAAGAACACAAAACGCTAAGAAGATTGGTGTTGTTTTTGGGCAACGTACACAGCTTTGGTGGGATCTACCCTTAAATGAATCATTTACTGTATTGAAGGAAATCTATCAAGTTTCAGATGAAGACTTCAAAGAACGTATGGCTTATTTCGATGAACTATT
>Ga0180007_10002366_pt1 | contig 22655 bp, 24 predicted proteins | sample MM_PC_MetaG_FD_121122 | JGI IMG/M metagenome (GOLD analysis project Ga0180007, IMG submission 121122) | Groundwater microbial communities from the Aspo Hard Rock Laboratory (HRL) deep subsurface site, Sweden - MM_PC_MetaG | ecosystem: Environmental > Aquatic > Deep subsurface > Groundwater... | reverse complement strand
TAATGAAAAGAAGACCACTATGCCAATTAAACCAAGTAACAGCAAGAATAATACTACACAACAGAAGACGAACTTCATACTTCTCCAAGCTGGCTAACGCCAGCTAGTTTCCACGCAACGCCACAAAAACAAAAAGCTTTAAATAATAACTAACACAACTTAATTCATAAAAACTAGTTGAGGTGGTAGCATGAAAAAAACAAACGCAACACAAACAAAAAACTTCTTAAACACAACTACCACTACAACAACAGTTTAATCTGAGCTAAAAAATCTAACAAAAGCTTGGGGAAAACAAAAACATTATAAAATAAAATATATTAAGAACAAACAATGGGTGATAATAAATGTTAAAAAAAATCAAAATACAATTTCCAGACAAATCAAAAAAAGAGTATGAACAAGGAATAAAAGCATCAAGCATTGCAGAAGGAATAGGACCAGGACTTGCAAAAGCAGCAGTTGCTGTGAGTGTAAATAACCACTTGCAGGACTTAGAAAAACCAATAACTAAAGATGCAAAGATAGAATTTGTAACCTTTGATACGCATGAAGGGCAAAAAGTTTTTCATCATTCATCAGCACACATCTTAGCACAAGCAGTTAAAAGATTATACCCAAAAGCAAAACCAACAATTGGCCCTGCAATTGAAGGCGGGTTTTATTACGACTTTGATATAAAGCCATTAAATCAAGATGACTTGAAAAAAATAGAGCAAGAGATGCAAAAAATAGTTGATGAAAACCTTGAGATAAAAAGAGAGGAGTTGTCTAAAAAAGAAGCTCTAAAACTATTCAAGGACAACGAATTCAAAAAAGAAATGATAGAAGAACTTGGAAAAGATGGACAAACAATCTCAATCTATAGACAAGAAAACTTTTTTGACTTATGTCGAGGTCCACACGTTCCAAATACCTGTAAAATAAAAGCCTTTAAGTTAACAAAAGTGTCTGGCTGTAACTGGAAAGGAGATGTTAACAATAAATCGTTACAAAGAATATATGGTGTAAGTTTTCCGAATAAAAAACAGCTCAATAAATACATTCAGCTACAAGAAGAAGCAGCCAAAAGAGATCACCGAAAAATTGGAAAAGAATTAGATTTATTCTCATTTCATGAAGAAGGTGCCGGATTTCCTTTTTGGCATAATAAAGGACTGATCATCTGGGAAGAAGTTTTAAATTATATGAAAGGAGTTATAAAAAGAGAGAATTATCAAGAAATTAAAACGCCTATAATTCTAAATAAAAGTTTATGGTTAAGATCTGGTCATTGGGATCATTATAAGGAAAGCATGTACTTCACAAAAATAGATGGTATTGAACACGCTGTAAAACCTATGAATTGTCCGGGAGGACTTTTGGTTTACAAAAACAACATTCATTCATATAAAGAGCTCCCACTTAAAGCAGGAGAATTTGGACTTGTTCACAGACATGAAATGTCAGGAGTTTTAGCAGGACTTTTCAGAGTCAGGTGTTTTACACAAGATGACGCACACGTGTTTTGCACGGAAAAACAATTAACGGATGAAATAAAAAAACTTATTGAATCAATAATTGCAGTTTACAATACATTCGGATTCAAAGAATACCAAATAGAATTAAGCACTAAACCAGAAGATGCTATGGGCAGCGATGAAATGTGGGAAAAAGCAGAAGAAGCACTTAGAGTCGCTTTGAAGAAAGCAAAGATTGATTACAAATTAAATCCTGGAGATGGAGCTTTTTACGGGCCAAAAATAGATTTTCATATAAAAGATTGTATGGGTCGAAGCTGGCAATGTGGAACAATACAAGTAGACTTTTCAATGCCTGAAAGATTCGAATTAACCTATGAAGGAAAAGACGGGAAAAAACACCAACCAGTAATGGTACACAGAGCAATATGTGGTTCTCTAGAAAGATTCATCGGAATAGTTATTGAACACTATGCAGGAAAACTACCACTATGGTTAAGCCCTGTTCAAGTAAAGATTTTAACTGTTGCCGACAGGTTTTCTAGCTACGCAGAAATTATTGGCGAACAAATAAAAAAAGCAGGTTTAAGGGTTGAAGTTGACAACAGAACAGAATCTGTCGGAAAAAAGATTCGGGAAGCACAGCTTTCAAAAGCAAACTACATACTTGTTGTCGGTGAAACAGAAGAAAAAGAGAAAACAGTTAATATAAGAACATTCTTCAACAAAGTATTAGGCGCGAAAAAAGTTGAGCCTTTCATAAAGGAATTACTAAAAGAAATTGAGGAAAAAAGAATTCCTCAAGAATAAATATTTTTTATTTTTTTGATTTTAAAGCATCGCTATATTGTTCATTAACAATTTTTTCCCACTCACCAACTTGATAAGCTTTAACTTCTGTATTAGTAAGTTTGTTGTTTTTGAATTTTCGAACTCTGGAATAAAACTTTTTTGGTCTCCAAAAGCCTTTAGAAACATCAACAAATTCAATACAAACATCATCACTACAAGTTTCTTTGTACAGTTCAAATTTTTTAATCCATTGTACTTAAAAGTGTATGTTTGAATAACAGTTAGATAATCTCCTAAAGTAGCATTTTTAGGCATATCACAGGCCTTTGGTAAATCACAAGCCTTAGAATACTTACCAAAAGTCATGGCGACGAGAGCAACTCTGTCACCAATTAAATCATTGAAAGTGTTTCTTTCCATTAAAATCACCCTCCACTAATCATTGGAAAAGAAGAGACTTATTTAAATCTTTACTGAATAATGATAAATAAGCTTTTTATAGTAACCTTACTCAAAAGAACAAATGGTTATACATTATGATGTCATTGTTGTGGGTGGAAGTTTTGCAGGACTAAACTTTGCAAGATGCGCATCAATTCTTGGATTAAAAGTGTTGTTAATAGACCAGAATAAAGATATTGGTTCAAGTATTAGAACAACAGGTATTCTGATAAAAGATATTGTTGAAGAAATGAATATTCCAAGAACTCTACTCCCAAACACAGTGAATAAGATGAAAGTATATTTTCCAAACATGAAATACTTAGAATGGAAAACTAAAGAAAACATTTTTTTTATGAGTTATACAAAAGATTTTTTAAAATATTTAGCTCGATCAGCAAAAGAATTTGGTGCAATAATTGAAACAGACACACAATATATTTCAGGAAAGAAAACAAGTGATGTTATAGAAGTAATTATTAAAAAAAACTCGATAGAAGAAAAAATAAGAGCAAAATTCATTGTTGGGGCAGATGGTGCACACTCAAAAGTTGCAAAGGATTTCAAACTCGATAAAAACAAAAAATTCATGACTGGAATTGAAAAAGTTTACGAACACGCAAAAGGCGTTTCAAATGATGAATTCTACTGTTTTGTAGATAAAGAACTTGCACCAGGATATCTTTGTTGGGTTACAAAAAGAGGAAAAGAAACATTTGTTGGTCTTGCAGGCCATACAAAGGAGTTTGACATACAACACGCACTTTGTGAATTTGAAAAAAAAACAGCTGTTCTTTTCGACTTTAAAAGAGCAAAACTTGTTCAAACAAAGAGCGGAATGATTCCGATAAACGGTCCTTTGAAAAAAATTGTTTGTGATAAAGCATTACTGGTAGGCGATTCTGCAGGTCAAATAGGCGCGCTTACTGCCGGAGGCATTTATCCTGCAATAAAATACTCAAAAGATGCAGCAAACTCAGTTATGAAATACTTATGGTTGCAAGAAAAAAATGCACTCAAGCTTTACAATAAAAGAAGTTTTCATGATTCATACCTAAGAACAGAACTCATACTTAGAAAAGCGTATGAAATGATTGAAAACAATAACGATTTTAACAATATTTACAAAACATTCAAAACCAAAGATGGTAAGAAATTAATGCAAATATTTCTTTTTGAACACGGTGACAAACAACATATTATACTAAGTGAACTTACAGAGATTCTAAAACATCCAAAGTTGTTCAAACCGTTTGGTAAAATTTTAATTGAAGAATTTCAAAAAATTATTTAATCAAAGTTATTTCTTTTTCTTTGATTTAGAGGATTTTTTAGCCTCTTCGAAAGCTTTCTCATAAAACTCATCATCTTTTTCTTCATTGCTTTCTTCTTCCTCATCATAACCAACCATGAAAGCCTCTTCTTCAGGACTTATTTCATCATCATCAACGAGTTCTTTTCGACCTTCGCCATTATAGACTGATTCGAGCTCATCATCCGGATATTCATCATTATCAGCCATAACCGAATTTATGAAATGATTTATTTAAAAAGCTTTCGTTTTTTACACCTGAAAAATTAATAACAAGATTTATATAATCTTTTTAAATCTTTTATTTTGAGGGTACTTATGCATTCATTACTAGAAAAACATATAGAAGAAGTCTGTCCAAGTTGTGGACGAAAAAATGAAAAAGAATGGGATTCTCAATGGGATGAACATGATGGTTTCGCACATTATTTAACACAAAAATGTACTTGTGGTTATGAACTTTTTTTTAGAACTGATTTCTTTAGTTCAGGAATTTAATATTATTCTGATTTTGTAAGAATTATAGGTTTGTCTTTAACAATAAGGGAGTGTTCAGCTTGACTTACAAAACCACCGCTTTGCTCTGGAAGAGGAGGGTATTCTCGTATCATCCCTAAATTTTTCATTTCTTTTATTGCAAACATGGTTTTTCCTAGACCATGTTTTTTTGTAAGCCATCTTAGAGCGAATGGTAATTCGTTAAAAGCTTTTACATCACGTAATATTTGTCTTGTTATCATGCTTCGAACGGGTCTTTCTTGAACTAAAGAAAATATTGTTGCAATGCCTTTTTCGTGTATTAGTCCTAAACCGTTTGTCGCGAATGGTTCAATTGCAATAACCATGTTTTCTTCCAATTCGAATAAATCTTTGTTATCAAAATTCGGAATTGTGGGAAACGTATGAATCTGAAATCTTCCAAGACCATGACCTGAAAGATTTCTGACAGGTTTAAATCCGTAACTTTTTATGGTTTCTTCAATTGTTCTGCCTATTTCTGAAAGTGTAATCTTTGGTCTTGCAATTTTTAGGGCTGCATTTAAAGCATCTCTACTTGCCCTTACAAGGTCTTCATCTCCTCCCAGATTAACTGTTACTGCACTATCACCCACAAAACCATTTACATGTACACCAACATCTAGTTTCACAATATTTCCTTCTTTGAATTCTGTTTGGTCTTCTTCATCTGGACAGAAATGTGCTGCAACCTCGTTTATTGATATTTGTGGTGGAAACGCAGGAACGCCTCCTAATTCTTTTATTTTTGCTTCTATTAAATTACAGACTTCTAGTGCTTTTACACCTTTTTTTATCAGACTTTTACCGTAATCTCTGACTTGAGCTGTTATTTTTCCTGCGAGTTTGTATGAATCAAGGATTTCTTTTTCCATAAAGTTCTTTATCGCATATTATTTTATAAATATTTGTATTATTTGTTCGTATAAAAAAATTAAATGTATAAAACAAAGAAAAAGAAAAAACATTAGAAAACAAAAATCTGTCTTAATATATCTTAAGATAAAGCGCTAAATAAGGTTATACAAATAATCAATATTGATATGAGACCAAACAACAATATTTCTTTAAATTTTGATTTTTTAGAAGTCATTTTTAATCATCAAAAATATTTTGGTTTATTGAATTCAACCGTTTTTTCTAAACCTGCTTCCTTTACTGCAAGTTTTGTACCTTGTATATCACAATACCATTCTAGATTTTCAGCATAATTTGAAGTTAACTTTCCATACTGCTTAATAAGTTTTTTTGCTTTTTGATAACTTTTTTTAGTTCCTAGAGCAAAATTAGTTGAAAGTGACCCAACACAACTCATCCACAAACTTAAAGCTCCTAATGCGCATCCTGCCTCTTTAAGCAAAGTATTTTCTACTATTATAACATGGTATAATAAAAAACCACTTATCGGCAATGCAACATAACCTGCCAGTGTCACTTTATTTGCCCAAACAGATTTTACATAGTCTTTAAAGGTCATTTTATTTAGTAGATTATAGCTACAAGAACTCTTTTTATTTGATTGAATCTTATTTTTCCAGGGTCTGATGATGGATTATTATCTCCTTTCATTATGAAGTATGTTCCTTTTTCATCTTGTCCTTTGTATATTACTCTGTGTATAATTGTTCCGTCAGCGTATTCTGATTCATATGAAACAATGTCTCCCACTTCGATTTGTGCTTCATTTTCAGGTACTATCTCTATTGCATTTGCATGTTCATCAATTATTGGATCCATTGAGTTTGTATTTGTAAATGCTGCCCAGTATGCACCTTTTAGATCTATTACGATTCTATCATTCCAAACTTCTATTTGTTCTTCTTTTATCCAATCGCTTGGTGATGCTCTTTCAGGCGACGCATCAAATGAAAATGGATTTATTGAATCTGCAACTTCATTTGCTTTGTCTATAATTACTTGTGATGTTGGTATGTTTTTATCAAAATTCATCGGCCCTATTGCTGCTCCTGCTATTAATCCACCTAAGAAAACGCTTATAATCCCCAATACTTTTAGTATTTTTTTACTCATTAGGAGTTATAATGAATTACTTAGTATATAAATGTTTCGTTTTTTAGTACTATTTAGTGGTAAATTATTTTTTTTATTTTTTTCGAATGAGATTTTTTAAAATATTTTGTGCAGCCAAAATAAAATCTTCCTCGACAGCAGTGTCTATAACTGCACCTGCTGCATACTGATGACCACCAGCCTCGCCACCAGAAATTGCAACTATATCAGAAAGTATTTTTTTTAAATCAACATTTGAAGTTCTACCAGCAATCCTTAAAGAAATCTTAGTAGTCATATCAGAATTTCTAGCAAGAGAAAGAATCAAAAAACCATCAGGAAAATCACCAGACTTTACAAGAATAGAAGCAGTTGTTCCAATAATCGTCGGCAAAACATTATATTTAGCATTCATTATTATAAAACCATCACCCCTAATAACATCAGAAGAATCCTTATTTTTAGAAAACCAGTGCATAGCAGTAACTATTTCTCGCTTATAATTAGATTGACTTTTTACAGCACGTCTTTTAAGTTCAGGGTTACCAAGACAAACACCAATACCTAAAGATGCCTTATCAAGCCGTCCACAAGAATTCAGAAGAGTGGAGAATTCCTTTGCATTTTTCAGAACAGATAAGCTTTCATCAGGAAGATAATAAATATTGGAAAAAATATCTTCAGAATTATTTAAATCACTACGCCTCATAATAATTCCTGCAACAAGCTTTTGTAACTCTGAGTCAGACAAGTCAGTCAACTTTTTCCAAGCATAACCTTTCTTTGGATTAATACCAATAGAATGAAGAAATTGAATTGTACCAGATTCAGAACCCGTAACACCAGGAATTTCTAAATCACTACCATACTCCAAAAGCTTATGAATAGGTCTTGAATTAACACCAAACAATCTCAAACCAGTTCTTACAACAATCTTCTTTTCAGAAATCGCATCATCTAAGATCTCACAATTCAAACCAGAAAAACCATTATTCTCTTGTATATCACCAATAGCACCTATCAAAGCAATATGAGACATAGATTTATAATCAGAAGTTAAGTGTTTAGAAAAAAAATAAGCAACTCCAGAACCTGAAATCTCATTTTCTTTCAAATTAAAAACTCGAGGATTTAAATGCTGAATAAAATCAGCCTCCAACCCTTGAACCCTGTGATGATCAAGAACAAAAACCTTCTTATTAGAAAGATATCTGTTTAATGAAGGAAGATTTCCAGAACCTAAATCTGTAAAAACAAATGTTTGATAATCCTCTTCTGCAAGCTTTGCAACAGTCTCATCCTTTAATTGCGGAAGAATAAGAATAGAATAAGATCTATTATCTTTGTTCAGAGCATTTATTATAATTGAACAGGCACAGATACCATCACAATCCAAGTGACTAACCAATCTAATAGTTTCCGATTTAGGTATTTTTTTGAACTCTTTTGCAATCTCTGTAACGCGCTCTTTGAACGCCTGTACCCCATCCAATTTATCTACTCCAGATAAAGCTTAGCCTTTTTCTGATCAAACTTCCAATCTGCAGGGAGCATCTTTACTCTTTTATAATATTTAATCAAAGCAAAGATTTTTGCTTCAGTAAGTTGCAAACCCCTCTTTGCAGGCATGTCATGTTTGTTCTCGTCCAAATGCTTTTTTATAAGTATGAATTTTTTAATCAAAGCCATCAAATCTTCAGGTATTTCTGAAAGAAGCTTTTTTTCCGAGAGAATTGTAGTTATAGATTTTTTTGTTATAATTTTAACATCAGGTATTCCATAAACATCTCGCAAATAAAGGCCTATTTGAGAAGGCGTTTTCCCTTCTTTAAAATATTTTACCACTAAAAGTTCTACTTCTTTAGATTTGTATTTAACCCATGAAGGAACTGTAGCATTTACTGGTTTTGTACTTCCTGATTTACCTTTTTTTCTTGAATACATTCGCGCCATTTTTTATTTCTCCGCATGAATAAGAATCAGTATCTTACCCAGCCTGAGTAAGTCATTATGATGACCGACTCATCCTTGTTATTGAAGAAAAGAAATTAGTGTTATTTATAAATATAACGAAAAAAGAAAAAAAAGGAAAAATTATCCTTTGTAATAATGGCGTTCATCACTATGGACTATTACTGGTAATTCAGGAAAATAATCAGAGTCCACAGTCTTCACTTTCTCAATGAGATTTGGAAGAGATTCTAATGTTAAGTTTTCAGTCAAAATATCTCTCAAATCAGCAATAGCATGAACAATTATTTTTGGACTTATTGGAGGACCAGGATCATCAAATAAATATGTGCCATCATTACAAATCTCAAAAACATAGGATTCAACAGCAAACTTGTATTGTTTACATAGTTCATTGATATTACTCATTTTCGGATCGTAGTATTGTAAAACCCAATCATTGATTGAAGTAGATGTTGCGGACTGAATTTCCAGCATCGCTTTAAGATAATCAGGAGGGTTAGTGCTATCTGATCCAGAACGAGGATTCAATCTGCACAGTTCTTCTGCAAAATATCGCAGACTAATTTCACAACCAAGCACATCATCATAAGGAAGATTTAATTTAAAATCAACTTCTTCATATTCACGTCTATCCATACATCCATTGGCTGTTCTTTCAAGATTAATCCTGAAATTTTCAAGTAATTCATTTACATTTGCATTCATCATTTTTTCATAACTCCACATTTTAAGCCTGTTTGGCTAATATTTCAGCGAAAGTTTTATATACTATTTTAACTTTATGTAAATTAAATTACAAAAAAATAAAAAATTGTAAAAAATGGTAACTATAGCTCATATTGTGGAAAAACTTGTAGAACAAAAGCCATTTCTACAAGAAGCACTTAACAGGGGAGTAATAAACCACGCAGCTCTTGCAGAAGACTTAAAACCATTAATTGAAAAAGAACTAAATAAAAAAGTTAAGTTTTCAGCTGTGAATATGGCTATAAGAAGACTGTCTGAAAAACTAAAAACATCTTTTATTGAAACAACTCGTTTTGACAGTGAATCTGATTTAACAATTAAATCAAACCTAATAGAAATAGTTCTTTACAAAGAGAAAAATGTACAGGAACAAATAAAAAAAATATATGACTTGATTGACATTAGTAAAGGTGATATATTAACAGTTACACAAGGATTTTATGAAGTGATGATAATAACCAATTCCAAGCATAAAGAAAACATACTCAAGCAGATTACGAGTCCGATTAAAAAAATTATAACTGATTTAAGCAGCATCACAATAAACTTATCTGAAACAGCTATAGAAACAGTTGGACTTTTTTATATTACAACAAGAGCATTAAACTGGGATAATATAAACATTGTCGATATAGTGTCAACATTTACAGAAATGACCTTCATAATAAAAGAAAATGATACACCAAGGGCTTTTCAAGCTTTACAAAGCATTCTTAAACACGATAAAAATTGTTCTTCAACATAATTTTTTAATGAAAAGTTTTTTAAATAGACAACTTTTCCTTGTAAACAATGGTTTTAACACAAGACAGATCAAAAAGAAAGCTTAGTGGCGGAAGATATACTGTCCAAAGATTAAAAAGAAAATTCAGGATGGGTCGCACACCAATTCTTACAACTATTGGCAAAACTAAAGCTAAGAGTGTTAGGTGTGCTGGTGGTAATATTAAAAGAAAGCTTCAGCATGCAGAAAAAGTGAATGTTTTTAATCCTAAAACTAAAAAATCAAGTGTTGAAACAATTAAGACAGTTCTTGAAAGCCCTGCAAATAGGCATTTTGTCAGACGAAATATTATAACTAAAGGCGCAGTTATCGAAACTTCTAAAGGTAAGGCAAAGATTATGAACAGGCCTAGTCAAGAAGGATCAATAAACGCTATTCTCCTCGAATAAGTTCTTGTTTTTCTAAAAAAATCAAGTTCGCCTTAATTTTAAAGCTTCAAAAACTTTAAAAAAATTAATTGTTACTTTTGAGTGATTAAAAAAGCGAAACATTTATATATTAGAAAGTCTCAAAACAAGCATGCAACACTCAGAACAAACAAAAAACATGAAAAGATGGGTTGCAGAAAAACTAAACGCAACAAACGAATTCTCAGATATAGATGAAAATCCAAACTTCAAAGAAAACACAACACTCGATCAAGCATTAAACATACACTCAGAAAGACAAATACTCGCAATAAAAAAACCAGAGTTCGTAAGAGAAGGAGAAAGCGATAAATACTTGGTCATCACAAGTGCTGATTTGATGAAAATAAAAGAAGTTGGCGCAAAACTTGCAGCAGCAACAAACAATGACATCAACACAACACACATACTATATAAATTCTTAAACAGCGAAGGAGATTTCTTCAGAAGGCTAACAAGAGTTGACCAAACAAAAGATGATGTTAACTACAGAGAAAAATACGCTTATGCAAAAAAAAGCCTTGCACACATTGACCACGTAACCAGAAACAGCATTTTTAACCTTTCAGAAATGGAACGAGAAATAGTGAAAAAACTAACAAACAACCAAGTCGCGTATTACCAACCAGAATCTCAAAGACTTGAAGAAAAGATAAAACTTGTCGAGTTTGAAAAAGTAAAAGCAAAATATGATGTTGATTCTAAAAAACCAGTATTCATCCCAAACATCCAAACGCTAAAAAAATACGCGGTTCCAACAGTTATCTTTGAATCAGAAAACTTCACACTCTTACCAATGCACTACGAAGATAATGACTGGAAAATAGACCAATTAGAATATGCGATGAGAGGGAAGTTCTCATTAAGAAAAACATTACAAAAACCCTTAAGAGTTGCAAGAGTGCTAACACTACCAGATATAGACTGCAATACAGAAGAGGAAATAAAACTAAGATACAACCTTGCAATACAAAATGAGCAAATACAAAAAAATCCACAAATACAAAACATAGAATACCTTACAAGAATAAACGAACAATTAAAAGAAAACCCTCAATTTGAAAATGTATATCAAGCATTGCAAGAATCATACAAAGAATTAGATGAGAAAAAGCTTAAATCAGCAATTCTTAAAGGAACATTCCCGAAAACGTACTACGCAACCTACAGAAGCAAAAGCGAACCAAATAAAATTCACACAACAAGCATCATCATGCCAAGCACAAACCCTGATGAATGGGAATATAAATGCACAGGTTGCAAAGGATTTCAATACTGGAATCACTGCTGGCACACAGACAGAGTAAGAGAACAAGCAAAAGACCTTTTAAACAGATAATCATAAATTATAAATAGTTGTTTTCTCAAAAATCCAATTGAATGAAATTTTTCGCAAATAAAAATAGTTCAATAGAAATTGAACTCTTCCTAAAACTAGAAGACGCATGTAGAGAAAAAGTAAAACTAACAAATGAATTTGTAAAGACATGGAATGAAGGAGACTTAAAAAAGTTGGAGTTGCATCTAAATAAAATCCGGCCACTAATCAAAAAAGGGGAAGAAAACATCAAAAAATTAAGACATAAAATTGCCAAAAAAAGAAATGAAGAAACAGAGAAAAACACGAAAGAACAAATAAACAAACTAGAAACACTAATAACACACCAACAAGAATCGCTAACAACACAACAAGAATTCTTCAAAGAAAAAAACCTGTTAAGACAAAAACAAAAAATTAAGGATTTACTGTCAAGCATACACAACGAAGCAAGTATAATAATAAACGAGAAAGAAGAATTAGAACTGCTAAGAAAAGAGATAGACAAGATACACATCCAGAAAGGAATGATGACAGTAAATAAATTTATGGAAGAACTACAAACAGAAATCATGCAAAACAATCTTTTAGAACAAATAATAGAACTAAAAAAATTAAAAACAATAGCTGAAGAATATATCTTAAAAAGAGAAATAAACAATCCACAACTAGAACAAATAAGGACAATATTTTCAACAAACCCAGAGACAGAAATCATAAAAAAACTCAACAAAGAGAAAATCAAAAAAATAATTTCTTTATTGGAAAATATTCTGCTTCAAGAAAGATACAAACAAACGCCTAACATAAAAGAATCATTCATCTTTTTCCACAACATAATAAAAAATTTAGATATGTTTGAAAAACTCTTTACCAAACAAGCAAACGCACTCAAAAGAAAAAACTATTCAAAATTTATACAATACTATCAAAAAGAAAAAACAGAAGCACACGTAATATATGATAACCTAAGAAAACTGAATCCAGAAACAAACTTTGACGACACAATAAGAGCATATAAGCTGTTGGAAAAGAACTATTTAAAAAAAAAGATAGAAAGGATATTCAAAAAAGAGAATATACCACTTACTCTAGTAATGGGCAGTTTTAGTTTAATACCTGGTTTGGCTTCAGGTTTTCTTTATCAAAATATTACAATTTCAAAAGTAAGCCTTATGTCAATAGTTCTGTTTCCAATTTTTACTACTTTGATGGGCTGCATACTTTTTTATGCAGATAGTAGAGACGAACAAAAAGAAGATGTAATTTACAGCTACCTATCAAATCTCAAAAAGAACAAAGTAAAAATAATTAACCCAAACGCCTTAGCAAAGGCACAAGAACTCACACAAAAATATGATTTTCAAGTAAAAGGACAATACACTTATAAGGATTTAATACAACTTGAATCAGTTCTAAAATATTATTATCCTGAAGAGATAAAACAATCAATAAAAACAATAATCTATCTTTCAGGAACACCTAAGAATTACAACACTAACGGTTTAATAGGTCAGTATGGATATTACAAGAAAGAAATCTGGTTATTCTCAGAATATAATATTACCACAATACAACACGAAATTGCACATGCAAGAACTTATTATCTACCTGAAAAATTAATAACAGAATGGAAAATTATAAACAAAAAAGGAGTTGATTATGAAGAAACAGTAAATAAAGTAGGATTTGATGATGAAAATGCACCAATAAAATGGTCAGAATATAATGAATATAAACTACAATATGGATATAGTAGAGCTTATGGAACAAACAACTATACTGAAGATATTGCAACGATGTGCGAATTGATAATCAAGATAAGAAGCAAAAAACAATTTGACAAAATAAAAATAAAGTCCAAACTAACAACACCATATTATAAAGTTTACAAAGAAAAATCAGAATTACTATATAGATATGGATTCATAAAACTTGTAGATTACTATCGATTTCTAACATTAATCAAAATACAAAAATAAATTTCTTCTTCTCAAATAGTACAGGACAAAAGTCATAAATATAATTGTTTGTCCTGTTCAACTTAGTATGAGATAATATTTTACCTATTAATTTATGTCACATACTAAAAAACAATAAACTTTTAAAATACGCTTTCAATCAATAACAATTAGAGATTTATCCATAAGCTTAAAAGAGGTCGCAAATAATGAAAAAAGAATTCTCAACAATCGACGGAAACACAGCAGCAGCAAATGTTGCATACGCATTTAGTGAAGTCGCAGCAATATACCCAATAACACCTGCAACATCAATGGGAGAAATGGTTGATGAATGGGCTGCACACGACAAAAAAAATCTCTTTGGAAGCGTCTTAAAGGTTGCAGAGATGCAATCAGAAGCAGGCGCCGCAGGTTCAGTTCATGGAGCTCTAAGCGCAGGTGCAATGACAACAACATTTACAGCATCACAAGGACTTCTTTTAATGCTTCCGAACATGTTCAAGATTGCAGGAGAAATGCTCCCAACAGTTTTTCACATAGCCGCAAGGTCAATTGCCGCACAAGCACTATCAATATTTTGCGATCATTCAGACATTATGGCTGCAAGAAGCACAGGATTTGCAATAATTGCTGCATCAAATCCGCAAGAAGTGCAAGACTTAGCAATTGTTGCTCATCTATCAACATTAGAAACAAGAGTACCATTCTTAGCATTCTTTGATGGTTTTCGAACTTCAAGCGAAATTCAAAAAATTGAGATGGTTGATTATAAAACAATGAAGTCAATGCTTGATATAAAAAACGTTGAAGCTTTCAGAAAAATAGCATTAAGTCCAGAACGACCAGTTGCAAAAGTTGGTGCAGAAAATCCAGACATATTTTTTCAAGGACGAGAAACAACGAATAAGTACTACCAAAAAACACCATTAATCGTTAAAAAATATATGAATCTTTTAAAAATAAAAACTGGCAGAAAATATGAACTATTCGAATACGTCGGTCATAAAGAAGCTGAAAAAATAATTATTTCAATGGGTTCATCATGCGACACAATTGAAGAAACAACCGATTACTTAGTAAAAAAAGGTGAAAAAGTCGGCGCAATAAAAGTAAAGCTTTACAGACCATTTTATGAAAAGGACTTCTTGAAAAAAATTCCTCCAACAGTAAAAAAAATCGCAGTTTTAGACAGAACAAAAGAACCTGGAGCAATAGGCGAACCATTATACCTCGATATTGTAGGTGCACTTAAAGGATTAGATATAGAAATTATTGGAGGACGCTATGGTCTTTCATCAAAAGAATTCACACCCTCAATGGTGAAAGCAGTATATAATCATCTAGACAGCGCTGCATTTCACGGATTTACTGTCGGAATAAAAGATGATGTGACCAACTTGTCAATTCCTGTCAAAGAACAAATAGATCCTGAACCAGCAGGAACCATTAGATGTAAATTCTGGGGTTTAGGTTCGGATGGAACAGTTGGCGCTAACAAGAATTCCATAAAAATAATTGGTGAAAACACGGATATGTATGCACAAGGATTTTTCTCATATGACTCAAAGAAATCAGGAGGAATTACCATTTCACACTTGAGGTTTGGAAAGAAAAAAATCAAAGCACCTTATCTTTTAACACATGCTAATTTCATAGCACTTCACAACCATTCATTCATCGGAAAATATGATATTCTAGAAGGCATCATTGAAGATGGAACATTTCTTATAAACAGCCCTTGGAATGATGAAGAATTATTCAAAAAATTAACAAAAGATATGCAAGATGCAATCATAAAAAAGAAGGTAAGAGTTTATAATATTAATGCAACAAAGATTGCAAAAGAAGTAGGATTAGGCGGACGAATAAACACCGTTATGCAAACAGCTTTCTTCATATTATCGGGAGTTCTACCTGAAAATAAAGCAATAACACTCATAAAAAATACTATTAAAAAAACCTTTGAGAAGAAAGGCAAAAAGATTGTTGAGATGAACTGGAAAGCAGTTGACAAAACAAAAAAAGCATTAAGAGAAACTAAAGTCCCAAAAAATATTTCAGAATCAGTAGATTATCAACACATAATAGGCACAGGTAGCGATTCAAAATTTGTAAAAGAAGTCATAGAACCAATAAGCCACTTAAAAGGCGACACAATCCCTGTTTCTAAAATACCTCTCGACGGCGCAATACCAACAGGCACAACAAGACTTGAAAAAAGAGGTATTTCAACAGAGGTTCCACATTGGTATTCCGAAAAATGCATCCAATGCGGAATGTGTTCTTTTGTCTGTCCACACGCAGCAATAAGAGTTAAACAGATTAATTCTAAGGATTTAAAAAAAGCACCAAAAACATTCAAAACAGTTCTTTCAAAAACCAATAATACAAAAAAATTGCAGTTCAAGGTTCAAGTATTCCCAGAAGACTGCACAGGATGTAACTTGTGTGTAGAAGCATGTCCTGTAAAAGATAAAGCGATACTTATGAATCCTATTGAAGAAGAAAGAGTTCTTGGTGAAAACCAAAATGCAGAATTCTTTGAAGCCTTACCTGACAATATTTTGGACGGTGTGAATGAGGACACAATAAAAGGCACACAACTAAAAAAGAGTTTGTTTGAATTCTCAGGCGCATGTGCTGGTTGTGGTGAAACTCCCTATATCAAGTTATTGACACAATTATTTGGTGATAGAATGATTATTGCAAACGCAACTGGTTGTTCATCAATATATGGTGGAACTTTCCCAACGATTCCATACACAAAAGGTAAAGATGGACGCGGGCCTGCTTGGGCTAATTCACTTTTCGAAGATAATGCAGAGTATGGATACGGAATGATGCTTGCAGTTGAAGCAAACAGAGAACACTTACAAAATACCATGAAAGAACTCACGAAAGAAAAAATCAATCCGATAATAAAAAAATCATTGAATAACAATCTGAAACTCTGGAATGAATCATCTGATGAAACAAAAAACGCAGCTGACAAGACAAAAGAATTAGTATTAAAAGAAGTCAACAAATACAAAGGAAAACAAAAAGAGTTAATGAAAAAGATTTTAGAATTAAAAGATTATATTACAAAGAAAAGTATATGGGCTGTTGGTGGTGATGGTTGGGCTTACGATATTGGATTTGGAGGACTCGATCATGTCCTTGCACAAAAAAGAAACATAAACATCCTGGTCCTAGATACTGAGGTTTATTCAAATACTGGCGGACAAGCTTCAAAAGCAACACCACTTGGTGCGGTTGCAAAGTTTGCAGCATCCGGAAAAAAGCTTCAAAAGAAAAATCTTGGACTTATGATGATGAGCTATGAATATGTATATATTGCATCTGTAAGCCTTGGTGCAAATAAAACTCAGTTAATAAAAGCCTTCAAAGAAGCAGAGGCATATGATGGTCCATCAATAATAATTGCTTATTCACCATGCATTGCTCATGGAATTGATATGAAGAATAGTCAAAAAATACAGAAAAAAGCAGTTGACTCTGGTTACTGGTTATTATACCGATATAATCCTGAACTCGCAGAGCAAGGTAAAAATCCTTTTATCTGGGATTCTCCAGATCCAATGGTTGAATTCAAAAGTTATATTCTTGACGAAATAAGATATTCAAGTCTAAAAAACACGTTTCCAGATGAAGCAAAAAGATTGTTTGACTTAGCTGAAAAGGCTGCAAAAGAAAGATTTGAACACATGAAAAAATTAAAAGATTAAGTAGGAGCTGGTGGCTGATAATTAGCTATAAAATGATTTTTTTCAAGAAGTTAAACATTAAATCTCAAAACATCCCATTATTAATGTGGTATGAAATTATTGGCGGATTATTGTTTTTTCTGCCGATCATCGCTCTTTATCTTGAAAAAAGCCTTTTTACAGTTACAAACATAGCAATTGTTTTTGCAGTTGAAGCTATTGCAATATCAATTTTTGAAGTTCCAAGCGGAGCAATAGCAGATTTGTTTGGAAGAAAAAAATCTTTTATAGCCGCAAATATCTTGGTGTTATTTGCAATCACCTTTCTTTTTATTGGCGGCAACATGATGAATTTCTTGATTTTTGCAATACTAAATGCTTTAGGAAGAAGTCTTGTTAGTGGAACAGAAAGTGCAATGATATATGACTCTTTAAAAGAAGAAAATAAAGAAGAACATTTCAAAAAAGTCATTGGCACAATGTATGCTCTTTGGCCAATCGGCGCATCTCTGGGCTCAATAGTTGGTGGGCACCTAGCTAAACATTCTCTTTCCTTACCAGTTCTGTATTCATTGATTCCAATTGCAATCTGTTTGATTATAACATTTTTTCTTAAAGAACCAGAGTATCATAAAGAAGAGCATAAAAATGTACTGATTCATATGAAAAACTCTTTTAAAATAATAATTAATAATCATCAATTAATAGTCCTGATTATAGGTGGATTATTTCTTTTGGGTATTGGTGAGTCATATCACCGCTTAAACTCATTATATTTTGTGTTTAAAGATATTCCCATAGTTTATTTTGGTTATATCTCAGCAATAATTTTCGGTCTTTCTTCTATTGGACATTATTCTGCTAATGCTGTTTCAGAAAAGTATGGAAACAAAAGAATCCTTATAATTGCAACGGTGGCAACACCTATTCTGCTTTTAATATCTACATTCACTAATCATGTAGTTTCAATAATTTTTTATGTGATGGTGTCGTTGTTTTTTGGATTACGAAGGCCAGTTTTAGAACACTTGTTGAATAAAGAAATTGGTTCAAGTAAAAGAGCAACAGTTATTTCCATAAATAATTTCTTTGGTTTTATAGGCATGGGATTTTTTTCAATCATACTCGGTTTTTTATCAGACAAATTCAACATCAATAATGGGTTTAGAATAAGTGCAATGGTTTTACTGATAGTGCCAATACTATTCTTTGGATTAAAGAAAGATGAAAAATAGAATACTGCAAACATACAAGAATTTATATGCTGAATACAGTCCTCAAGGTTGGTGGCCGCTTCTAAGTTGCAAAGGTGTTAACCCTACAAAGACTGGAAGCATCAACGGCTATCACCCTAATAATTATTCTTATCCGCACAATGATGATGAGCGACTCGAGATTTGCATTGGAGCAATCCTCACACAAAACACTTCTTGGCCTAATGTTGAAAAAGCTCTTTTAAACCTTCAAAAGTTAAAAGCAATAAACCAAAAAAAGATTTTAAAGCTTAAAATTGAAAAGTTAAAAGAAGCCATTAGACCTGCGGGTTACTTTAATCAAAAAGCTAAAAAACTAAAGATTTTTGCAGAGTTCTACAATGAACTTAAAGGAAGAACACCTTTGCGAGATGAACTTTTAACAATTTGGGGTGTTGGACCTGAAACTGCTGATTCGATTCTTTTGTACGCTTATAATGAACCATTCTTCGTTATTGATGCTTATACTAAAAGAATCTTTACTAGGCTCGGTCTTACTGGCATTAACAGTTCTTATGCTGAACTACAAAATTTATTTCATAAAAATTTAAAAAGAGATACAAAAATCTTCAATGAGTACCACGCATTAATTGTTGAACACGCAAAAAATAAGTGTCAAAACAAGCCATTTTGCAAAAGTTGTTGTTTGAAAAAAATCTGTGCGTTTGATTGTGTTTAAATGAAGAAGGAACAAGCAAAAGTTAAAGTTGGAATAATAGTTTTTAAGGATAACTTCATTCTACTTGGAAAAAAGCCGGAATCAACCTCCAAACATAGTAGCGGACTTGATAATCTTGGTGAATGGGTTGTACCTCAAGGATTCATTTCTTTTGGAGAAAGTTTTGAACAAGCAGCTTATAAAAAGTTAAAAGAAAAAACAACTTTGCAAGCTAAAAATCTCAAAGTTATGCAGATTTCAAATCACTTATCAGAAAAAGGACATAGCATAACAGTGGGTGTTTTATGCACTGATTTTCATGGAAAACCCAGAACTACTAACATGCAAAAAGTTGTTTCGTGGCTTTGGTTTCCAGTTGACAACTTACCAATGCAAATAGGTTCATTGAGTAAAAAACTGCTTAAGAACTTTTTTGAAGAATCTTTTTATAAGCATTAAAAATTAGAATCGTTGGGTTATTTTTCCTTCAAGATTTATACCTAAATTTAATGAACCGTCGATTTCTATCTGCACATTACCCTGTCTATCATAAGTTCCTTCAATATTCCAATCAAAATGAGGTCCTTTTCGAATATATTTTCCAATTATTTTTCCTGTTTCTTCATTACTAGAAATATCTCCAACCATTAAGTCAAGTTGGTGATTAAATTTTGGTCCGAAACGTTTAATTTCATAACTATCATAATCTATCTGCTTTACGTTCCAGTTGAATTCAGATTTCTTTACTTGTCCTTCAAGCATGCCAAAATAATCTTTTCCAGCCAAAAAATTACTTTTTGTCAAGGTCAGGTTTACGTGTGTATTTATAGTGTCCTTGCTTGTATATCCTTTAACAGTAGCATCAGGAAAGAGTTTCTTTTTGATTTCAACATCAATATTTGATTTGTCATAGAGTTTTTGTCCAACAAGACCAGTTACTATTGTTGAAATCGCGTTCTTTGTTCGTCCTGTTTGAACCTTATTATCCCACCCAGGAAAATCAAGATATTCTGACACAATAATACTAAATCCAAACACACTTGCAATACCAACACAAGTTGCAATATCTTTTATTTTTTCTGCAGGTTTAGAATAAAGAAAAAGATTTCTTAGGTTTCGACGTCTATAAAAAGGTTTTGATATCATTTTAAAAAAAAGAAAAGAAAAAGCATATTTAAATATATCGATTATTTACTATTATAAAGTGAAAAACTTAATTTATTTCTATAACTTTAACCTTAAAGATTAATTTCTTTCCAGCTAAAGGATGATTCAAGTCGAGAGTCACGTTTGTATCATCAACAGCAGTGACTTTAACAGGCATCTGAGCACCATTAGGAAGTGCCATAGCAAGAATCATACCAAGTTTTATTTCTTGTCCGGGAGGCATTTGAGTTTTAGGAATCGGTTTTATCATTTCAGGATTATAATCTCCATAAGCATTTTCCGGCTCAATAGAAATCTCTTTTTCCTCATCTTTAGCCATTCCAACAACGCCTTCATCAAAACCCTTTATGAGTTGACCAGCGCCAACTTCAAATTCAAGTGGATTTCCGTGTTTTTCAGTAGAATCAAAAACAGTTCCGTCTTCTAGTGTTCCAGTGTATTCAACTTTTATTTTGTCGCCTTTTTTTACAACCATGTTTATCAAACCTCTTGATATTTTTTATCCGAAAAAACAAGTAAAAAGAACTTATTTGGACGAATAAAAAAAAATTATAAGTAATTATTTATAAGTCTTTTGGGTAAGAACCAAAAAAAATTAATAAAACAATAAGATGTAACAAAAAGTAAGATGAATCTTGAAGAGTTAAAAGAAAAACAAATAGCCCAGATGAAAAGAAAGAAATGCCTGCCAAAAACAGACATTGAAGTTGTTCTACACTTAGTAGAAGAAGTGGGTGAAATCTGTGAAGCAATAAGAGAAAAACAAACAAGAAAAGAATTTGAAGGAGAAATCGCAGACATCTTATGGCAACTAAACAAAATCTGTTGGATACACAACATAAATCTAGAATAAATATTTCTAAAAAAACTTGAGAAAAACGAGCAGAGATAACTAATTCTCAGACTTTTCGAAGTGAACCTTTTTCATTATAAAAGACATTAATACTATGAAAGGAACTGTTAAAAAAACTCTCAAGAGCAAAAATCTTAAACCTAAAAATTGAAGTTCAAAAATCTCTTCTCCAAATTTTAAGCAAGACCATGCACCAACAAAAAGAGATAAATTGAACTTACTAACGCCTTTTTTCCAAAGCATAGCAGCCATTGGAAATGCAAGATAAAAAGGTCCCGGAATTGCTGCACCAATGAAAAATGCGTATAAAGCGCCTTTCAAACCAGAATGTTTCCCTAAATGCTTTTGAATGAATGATTCAGGAAGCCACACTTCAATAAGACCAACGAGTATGAAGAAACCCGGCAAATAAGCTAACAGCATAAAAATATCTGAAAAATTAGACTCGAAAAAAACTGTTTTTAAAAATTCAGGCCGGATAAAAGCAATTATGGCAATTGCTATAACTATTAATAATAACAAAAATTTATGGTGACGGTTTTTTGTTTTGTGTATCAATAAATCACCCCTAAAAACAAACCAATTATTAGAGCAAAACAAAGACTTAGGCCATTTCTCACAATTGCAAACTTCCACCCTAATTCACGAATTTCGATAGGAATAGTGAATAAATGAACCATTATTAAACTTGAAAGAAAAGCAGCGATAACACCTACGTTTAAACCACCTGAGAGAAGCTTCCCGCCAATTGGAAAAGCGATGAAATGAGGAATATGAAACAAGCTTCCAAGACCCACAGCAGCAATATACCCTTTCCAACCAGAAATTGAAGAAAGATTTGAAGATACTTTTTCAAGCGAAAAAACCTTATCAATGAAAAGAATCAAAATAATAATAATTAACAGCAAGGGAAGAATTATTTTGAAAGATTTCCAAGCAAGCTTTAAAGCAGCTATAGCATTATTTTTTCGATAAAAAAAATAAACTAAAAAGATTACGAAAACAACAATGTTAAACATCCATGCGCCGTTCATCATCAAATATGTTTATATAACCCTTTCCTTAAATATTTTTCTCCTCATCAGACATTGTTAACTAATAGTCATATCTAATCAGATGTTCCTATTAATTGTGCTGCTTTTTGTCGATAAATAAACAATGTCCCTCATCGGCTCTGTAGAAATGCTCTTACGAAGTAGAGCATTTCAATAATACTTCTTGTTGCTCGTTCAATATTGTATGCTAGGATTTTACATAATAGTTCTATTTTTTGTGTTTTGTATTTTCTGGCT
>Ga0180007_10002365_pt1 | contig 22656 bp, 11 predicted proteins | sample MM_PC_MetaG_FD_121122 | JGI IMG/M metagenome (GOLD analysis project Ga0180007, IMG submission 121122) | Groundwater microbial communities from the Aspo Hard Rock Laboratory (HRL) deep subsurface site, Sweden - MM_PC_MetaG | ecosystem: Environmental > Aquatic > Deep subsurface > Groundwater... | reverse complement strand
GCAGAACAGGCCGGTTCCCAAGGCTGGCGCAGGAGCCCGCTTTCGGGCCACGCCGACACACTGGCCGCCGGGGATGAACTCTCCGGCCTTGATCCAGGTGCTTCCGAGATCCAGGGATGCTACTTTATCCGTCAAACCGTTACTGCTCCGATGATTTCATGACTTGAGTCAACCGTAGACCAACACGTGTTTTCAGGTACTCCCGAGTATCCCCGTGGAGGTCCGGGGTGTCAACACAGATTTGGCCTGCCAGGGAATTTACCCTGTCCCCGAACCTGTGTGATTTGCGGCGAGCGCAAAACATCGCGATGGAAATGCACGGGCTCCGGCGGCACTACAGCATGTTCTGGGGATCCACGTCCGGACGGCAGGTGACGCCCGTGGGGAGATCGAAGGCCGCCGCACGGCGGACCAGGGCGTGGAGGGCCTTGCGGTCGGTGCACTTGAGCAGGATCTGGTGGCGGAAGACGTTGCGGATGCGGGAGATCGGGGCAGGGACAGGTCCGAGCACCTCCACGGTCCCGGCGTCGCTGCGCAGGTACGCGGCCAACGCCTCGGCCTGGTTCGCCAGCAGCGTCTCATCGGCGGACTGCAGCCGCAACAGCACCAGGTGGCCGAATGGTGGATATTTCAACTCCCGGCGGGCCATCTCCTCGCGACGGGAAAAGCCGTCGACGTCCTGCGCCGCGGCGAAGTAGATCGCATGATGATCCGGCCGGCGTGTCTGCACCAGGACACGGCCCTGCTGGTCCCCCCGGCCCGCGCGCCCGGCGACCTGCACCAGCAGTTGGAACGTCCGTTCGGCCGCCCGGAAGTCCTGGAAGAACAGGCTGTGATCGGCGTCGAGGACCCCCACGAGGGTGACGCCGGGAAAGTCGTGACCCTTGACGATCATCTGCGTGCCCACCAGGATGTCGATCTCGCCGGCTCGCATGCGGTCGAGCAGGCGGACCAGTCCGGCAAAGCGCGTCGAATCGCGATCCAGACGGGCGATGCGCGCCGTCGGGAAGCGCTCCTGCAGCGCACCGGTGACCTGCTCGACGCCCTCGCGCGCCTGCACGAACTCGCCGCCGCAGGCGCAGCGCACCGGCAGCGGCTTGCGGGTCCCGCAATAATGGCAGACCAGGCTCTTCTGCGCCTGGTGCAGGGTCAGCGACACCGCGCAGTGCGGACACTCCTCGACCGTGCCGCAGGCGGCGCACTGCAGCCGCCCGGAGAAGCCCCGGCGGTTCAGGAACAGGATGCTCTGACCACCGGCGGCCAGGTTCTCCGCGAGGGCGACGGCCAGGGGCGCCGTGATCAGGTCACGGCTGTCGAAGACGCGCAGGTCGACGCACTGCACCGCGGGCATCGGACGCGCCACGGGCCGGTGGGTGAGGCGGAAGTGACCCCAACGGCCCTTTCCGGCCAGCGCGCGGGCCTCCATGGAGGGCGTGGCGCTCCCGAGCACGATCGGGCAGCCCTCCTCCCTGGCCCGGACCAGCGCGAAGTCACGCGCGTTGTAGAGGAAGCCGTCCTCCTGCTTGAAGGAGGCGTCGTGCTCCTCGTCGACCACGATGAGGCCGACGGCGGGGACCGGAGCGAACACCGCCGAGCGGGCGCCCAGGGCGATCCGCTTCTGTCCGGAGGCCAGCGCGCGCCACTCCCGCGCACGGACGGCCGCAGGCTGGGCCGAATGCAGCACCGACACCTGACCGGGGAAGCGCGCCTCGAAGCGCGAGGCCAGCTGCGGCGTCAGCGCGATCTCGGGCACGATGATCACCGCGCCCTGGCCGCGGCCGAGCACGCCGCGCAGCACCTGCAGGTACACCTCGGTCTTGCCCGATCCGGTCACGCCCTCGAGCAGGAAGGGAGCAAAACCCGTGGCGTGGCTTCGGACCAGCTCCACGGCCTCCTGCTGCTGGGCGGTGAGGGTGGGCTCGGGGGCACACTCGGGCAGCTGGGCAAAGGGATCGGCGGGCGCGGCGAGGGTGGTCACCTTCTCCATCCGGATCAGGTTCTCCCTGCGCAGCGCGGCCAGGTGGGGCTGCGCGTTCGGATGCTCGCGCAGCACGTCGGTCACCGGCACCGGCAGGGCCGTCTCGGCCAACTGGCAGTACAGGTGAAAGCGCACCGGTCGGCGACGAAGCAGGTCGAGTGCCTCGGCGGAGGGCTCCTCCACGGCCGTGATCGCGACCACGGCGCCAACGCGGCGGTTCTGCTCGTCCTCCTCGGCCACGAGCCACCCGGCGGCGCAGGCCTTCTGGATCCAGGCATCGTTCTTGCCCGCGCGATGGAACGTCTTCTTGTCGTAGAGGTTTCCCGGCCGGATGTGGCTCAGCGGGCCCGTCCACGGGTCGACCCAGCCGGTGTAGTCGTTCTTCGGCGGCAGGATCGCCCGGAAGCGGCGGCGCGTGCGGATCTCGTCGAGTTGGGGGTGGGCCGCCCGCAGCACCTCACCGATGGGGTGGTGGTAGTACCCTGCCGCCCAGACGAGGGAACGCAGCACCGTAGGCGTGAACACGGGCACCGGATCCACGATCTCCCCGAGGGGGGCGGTGACACCGTCAAACGTCGGCGTCCCGGGCAGCACAATGCCGATCAGCCGGCGACCGCCGAAGCGCACGAAGACACGGGTCCCCGGCGGCGGCGGGGTGCCGTCACAGTGGTAGGTGAAGGTCTGGTGGAGCGGGACGGGGACGCCCACGGAGACGAGCCGGCGGGTCATGGGGAGGAGCCGGTCACAGGGTGGGTTCTTCCAACCACTCGGGAAGGCTGGCGCGCAGCTTCCTGGCCAGATCGGGGTGCTTCATCGCATAGTGGATGTTCGCCTCGAGATAGCCGAACACATCCCCGGTGTCGTGACGACGCCCCTCGAACAGGCATCCCAGCAGGGTCTTTCCGGTGCGCACCAGCTCCGCGAGGGCGTCGGTGAGCTGGATCTCGCCACCGGCGCCGCGGGGAATCCGCTCCAGGTGCAGGAACGTGTCCGGGTGCAGCACATAGCGGCCGATGACCGCAAAATGCGAGGGCGCGTTCTCGATCGAGGGTTTCTCCACGATGCCGGTGATCTCCATCACGCGGTCGTCGAGCATGTGCCCGGCGACGATGCCGTACTTGGAGACGTCCTCATCGGGCACCTCCATCAGGGCGAGCACGCCGTGGGGGTGGCGCGCCTCGTACACGTCCATCAACTGACGAAGCGCCGGCCGCTTCGCGTCGATCAGATCGTCGGGCAGGAGCACCGCGAACGGCGTGTCCCCCACGACCTTCTTGGCCATCAGGACCGCGTGCCCGAGCCCCAGGGGCCGCTCCTGCCGCACGGCCACATACTCGGCCATGTGCGTGGGGGCGGTCACCTTCTCAAGCAGGTCGAGCTTGTTGCGGCCGGCCAGCAGCGCCTCCAGATCCGGCGCGGAGTCGAAGTGGTCGATGATGGCCTCCTTTCCCTTGGCCGTGATGAACACGATCCGCGAGATCCCGGAGGCGACGATCTCGTCGACCAGATACTGGATCGCGGGCGTGTCCACGATGGGAAGGAGTTCCTTGGGAATGGCCTTGGTGGCCGGCAGCAGACGGCTCCCGATTCCTGCAGCCGGAATGACGGCGGTAAAGTGAATGACATCGGACATAGATGGTGCCATACCGCAAAACCCCTTTTGCTGCAAGCAATACCTGCGTACACGGCCCGGAACCTGCGCCGGTCCTGCAGCACTTTGGCCTCGCCAAACCGCCTGAATTCAACTATCAATGGAAGGCGCCGTGCGGGAACAACGTATTCTGGCACCCGGCGCTGGAACCTGGGCTCAGGATGGGCCATTGGTGAATCATATGGTATTGAATCTTGTTGACATTCAAGCGCAGTTCGCCCGTCTCCAGCAGGAGATGAAAAAGTATTATTTCGGGCCCGAGTCCATCGTCCAGGAGATCTGCATCACCCTGCTGGCGCGGGGGCACATCCTGCTCGAGGGCGTGCCCGGCGTGGCCAAGACGACCCTGGCGCGGTACTACGCTGCGCTGCTGGGGCTGTCGGCCAAGCGCATCCAGTTCACGCCCGACCTGCTGCCGTCGGACATCACCGGCATGCGGATCCCCGGCCCGGACTTCCAGTCCCAGAAGTTCATCCCCGGGCCCCTGTTCACCCAGGTCCTGCTCGCCGACGAGATCAACCGCGCGCCGGCCAAGACCCAGGCGGCCCTGCTCGAGGCCCTCGAGGAGAACCGCGTCACCGTGGACGGCACCACCTATGCCCTGTACGAGCCGTTCTTCGTGCTGGCCACCCAGAACCCCCAGGAGAGCGCGGGCACGTTTTTGCTGCCGGAGGCCACCATCGACCGCTTCCTGATCCGGATCCGCCTCGGTTATCCCGATCGGGAGCAGGAGCTCTCCATGATGCACGCGCATCACGTGATCCCTCCGCTGCCGGCGCCGCTGTTCTCGGCCACCCAGTTGGTGGAGACCCAGGCCCTCGTCGAGCGGGTGCAGGTCTCCGAGCCGCTGATGCGCTATGCCCTGTCGCTGGTGCGTGCGACGCGCCGGCATCCGCAACTGGAACTGGGCGCCTCGCCACGCGCCGGGCTCGCGCTGCTGCGCGCGTCCAAGGCCAGGGCCGTGCTGCAGGGGCGCGACTTCGCCACCCCCGAGGACGTGCGCGCACTGGCGATCCCGGTGCTTGGCCACCGGCTGAGGCTGTCCTATGAGGCCGAGAACCGCGGCGTCACCCCCGAGAGCATCGTGCATAGACTGATCCAGGATCTCGATCTGATATGAGCCCGTTCTCCGATCCCCTGTCCGGCGCGGGGAGGGAACAGACACCCCGGAGGGAAAAATCAGCCCACGCCGATCCGGGCGCGCCGAGCCTGACCATGCTCACCCTCGGGGGGCTGGTGTTCCTGGCAGCCGGCGCCGTGCTGCTGCGCGCGGACCTGCTGGTTCCGGGGCTGATCCCGTTCGCCTGGGCCGGATGGATCCGGCTGCGCGAGCGCATGCTGTTCTCGTCGCTCCACGAGGATCCCCTGCGCGGCATGGTGATCCCACCCGAGGATGACCTGGTCGTCGGGCGCCCGTTCGTGATCCGCTGCCGGCTGGAGCACCACCTGCCCATCCCGCTGGGCAGCGTGAGCCTGGAGACGCGCTTCTGCCCGGGCCTCTCCAGCGCCGGACACTTCCGCTTCGACATCCCGGCGGCCTGCGAGCTGCCCTTCGAGGTCGAACTGATCCCGGTGCGGCCGGGGCCCGTCTGGTTCTACGGCTTCTCGATCGTGATCCGCGCGCCCCTGGGGGCCGCCCCGCGCGAATACGTGCTGAGCCTGCCCCTGATGCTGCACGCCCAGCCCGCGGCCGCGCAGTTCCTCCGCAAGCACCCGCAGGTCGAGCAGACCCAGCCTGATCGTCGACCTATCCCCGGACAGGACGGCGAGTTCGCCGAACTGCGGCCGTTCTCCCCGGGCGACCCTCCCCGGGCGATCATCCCCTCGGCTTCCCTTCGCCAGCAGAAATACATCATCCAGTTGTCGATCCCGGTGGTGGTGGGGAAATGGTCCGTCCAGGTCGACCTGAACCCGTCCACCTTCTCCGGGGTCGCCGGCTACAGCCCGTTCGATCACTACGCCGCCGGGCTCCCGCTGCTGTTCCACAGCCTGCAGCAGGCCCAGGCTCCCGTGGGACTGGCTGGCTTCCACGAGGATGGCGTGTGGCACTCGCGCCATCCGCGCATCCGCGACGGCCTGCAGGATCTGGTCCGGTTCCGCTACCGCACGCCGGTCTCGGCCCGCCTTTCCTGGGAAGAGCGCTGGGAGCGCTTCCGTGCCTGGGTGCTCTGGGTGTTCGGGGTCGGCACACCCCAACTGTTGCCGCCCGAGCCCGAGGATCGCTGCGAGCAGATCGGCCGGATCATGGCGCGGCTCCCGCGCATCCAGGGTCTGCAGGCCCTGGAGCTCTCCACCACGGATCCCGACCGCGCCCTCGAGCAGTGCTGCGCCTACACCGGGCTAGAGATGCCCACGCGAGCACCGCGCGGCAGCGGACTGCCCCTCATGTTCGAGAGCCTGCGCAGGGCCCCGCCTCCCCATGTGGTCGTGTTCTCGCCGTGGGATCCCCTCCCGGAGACGGCCCCGCTGGCGGCCCAGTTGAGCCACCTCGCCAAAAAGGGCGTCCGCTTCCACTGGATGCTGCTCGACGAGAGCCAGTTGACCCTGCGGCCCCACGGCCGCGACCTGCTCGACCTCGAGTGGCAGATCAAGCTCGGCCCGGTGCTCGACCTGCTGCGCCAGAGCGGCTCGGTGCACTACTACCATCCACTGACGCTGGCATGGGAGCTGCCACGGCTGCTGCGAACGATCGCCCCCGGCCGGCCGGGCAGCCACCGTCGCAGGTGATCGCCCGCAGCGTCTTCGACGCCGACAGCATCTCCTGGCGCACAAGGGGCTTCCCCTGATTCGGCACGCGAAAGCTGTGGATTCTCCCATTGCGAGGTGTTTCTATGCCCTGCCTGATCCTCCTGTTCCTGATCGCCTCCCCGGCCGGACCCGCCACCCCGGCCGCCGATGATCGCGTCCAAATCGAGATCTCTCCCCGGCCGCTCCCGGATGGCCTCCGCATTGGAATGGCCCCGCGTGCCCTGGTCCTGTTTGTCAGGAATCGGGAGGTGGACCGGGTGAAGTTGCCGCAGATTCCCAGAAAAGCCAAGCGCCTCGCCGATCACGCCATCCTGGCGATGGGAACGCACGGGCTCTGGATCCTGCGTGTGGGTGCGGATGATCATTGGGTGATCGTGCAGAAGATGAAACTCCCGGAGTCCGTGGACGGATTCGAGATCCTGAACGATCGTGTGATGCCGACCACGCGGCCGATCCAGGCATATTTCTACCGATCCAACCTCGTTCCCAAGCCGGTCGTTCCGCCCCCCGGAAAGCTCGATCACCTGCTGCCCGGGATCCGCGCTCGGAGCAAAGACTGGCCCGAGCCGCTTGAACTGCCTGAGCCGGGCTTCCCTATGCCGGGTTTCTATGTCGAGACCAACTTCCTGTATACCCAGGCCACCCAACTGTACGCACGGCAGGAGGGCCGCATGAACGATCCCCTGCATTGGGGAATCGAACTGTCCCTGCGCCTGGGTTTCCATGTCTACAGGGAACATGTGGCCGGCATCAGCCTGTTGCGGCTGATCGGGTGGCAGGAGCCGACCTTTGACAACAACAGGGACTACGACGAACAGGTCTGGTCCATGTACAACCCGACAGGTCTATTTTATCAATATGCACCGTCAGCGCTGCCGGTGGGCGTGCAGGTGGAGCCCATTCGCGTGGAGTATCGCGAGGGCACGCCGGCGGAGTACGGGGGGCGGCTGACGCTGCAACTGGTCAAGCGGACGGCCCCGATGCGACTGGGCTTCGAGATGCGCACCGACGTGACCAGGACCATCATCCGTGTGTCGTTCGCCATCGTGTGCGGCTTCAACTTTTGACCCGGGGAGTGCGTCATGAACGAACCAATTTCGCACAGTGTGAAAAAACCCTGCAGTTTTGGAGTGGCGCTGCTCCTGCTGGCCTCGTGCTCGAGCATCCGGCCCACCCGTCTGAGCGTGCCGGTCACGGAGATCGGGCAGGTGGAGAAGCTGGCGCGAGTCCGGCATCCCCTCGGTGAGACGCTCCACTCCAAGGGGACCGGGCCACTGGTCGTGGAGTCCGTCACCAGGTTGCGGGTCATCACGAAGGATCGGATGGCCGTTCCAATCCCGGTTCCGTTCACCGCCGCGCTCACTCCCGACACGCTCACCCTGAAGGGGAAAAAATCGTCGACACGGCTGAAGATTGAAACGGTTGACTACCTTGAGGTCGACGCACGGGTGAAGGGCCCCTGGCGGCCCACCGACTACCTGTCCATGGCCGCCTTCACCGTCGGCGCCCTGTTCTGCCTGGCGGCCATCTCCATGATCCAGGATGATGATTAATTTAATTTATTATTTACCCAGGGGTTCGCAGCGGACCGGCTCCGAGAGGGCGGTGTTGTTGGTCTCCTCGCACTCCTCGATGACGTTGCCGTCGTCGAGGGAGACCGAGAAGGTCATGTCCACGTTGAGCTCGAGATCCTCGTAGACGTAGAGCAGGCGTTCGAGCCCGCCGGGCAGGATCGTGGTCGCGGTGGTCAGCGTGGTCAACTCCGTGCCCGTGTCCTCGCGGACCAGCCGCACCCCGACGCCCGCGGGCACGCCCATGGACCCGAGGTTGCGCACCACCACGAGCAGGCGCACCTCGCGCGGACAGACCACCGTGGCCGACACGCTCACGGCCAGGTCCGGCACCGGGAACAGGGCGCCTCCCTGCACGTTCTGGCGGTAGTTGTTGTAACTGAGCCAGTTGTGGGGCTCGTAGAGGGGCACGTTCCACTCTCCGTTGGCCGACTCGATGTCGGTGACGTGGTAGTTGAACTGACCCCAGACCGGCCGCGTGCGCACCCAGCGATCGTAGGTGTCCCCGTAGACGCGCACGCCGTGGGTGCCCGATGGCTGCCGGCAGATGCCGGCGGCGTCGCACTGGTAGCCGGTGCCCGTGCAGGTGCCGCCGATGCCGCCGGTGCAGCCCGGACCCGCGGTGCAGGTGGTGTACTGGCACAGCCAGTCGATGGAGACGCCGGCGGTCTTCCAACTGACGTGGCAGTTGTCGCGGATGATGGCCTGGTCGGCGTTGGAGATCACGAGCATCTCGGCGTTGCCGTCCCCGTCGACGTCGGCCACGAGGCTGTACTCGGCGTCGGTGCGAGACGAACTGGGGATCTTCGGGTCGACGAGTTCGGTCCCGGTCTGTCCGTCGTAGATGTGGAAGAAGCACTCGTCGTTGTAGAGCACCTCGGCGATGCCGTCCCCCTGGAAATCGAACACGGAGGAGCCGGTCTGCGAGGAACTGAGATCCTGGGTGGGGGTCTGCCAGAGCATGAAGTTGGTGGCGCCCGACGCGCACAGGCCGCCGGTGCGAAGGGGCGGATCCCAGCAGTCGGGATCGTACACCACATAGAAGGCCTGGCCGGCCGTCGAGATCTCGGGCAGGCCGTCGCCGTCGAAGTCGGCCACCGTGGGCGCGCCGCCGCTGCCGCCGCCCGGGATCGCGACGTTGGTGGAGATGATCGAGCCTCCGGCGCCGACCAGGATCGCGCCGGTGCGCCCGTTGAGAATGTATAGGTTGGTCCGCACGAAGATCACCTCGGGACCGGCCACGTCGGGGAAGATATCGGCCACCGCAATGAAGCCCGCGGTCTGGGTCAGCGCGTTGTTCCACAGCGGGATGCCGCCGGGCGTGGCCGGATTGATGGTGATGGCCTTCTTCACGTCGACGATTTCCGGGAAGCCGTCCTCGTTGAGATCGGCCACCGTGGTGTTGAAGGCGCAGCCGGCGACCGCGGCGAAGTCCAGCGCCGCGTTGGAGATGTCGTGGCCGTTGAGGGCGGTGCAGTACACGAGGATGTCGGGCATGCCGTCGTGGTCGAGGTCGGACACATGGGGACCGCCGGTGATGTTGACGGCCACGCCGGTGGTCCGGCGGCCCGTGCAGGCGGGATAGAGGTTGTGGTCGCAGACCTCGGTCAGTCCGTCGCCCTTGACGATGCGGATGCCGCCGCCGTGGATGTTGTAGACGATCTCCAGCGCGGGATCATCGTCGAAGTTGGCCAGGGCCACCGAGGCGCTGCGGTAGGGCTTGGGACCCACGGGATCGGCCGCCGAGGGGATGGTGAACAGCACCCGCGGATTGCCCGCCCCGTCGCCGTTGCCCGAGAGGGCCACCAGCAGCGTGTTGTTCATGTCGGCGCCGGCGTACACGGGGAAGACGACATCGGGCACGCCGTCGCCGTCGACGTCACCCACGGCCGGGCTGGCGATGACGTTGCCGTAGAACACGGCGTTGTAGGTGATGCCGGGCCAGTACCACTCGATCACGGGCTCGATGGGCCAGAAGGTCGGCTCGCCCGAGCAGACTTCGCCACCGCCCAGGGGAAGGCAGCGCCAGACGCTGGTGTCGCAGTAGTACGAGTCGTCGGGGCAGTCGTAGTTGTCGCTGCACATGTTCGAGGGCGTGACGCAGGCGTTGTTCAGGCAGAGATCGCCGATGGGGCAGCAGGTGTCGAGGTTCCCGCCGCAGACGGTCTCTCCAAGATTGCACTCGGTCACGCAGACCACACCGTCGAGGCACCGCTGGCCCGCGTCGCAGCAGACCGTCAGGTTGTCGCCGCAGCGCTCGTTTTCGCACACGGGCAGGCACTGCATCTCGTTGACGCACTCCTCGCCCTGGCCACAGCAGGACAGCCGGCAGCGCTCGAACTCGCACGGCGCCTGGCAGGAGCCGAACACGCACTCGTCGCCGGCGTTGCAGCAGGTCTCCCCACACACCTGATCCTGCGGACAGGGCACGTCGGGGACGTCGGTCCCCTGGTCGTCAGGCACGTCGCCGTCGGTCGCATAGAACCCGGACTCCCCGCTGCAGGCGGAGAACGAAATGACAAAGAAAATCAAGAGAAAACGGACGACGAGGAGGCGGTTGTGTCGCATTTTCGTCACTCCCTTCGCATCCGACACTGTAGCAGAATTCCTGTTGAATGACACCTGCAGATCAATCACGGTCGCAAGATCCTGCCAGCACAACGGACACGCTGGAAAGTCTTGGCGTGAGCCGCTTTAGGCGAACATTGAATGGCAAAAATGGTACTTGTAGTATTGAAAATCCGGAGTAAAGTAGAACGGTTTAAAGGTTCAATGTCGGTTTAATTAAGGAGTTAAAAATGAGAGTAAAATCAACAATATTTGCAGTTATAATGGGAATGGGCATCGTCGCATGTGATGACAGTTCAAGTAACAAATGTGCTGATGGTGAAACCCGACCTACCTCCACTGTTTGCGGTTTGAATGATGAAGGATTCATACTTCAGGAATGCGTGGCGGGAAAATGGACGGATACGACAGACTGTAGCGGCTCCGATCTGTGTGTCAACGGTGCTACCCAGAATGGCCTGACCGTATGCGGAGCAAACGATGAAGGTGTGCTGGTTCAGGAATGTGTCAGTGGACAGTGGCAGGACACAACAGACTGCAATTTGAATCCAGATTGTACAAACGGTGAAACCCGGGTTGGCACAACCGCATGTGGCCTCAACGACGAGGGTTTCCTTGTGCAGGAATGCATAGACACTCACTGGCAGGATACAACTTCATGCAGCGGTACAGATGAATGTGAAATGGGTTCAACCCAAATGGGTTCAACCGTGTGCGGCCTGAACGACGAAGGCTTCTACAATCAGACATGCCCCAATGGTATGTGGGTTGACGACACAAACGACTGCACCGGTGATGACGCATGTGAAAACGGTTCAACGCAGGAAGGTACAACCGTGTGCGGCCTGAACGACGAAGGTTTCGTTATTCAGGACTGCATCGATGGTCAATGGGTTGATGGTACTGATTGCAGCGGAACAGACATATGCTTAAACAGTGCCTCTCAGGAAAGCACAACCGTTTGTGGCCTCAATCACGAGGGATTCGTAATACAGGACTGTATTAACGGTCAGTGGGTTGATGGAGACTGCAGTGGAACAGATGAATGCGAAATTGGAACAACTCAGGCGGGAACAACCACCTGTGGCTTATTAAGCAGTGGCACTTATGAGATGAATTGCGCCGCAGGAACATGGAATGATACATTAAATTGTATCAACGAAATCAACGTTGTAATCAACGAAATTGAAACCGGCGTAGATGGTTATGTTGAGCTTTTCAACGCTGGAACCGGAAATGCTGACATCAGCGGATTTTTCATATTTGCAAGTGGCGCCTACGATTACCCACCGGCATCCACCGTTCTCGCTCCCGGAGAATATTATGTTGCTCATTTTCCTGCTCTTGCAACCACTTTAACGGTGAGTTTAAGCGACAGTTCAAATACTGTTTTGCTCGATGAAGTTTGGTGGACAACACCAATGGATCTTTATGGCCGGCATCCCAATGGAACCGGTAGCTTCCAGTCACTGTACATCCCCACAGAAGGTGCCGAGAATACAAACGCCATGCCCCTCTTTATCGACTGGTGTGATGTTCAATCACCACAGGATTATGCGGCCAATGGAGGCGATACTACAACAATTTATGGTCAGGTTTATATCGATGGAAGCACCGGAATTCAAGGTAATGATGAATTTCCGAATCCTCAGGTGCGATCAAGACTATGCTGGGATGATGGTACAGAAACGATTTGTGAACCGGCCGTATTTAATTCAGGCCACTCAGGCGACAATAACGACGAATATATGGCTGATTTAACATTGAATACAATAGGTGATTACGATTACTGGTATGAGTTCTCCGGAGACCTGGGTAATAATTGGACGACATGTGCTGGTACTTACATTGCAACAATTAATGTGCCGCCAACTCCCTGTGATGTTTCAGGCTATACACTTAAACAGCTCAGTTCTACAATTAACTACGTTATTCCGGCTGGAACAATCATTCCCGGTGGTAAAACACTTTTAATTGTACGCGGTGGCACAGGGTATGATCAGGCTGGCTTTGAAACTTACTGGGGTGTAACTCTTCCTGCAGGAACGGTTTACTTAGACAGCGTCAATCATATTCCGATGGTCAACGGTGAGGAAACCTATGAACTTCTTGATGCTTCAATGAACTCAGTTGATGGACCGACAATTCCTGTTGTTGTGCACAAAAATTACCAGCGCGTTTCCACTGCTGACCCAGCAGGTACCGCAGCTTCCTGGACAGAGGTAACTGATACGGATGCTACTCCTGGTTCATTTACAGGTACGGCTGCACATACAGGACATCCAGTAATTTCAGAGTTTGGTGATTCACCAGTCACTTATCAATATGAGTTTGTTGAAATTTATTGTGATTGATAGCATGTGTTCTGTAAGTTATTCAGATGTCTGAATAATCATTTCTCTTCCCTCTGAATTGCTCATATAAACTTTAAACTAAAATGGTGGTTTTTTCGGCGACCCTGTCGGTATTTCGTCTAGTCCCCGAAGAGCCAGCGGGACAGGTTCATGCGGCGCTCCACTGTAGTGGAAAGTCCGGCCTGCAGGATCGGGGGCGTGCCGGCGATCCGCACGCTGGACCGGCCGCGGGTGATGGCCGTGTAGATCAACTCCCGGGTGAGCATCAGGGAGGGGACCTCCGGCAGCGCCAGGGTCACCTCCGGAAATTCGCTGCCCTGGCTCTTGTGCACCGAGAAGGCGAAGGCGCGGGCCAGCGGCAAACCCGCAAGCGGGAAGATCCTCAACTGATCGCCCTGCAGGAAGGCCACGCACGGCATCGGCTCCCCCTGCCATGTTGCGTGCAGCACCACACCGAAGTCGCCGTTCCACAGGCTGCGCTGGTAGTCGTTGACCTGCACCATCACCGGCTCTCCGGGCAGGAGGCCAAAGGTCCCCCAGGGGTGTTTGCGGTGGAAGTATTCGTTGACGGAGACGGTCCCGCGGGATCCGGCGTGGGTCACGCACAGCACCGGTGCGCTCCCGGCCCGTCGAAGGAGCTCCACGATCTCCGGGTACCGGGGATGCCCGCCGGGCTCGACGGCGATCTGGGAGGGGTCCCACTCGAAGGCGTCCAGGGCCGCGTCCCAGTACAATCGATCGAAGGTCCGTGAGAAGACCTGGTCGAGAAACTCATGCCACTGCCGGACGGTCTCGGTGCGGTGCAGGATCAGCCGGTTTTCGGCTGGAAAGGCGTCGACGGGGCCCTCCCATGCCATCTCTTTGCGGGCCATGACCCGGCGGATCCCCCCGGCCAGGCCCTGCTCGGCACGGTAATTGCGCTCCAGACGGAAATAATGGTCCGGATACCGTGTCGGGCCCTTCTCCCAACTGGCCTGGAACAGGGCACCTCGGCCCACGGCCGGCAGCTGGTCACGGTCGCCGATCCAGATCAGGCCGGCCGTCGCTGGCAGCGCCCGCAGCAGCGCGTGACAGAGCACCAGATCCACCATCGAGCTCTCGTCGACGATCACCCAGTCCACCTCCAGCGGCGAGCCTTCGTGGCGCCCGAACCGGTCCGTACCCGGACGATAGTCCAGCAGGCGGTGCAGCGTCGACGCATCCAGCCGTCCGTCAAGGATGGCCGCGTCGTAGGGCCCGACGGCGTCTCTGGGACCGGTGGCCTTGCCAGGACCGCCTCCTGCGGCAGCCATGCGCCTCAGGCTCTGGGTGATGCGAAATCCCGCCTTTCCGGTGGGGGCGGCGATGGCGATCCTGCCGGCGTCCAGCCCGGGAGACCAGCGGCCCAGGGCCCACAGCAGGCCGTAGATGCACGAGGTTTTTCCGGTGCCAGGACCGCCCGAGATCCAGAAGACCCTTTTTCCGGGCACCTGCCGGATCATGCGCCGCTGGACGTCGTCGAGCTCACCGGAAAACCCGGCAAAGGGATCGGTCCGATCCGCAGTCTCGTCCACCGTCCCGAACCGCTCCCGCAGCAGTCGCGCACACTCACGCTCCATCCACCGGGTGCGGGAAAACTGCAACTGGGCGTCGCAGAACACCAGCGGAGCGGCCCAGCCGGGCTTCAGGGAATCGGGCGCCGCCGGTTTCGGGTCGCCATCGCCGAGCAGCGCTGCCAGGGACCGATTCTCCAGGAACCGCCGGAACTCCGCCGCCAGCCGTGACGCTGTGAACTTCCCGTCTTCGTTGGCCTCCCGCAACCGGCGGGCGATCTCGGCCAGCTCCGGACCCTCCGGATCAAGCGTGGTGTGGCCGCGGCCCTCGGCCAGGAACAGCGCCAGCAGGTGGGCCACCACCGTCAGTTTCTCCGACGCAGTGAGCTGGCAGACGCCCAGCAGGTCCCAGGCCCACAGCACCAGCCCCGGGGCCAGGCGCGCCTCCTCCAGCGTCCGTGCCAGCGCACACAGGGCCCGGGTGATCTCGGGCTCAAGTTCGAGGCGGCCGAGAATCTTCTGGACCAGGGAAGCTTCGTTCATCCCGAGAGCTCCTTCCATTCGGGCCTGAGCCGGACCACCCCGGAGCCGGGGCCGAAGCCCCGCACGAACACGTAGAGGAAGCCGCCGAAGGCCTTCGACCACGCCTCCTCCGAGCCGATGCCGAGCATCCGGGCCAGCGCCGCGGCGTAGAGTCTGGCCTGCAGCGCATAGTGCAGCCGGACATGCGCGGCGACGGTCTCCGGGGTGTAGTCGCGCAGCAGGTCGGTCTTCCAGTCCACGATGTAGAGCCTGCCTTCCAGACGGAGCACGGCATCGAAGAAGCCCATGACCCATCCATCGTCCTGCGGAGGATGAGACAGGATCGACTCCAGACCGCCGGCCAGCGCCGGATCGTAAGGGATCCGGAACTCCAGCTCCCGTGCGATCCGGTCGCAGTCGCCCAGCGGGGGCAGCCCGCAGCCGGGAAATGCCAATGGCGTCCGAAAGGCGGAAAACACCATCTCACCGATGCGCCGCCAGCAGGCCGCCGGAAGCTCCTGCCGGGCCACCGCAGCCAGGATCCACGACTCCACGGCGGGGTCGGCCAACCAGTCTTCGGCCGTCGCGATCGACCGCAGGGAAAAAAGATCGACGGTCTCGCACAGTTCGTGCACGCACAGACCGGTATGAACGCCCGGCGGCGGATCGGTCGCGGGCACCTCGGGCAGGGCATCGGCCACACTCACCACGCGGGCCTCCTCGGAGATCTCGGCCCGCTTCTTCAGGCTGGAATAGGAAAAGACCGGTTTTCCAACCCGCGCGCGCAGCACGGCCGAACCAATGTCGGAGAACTCCAGGCAGGACCTTACCTCTTCAACCAGCGTCTCGAGCGCGACGCCGGTGCCGGGCGGTTCCGTGGCGACCTCCTGGTCCGGCGTGGGCAGATACGAACGGCAGTCCCGGCATTCCGTGCCGGTGATCCGGACCTCGAACAACTCTGACACCCGGGCGTCCACTCCGACCTCGTCGCGCAGCGTCGCCACGCGTTCCCGCACGGTCGCCTTGGCGCCGCGGAACAGTTCCTTGAAGCCCGCCTGGTTTTCCGACTCGGGATCGGGCAGGGGCTCGGCGATGATCTGCAGGTAGCACAGGGCCTTGGCCCGCGTCATGGCCACATACATAAGGCGCTGGGCATCCCCGAGTTCCTCCTCTTCATAGAACGGCCTCTCCGGATCCTTGGCCTCCAGTTTCCCGACGTGCAACACGCGACGGCCTTCGGTCGGGGAATGGAACTCGTGCACCGGAGGAGCCAGGTTCTTCGAGAACCCGCCGTACAGGAACACCACCGGCGCCTCGAGTCCCTTGGCGTTGTGCATGGTGAGGATGCGCACGGCGTTCTCCCCGGGATCGGTGACCTCCATGAGCAGGTCCTCCGAGTCGGCATCCCGAGATCCGTTCAACACCCACTCCCGCAGGCGGCCCACGAGCAGGTCCGCCGTCATGGGACGCGCCACCAGCTCGTGCCGCAGGATGCCGAAGATACGCTCCAGGTTGATCGCGTCCCGCCGCGTGGCGGCGCCGGAAAAGAGCCGCTCCCGGACGCCGCTGTCGAACCAGAGCGCAGAGAGCAGGTGGGCCAGCTCCCCGTCGCGCGCCAGCTCGTTCCAGGCTAAAAGGGTGCGCACCGCCCGATGATGCCGCGGCAGGCCGCCGGCCTGCGCGAGCCCGACGAGGTCCATGCCGAAGAACGGCGTCACGAAGGCGCGGTTCTGCAGGGAGGGGTGATGCGGACGCAGGATGGCCTCGAGCACGTCGAGGAGCCCGCGGGCCTCGGGCCCTTCGAACAGGGTCTGGCGGCGGTAGAATGAGAACGGGATGCCCGCTTCGCGCAGGACACCCGAGACGATCCGGCCCTCGGCGTGCTTCTGCACGAGGATGAAGACATCCCGGTAGCCGAGGATCCGGGGGACCTGACCGGGTTCGGCCAGCCGCGTGCCGGAGCGCACCAAATCCCGGATCTCCTTGGCGATCTGCCGGGCCAGCTCGAAGGCCCAGCGGTCCCTCGTGACATGGGAGCAGAACTGCTGTCCGAGGATCACCACCGGAGGGCGACGCGGCTCCAGCCGCAGGTCGGGCTTCCCGCAGTCCAGCGGGTGATCGTACCGGACGTCCTGGACCGAAAAGACGCTCGAGGGTTCCCTGTCGCGGAAGAAATGGTTGACCGCGTCGACCATGTCCCGGGTACATCGATAATTGGTCTCGAGATGGACCTGGACCCCGCCCACCGCCTGCAGGTGAAGGCGTGCCGCCTGGTAGGTCAGGATGTCCGCGCCGCGGAAGCGGTAGATCGCCTGCTTGGGATCCCCCACCACCACCAGCGCCCCGTCGGGCCGCTCCAGGAAGAGCCGCCGGAGGATCTCCCACTGCACCGGATCGGTGTCCTGGAACTCGTCGACGATCCCCACGCGGAAGCGCGCCTGCAGGCCGCGCACCAGCTCCGGTCCGGTCGCAGGATCAGCCAGGGCCAGGGCCAGCCGCTGGATCATGTCGTCATAGGTCATCACGTGGCGTTGCCGCTTGGCCTCGTCCAGCGCCATGCGAACGGACGGGAGCAGGACCATCACCGCCATGTGACGGAAATAGGTCCTCCGCCCGTCCAGCGAGCGGGGCAGCGCAAGCCAGGTCTCCAGCGCCTGCCGCAGAGACGGGTCCAGGCTGTCCAGGGAATCCTCGCAGGTCCTCAGAAAGCCCTTGAACTGTGCCTTCTCCATCATCATCAGGACCATCAGGCCGTCCTGCCAGCAGGCCGCATGTTCCAGCAACCGGCTGACGAGCCCGGGGTAGGTGTGTCTCTGCTTGTCCTTGGGACCGACCCGCGTGAGCACCGCATCAAAGGCCTGTCGCAACTGCGGGGTCTTCAGTTCAGCCACCGCGGGGATGGCCAGTTTCTCAAGCACCCCCGAGAAACGCATGGGCAGCGCCGACTCGGCGCAGTGCATCAGGGCCTTCACCAGCGTGTTGTGACTGGACGCGCCGAGCCAGCCCAGCAGGACCGACGCGGCCGTTGGGTCGCGGTACCAGGGACCGCGTATCAGATCCCGCATGACCTCCGGGAAGAGGTCCTCCAGAGAGGCCAGCTCCTGCTCGAACGGATACGGCGTGTGGATGGAGAACCAGGACAACGCCAGTTGGGCAAAGCCGTGGATCGTGGTGATGGTGGCCGAGTCGAAGGCCGCCAGCGCACGGCGCACGAGGGGACCAGATCCGGCATTCCCGCTCAGGCGGAGACGGACGCGGTCCCGAAGCTCGCTTGCGGCCTTCCGGGTGAAGGTGACCAGGAGGATCTCGGAGATCGGAACCCCGGCCTTCACACGATCGAGCACGAGGTGTTCAATCGTGTAGGTCTTGCCCGTACCAGCGGAGGCCTCGATCAGGGCGCAGGTCGGCGACGGTCCGGAGAACACCCGCCGCATCAGATCAGGCTTCTCCATCGGAGCCCTCCTGTCCGGCACCCGCCGGCTGCGCATCAGGAAAGACGCCTGTGACCACCGGCCGGATCCGGTTCTGGAACTGCCATGCCACGGGCGCCTGCGGGTCCAGGAACAGACGCTGCGCCAGCGCCCGGGCCCTGGACGCATCGATCAGGGGTCCGAGGTTCCAGATCGGCTCCAGGCGGAAGGTGTCAAAGTCACTGTTTTCCCACGCATGGAGCAGGGATGGAGCCCGCTTCCCGTACCAGGAATCGAAGTCCCTGAAATCTCCAGACAACCACTCCATGGCCAGGTCCGCCGTGAAGAACGCGAGGTTTTCCGGATCGGGGATGGCACCGGCCAGCTGCTCCAGGTACTCCAGGGCCTGCGCCGGATCCGGCACCGGCCATTCCCAGGACAACTGCTGCTGCGCCTTCTTGGCGAACGGACGCACCAGCAGGATCCGCACGGTGTCCAGGGCCGCCTCCGGAGCGATGACCCGGTACAGTTGCAGCGCGACCCAGGCGTCGCAGACCCTCGCCACAGGAGTATCGCCCTTCTTGACATAGTCCAGCACCAGCAGGAGTCCCCGACTCACGTGATACCACGGCAGGCGGCCCGAAACCCCGGCCCCGGCCGACGCGAGACGGACCGGCGGCGAGGCACCGGGCTCCAGGGACGGATCCATCCCCGGACAGGCACGCCAAAAACCCTTCCAGTCCGCACGATCCGGCAGGACGGAGGCCACGGCGGTGAGCGTGCAGCGTACCGTGTCGCACAGATCGTCGGCCAGCGGTCCGCACTTCGCGAGGGAGAACACCCCGGCGGGTCCCCAGGCCTGGGCGGCAGCCGTCTCCAGAAATTCAGCGGCGTCCCGGGCCAGGCGCCCATCGAGGCCGGGATCGTACGGATCCGTGCCGGCCGCGAGCTCTCTGGCCACGACCTGATCGAGCCAGGCGTTGCGCTCCCGGGAACCCAGGGTATCGAGCTCGTGCTCGGGCAGCTCCCCGGACTCGTGGCGCGCGGCGTGGAACCAGGTGGAGGCCGTGACCTGCAGCGGAAACTCCACAAAGCGCGAGAAGTCCTTCCAGTACAGTCGGCGAATCCCACCCCGTGGCTCTAGCGGCTGCAACGGAGGCGGCACCTTCAGGAAAGCCCGCAAAGCCTCCGGCGCCGATTCCGGGAGCGCGGCCGGATCGAAGCCGGCCTTCGCGAGCCGTTCCGCCGCCGCAGCGACCCGCGACGAGCGCAAAACCACGGGCGCGGTCGGTGCCTGCATAAGCACCTGCCCCCCCGGATCCACCGCCTCGATCAACTCCCGAATCACTGTGGCGCGGGCGACGGGATCGCCGGTTACCGCGTTCCGGTCGCACCAGGAGAACGTCACCGATTCGTCGGCATGGCACAGCGCCGTGAGAAACCGTCCCAGCTCCGTCTCCCGGGGCGTCGGTTCGCGGCCCGGCATGCCCTCGGCGGACCTCGCGTCCAGCGGGGAGGCGGGGATCTCGCGGGCGACGATGCCGTCCTCCAGGCCGGCAAAGTACACGTGCGCAAACGGAAGCAATTGAAGATCCGCGATGGGGCCCACCCACACGTTTCGCTCGCCCCACGGTGAGTGGCCTGTGCGCAGGTTCTCGATGCCCGCAGTCACGATCGGCAGCACCTCACGATAGGCCAGGTGTGGGTCACGAAGCCGCCACAGGGGAAGGCGCGCATGCGCGGACAGCACCTCGCGGCAATGCCCCATCAACTTTTCATCCCGCTCGGTCCGGGGGGTGAGCAGATCAGCCAGCTCCGTGCCCAGGAACTCCATCCATCCGGCCATGGTGCGCCTGGTCGCGCACGCCTCGCAGAACTGCCGCAGGCCGTGCACGATCGTCAGCAGGCGGGCCAGAAGCGGCCATTGGTCGGCCGAGAAATCCAGCGGACGAACACCCAGGGGCCCGGCTCCTGGAACCTCCAGTTGCAGCGCGCCCCCCGGGGCGGTCACCGCGCCCAGGGAGAGCCGCCACAGCGCGTGCTCCCAGGAATGCGTCTTCAGCGCCGGATCCTGCTGCTGCAGGTCCGCGTCGCGCCAGCCCCGGATCACGCCCGTGACGCCGATCCAGTGGCGGATCAACTGCTCCTCCTCGGGCGTCCACGCGGCCAATGCCGGGCTGCACACCAGCTCCAGCACCGCCGCGGCCCTCCCCTCCCCGGGCGGCAGCTCGAGCAACTGCCCGACGGTCTGCAGGATACGGGATTCCGAGTCGGAGCGCCAGCGCACGCGATGCAGCGGCAGCGCCGGATCCTCCGAGAACACGCTGATCAGTTCGTCCAGCGCGGATGGCCCTGAATCGGCCTCGGGCACCACGACGGCGAAGTCGCAAAGCCGCAGCCGTGGATCCCCCTTCAACCGGGCCATGAGATCGTCGCGGATGGCCACGCACTCCTCGCGCCGGGAGGGAAAGCTCCACACCCGCAGGCTGTCGTCAGGGACGGTCAACGTGACGCCCTCACGGTTGTCGAGGATGGATCCCTTCACCCGGGCCAGGTTCGTGGCCTCCCCGGGATCCTCGTAGAGGGTGTGCGTCTGGTATCCGCTCAACTCATGGCAGAAGGCCACAGGCTCGGCCAGCGGACCGCCCCAGGCGTCGAGCAGCGGGTGGTTGCCCGTCAGTCCCTCCCCCTCCTCCCCGGAGGCACGGTGAACGCGCCGCACCTGCTCGAAGAACTCGCGGCAGGGGCTGAACAGGTACAGGTGAACCTCGATCTCCGAGGACATCCAGTGCAGAAGCGTCCGGTCGCGCAGCGGCCACGGGTGCGGTACCAGCACGTGCAGCTCCGGCGCGAGCTCCGCAGGTCTGGTGTGGGCCATCAGGTCGTCCACGGGGAAACCGAACTCCCCGAGCGCACGGGCGGACTCGAAGATTCGTGTGAACAAATGCGCCTGCCAGCGCTCCACAGGGCTCTCGGTGAGGGTCCTCCCCTCCGACCACGCCATGGTCAGTTGCGGCCGCTCCAGGTGATACCGGCGGAACAGGTCTCCGAGCTGGACCGCCACCTGCCAGACCACGTCGGTCTGCAGCTCCCCGGTGCCCTGCAGCAGGTAGGCGCGAAGGTCGGCGAAGGCTGGATCTCCGGTCAGATCGGAGAACGCAAGCTCCTGGAAGCAGGCCGCCACGAGGGAGTCGGTGTCGGCCGGCCAGACCCCTGGCCTGTGGGTTCGCAGCCGACGGGACAACCAGGCATCGAACGTCTGGATCTCCACCTGGAAACAGGCGCCACGCGCTCCGGCCAGGGCGTTCTTGACCACGGAGAAGAAGTGCCGGCCCGGGACCAGGACCGAGCGCGTCTCGAACAGGTCGAAGGCCCCCAGGCGCTCGTCGAGCGCCGCGAGCAGAACGCGAACCTGGTTCGATTCAATGACGTGCAGTGCCATGGACCCTCCCGCAGCCACAGTACTGAATTCCGCCTTGGGTTCAATCATTAATGTTAAAAACTACCGTTATTTCAGCCAATTTTTTCATTTCAGCTTGATTTTTTCACTTTTTTGTCATTTTCACGATACGGCTGACTGAAAAACCGGACAATACCCTCTGTGCGGCAGGAGGCGGCATGCGGGACTATGTTGGAAAATATCAGTTACTGGAACGCATCGCGTCGGGCGGGATGGCCGACGTGTACCGTGCCCTGGCGACCGGACCGGGCGGCTTCAGGAAGATCGTCGCCATCAAGCGGATCCGGGAGCACATGTCCGGGGATCCCGAATTCATCGACATGTTCGTGCGCGAGGCGACCCTGGCGGCCCGCCTGGACCATCCTAACGTGGTGCAGGTCTTTGAGTTCAACCGCGACCGAAGTCAGTACTACCTCGTCATGGAGTTCGTGCAGGGCCTGGACCTGAAGACGGCCCTGGAGCGGTTCCCCGGACCCTGGAACCCTGAACTGGCCTTCTATGTCGCGTCCAAGGTGCTCGCGGGCCTGCAATACGCCCACGAGCTGGCCGACGACCAGGGGCGGTCCCTGTCGGTGATCCACCGCGATATCAGCCCGCACAACATCCTGCTGTCGGCCAACGGCGAAGTGAAACTGGCCGACTTCGGCATCGCCAAGATGCGCGACGCCGTCTCCCACACCCACGTGAACATGGTGCGCGGCAAGCTGCCGTACCTGTCTCCGGAGCAGGCACGCGGCGAGACCATGGACGTCCGCAGCGACCTTTTCAGCCTGGGACTGGTGCTCTGGGAGACGCTCACGGGCGTGCGGCGGTACGGCGCGGGGCGGGGCGCCGATCCCATGGCCGAGGTCATGGCCGGGCG